>Ga0233425_10000824_pt1 | contig 75039 bp, 68 predicted proteins | sample Watercolumn_Towu_2_FD_181712 | JGI IMG/M metagenome (GOLD analysis project Ga0233425, IMG submission 181712) | Freshwater microbial communities from Lake Towuti, South Sulawesi, Indonesia - Watercolumn_Towuti2014_140_MG | ecosystem: Environmental > Aquatic > Freshwater > Lake | place... | reverse complement strand
GCTGCCCAGGGACAACCTGCTCGTCATGAACCTCTGCGGCCGCGGCGACAAGGACCTGTTCACGGTCGCGAAGCATTTGGGGATGACGATTTGACGGGTGCACGTTCGGGCGCGCACGAGCAGCGACGGCAGCTTGGCGGAGGGAGCGGATGTAGGTCTCGACGTCCCTCCCTCGGCCAATCCGCGGAAGCGCATGGCTGAAAGAGCCATATAAGCAGACGTGATTTGATCGCAGACTGTTCAGGCAGCGTTCAGCCGCGCAAGCTCGGTATCAAACTCGAAGCGAAGTTGCGCACCCTCGTCCTCGGGCAGCCAGAACGTGAGCTGCGGAAACATCAGGCGATAGAGTTCCGCTTTTGCCGGTGGCCAGGGCATCGCGCGCGCCGACCTAGCCTGCGTCAGCACACTGTGCAGCCACGTGCGCATCTGCTCCGGATGGGGCGCGGCATCGGCGACAGGTCCGCCGCCGAACAGCTCAAGCTGGCCAGCACGCGCACCGGCGAATGCATTGTCGTTCGACACGGACTACCCTCGCCCCAGATCACAACGAAGGACTTTTGATCGATTCGCGGGGCCGGTGCGAGTGGGGCAGGGTCTCGTTCTTGGGGACATCCATCATGCGACAGGGGCGCCGTCCTTCCAGGGGACGGCGGCGGCCCTTGCCGCGGCGTAGTTGGCGTCGAGTGCGGGCCCCATAAGGAGAATTGCGGCAATGCGGCGCACCATCTCTGAAACATAAATCGCCTCGTCGGGCTTGAGGGCGCGGCCCAGCACGGCATGCTCGCGGTAGGAGAGCCACTTCTTGATCACCTGATAGCCGCCGAGCGTGTAGTCCCAGACGCGAGCCGGCACGTTCGACCAGACGGCGTCGGCGTTAAGGTGGACGTCGCAAGTCGTCTCGCCGAGCAGCGCCAGCACCTGGTCGAGGGGGAGGCCGAGAGACGTGCCTTCCAGAGCGAGCGCAGTGCGCTCGGCATCGGTGTAGCCTCGCGAGGTCAGGAGACCGGGGCCGGGCATGACGATGCGGCCGCCGCCGGCGGACTGGACTGAGCCCCAACGGGCTGCGAGCTTCAGGTCGTCGCCGTCGAGGCTGTTGCCACCGCGCTTTGTGGGTAGGCCGAGCGTCTTGAGTCCCGACCGGAGCGTGCCGGTCGAGACGCCCGGCGCCGGTGTTTCGGGATCGAGCAGCGTGGCGAGCGTGCTGCCGAGCGCAGCGGAGGCGCTCAGGGTATCGATGTCGCCAGGAAGCGGCACGCGGGGCCAATCTCTGGCCAACGCCGATGTATTTTCGCGCCGGTACTCGGGATCATTTAGGATCGCGACGGCGTGCGAGAATAAGGCGCTAACGTCCAGACTGAGAGTTGACAGGAAATTGTTGAGCTTGTCTGACAGATTGGGACGACGAGGATTGTTCAGAAACTCAGGGAAGAAAAGCGAAGCTCGCTCGATGACGTGATAGGAGCCGATGGCAGTTAGGACAGCATACTGCGGCTCATCGGCTCCCTTCCTAACGGCCTGGGCTGCTGTCAGCCATCGGTTGCCCTTGAATACGTGAGGCTCATAATCAGCTCGCCTCTCATCTAGAAGCTTCGTGTCCGGCTCCCAGTAAAGCCAGCGCACGTCGAAGGGTCGATAAGCGTATCTAATGACTTTTCCTGGACCTAATCCCCGGGAGCTGAGAATCTTGCGGGTTTTCGTTGGATCAAAGCGATCTGTCGGAGTCATGGCGACTGGGTGTCCCCGCGCAAGCTCTTCGTCTGGAAAGGCCGGGTCGAAGTAATGTCGAACCCGAGCGTGTAATGTTTCCCGATCAATATCGACGAGGAAGTCGTCACGCGCCGTTTTGACCCCGGAGAACGACACCGGCAGCAACTCCGGCAGCGTCGGCCAGTCGAAATAGCCCGATCCCACGGCCGCCGCCACGAACGGCAGGCCCAGTTCCAGCGGCGGCTCCAAGGGATGGTACAGCACGGCCGGCTCAACCTCCGCCGTCGCATCCAGTTCCTCTCGCTTCGCCGTGCCCCACAGGTGACGGAAGTCGACGCTGCTCGCGGCAACATGGTCGGCCTTGCGCACCAGCGTCGCCACCGCCGTGCCGACCTGGATACCTTCGCGATTGTGCTCGGTCGAGAAGATCGACGGATCGGGCTCGCCGGCCGGCGTGGTCTTGCCGGTCTTGTACTTGTCGCCGTTGAGGCAGTCGATGCGGATGGCGTCAAAGGCGTCGAGATATCGCTCGCGCATGCCCGTGAACGACAAGCCGTCGAGCCAGGAATAATTCGAGATAAAGCAGACGATGCCTTGCCCGGTCTTGTCGACGATGCGCCGCTCCGCCATGCGGAAGAAGCGCACGTAGAGATCGTTGAGGCCTTGCCCTTCCGGCTGCCGAACACGCTTGACCGTGCGGTACGCCTCGGACAAATCGCGCTCCTCCCGCCCGGGCGAGTCCTTATCCTTCTTCGCCTCGCCGCGCATCGCGACGCCCGCGAAACCGTTGTAGGGCGGGTTGCCGAGCACAACGAGGATCGGCGCCTCCTGCTTCAGCGCGTCCGCCTTGTCGCGCTCCTCCTCCAATCCGGGAAACGGCAGCGGCTTTTTGACCTTCGGCTCCCAGCCGGTCAATGCGTTCGTGAGATAAACGCCGGCGCGCTCGCTGTTCTGCAGGCTGGCGCCGAGCCGCTGCAGTGCGCTGCCGACCTGAAGGTGCGCGACGATGAACGGCGCCGGCATGATCTCGAAGCCGATCACGCGCGACAGCGCCGCCTTCTTGACCATATGGCCCTTGAGGCTGCCGTGCCCTTTGTCGTCCAGCGTCCTGTCGATGCGCCGCAGCACCGCCGTCACGTAGGCCCCGGTGCCGCAGCAGGGATCGAGCACGTAGACGTTGTCGGCGGCGAGGCCGTCGGCAACGCCGAGATCGTCCCGCAGCGCTTTGTCGACGCGCGCCACCATGTAGGTGACGACCTCGCTCGGCGTATACCAGACGCCCAACTGCTTGCGCAGCTCGGGGTCGAACGCCTCCAGGAACGGCTCGTAGAAAAACTGCACGGCGTCGGCGTCGTTGAACCGCGAGAGGAAATCCTCTTTGACGACGCGGTTGAGCGTCGCCTCCGTCCAGTCGAGCAATTCGACGAGGCCGAGCGGTTGAAGCTGCTGGGGCTGCGTGAGCTGCTGGAACAGTGCACCGACGAACGGCACGTTGAGATTCCAACTTGCCAGCTTCCACTCGAAGCGTCCTGTCGGTGGCGGCATCTGCCGGGCCCAAATCACCCAGGACGAGAACACGCCGTAGAACAGTGTCTGCACCAGCGTCGATCTGAAGAAGTGCTCGCCCTTGTCGTCCTCGAACTTCATGCCGAGCGCGTCTTCCAGCGCCGACTTGATGCTGGCGAGACCCGGCAGCTCCTTCTTGGCCTCAACCCGTTCCAGCGCGTCGCGCGCATAAGAGGCGAGGAACCAGGCGAGGTCCTTCGGACCGCGCAGCGACACGGACTGCGTCAGCGCACGCTTCAGGTATTCGCCGAATGCGCGGCCGACGCGCTCGGCCGACTTGCGCGGCGTCTTGACGAGCTCCCAGAACGAAGCCGCGTCGTTGGCGAGCCGGAAGCTCTCACGCTTCTCTGCGTGCCCGGCCGGTCCTTCGCCGATGATGAGGAAGTCGCGCAGATTGGTGACGATCACCAGTCGGTACACCTCGAAGTATCCGGTGACCTGCTTTGCCTGCGCCGTCAGCCAGGCGTCGTCGGTAGCCGGCTTCATCTCGATGACGCCCCGCTCGGGCATCTGTCCCTTGCGAGGCTCGCCGTGCTGAAGCTGGCTCTTGGAGTAGAGTCCGAAATCCGGATGCCCTGCGCCTGTGTTCTGGAGATCGGGCAGGCAGAGCACCTGACCCTTCAAGTCGGCGCCTATGCCATCCAGCAGATTGTCGAGGGCGGAATAGTAGGTGCGCTCGGCCGTCCCCCCGCCAAGCGCACGGGCGTCACGCAGGGCGGTGAAATAGCTCTCGATGATCTTGATGAGCCTGTCGGTCAAACCTGCCCCTCCGATGCGAATCAAATACTAACAATTGAGCGCGTGACCGTACATCCACGGGTAGGAATGTTGAGACTCGCCAGCTATGGCCGCTCCTCCCCGACAAGCAACCGGGCCGGTGAAAAAATCGTCGCTCTGGGCACACTGACCGTAATGTCCGCTTATGTGAAGGGTTTCGGACGACGGCCCAACATGAACCTTGCCACGGGCACGGGGGCCGTCGTCGGAAAGCCTCCAGTGAAGGAACCCGCGAGTTTTGGGCATGGACGGTGCAGCGGGCGCTATGGCGATTGATGCGCTGCGGTGGTGATGAGGTGGCGTGGAATATGGGTCGGCCGATAGCACTTCTTGAGAGCCGGCCGCATCGCTTCCCCCGTCACGACGTTCGAGGCAGTGCCTGATCCGACCTGCGGCGGCGGAGAGAGCCGTGCGAAGCGCCCTTGTGGTCGAGCGTCATCGTCGCCAGTAGACCAGCGGTTGGGAACGCTGTTGTCGTAGAATATGGGTGGCTCGGGCGCCCTCATGATGTGTCGATCCTGATGGCGATGATTGCCGTTGAGGCGCGGTTACGCGGTTGGCCGCCCGCCTCGAAGCGTTCGATAATATGCATGCGAGCGCCGCAGCATGGGCACGGTGCGGGCAGCACGTCAGCGACATTGATCGCTTCCGGCTGCTCGGCTTCGGCCGGCGGCGCGACCTGCAGCAATTCGCGCATCAGCGCGATGTTGTCGGCCTTGATGCCGCTTGCGAGAAGTCCGTAGTGCCGGATGCGGTGGAAGCCCTTGGGCAGGACATGCAGCAAGAAGCGGCGGATGAACTCGTCAATCCCAAGCGTCATCGTCGTGTAGCGGCCCGGACCGTCGACCCGGTAGTCCTTGACCTTGAACGTGACGGTCGAGGCATCGGCGGCGATCAATCGGCGGTTCGATATCGCCACGCGATGCGTGTAGCGTGAGAGATAGGCGAGCACGGCTTTCGGGCCCGCGAATGGGCGCTTGGCGTAGACGAACCAGCGCATCTTCTTCAGCGGAGCCAGACAGCCGGCGAATGCCTTGACGTCGGCCAGATGCGCCTGTTCGCCGAAGAACACGAGCTGACCGGCAGCATGCGCCGCCGCCAGCCGCTCCAGCATCAGGCGCCGGAACAATCGGGACAGCACCAGCACCGGCAGCAGAAAGTTCGGCCGCTTCGCGATCCACTTCGACCCATCGAGAGCGATGCCGCCGCCGGGCACGATCATGTGCACGTGCGGGTGATGCGTCATGGCGCTGCCCCAGGTGTGGAGCACCGATGTGATTGCGATCTTCGCGCCAAGGTGCTTGGGATCTGCGGCGATGGTGAGCATCGTCTCCGCCGAGACCTTGAACAGCAGGTCGTAGACTACCTTCTTGTTCTGATGGGCGATGTCGGCGATCGCCGGCGGCAAAGTGAACACGATGTGGAAGTAGGGCACGGGCAGAAGCTCGGCCGCCCGCGCCTCCATCCAGTCTCGAGCTGCTGCGCCCTGGCACTTCGGGCAATGCCGGTTGCGGCAACTGTTGTAGGCGATCACCGTGTGCCCACACGCCGCGTTCTCACAGCGCGCAACGTGCCCGCCGAGGGCGGCCGTGCGGCAGCTCTCGATCGCGCTCATAACCTTCAATTGGCCGAGGCTCACATGACCGCGATTGGCGTCACGCCAAGCGGCACCGTGGTCGCGGAAAATATCCGCGACCTCCAGAGCAGGACGCGCCACAGCCGGACTTTACTCCGGCGGTAAAGGATCGACGGGTAGCATCGGCGGCGCGTCGAGCGGCATAAGCCGCTCGATCGGGCTCATCACTTGCCGGATAACGTTGGTCGCCACCTGCGTGTAGCGGGCGGTAGTGTCCAATTGCGCGTGACCGAGCAGGACCTGAATCACTCGGACATCGATGTTGTTCTCGAGTAGATGCGTTGCGAAGGAGTGCCTCAGCGTATGCGGCGCAACCCACTTCGGTAGCCCGGCACGCTTGGCGGCCTGTGCGCAGATGCGATGGAACTGGCGGGTGGTCATCGGCCCGATCTTGTCCCGGCCCGGGAACAGGAAGATGCGCGGGCGGGCGATGCGGTACCAGTCTCGCAATGCTTCGAGCAGCGTCGGCGAGAGCATGACGTACCGGTCCTTGCCGCCCTTCCCGTTCCCGACGCGGATCAGCATCCGTTTGCTGTCGATATCGGAGACCCTGAGCGCCACGACCTCCATGGCACGCAATCCAGCGCCATAGGCGACGCTCAGCATCGCCTTATCCTTCGGCTCCGAAGCTGCCTCCAGCAGCCTGCACACCTCCTGTGATGACAACACACGGGGCAGCTTCTGCGGTTCGTGGATGTAAACCAGATGCCGCGTCGCCTCCGGCTTGTCGACGGTGAACCGGAAGAAGAACCGCAGTCCCGACACCGTCATGTTCTGCGTTCCCGGCGTGAAGCCATTGGCTGCGAGGTGCCGCTGAAATGCGCGCACTTCCTCGGCCGTCACGGTGTCGGGCGAGCGCCCCAGAAAGGCGGCGAGCAGCTTGACCGCGCGGATGTAGCCGCGTTGTGTAGCGAGAGCGAAATTGTGCACGCGCATGTCGTCCAGCATGCGGGCGCGCAGCGGGCTGATGGGCTCCTTGGGATACGGGGTAGTCATCAGGGTCTCCTGTCATGAGGGTTGGAGTGCTTGACCCCTCGATCCTCAAGACGGAGCGCCCGCCACGTTATCCAATATCGACCAATTGGTTAGCGATGCCCTCGAAACGCGCACTGCGGTCAGCGCCGCAGGCTCCCGCGGAAGCGGGTTCGTTCATTGGGATATGGCCCGCGACGACACTTCCCCCTTCGAGGGGGGCGTTCTGGCGCATAGGTCGGTCTATGAGCCGTCCCGGCTGCCGCGCTCGCACCACCAGTCGTCGATGGCCATGGCCCGGGAGACGCACGCTGCCACGAGCGTCCGGATCGGCTCAGGCGGCATGGGGATGGTCCGGCGGTTGACGAACCACAGGCGGGTGAGTGGGGTCTTTCGCTCGAGGATGAGGTCGCGGATGACTTGCCCGTTCATGTGCGTCATGGCCACACCATGTCCGGTGCATCCGATCGAGAATACGGCGTCTCCCGAATGGAGCGTTCCGATCTGCGGCGTGAAGTCGGGGGTCATCGAGAACGCGCCGCCCCAGCGGTGGGCGACGCGGATGCCGCCGAGCTGAGGGAACGTCCTTAGAATGAACCGCTCCAGGTGGTCCCACGCCTTGGGATAGGCGTCATAGCCCATCCGGTCCGCGAACGGCACGATGCCGGGACCGCCGCCCGCCAGGATGCGATCGTCCGGCGTCAACCGGTAGTAGTGCATGAAGTTCCGGCCGTCCTCGACGGCCTCGCGTCCGCTCCAGCGCAGCGCGGCACGCTCTGCGCGGTCGAGCGGATCGGTCACGATGACATAGGTGAACGCCGGCATCTGCTTGTACCGCATCCCTGGAACGAGGTGCGAGTAGGCATTGGTCGCAAAGACGATCTTGCGGGCCTTCACGCGGCCTTTCCGGGTCGTCAGCTCGAACTGTCCGCCTCTGCGCCGGATGCCGAGGACGCGCGTTCCCTCGTAGAGCCGCGTCCCGCGGCTTTCGGCGAGGCTCGCCAGCCCATCCAGCCATTTCAGGGGATTGAGACTGGCGCCTCCCGGCTCCCACCAGGCGCCGAGGTATCCCCGTCCGGCAATGCGCGACTCGACGGCGGCCCGGTCGATCCACTCGACGCCGCCGATGCCGAGCGAGCGCAGCAACTCGACCTCGCTCTCGATGCGCGCGCGATAGGCTGGAGCCGTGGCGACCTTGAGGAAGCCCCGGCGCTCGAAGTCACAGTCGAGGGTGTGCTCGCGAATGGTCTCCTCGAGGCCGGCGATCGCGCCCTCCATGTACTCGTGGGCCTCGCGGACGCGTGTTCCCCCGTGAAGCGCCTTCATGAGCGGTAGCGACGCGCCGAAGAGGGTCATGACGAAACCCCCATTGCGGCCACTGGCGCCGAAGCCGATGCTCTCGGCCTCGAGGACCACGACATCGAGCCCGGACTCGGCACGCTTCAGGTGATAGGCGGCCGAGAGGCCCGTATAGCCGGCGCCGATGATCGCCACGTCGGCCGTGGTCTCGCCGTCGAGTGCCGGCCGGGCCGGTCGCGCCGGCCGCCCCACGTGCCAGAAGCAATCCTCGAGGCTCTCCGCCGGGCCCGACCGGGAAACAGACGTCATCGGTTGAACACTCCAGCCGGATCGATGCGCGTGACCTTGAGGATCGCGGAGAACGCCGCGCCCACGCACATGGCGAGCGTCAGGGCGAACATCATCAGGGCGAGCTCCGGCGTAACGAGCGCCATGAGGTCCGTATGCCGTAACGCCTCGACAAGGAGATAGCTCAGCACAATTCCGAGAGAATATCCCAGCACTGCGCTCATCACGGCCTGCATCAGAATGATCCTTTGAATGTAGCCGGCAGAGGATCCGAGAGCGCGCATCGTTGCGAACTCGTTCAAATGGTCCTTGGTGCTCGCATAGAGCGTCTGAGCCACGATGACGAGGCCGACGATGAGCCCGAGAACGGCACCCGCAATCAGGGCCGCCCCGGCTCCCGTCTGGAACAGCCAATAGTTGAGCCCGCGATTGCGGAACTCGGCGTGGGTCAGAACCTCGGCATCGGGCAGCCTCTTTCGCAGCGCCTGGCTTACTCGGTCGATGTCGGCCCCCGGTTTGAGATCGACCAGGAGATAGGTCGCCTGATCGGGCTCTACGGAGAGGAGGCTGCGGGCCCGGCCAAGCGAAGCGAACACATAGGGGAGCGTCGTGAAGGACCGTATTCCATCACTCAGCGCGACGACCTTTGCCCGGATTCCGTTGATCTCTGCGCTATCGCCAAGCTCCTCGATGCCGAGATCGGCAAGATACGACTTGTCGACCGAGATGGCGGCCGGTGCAGCAAGCTCTTTGACAGTCCCTTCGACGATGTCCCAGGGGCTGAACGCTTTGGCCCGGTGATCGAACCCGACGACGAGGACGGCCGTCACGCCGCCGCCAGGCTTCTGCCATCCGCCGAAGTCGACAACCAGCTCCTCGACCTTGGCGACGCCTGGCGTTCCAAGTGCAGCATATTTCTCATGCCCCTGAAGCAGCGACGGATCGTCGAAGCTTTGTGTGCCGAAGGGGATGATCCAAAGGTCGCCGCCGGCGTGATCCTGGACGGCGGCGATCATCTGAACCGAGCCGAGATAGAGGCCGCACTGCACAGTGACGAGGACCACCGAGAAGACGATCCCGATTATCGTCACCGCCAGACTTGCGCGATCGTGCACGAGATTGCGGTATGCGACGAGCAGGGAAACGTGCGGACGTCTGCGCCTTGGTGGTGCGCCATGGTCCTCCGAGCCGGCTCGCAATCGCTCTACTTTCGATGACACTGTGTCGTCCTCGATCGCTTCCCCGTTCCATTGGAACACGGAGAAATTACAGGTGCATGGGCCGGGCTGTCAGCTCCATTCTGCCTCGGAATTGCGCCGGCGCAATCGGCAAGCGCAGGCAACGAGCGCCGTCCTTAATCGCAGCTCGGTCAAGTCCGAGGCCGCCTTCCACAAAGACCGGCTCCGGCTCAGGCCGTGACCATTTGCGGGACCCTCTCATTCGCCGCCTCACGGGACACGAAGGAGGCGAGGTTGATGGCGTTCCTCGCTTTGCCCTCAGCCGCGGCAACCATGCGCGTGACGCTTTCCACGAACAGGGCCGTGCGCGCGACGACCACGTGGCGCTGACGGTCGATCGTGACATTGTGGTAGCTGTCCTCGAGAGCCACGAGCTCGACCAGCCCTTTCATGTGGCGCAGCAGGTGCCAGCTGTTGCTTATGTCGGCGAGGTCGTCCTCGCGCGGGTGTAGGATCAGCGCAGCCTGTTTGATGGAGCCGATCCGCTTCTTGACCACATTGACGAGGCGGCGGTGCTCGAGCACGGCCCCTCCGGGTGTGTGAGGCAGGCCGGAGCCGGTCTCGTCCCCGCCGAAAAGGGCATCGGCAAAGAACTTGCGGATCCGCGGATCCTTGATCCCGTGCGGATACTTGTCCGGGAAGGTGAGCAGGTTGGCGATTTTCTTGTTGGTGATCAGTCTAAACAGCCGCATGTACCACGGAATGTTCCATCCGTTGACCCACAGCGTCGGTGCGAAGAGCGCCAGTCCGTGCACGTCTTCCGGGTGCTCGGCAGCGAGCAGGAGACTTAAGACCGCTCCTGTCGAAAGCCCGCCCACGATGACGGTGTCGCATTTCGAGCGCAGCTCGACGAGCGCCCGTTCAGCGCTCGCATACCAGTCCTGCCACGTGCACGCTTTCATCTCCTCGCTCGACCCGCAGTGGCCTGCGAGCTGCGGGCAGTAGACCGTGTAGCCTTCTCGAGCGAGACCGTTGGCGACGTAGCGCATCTCGCTCGGCGTGCCGCACAAGCCGTGGATCAGAAGGACGCCCACCTTGCCGCCGGCGACACGATAGGAATGATCCTTGCCCGACGGGCTGATGGCGATGATGTTGGAGTTCGACTGGTCGATTGTTGTGGTCATGGCGAGCAACCCTTCACTCATCGTTTGAGTGTGACTTTAGGCTGCGGCCCGGATTCTCGCTGTTCCAGGCGTGACATGATTTTCTGTTCCCCAGGGAACAGCGAAGGGAATGCTCAGCGCGTAAGGGAATCGATCAGCTTGAGGCACAGCTACAGTGTCTCGTGTGCCGTGACATCGAAGGATCCGCAAAGGGAGGCATCCATGTTCCGTTCGAGGTGCGGACTCTCCCCGATCCTTCTTCTGATCGCCCTTCTTGCGATTGCCATGTCCACTCCGGCCGGCGCCGGAATGACACGCGACCTGGCGGACTGCAGAGCCGCGGATCGCCCCGAAAGCGCCGCGGCCTGCACACGCATCTTGAACAGCGGGCGGCTCCCGGAGAGCCAGCACTACATCGCCTATCTCAATCGCGGTGCAGCCCATCGCCATGCGGGAGAGGACGAGAAGGCCCTCGCGGATTTCGATCGCGCCGCCGAGCTCGAGCCCTCCTACGCCGATACCTTCTACAATCGCGCGCTCGTTCATCACGTGCTCGGGTCGACGGAGAAGGCGATCCAGGATCTCGACCGGTGCATCTCTCTGAAGCCCGGGTCCTGGCCGGCCTATTGGCAGCGCGCTGCCATGCGGCGCGAGCTGAAGGATGCGAGAGTCGCCTTGGCCGACCTTGACGAGGCGTCTGCCCTGAAGCCGAATGAGCCCATGGTGAAGCTGCTCAAGGCGCTGCTCCTTTCCGACGATGGAGATCAAGAGACGGCAATGCGGCTCATCGGCGAGGTCACCGCTTCGGCGCCCGACAAGGCCGCCGGCTACTGGGCGCGGGGCCTCGTCTCGTTCCGGCGAAACGAGCTCGGGGCTGCAGACGCCGATGCCGCGAAAGCGCTTTCGCTGCAGAAGGACTTCGCTGCAGCCCTGGTCCTCAAGGGCCGGATTGCCGCGAGGAACGGAGACGAGGCCGCGGCCCGCGATCTTTACGAAGAGGCGATCCGATCGCCGAAGCATCAGGCCTTCGCCGTCGCAGCTCGCACAGAGGCCAAAGAGCAAGCATCGGCGCCCGCATTGAGCCCCTCCGAAGGGGCTGGAGCCAGCGAGCGGAATGTGGCCATGGGTTGCCGCCGCTTTCTTCCGATTGCAGGCGCTTCGGTATCGGTGCCGTGCGGGCGGTGATCGCTGGCCAGATCCGTTCACCATGGAACGCGCTGTCGTCGCACAGATCTCGCGCGGGTTCGCCGGATAGGCGTGTCAGGCTTGGGCTCGAGCGCGCACTCGAGGTCATACCCGAAGCATCTCGTCACATACCCGACGGGCGCAGGGTTCGGCATCCTCAAATCCCTTGGCCAAACATCAAGGCTATTGGCAACATCCTTCGCCACGAGTACGAGGGCGTCGAGCCCGAGGTCATCTGGGATGTTGCCACGGGACATCTCGACCCGCTCCCGGCAGCCATTGATGAGATAAAGCTGAACGAGCTAGCGCGAATGAGAGGCACAGTGCCCGCGACCCGCATCGACCGCCGCTTCGCCGCCCTCGAGAAGGAGGGCCGGGCTGCGCTCGTCACCTTCATCTCTGCGGGCGACCCGGACCTCGAAACCTCGAAAAAGATCCTGTCCGGTCTGCCCAAGGCCGGAGCCGACGTGATCGAGCTCGGCATGCCGTTCTCGGACCCGATGGCAGACGGGCCCGCCATCCAGGCGTCCTCCCTCAGGGCGTTGAAGGCCGGGCAGACCATGAAGAAAACGCTCGCCATGGTGAGAGAGTTCCGGAGCGAGGACAAAGACACGCCCATCGTGCTGATGGGCTACTACAACCCGATCTACGTCTACCCGAGCGAGACCTTCCTCGACGACGCGGTCAAAGCCGGCGTGGACGGGCTGATCGTCGTGGACGTGCCGCCCGAGGCGGACGAGGAGCTGTGCCTGCCGGCCGTCGAGCGCGGCCTCAACTTCATCCGGCTCGCGACCCCCACGACCGATGCTAAGCGCTTGCCGGCAGTGCTGAAAAACACCTCGGGCTTCCTCTATTACGTATCCATTACAGGCATTACCGGGGCGGCGGCGCCGGAAGTAAACGACGTTCATTCCCAGATTGCCCGCATCAAAGGCTCGACAAGGCTTCCCGTTGCCGTAGGATTTGGCGTAAAAACGCCTGAGCAGGTGAGCGCCCTGGCCAAGGGAGCCGATGGTGTGGTGGTCGGCTCGGCCCTGGTAACGGCGATCCAGCAAAGCCTCGACGACAAGGGGCACGCCACTAGCAAGACGGTCCCGGCCGTCCTAGATTTGGTGGAGAGATTGAGCCGCCCCTTGCGCTCCGGCAGGTCCGGAGAGCAAGTTGGGCGCTAACCCTATTGGACGCCGGGCAAGTGCCTCCCATGTGACCGGAGCGGCAGGGCGCCTGCGCCACCGGCCGACCAGGAGCCGAGACGCGTGAATTGGATCAACAACGTTGTTCGTCCCAAGATCCGCAGCTTCCTGACCACCAAGCGGGAAGTGCCCGATAATCTCTGGATCAAGTGTCCGGAGACCGGCCAGATGGTCTTCTACAAGGACCTCGAGGCCAACCAGTTCGTGGTGCCGGGCTCCAACTTCCATATGAAGATGAGTGCGCGTCAGCGCCTCGGGCATCTCTTCGACGGCGGCGTCTACGAGAAGGTGCCGGTGCCGGGCGTGCCGCAGGATCCCCTGAAGTTCCGCGACGGGCGCCGTTATACCGACCGTCTCAAAGACGCCAAGTCCAAGACCAGCCTCGACGACGCCGTGCTGATCGGCGAGGGCCTGCTGGACGGGCAGATGGTGGTGGCGGCCGTCCAGGACTTCGAGTTCATGGCCGGCTCGCTCGGCATGGCGGCGGGCGAAGCGGTGATCTCCGGAATGTTGCGCGCCGTCGAGCACAAATGTCCGTTCATCCTGTTTGCCGCTTCGGGCGGAGCGCGCATGCAGGAGGGCATCCTGTCGCTGATGCAGATGCCGCGCACGACCATCGCCGTGCAGCGCTTGCGCGAGGCGAAGCTTCCCTACATCGTCGTTTTGACGGATCCGACCACCGGCGGCGTCACGGCGTCCTATGCCATGCTGGGCGACGTCCACATCGCCGAGCCCGGTGCGCTCATCTGCTTCGCGGGGCCGCGTGTCATCCAGCAGACGATCCGCGAGCAGCTGCCCGACGGCTTCCAGCGCGCGGAGTATCTGCTTGCCCACGGCATGATCGACATGGTCGTGCATCGCCATGCTCTGCGCGAAACTCTGTCGCGCATCTCTCGGCTCCTGATGGCCGGCGCCGAGCTGCCGAAAACGAAAGGGCGGCGCATCAATGGCCGGCCCTATGTCAATGGCAGCCCAGTGGACGGCCGCGTCATCGAGACGGCGGCGCGCGACGCGGGCGGCGACGTGGACGAGGCAGGTGTTGCGGAGCTCTCGTCGAGAACCGAGGGCCGGGAGAAAATGAAGCGCGAGACTGAAGTCTCGGCGCCGCGGCACGATTCCAAAGACTGATATTTTCCCGGTTCACCTCCGGCATCGCGAACCTCAATGCATCGGGCACCGGAAAACCGGTTGCGGCGGGCCGGAGTTCTGTTGACGGCCGGGCCGGAACGGCGCTTTCTCGCACTCGGCAGAGCCCAGGGCTATCGCATAACGCGCTCGTCTCCCTCTCCCCGTGAAGGACGGGGAGAGGCGATCAAATGCGATAGTCCCGGGGCACGAGCCCGTTCAACCGCCGAAGGCCGCACCATGCCGAAGAGCGACAAGCTCCTGGCCGACTTGAAGCTGCTTCATCCGAAGCTCATCGACCTGTCGCTCGGGCGCATCGAGCGGCTGTTGAAGCGCCTCGGCAATCCGCACGAGAAGCTCGCTCCCGTCATCCACATCGCCGGAACGAACGGCAAGGGCTCAGTCACGGCCTACTTGAAGGCCATGCTGGAGTCGGCCGGCAGGCGGGTGCACGTCTATACCTCGCCCCATCTCGTTCGCTTTCACGAGCGCATCGAGCTCGCCGGCTCCGACGGACGCGCCCGCCCCATCGGCGAGGACGCCCTCGTCGATGTGCTGACGCGCACGCAGAGGGTGAACGGCGGCGACGACATCACGCAGTTCGAGATCACGACGGCCGCCGCCTTTCTCGCTTTCGCCGAGCACAAGGCCGATGCGCTCCTGCTCGAGGTGGGGCTTGGCGGGCGGCTCGACGCGACCAATGTCGTGCGCGCGCCGAGGCTGACCATTATCACGCCCGTGTCGATGGACCATGCCGAGAAGCTCGGAGCGTCACTCGCCCGGATCGCCGGCGAGAAGGCCGGCATCCTGAAGCGGGGCACGCGCTGCATCGTCTCGCAGCAGGAGGAGGAGGCACAGGGCGTGATCGAGGACGAGGCCGCCCGTGTTGGGGCCCCGCTCACGGTCTGGGGCCGGGACTTCGAGGCCTTCGAGCAGCGCGGACGTCTCGTTGTGCAGACCCATGACCGCCTGCTCGATCTGCCGATGCCGGTGCTGATCGGCCGGCATCAGATCGTCAATGCGGGCACGGCCGTCGCGGCGGCCCTCGCGCTCGAAGAATTCTGCATTGGTGAGCGGGCGATGGAGGCGGGGCTCACGGGCGCGCGCTGGCCCGCACGCATGCAGCGGCTCGCATCGGGTCCGCTGTCGTCGCTGCTCTCTGCCGGCTCGGAGCTGTGGCTCGACGGCGGGCACAATCCGGCGGCGGGGCGCTTTCTCGCCCAGACGCTCGCCGATCTCGAGGAGCGCTCGCCGAAGCCGCTCTATCTCGTCGCCGGCATGATGGGCCTCAAGGATGCCGCGGGCTTCCTCACCCATTTCCGCGGCCTCGCGCGGCGCATCATGACGGTGCCGATTCCGGGCGCGCACGAAGCCCCCTTCACGCCCGAGGCGCTCGCTGAGATTGCAGGAAGCCTCTCGATCGATGCCGAGCCGGCTCAGGGGGTCGAGGCGGCGCTGAAACGCATCGAAGCGCGCGACCCCGGATCGAAACGCGTGCTGATCGCGGGCTCCCTCTACCTCGCCGGCCACGTCCTCGCCCTCCAGGAAGGCGTCGAGGTGCAAGGGAATTGAGGCACGCGGGCTTGCGATGAGACGCGAGGAGCGGGATCGAGGCGGAATGTAGGGTTAGGCGCGCGAGCGCCGTAACCCAACATGTTGCCACGCGGCACCGCCGTCGTTGGGTTACGCGCGGAGCGGCGCCATTATGCTATCGCGCCGTCACGGGCCGCGTTAACCCTACGAGCTCGGGGGAGGCGCAGCCCGCCTGAAAGGCCTCATGCCAGCGCTTTGATGCTGGTGAGGTCGAGGTTTCCGGGGACGATGGTGATGGGGATGGGGAAGGTGCCGGCGGCCTTGCCGGCCGCGAGCGCGGAGACGAGCGGCCCGGGCCCCTTGACGTCGGTCGCGGCGCCGAGAACGAGAATGGCGATGTCCTCGTCCTCGGCGATGGCCTTCATGATCTCCTCGGGCTTCTGGCCCTCGCGGATCACCTCCTCGCAGTCGACAGCCTCGAAGCCCGCGAGATGAAGCTTGCGGCGGAACATGCGGAACAGCGCCTTGGCCTTGCTGGTCTCCTCCTCGATCTGCACCTGACGCACGCCGGCCCAGGGCTGGTAATCCTGAGGCTCGATCACGTAGAGCATGGTGAGCGAGCCCGAGGAATGCGCGATGCGGCTCGCGGCGTAGTAGAGCGCGCTCTCCACCTCCTGGCTCTCGTCGACGATGAGCAGGAACTTGCGCGCGTGGCCAGTCTCGAACGACCGGCGCTTTCGGATCTCGGTCATGGGCCGCGATGGTGCCACGCGGATCGGGGATCGGGAAGGGGGGTCGTGAGGCCGTGAGATCGTGAGGGCGTGAGGTCGTGAGATGGTGTGCTGACAAGCCCGTCGCTCTTACCACTCACGATTTCACGACCTCACGACCGGATGAATCCGACGATATCCTTGACCTCGTCCATGACCGGCCCGGCGATGGCGCGCGCGCGCGCCGAGCCGCCGGCGAGGATGCGGTCGATATGGTCCGGGTCGGCCATGAGCCGTTTCACCTCGCCGCCGATGCGCCCGAGGGTGGTGGTGGCGACCTCGGCCAGCGCCTTCTTGAAGGTGGAGAATTGCCGGCCGCCGAACTCGGCGAGCACCGCCTCGACCGATCGGCCGGAGAGCGCGGCGAAGATGCCGACCAGGTTCTCGGCCTCGGGGCGGCCTTTGAAGCCCTCGACCTCGCCCGGGATGGCATCGGGGTCGGTCTTGGCCTTCTGGATCTTCCTGGCCACCGTGTCGGCATCGTCGGTGAGGTTGATGCGCGAGAGGTCGGAGGCGTCCGACTTCGACATCTTCTTGGTTCCGTCACGCAAGCTCATGACGCGCGTTGCCGGCCCCGTGATGACCGGCTCCGGCTGCGGGAAGAAGGAGCCGTCCCGGTAGCCCTTCGCCTCGATTTCACGCCGGAAGTCGTTGTTGAACTTCTGCGCGATGTCGCGGGCGAGCTCGAGGTGCTGCTTCTGGTCCTCGCCGACCGGCACGTGTGTCGCCCGATAGGCCAGAATGTCGGCAGCCATCAGGTTGGGGTAGGCGTAGAGCCCGACCGAGGCGTTCTCGCGGTCCTTGCCGGCCTTCTCCTTGAATTGCGTCATGCGGTTCAACCATCCGAGGCGGGCGACGCAGTTGAAGATCCAGGCGAGCTCGGCGTGCTCGGGCACCTGGCTCTGGTTGAACAGGATGCTTTTCTCAGGGTCGAGGCCGGCGGCGATATAGGCGGCCGTCACCTGGCGGATGGACTGCTTGAGCTCGGCCGGGTCCTGCCACACGGTGATCGCGTGCATATCGACGACGCAATAGATGCACTCGTGCGTCTCCTGCATCCTGATCCAGTTGATCATGGCGCCGAGATAGTTGCCGAGATGCAGGCTACCCGTGGGCTGCATGCCGGAAAAGACGCGCTCTTTGAATGTCATGGTCCTTGTGCCCCTCGATCCGGCGCGGGTTATGGCGTGCCCTGCTCCCTGGCGCAAGGCTCTCCGGTGGACACCGGGCTGGCGGCCGGTCTGGACGGCGGTGATCAGGCCCCCCTGCGCAAGAAGCGGCGGAGCTGGGCGAGGCTCAGCGTGCCGGTCGCCAGGATCATCAGCCCGTAGGTCAGAAGGCCGGCGCCGACCAGGGCCGCGAGAGCGGGTCCGCGAACGAGCAATGGCTGGCTATGGTCGAGCCAGGCCGCGTAAAGCCCGCTCGAGACACTGAGAACGAGCGCCATGACGAGGCTCGACAGCACAATCATGAGGAGAGCGCGGCCGAGCCGCCGATCGAAGTGGAAGTGCCGCCTCCCGATCAGCGTGCGCCACAAGAGGAGTGCGTTGAGCCAGCCGCCGAGCGTGGTTGCAACGGCAATGCCGAGCTGGGGCAGGAGGCCGAGGTGCCGGAACAGGAAGAAGAGCGCGATCGAGCCCAGCGTATTGGCCGTGAGGCTCAAGGTCGCGTAGCGCATCGGCGTCCTGGTATCCTCGCGTGCGAAATAGGCGGGCGAGAACACCTTGATGAGCACGAACGCGGGCAAGCCGAATGCAAAGAGCCTCAGCGCGGCGGCGGTCTCCTCGGTATCCGTCGCCGTGAAGGCGCCGCGCTGGAACAGCACGTTGATGATCTCGCTCGGGATCGCAGCCAGCGCAGCAGCGGCCGGCACCGTGAGCAGCATGGCGAACTCGAGCGCGCGGTTCTGGCTGTCCATCACCGCCTCGCCGTTGCCGGCACGCAAGTGGCGCGACACGTCCGGGAGCAGCACGACGCCGATGGCGATGCCGACGATGGCGAGCGGCAGCTCGTAGAGCCGGTCGGCATAATAGAGTTGTGAGACTGCGCCCGGCTCGAGCGAGGCGATCATGGTGCCGATCATGATGTTGATCTGGGTGACGCCACCGGCGACGACGCCCGGAATGCCGAGCGTGACGAGCCGGCGGAGACCGTCCGTCATGCGCGGGGCGTGCAGCTTGAGCGTGAAATTGTTGCGTCTCAATCCGTCCCAGAGCAGTACGAGCTGAAGAAAACCGGCGACGAACACGCCGATCGCCTGCACGATTCCGCCAGCGGGCTTGTTTTCGAAGCCGAGGCCAAAGACGATGAATATCGCGGCGGTCAGCGTCAGGTTGAGCACGATCGAGACGGCCGAGCTCTCTACGAACTTGCCGAAAGTGTTGAGCACGCCGGAGAAGAGCGCGACCAGCGACATGCAGAGAAGGTAGGGAAACGTTATGCGGGTCAGGAGAACGGCGAGATCGAACTTCTCCGGGATCGCGCTGAAGCCCGGGGCCAAGAGGTACATGAGCCACGGCATGGCGAGAAGGCAGAACAGGGTGAGCAGGGCGAGCACCAGAGTGAGCCCCGACAGGGCGTCCTCGGCAAACCGGCGCGCCGCGTCCCGTCCACCGCCCTCGAGCTCCTTCGCGAACAGGGGGATGAACGCCGAGTTGAAGGCGCCTTCGCCGAACAGCCGGCGAAAGAGGTTCGGGAAGCGGAAGGCAACATTGAAGGCATCTGCGACCATGCCCGAGCCGAAGGCCCAGGCAAACAGGATGTCGCGAAGGAATCCGAGCACGCGCGAGACGAGCGTGAGGCCGCCGACGGTGGCGAAGGAGCGGTAGAGCTTCATGGGCTCCGACGGGTATCCGACCCGCAGGGCGAGCACAAGGCGGTTTCGGCCTCCTCAAGACGGTGGACGGGCTTCGAGCAATCCTTATTGTACCGGTGCATCATATCGGGCGCGCGGGAGGAAACGGTTCCAGCCCGAGGACTTCCGAGGAGGGCGGACACGATGTTTCCAATCGGTGACGATAACAGTGAGCGCAGATCGGTTCCCTACGTCACGTTTGTGCTCATCGCCATCAATGTGCTCATCTTCATTTTCGAGCTGCAGCGGGGCGACCAGTTCATCACCGAATGGGCCTTCATTCCGGCGCGCTTCTCCGAGAGCCCATCGGCCGACGCGGTGACGCTCCTGTCGGCCATGTTCATGCACGGGGGCTGGATGCATCTCGGCGGCAACATGCTCTACCTCTGGATCTTCGGCGACAACGTCGAGGATCGCTTCGGACATGTGACGTATCTCGTGTTCTATCTCATCGCCGGACTCGGGGCGACGGGCGCGCAATATCTGGTCAACACGCAGTCCATCATTCCCAACGTCGGAGCCTCCGGTGCCATTGCCGGCGTGCTCGGTGCCTATCTCCTGATGTTTCCGCACGCCAAGGTGCGGGTACTGGTGGGTCAGTCGGTTGTCGCCATGCCAGCCCTCATCGTGCTCGGTCTCTGGATCGCGTTGCAGGCGTTCTCGGGTGCGGGCTCGATCATGGACACCTCGCGCGGGGACACCGGCGGCATCGCCTACATGGCCCACGTCGGCGGGTTCGTGGCCGGGTTCTTGATGGCCATTCTGCTCGGGGGCAGGGCGCGTTCGGGACCTCGTGTGTGAGCCCGGTCACCCCGTCGGTCAGGCCTTCTGCATTGCCCCGCTCTCTGCGTCGCTTGCCGGGCCGGCCAGCACCGTGGTGAGGCGCTCGCGGATGACCTTCTGCCGGGCTTCGCCTTCAACCTTCTTGCCTGTGAGATCGGTGACGTAAAACACGTCGACGGCCTTCTCGCCGAACGTGGTGATGTGCGCCGAGCCGATGTCGAGCGAGAGATCGGAGAGCGTGCTGGTGAGGTCGTAGAGAAGGCCGGTGCGGTCGCGCCCTGCAACCTCGATCACCGTGAAGCCGTCGGACAGCACATTGGAGATCAGCACTTCCGGCTCGACCGTGAAGGCATCGAACATGGTGGCCGTGGGGCGGCGCTTGGCGAGCAGCGCCTGCATGTACGTTTCGCCCTTGAGAAGCTTGTCGATGGTGTCGCCGATGCGGCGGGCGCGGCGCCTCTCGTCCTCGTCATCCTGAAACTCGCGCTGCAGGAGGAAGGTGTCGAGCGCGACTCCATCGCGCGTGGTCGAGATGTGCGCACCCATGATGTTGGCGTTGTTGACGGCGCAGGCGCCCGCGAACAGCGCGAGCAGCCGGGGGTGGTTGGGGGCGATCACGGTGAGCTCGGTAATGGCCGTGAAGCTGTCGGTCGTGAAATCGACGGCGAGAGACTTGCCCTCCGCGTGGGCGCGGCGGAGAAGCCCGGCATGGTAGACCTGCTTCACAGTCTCGGTGCGCAGCCAGTAGTCCGGATAATGGCGGGCGATGAAGGCCTCCGTCTCGTCCCTCGGCCATCGGGCAAGAGCGGTGCGCAGCGCCGTCTGTGCCTCCTCGACGAGCTTTTTGCGCTCGATCTGGGTATGCCCGCCCGAGAGCAGCGGCTCTGTTTCGGCATAGAGCGTGCGCAGAAGCTGTCCTTTCCAGCCGTTCCAGACGCCGGGCCCCACCGCGCGGATGTCCGCGACCGTGAGCAGGAGAAGGAGCTTCAGCCGTTCCGGGCTTTGCACGATCTCGGCGAAGTCGCGCACGGTCTTGGCATCCGTGATGTCGCGGCTCTGAGCCATGTTGCTCATGATGAGGTGGTGCTCGATGAGCCAGGCGACCGTATCCGTCTCGGCCGGCGTAAGGCCGAGGCGCGGACAGAGCTCGCGGGCAATCCGCGCGCCGACGATGGAGTGATCCTCGACGCGCCCCTTGCCTATGTCATGCAGGAACGCAGCCACATAGAGCGCGCGCCGGCTCTGGATGGTCTTGATGAGCTGGGTCGACAGCGGCAGCTCCGATGAGGCTCCACCGCGCTCGATGTCGGTCAGCATGCCCACGGAGCGTATCAGGTGCTCGTCGACCGTGAAATGGTGATACATATTGAACTGCATCATGGCGACGACGCGCCCGAACTGGGGGATGAAACGGCCGAGCATGCCCGCCTCGTTCATGCGCCGGAGCGTCGCCTCAGGACTCACCTCGCCCGTGAGGAGCTCGAGGAAGATGCGGTTCGCCTCCTTGTCGTTGCGCAGTCTGTCGTCGATCAGCCTGTGGGAATGGCGCAAGAGGCGAATGGCATCGGGATGCAGAAACGCGTCCGTGTGCTCAGCCTGTGCAAAGAAACGAATGAGATTGACCGGATCGCGGTTGAAAACCTCGCGATCGGCGACGTTGAGGCGGCCGTTGTCGATGCGAAAGTCGGTGCGCGCGCGGATCTGGCGCCGGAAGCGCCAGGAGAGAGGATTGAGCAGGCGGTTCATCCCCGGACCGCTCTTCATCTGCTTGATCTCGAGCGCCGAGCAGAGAATGGCTGTGAGGTCGCCGACGTCCTTGGCGATCAGGAAGTAGTGCTTCATGAAGCGCTCGACGCCGCGCAGCCCGCCCTTCTCCCTGTAGCCGAGACGCTCGGCGAGCTGCGGCTGCAGATCGAATGTGAGGCGCTCCTCGGCGCGCCCGGTGAGGAAGTGCAGGAAGCAGCGCACCGTCCACAGGAAATCCTCACAGGTGCGGAACGTTTGCGCCTCCTCGGACGTGAAGATTCCGGCTTCGACAGTCTCCGGTCCGACGTTTTGGCCGAACATGTATTTCGACAGCCAGTGCAGGGTGTGCAGGTCGCGCAGCCCGCCCTTGCCATCCTTGACGTTGGGCTCGACCTTGTAGCGGCTTTCGCCCGCGCGGCGGTGGCGCTCCGCGCGCTCGGCCATTTTGGCGTCGACGAAAGCACGCTCGCGCCCGCGCATGACATCGTCGAAATAGCGCCGCTCGAGCTCGGCGAAGAGCTGGGCGTCGCCGTGGATCAGCCACTTGTCGAGCAGCGCCGTTTGAATGGTCACGTCCGAGTTGGCGAGCTTGATGCACTGGTCGACCGTGCGCGTGGCATGACCGACTTTGAAGCCGAGGTCCCAAAGGATGTAGAGCATGTACTCGGCGACGCTCTCGCCCCACGGCGTCTGCTTGTAGGGCAGGAGAAACAGGAGATCGATGTCGGAGCCCGGAGCCAGCATCTCGCGCCCGTAGCCGCCGGTGGCGACGATCGCCATGCGCTCGGCATCGGAGGGGTTTGTGGCGCGGTAGACGTGTGTGGTCGTGTAGTCGAAGATGAGCTTGATGAGCTCGTCCTGGAAGCGGGCCAGGCCGACGGCGCAGCGCCGCCCGTTGCGGTCCTGCTCGAGCCCCATCCGGGCGTGAGTGCGGGCGGTACGCACGAGCTCCTTAAGGCGCTCGACGACCGGCCTTCGCGCCTCGCCCGGCGTGCCGTGGCGATTGAACAGTGCCGTCAGCTCGTTGCGCAGCTCCAGGGGACCGAAATAGGGGGCGGATCTCGCGGTGGCTGTCTCCATGTCCCCTCATAGGTCGGGGGTGGAGGTATTGCAAACGGAGGTGGCCTCGTTCTGCCCCTTGGATCACGGCAAGGGCTGCGGTACGCGCGCACATTTGCCGTCCGCCACTCCGCCCGTCACGGCAGAGCACGGCGCGAGCGGCTGCAATCGCATGCTAAGCCATTCTGTCTGCTACATCTTTTTGCAGGACTCGAACAACTCGAGATTGGGGCAGAAGCCAGGCAGCTCGGCACTCGGCGGGACCGCATCGAGCCACAGGAGGCATTCTCTGGCCTGCACGCATTTCAGGCATTTCATGCGAGCCTCGGCATAGGCCTCGCCGCAGCGCAGCCGCGCGAGGGCCGTTGCATTGACACCCAGCCTTTCCATCATCTCGTGGGTTCGCCGGGCTTGGCGTTCCACGTGCCGCGACATCGGCCAAACGATAGTCGTCGGCTCCAATCGGGCCGCGGCCGTTCCATTGTGTCCGGATGTGGCCGGACTTCCGGAGACAACTTTCAGCGCCGTCATGGCATTTACTCCCTTGCCTCACTTGCAGAGGCATCCCGGCGCCTTCGTTCTTTGCACGTGGCAGTGTGCGCTATCGGGACCAGCCCGCAAAAAAAAAGCGCGGACAGGAAACTATCGTGCGCTCGAGACCTCAGATCAAATTGCGCCTGGTCAAGTCCAGTCAAAGTGACACACCTGGCAGGTTGGCGAACCGTCTGGGCTCGTTCGACGATTCCGTCAGTGCATTTGCCGCACCTATCATTTGATCATGATCAAACGGCGCTTCGCGTCTGTCGATCACTTTCAAAATCAAGATGGGCGGCTGCGTGTCTTGCCCCGAATCTCCAAGAGATTCGGAAGAGGGCTCGTGCCAGCCCCGAAATATCAAGGGTGGAACGGTTCTGGTACGGGGGGTGCAATGGCGCGCGCCGAGGGCGGGTTGACCGTCATCGAGTCGGGTGAGGAAGGTCGCGCCGGCCAGTGGCACGCTGGGATCGGCGACTATTTCGCCCTGTTGAAGCCGCGCGTGATGTCGCTTGTGGTGTTTACGGGCGGAGTCGGACTTGCAGCGGCTCCCGGCAACGTCGATCTCGCCACCATTCTCGTCACGCTGATCACGATGGCTGGCGGCGCAGGGGGCTGCGGCGCCCTCAATATGTGGTATGACGCCGACATCGATGCGGTGATGCGCCGCACGCGCTCCCGTCCCATACCCCAGGGGCGCGTCAGCAAGGCCGAGGCCCTGATCCTCGGGCTCGCGCTGTCGCTGGGATCCGTTGCGGCGCTCGGAGCGCTCGTCAATGGGGTGGCCGCTTTCCTCCTCGCTTTCACCATCGGTTTCTACGTCCTCGTCTACACGATGGGTCTGAAGCGGCGCACGCCGCAGAACATCGTCATCGGTGGCGCTTCCGGCGCGCTGCCGCCGATGATCGGGTGGGCCGCGGCGAGCGGCGGTCTCGATGCCGGAGCGCTCGCGCTCTTTCTCATCATCTTCCTGTGGACGCCGCCGCACTTCTGGGCGCTCGCCATCGCCCGCTCGTCGGACTACGAAAAGGCGGGCGTGCCGATGATGCCGGTGGTCGCAGGCGCCGCCGGTACGGCGCGCCAGATCCTCGTCTACTCGGCGCTTCTCGTTGCCGCCTCGGCCTTTCCGGTCGCGCTCGGGACGGCCGGCATGTTTTATGCCGCGGTGGCGGGCCCACTCGGTCTGATGTTCGTCTGGCGCGCCCTCGATCTCGTCAGGATCGCCGCCCGCGAAACAGAGCATCGGGAGCAAGTGGGACCGCAGGCCGCGCTTTCGACGGCCGCGATGCGCCTGTTCGGCTTCTCCATTCTCTATCTGTTTGCGCTTTATGCGGCGCTTCTCCTGGGGGCCGCATAGGGAGCGATCACGATGTCAAACGCCACCACAATCTTGAGCTTCGCAGTCACCGGTCACCGGAAGAGAGCCTTTTCCGGCCGGCTGGGTCACCAATCGGGGAACTAGGGGAGACAGAACGATGCAGCAAAACGCGCATGCGGCTACGCACGCCGAGCACGGGCACCATTGGGAGGTGAGCTGGGGGCCGATGGCGATCGCGTTCGGCACGATGTTTCTGGTGCCAATGGCCTTCAGCTTCTACTTCGTCTACCAGAATGCCTTCGCGGCCATGGTCGCGGCCGGTGTCGGCACGCCCCTCGTTCTGGCTGGCATTGCGCGCTGGATCCACGAGGGCGCAACGCAGCCGTCCGCCATTTCCAACATCTCGCCGGTCGGCGTCGGCGTGTTCATCATCGGCGAGATCATGATCTTCCTCGGGCTGTTCGCCAGCTACTGGATGATGCGTCTCGCGGCCGGCAATGCCTGGCCGCCGGCCGGAACGCCGCACATCGATCTCGTCTTGCCAGTCATCATGACGGCCCTCCTGGTCTCGTCGAGCCTCACCTACCACTATGGCGAGCACCTCCTGGAGGAGGGGCGGACGGGCGGCTTTGTGACTTGGCTCTTGATCTCGCTCTTGCTCGGCGCCGGGTTCCTCGCGTGCACGCTCTACGAGTACAATCATCTCGTTCATGAGAATTTCGTGCCCGGGACCAACCAGTACTCCACGGCATTCTACTCGCTGACCGGCTTTCATGCCTCGCACGTGTTCGTCGGGCTTGCGACGTTCGTCGCCATACTCCTCGGCACCATTCTCGGCGGCGTCCACAAGATGTTCGTCAAGGTGGCCGGCATCTACTGGCACTTCGTCGACGTCATCTGGTTCTTCGTCGCCTCGCAAGTCTACTACTGGTAAGGGGCTCGAGGAGGTCCGCAGGCCATGAAACCGGCCGGCATAATGCTCGCAGCCTGTCTCGGAGCGATGGCGCTTGTTGGTGCCTTTCTCCCCGGCGACGCGCGTGCGCAGTACTTTCGCCGGCCGGTATCCGAGCTCGATCCCAACGTCATGCTGATCGACGAGAAAACACACCTCGGATCGAAGATCGATCCGTCGACGGTCCTCGTCGATCAGGATGGGCGCGAGTTCCGCTGGGGCGACAAGCTCGGCACGCCGGGCAAACCCGTCATTCTGTTGATGAGCTACTACACCTGCGACGGGAGCTGCTCGATCATCAACAGCACGTTTGCGGGTCTTCTGGCCGGCGTCAACGGCGTGAAGCCGGGCAAGGACTACGAAATCGTCACGCTGTCGTTCGACCGGCATGACACCCTCGAGACGACAGGGGCCTTCCGCAAGCACCTCGCTCTTGCCGGCCCGATTGCCGCGCATTGGACCTTCGCCACGTTCAAGAACGAGGCGGATCTCAAAAGCGAGACCGACAAGATCGGCTTCAAGTTTTTCTGGTCGCCCGAGGATCGTGTCTTTCTGCACCCGGGTGCCTTCCTGTTCTTCGGCTCTGACGGCCGGCTCATGCGGGTCCTCTATCAGGATGATGTGGATGCGCGCGATGTGGAGCTTGCCGTGCTCGACGCCAAGCAGGGCCAGTTCCGACCAGGCGAGATCATCACCTTCGCGCTGAGCCTCTGCTACTCGTACAGCTATCACGATGGCAAATACGTGATGAGCATTCCCATCTTCGTCGGGCTCGGATCGCTCGGCGTCGGGCTCATGACGCTCTTTGGATCGATCCTCTTCTTCAAATCGGCAAAACGGATGAAACGCACGGGGGAACACGACTATGCGCAAGCTGTTTGAAACGGGTCTGTGGAGCTTGGCGGCATTGCCACTCATTGCCGGGCAGGCACTCGCCGAGCCGGCGGCGGGGGGAATGCCCAACCCCACCGACGGCTGGAACCACACCTGGAACGAGGTCCTGTGGGATCTCTGGATCATCGGCGGCATCTTCGCCGTGGTCGCCGTCTACCTTTTGGTGAAATACAAGGCGAAAAGCCCCAACGCCGTCGGAACGGCCCAGCCGCTCAACCTGGACAAGGCGCTCGCCTGGTCGTTGGTGCCGGCGGCTCTCTTCATGGCCGACGACTTCCTGCTCGCCGCCAAGGGCTGGTCGCTCTGGAACATCCAGCGCACCGTTCCGACCAATGCGATGGAGATCAAGGTCAGCGGCAATCAGTGGTTCTTCGAGTATGACTACGGCGGGGGCGTGAAGGACACCGAGCTCGTCGTGCCCGTGGGCCAGCCCATCGTGCTGCGCATGACCTCGAACGACGTGATTCACTCGTTCGGACTGAACGACTACCGTGTCAAAGAGGATATGATGCCGGGCCGCATCACATACCTCTGGTTCTACCCGGACAAGCCGCTCGAGACGCAGGTCGTATGCGTCGAGTTCTGCGGCATGGCGCACTCGCAGATGACCAACAAGGTCCGGGCGGTCGAGAAAGCCGCCTATGACGAGTGGCTGGCGAAGAAGATCGAGAAATCCAAGAAGAAGACGTCGGAGCTCGACCAGAAGAAGTCCGCCGAGGCGGCTTCTGGTCCGGTGACGGCCCGCTGAGACCCGAGGGAGATATAGAGACAATGGCTACCGCAACAGATTACGCCCATGCGCGGCCCAGATCCGGGCTCAAGGAGTGGATCTTCACCACCGACCACAAGCGGGTCGGCATTCTCTACCTGGTCGGCGCCATCGCTGCGTTTCTGGTGGCCGGCCTCATGGCGGTCGGCATCCGCATCGAGCAGATGGCACCGGGTGAGTCGGGCCTCATCAACTACTTCGTCGGCGACTTCGCCAAGGAGCTGCCGACGGGCACTGCCTATAACGTTGCGCTCTATTTCCATGGCGCGGCAATGATTCTGGCGTTCCTCATCCCGGCACTCACGGGCTTTGCCGCCAACTATCTGGTGCCGATGATGATCGGCGCTCCGGACGTGGCGTTCCCGCGCATCAACGCGCTGTCGCTGTGGCTGTTCTGGGCCGGTATCGTGGTGGCGCTGCTCACCTTCATCATGCCGGACAAGCCCGACGTGATGTGGACCGGCTATCCGCCCTATGCGGTCACGACGACCGCTAACACGGCGGCCTACGTGTTCACCGTGCATCTCATCGGCTTCTCGTCGATCCTCGGCGCGGTGAATTTCCTCGTCACCATCATCTACATGCGCGCGCCGGGCATGGGGTGGAACCAGTTGAACATCTTCGTCTGGACCATCTTCGCCGCTTTCATCATTCAGATCGTGTTCGTGCCGGTGCTCGCCTCGGCGGTGACGCTGTTGTTGTTCGACAAGTATCTGGGGACCGGGTTCTTCGATCCTGCACGGGGTGGCGACGTGCTGCTCTACCAGAACCTGTTCTGGTTCTACTCGCATCCTGCCGTCTACGTGATCTTCCTGCCGGCGGTCGGTCTCCTGTTCGACATCATCGCCACCCAGGCCAAGAACCACGTGTTCAACTACAAGGCTGCGGTGTGGGGCGGCATCGTCGGCATTCTCGTCATCACGGGCGAGGTGTGGGTCCACCACCTCTACATCGCCGGCATGCCGGACTGGATCCGCATCGGCATGATGGTGTCGACGCTGCTGATCTCGGTGCCTGTCGGCCTCTTGCTCATCTCGCTATGGGGGACGATGTACAAAGGGGCGATCACGTACAACCTTTCGATGTGGTACGCAGTGGCGTGTCTGTTCCTCATCCTGGTCGGCGGCTTGACGGGCATTCCGCTCGCCGTCACCTCGATGACCGTGCATCTTTCCGAGACGAGCTTCGTGCATGCGCACTTCCACTTCATCATGGGCATCATGGCAACGTTTGCGGTGTTCGCGACCGTCTACCACTGGTTCCCCAAGATGACGGGCCGCTCGGCGGACAGTCTGATTGGGAAGATCGCTTTCTGGTTCACGATGGCCGGCACGCAGGTGACGTTCTGGCCGTTGTTCATGATCGGCGTTCGCGGCATGCCGCGGCGCTATTGGGACTATTCGATGTATCCGGAGTTCCAGCCCTATCATGAGATCGCGACACTGGGTGCCGCTCTGCTCGGGATCGGTGTGGTGCTCATGGTGTTCGGCTGGGTCTTGTCTGCTTTCCGCGGCCCCATCGTGGGCACCAACCCGTGGGGCTCGAAGTCGCTCGAGTGGACACACACGGAAAGCCCGCCGGGACCCGGAAACTTCCCGAAGCCGGTCACCGTGAACGAGAGCTGGACGCCCTATAACTACGTCGATTGGGGCGACCACAGATAAGCGTGAGAGCGGCCGGCGTGAACGCGCCGGCTGCTCGACCTGTGATGGTCTTCCGCCGCACGTTGCCTTAAGAGAGAGCTCGACTTCACATGGAAACGACCGAAACCGCCAACCGCAAGTCGCGTCCGCTCGTCGCGTTCGCGGCGTTCTTCGCTCTCGCACTCTTCATGTACGTGAGCATCATGTACAAGATCATCAACTATGGGCCCTGAGCGGTGTTGAGCCTCAAGACCCTGCTGCCGCACGTGATGTTCGTGATCAACTCCGGGACCGTGATCGCGCTGGCGCTCGGGTATCGTTACATCCGCCGCGGCGACCGCGCCCGACATCGCAAGTGCATGATCACTGCCGTCGTGCTCGGCACGGCCTTCATGGTGTTCTATCTCTCCTACCATTTCGGAGCAGGTCTCGCGAAGTTCGGCGGCGAGGGCGTGATCCGGCCCATCTATTTCTCGATCCTCATCGTGCACATCATCACGGCGGCGGCTGCGGCGTTGATCGTGCCATTGACGGTGGCGCGGGCATTGAGCGGTCGCTTCGACGCGCATCGCTCCATTGCGCCGTTCGCGTGGAAGCTTTGGATGTTCGTCGCCCTCTCCGGCATCACCGTCTATGTGATGACCATCCACCTGTGGCCGTTTCGGGGAGAGCCCGCATGACCATTGCGACGTCCTTTGGCGCGGGTCAGCGCGGGCTGGAGCGCTTTCCGCCTGATGTGAATCGCACGGCCGTAGGTTGGGTCAAGCGTAGCGCGACCCAACATCTCACGGCGTGCACTAAAGTCGTTGGGTCGCGGCCCGCTGAAGAAGCGGGCCTTGACCCAACCTACGTGGAAAACGCTTTAGCCGCCTTGGAGCTGGCCCGGCGCGAGGAGGTGATGCGAGCCGAGCTCAGGTCGTGGGCCCTTCTCGCGGCCACGTCGCTGGCGATCGCGGGCATTTTTGCTTTTCTTCTTGCGATGTCGCGGCTGCCCGGCACCGAGCGGATCATTCACTGGCCGCTGGAGTTCTTCTCCAAGGGGCTCGTCATCCACGTCGTGTTCTCGCTGGTCGTCTGGTTTCTGGCCATCTTCGCCCTGCTCGCCTCGCTCGCGACCCTCGAGATGGCAGATGGCAAGGCCGTTGCAGGAGGCACGGGACGCCTCGGACTGGCCTTCGTGGCCATGTCGTTTCCGTTACTCTTCCTTCCGGCCTTTCACGAGGACACGGTTGCGACGCTCAACAACTACGTTCCCGTCATCATTCATCCCGGCTATTACGCCGGGCTCGTGCTGCTGCTCGCCGGCATTCTGTTGCCGGTGGTGCGCCTGTTCCGGGCCGCTGCAAGGGCGATCAAGGCCGGGCACCCGCTCTCACCACTTGCCGTTGCCATGACGGCCGGTGGGGTTGTCTATTGCGTGGCGCTCGTTTCACTCGCTTTTGGCCTCGCGCTCGTGTGGGGCGAAGCGCCCTCCCGCACCATGCATGAGCACCTGTTCTGGGGCGGGGGCCACGTGCTGCAATTCCTCTACGCCCTTCTGATGCTGACGGGCTGGTTCACGCTGGCCAACACGTGCCTCGGGCGGGGCGCGATCGATCCCGACATCTTCCGCCTCGCTGTCAAGCTCATTGCCGTCTTCTCGCTGGCCGCGGTCGGCTTCTACCTCGTGCTCGAGCCCTTCTCCCTTCTGCAGACGGAGGCGTTCCGGCGCCTCCAGTTCGTGCTCGCGTTTCCGAGCCTTCTCGTTGCGCTGGCGGGGCTTGCCGCCGTCGTTCAAAGACGGAAAGCCGGCCCGTTGCCCTGGCACGATCCGGCCTTCGTCGCTCTCGTCCTCTCGCCGGTCGTATTCGGAGCGGGCGGAATCATGGGGCTTCTCATCTCGGGATCGGACACGCGAACGCCAGCGCACTATCACGGCGTGATCGCAGGCGTGAATCTTGCGTGCATGGGGCTGATGCTGTCGGTCTGCCTCCCGAGACTCGAGCGGCCGGTGAGGGCACGTGTACGCCTCAGACTGCAGATCGCGCTGTTCGGGCTCGGTCAGCTCATGGCATCGGCAGGGCTCTTCCTGGCTGGAGGCTACGGCGCGCCTCGCAAGACGCCGGCTGGAGCCGCAGACCTCGTCAATGGCGCCGTGGCGGGCATGTACCTGCACGGGGTGGGAGCGCTGCTGGCGGTCATTGGCGGCATCCTGTTCGTCGCCACCATCCTCAAGGCTCTCCTCGACCATTCGCAGTCGCAAGAGGGGCTCGTGGAGGGTCGCGTAGGAGAGTTCCCGGCCGAGGCCTATCCGGCCTGAGCAAGCCCTTGTGACGATGCGTTGCGTCCGGAGAGCGTTCGGTGCATCGTGCCCCTTCTTAAGACTGCGCTTATCGACCGCACCCGACACCGCTCTTTCACTTGAAGTGGTTGATCGAAATCAAATGCGCGCTGGGCTATCATGACGCAGAGATTGCAGGGGTGCTCACATCACGCGCGACCGCAAGGGCGCGGCTAGGTCAGTGATCGCTCCTCGATGGTGTCGGGCGCAGGGGCGTCTCTCCCTGCGTGAAGTGAAGCCGGGCGGCGGGGCGGGGACGCGAACGGGCGATCCCGGATGCGCGTTGCCGCGCGCCAGAAGTGCGAGATGCCGCCAACACGACGGGAGAGGCCATGTCTGTGCGCATCAAATGTCAGAATTGCGCCGTACGAGCCGCCGCGTTGTGCAGCGCCGTTTCCGAGGAGGCCGCTGCGGAGCTTGGCCGCTCGTTCCATCGGCGGCGCGTGCCGGCCGGGCAGATCATCTACGGCGGGGAGCAGCAGGCGAAGTCGTTCGCCATCATCGTCTCGGGGATCGTGAAGCTCGTCAACGCCAAGCCTGACGGGCGCCAGCAGATCGTGGGGCTCCAGTTTCCGGCGGACTTCCTGGGCCATCCGCAAGCCAATCATACCACCATTCTGGCCGAGGCAGCGACCGACCTCGATCTTTGCTGCTTCTCCGGCAGTCATTTCGAAAACCTGATGCGCGACTATCCGGAGATCGAGCGCATCCTGCTTCAGCGGACGCTTGACGACCTGGATCTGGCGCGCGACTGGATGTTCATGCTCGGCCGAAAGACCGCACGTGAGCGCGTCGCGAGCCTCCTGTTGCTGATCGCCGAGCGCATGCTGAACCCCGTGGACGGCGGCAAGAAGCCCTGCGAGTCGGTTCAGTCCGGCACGTTCGACTTGCCGCTGTCGCGCTCGGAAATGGCCGAGTGTCTGGGGCTGAGGCTGGAGACCGTGAGCCGGCAGATGGCCAATCTCAATGCTGCTCGAGTCATTTCCGCGAGCCGGACGCGCGTGCTCTGCGTCCACGACATGGCCGAGCTGCGCCGCCTGTCGGAGAGCCCGGGAGACTAGTACCCGGATATCTTACCCTCGAGGGTGAGGTATCCCGGCTAGTCGACTCGCCGGGCGACCTCACGAAATCGTTGCTGTCAGCCTCGGGAAAATCCCGATTGTTCCCCTCGACATAAAGCCACTCTCCGCCTATGAGTTGGAAAAGTTCTAAGCTAGTGGTGCGTGGTGCCCAGGAGCGCTGGATGGGACCCAGGCCGTGCGGCGATGAGAGAGGCCACATGTTCATTCAGACCGAGGCAACGCCCAATCCGGCGACACTGAAGTTCATCCCCGGCAAGCCCGTGCTCGCGGAGGGCACGGCCGACTACCGCTCGGCGGGAGAGGCCGGTTCGTCCCCGCTCGCCCGGCGCCTGTTTGGCATCGACGGCGTCGCCGGCGTCTTTCTCGGCTCCGACTTCATCTCCGTCACCAAAGGCGAGGGCGAGTGGCCGCATTTGAAGCCGATGATCCTCGGCGCCATCATGGAGCACTACCTTTCGGGCGCCGAAACGGTGGTGGCGAGTGCCGCGAACGACGCGGAGGCGGGAAGCTACGATCCGAAGGACGAGGAGGTCGTAGCGACCATCAGGGAGCTCCTGGAGACGCGCGTGCGCCCGGCCGTGGCTCAGGACGGCGGCGACATCACCTTTTCCGGCTTCCGTGACGGCGTGGTCTATCTCCACATGCGAGGGGCCTGCTCGGGTTGCCCGAGCTCGACAGCCACTCTGCGCCACGGAATCGAGAACCTGCTGCGCCATTTCTGCCCGGAAGTGCAGGAAGTCCAGGCCGTTTGACTGGCTGCCCCCCAGCCCATCCCTGCGCCCGCTCGCGGCGAGATGGGGCCACCCAGGCCACATGCGATCCCCCTGCCCGTCGCGGCTTTGGCTGAGCGAGCTCGCTCGCATCGAATAGCGCACCAAGCGCGGGCGGCTCTGTTGCACAGAGCCGCTGGCGATTTGCTGTGAACGATGTATAGTCGCCGGCCATGAATGTGCTGGGATTCGATACTTGTTTCGAAAGCTGCTCCATTGCCGCCGGCAGAGGGCTCGGCAGCGCATCGATGCATCTCGAGTTTCGTTTCGAGCGCATGTCGACGGGGCAGGCGGAGCGGCTCGTGCCGCTGATCGGCGAGGTCATGGAGGGGGCTCGTCTCAGGTTCGACGAGCTCGACCGCATAGCCGTGACAGTCGGACCCGGAACCTTCACGGGAATGCGCATTGGCGTCGCGGCCGCGCGCGCGCTGGCGCTCGCCCTCGAAATTCCGGTGGTGACGCTCACCAGTCTCGAGGTCATGGCGCTGAGCCCAGAGCTCATGGGCTTCGAGCATGAGGCGCTCATGGTGGTGGCCGACGCGCGCCGGGGACAGGTCTATGGCCAATGTTTCGGGTCTTCTGCGGGGCGTGCAACAGGCCCGCCACAAATTCTCGATATCGAAGTTGCGGCAGAAGTGGGCGGACGCGGACCGATCGTGCTAGCCGGGCCGGGTGCGGCACTGGTGGCCGAGGAGGCCCGGAAGCGCGGGCGACAGGTCTGCGCGATTGTACCGGATCTCCTGCCCCGGATGGAGGCTGCACTCGTGCTGGCGGCGACAGCGGCACCATCGCAATCGGCTCCAAAGCCGCTCTACCTGCGTGCGCCCGATGCCAAGCCGCAGCACGGCACGTCGCTCGAGAGGTCCCCATGACCGCTGCCACGGTGTCCAAAGACCCGAAATACGTCAGTCTGCTGTGGGCCGGTCTCGACAGGGCGGCGGAGGTAGCGAAGCTGCACGGCCTGCTGTTCGATCCGCCCTGGGACGAGACCGGTCTGCGCAATCTCCTCGATCATCCGGCCTCGACCGCTTTCGTGGCGTTCGACGGACAGTCCAAGGAGGTCGTCGGGTTCGTTCTCGGGCAGCTCGCGGCCGACGAGGCGGAGGTTCTTTCGATCGGCGTTGCTCCCGAGTGGCAGCGCACGGGGCTTGGCCGGCGGCTCGTCAAGGGCCTAGCCACGGCCGTGAAGCGGGCCGAGGCGCGCCGCCTTTTCCTCGAGGTCGCCGACGACAATGCCGCTGCGCTCGCCCTCTATCGGGCGACAGGATTCGTCGAGACAGGCCGGCGCAACGGCTATTATCAGCGCAAGAACGGCAAGCCAGCCGATGCGGTCACCATGTCGCTCGATCTTTGAGCGGCATTCAGCCTGCACCTGCGAGGCGTGGGGTGCCTCTTGTGGCGCCCAGCACTAGAATCCTATATGGCCACAGCGATTGAGGATAAGAGCCAAGGCGACTCCATGCCCGCCTCTCGCTCCAAGAGCGCGACAGTCATCGAGGCCCGCTGCGCACAGCAAGGTCTGCGCTTGACCGGTCAGCGGCGCGTCATTGCGCGCGTGTTGACGGATGCGCACGATCATCCGGACGTGGAGGAGGTTCACCGGCGCGCCCACGCGGTCGATCCGGGGATCTCGCTGTCGACGGTCTACCGGACTCTGAAGCTGTTCTCCGCAAAGGGCATTCTGGAGCGGCACGACTTCGGCCACGGCCGCGGGCATTACGAGCCGGCCGGGCGCCCTCACCACGACCACCTGATCGATGTGACGACCGGCCGCGTGGTCGAGTTCCGCAGCGAGGAGATCGAGCGCCTGCAGGAGGCCATCGCGCGCCAGCATGGCTACAGGCTCGTCGGCCACCGTCTCGAGCTCTATGGGGTGGCGATTCCCGGACGCAAGAAGCCGGACACCTCGAAATGAGCGCGGGCCTGTGGCTCACAATCGTCCTGCAGATGATGTTTCGTGCGGATGGGCGTGTTGAGACGCGGGGGCACACCCGATGAGCCGTGTCAGGGCTGGAACGATTCTCGCGGGCTTCCTGACGCTGACAGTGCCGCTGATGCCAGTGCAGGCGCTCCTCGTGCGCGTCTGGTCCAAGGGGGCACGCCGCTTCCCCCACTGGTACCACCGTCAGGTGTGCCGGCTGATCGGTGCTCGTCTCACCGTCGAGGGCGAGGTCTCGAGCGACCGTCCGGTTCTCCTCGTCTCGAATCACACGTCGTGGCTCGACATTCCCGTGCTGTCGGCCCTGGCTCCGGTGTCGTTCGTCGCCAAGAAGGAGGTCGGGCGCTGGCCGTTCGTCTCCTCGCTGGCCCGGCTGCAGCGCACGGTGTTTGTCGATCGTGAGCGCCGCGCGGGGGCAGGCGAGACGGCGAGCGAGATCATGCAGCGGCTCGCGGAAGGGGACACCATCGTGCTGTTCGCCGAGGGCACGTCGAGCGATGGAAACCGCGTGCTGCCATTCTTGACATCGCTGTTCGGGGCCGCGCTCCCTTCCGCCGGCCCGCGCGCCCGGCCGGATGCGGTCGTGCAGACGCTCTCGCTCGTCTACACGCATCTGCATGGCGTGCCGCTGGGACGGGCCGACCGTCCTCTGACGGGCTGGTACGGCGACATGGAGATGACCGGTCATGCGTGGGAGCTCTTGAAGTCCGGCCCACTCGACGTCCGCATCCGGATCGGGCCGCCCGTGCCCCTCGAGCACTTCTCCGACCGCAAGGAGCTGGCCCGCAAGACCGAGGGAGACGTGCGCCATGAGGTCGTGCGAATCTTGAGGGCGCGCCCCCCCGAGGCGGTCTTCGAGGCGGTCGCGCCCGGCGAGGCAACGCGACGGTCGGCTTCGAGCCGCCCGCGAAAGGCCAGTGCGGATTGGCGGTAGGCCACGTTCCATGGTTGGGCCGAAATTGAGCTGCCGGCCCGGCGGGACGGCGCTCTGACGCCGCAGCCCGCCGGCACGATCTGGACAATTGACCTTTTCGGCGCAATGCAACATTAGCCATTGAGCAAGACCGTTTGGCGGTTCCGGCTGTTGCAGCGCACCGTTAACAGGATCGGAACGGGCCCTTGGATAGCATCGCACCACCCAGCAGCGATAGCCTCGTGGAGGGGCCCGTGCCCGGCGCAAAGAAAGTGTTCGTCAAGACGTTCGGCTGCCAAATGAACGTCTACGACAGCGAGCGCATGACGGAGGCATTGGGTCCCCTCGGCTACGCCGAGACCACGGCGCTCGACGAGGCCGATCTCGTCATCCTCAACACCTGCCACATCCGCGAGAAGGCCGCCGAGAAGGTCTATTCGGATCTCGGCCGCATTCGCCAGATGAAGGACGAGCGCCGCCGTGCCGGCAAGGACACGGTGGTGACGGTCGCCGGCTGCGTCGCACAAGCCGAGGGCGCCGAGATTGCGGCGCGTGCCCCGGTCGTCGATCTCGTCATCGGGCCGCAGAGCTATCACCGCCTGCCCGAGCTGCTCGAGCGCACCAGGAGAGAGTCACGGCGCATCATCGAGACGGCGTTTCCCGAGGAGGAAAAGTACTCGCGTCTCTCCGAGCCGCGCACGGCGCGCGCCGCGACTGCCTTTCTCACCGTGCAGGAAGGCTGTGACAAATTTTGCACGTTTTGCGTCGTTCCCTATACGCGCGGGGCCGAGTATTCGCGCTCCGTCAGCGATCTCGTGGCAGAGGCCAGCAAGCTCGTCGAGCAGGGCGTTCGCGAGATCACGCTGCTGGGCCAGAACGTCAACGCCTATCACGGGGAGGGACCCGGCGGCGGGCCGGCGACGCTTGCTGCGCTCATCCGCCATCTCTCCCGCATCGAGGGCCTCGAGCGGCTACGCTACACGACCAGTCATCCGCACGACATGAGCGACGATCTCATCACCGCCCATCGCGACGAGCCTAAGCTGATGCCGTTCCTGCACCTTCCCGTGCAGTCGGGCTCGAATCGAATCCTTGCCGCCATGAACCGCAAGCATACGGTGGACGAGTACCGGGCTCTGGTAGCGCGCATTCGTTCGGCACGTCCCGATATCGCACTTTCGACCGACATCATCGTCGGCTTTCCGAGCGAGAGGGATCGGGAATTCGAGGCGACGATGGCGCTCGTCGAGGAGATCGGCTTTGCTCAGGCCTTCTCCTTCAAGTACAGCGCACGCCCCGGTACGCCGGCAGCCAACATGGAGGAACAGGTTCCAGACGCCGTGAAGAGCGAGCGACTTCTGCGGCTGCAGGCGGTGCTCGACAGCCAGCAGGCACGTTTCAACAACTCCTGCGTTGGCAGGACCTTGCCCGTGCTGTTCGAGAAGCCGGGCCGCCATCCGGGCCAGGTTGTCGGCCGCTCACCCTACCTGCAGCTCGTTCATGCCAGCGCCGAGCCCGAGGCGCTGGGCCGTATCCTCCCGGTCGAGATTTCCGGGGCAGGCCCCAACAGCCTGGCTGGCGTCATCCGGGCGGCATAATCGCAGGTTATCGGCTCATTTCGGACCTGAGACCATTTGATTCGCGCCCAGCGGGCCCTATGATGAGAGCCCTGATGCTACGATTCTCGAAGTCGCTCAGTGCCTGAGCCCATTGGAGACCAACGCTTGACAGGAATTCGCGGTTCATCCGTCGCCGGCGCAGGACGCGGGGCGAAGTCGCAAGCTGTCAACAAGCGCATCGTCGTGCCGTTCGAGGACAACAGGAAGCTGACCGAGGTCCTGGGCGAGTACGACAGTCATCTCGCCCTGGTCGAGGACCGGCTCGGCATCGAGGCGCATGCCCACGGAAACGTCGTCATTCTCAACGGGCCCGAGACGGCGTGCGACATCGCGCGCGAGGTGCTGGAGGAGCTCTACGCCCGTGTCGGCAAAGGCGAGCAAATCGGCGCCGGCGACTTCGACGGGCTCATCAGGCATGCCCGCAAGGAGACGAGATCGGGCGACGGGCAAGGGCAGATCGCCACCCGCCGGCGCGTCGTCAAGGCCCGCACGCCCGTCCAGAGCGCCTACATCCGTGCGCTCGAGAAATGCGACCTCGTGTTCGGCGTGGGGCCGGCCGGGACGGGCAAGACGTATCTCGCCGTCGCCTATGCGGCCCAGTGTCTCGAGCGCGGCGTTGTGGAGCGCATCATTCTCTCTCGTCCCGCGGTGGAGGCGGGCGAACGGCTCGGGTTCCTGCCGGGCGATATGCGCGAGAAGGTCGACCCCTATCTCAGGCCGCTCTACGACGCCCTCTATGACGTGCTGCCGCCCGAGAAAGTCGAGCGCGATCTCGAGCAGGGGATCATCGAGATTGCACCGCTGGCGTTCATGCGCGGGCGCACGCTGGCCAACGCCTATGTCATCCTGGACGAGGCGCAGAACACCACCAGCATGCAAATGAAAATGTTTCTGACCCGCCTCGGCGAGGGCTCGAAAATGGTCGTGACGGGCGATCCCACGCAGATCGATCTGCCATTCGGCATGACCTCGGGGCTCGACGAGGCGGTCGGGCTCTTGGCAGGCGTTTCGGGCGTCGAGGCCGTGCGCTTCACGGGTGCCGACGTGGTGCGCCGTGATCTCGTCGCCAAGATCGTCGCGGCCTACGACAAGGCCCACGCGAAGAAGGTCTGAAATGCCGGAGCCCCGTGGTCGAGCGCCGTCGCACGCTTCGCCTTCGTCGCGAGGGGCGTGGCTCACGATCGATGTCGTGGAGGACGCCGGCGACTGGACCTGGCTCACGCGCGCCAGCGATCTTGCAACGGCCGCTGCGGGCGCTCTCGCCAGCCATCCGAGATTTGCCGCGGCAAACGCGGCCGAGGCGTGCCTCGCGTTGAGCGATGGTGCCACCGTTCGGACCCTCAATCGCACCTATCGCGGCAAGGACAAGCCGACCAACGTGCTGTCGTTTCCGGCAAGCGCGGGCACCGCGGCAGGCGGGAAAGCCGCGCCGTGTCCGCTCGGGGATATCGTCCTCGCGGCCGAGACCGTGAGGCGCGAGGCAGAGGAGCAGGGTCTTTCGCCGGAGCATCATTTCCAGCACCTTGTGGTGCATGGCCTTCTGCATCTCCTGGGTCTCGACCACGAGACAGAAGCCGAGGCCGAGGCGATGGAAGGTCTCGAAATCGAGATCCTGGCGACGCTCGGGATTGGGGATCCCTATGCGAGCGCGGGTCCTGCGGGGGCGCTCGAGGCAAGAGGTGCGCCATGAGCACGTCTGACATTTCGGAGCCGAAAAACGGGTCCAAATCCGACGAGACCGAAGCAGCTGGGCCGAGCCGTGCGGCGAGGATGCTCGACTGGATCACCACTCTTTCGCAACGCTGGGGGCTCACCGGCTCGAGGACGCTACGCGACACGCTCGAGACGGCGCTCAAGGAAAAGAGCGGCGCCACCGACGCGTTTTCGAACGAGGAGCGCGAGATGCTGCTTCGCCTCCTGCGCTTCGGCGCGAGCCGCGTCGACGACATCATGGTGCCGCGCGCCGACATCACCGCGATCGACGAGAACGAGCAATTGCGCGACCTTGTGCTCCTATTCGAAAAAGCCGGTGTCTCGCGCATTCCCGTATTCCACGGGACTCTGGATGATCCGCGCGGCATGATCCATATCAAGGATCTGTTCCGCTGGCTCACGGCCGAGGCGGCGGGCCGTTCCGATGGCGCCCCGCGTGTCGAGGAGCAGGATTTGACGAGGCCCGCGGTGGCACGTCTCGATCTTTCGCGTCCGATCTCGATTGCGAGGATCCGGCGGCCCATACTGTTCGTGCCGCCGTCCATGCCGGCCATGACGCTGCTCATCAAGATGCAGACCTCGCGCAACCACATGGCATTGGTGGTCGACGAGTACGGCGGCACCGACGGTCTCGTCACCATCGAGGATCTCGTTGAGCAGATCGTCGGCGACATCGAGGACGAGCACGACGAGGCGGAGGATGCCCTCGTCTATTTCGAGCCCAAGACAGGCCTGGTGGCCTCAGCGCGCGCGTCCGTCAAGGAGCTCGAGGACGAGCTCGGCGTCCAGCTTCTCAAGGCTGAGGACGAGGAGGAGATCGACACGCTGGGCGGTCTCGTATTCGCGCTCGTCGGCCGGGTGCCGGTGCGCGGCGAGCTCGTTCGCCATCCCTCGGGCATCGAGTTCGAGGTGCTCGATGCCGACCCGCGCCGGGTGAAGAAGGTGAAGATCCACAGGCCGAAGCCTGCCGCCGCTCCTCTCTCCGGCTCTGGACAGGAGAGTTGAGGCCAGCGTGTCGATCCCTGTTCGCGTGCGATGGTTGGCGGGCGTTGGTCTCGCGAGAGAGGCGGAGCGGCTTGCGCGCCTGGTGCGCGAGAGTGAAGGCTGGCGGCGCCGGGCGATCACCTTCGCCGCCGGGCTCGTTTCGCTTGCGGCCTTCGCGCCCTTCTTTCTCTGGCCAGTGATGTTCCTGACGCTGCCGGTGCTGGTGTGGCTGATCGACGGCGCCGGGCCTGCCGCTCCTGAGCGTGCTCCACGCGGGACACGAACGCTCCTCGGCGCCGCATTCGCCGACGGCTGGTGGTGGGGCTTCGGATTCTTCGCCGGCGGTCTCTTCTGGGTCGGCGAGGCCTTTCTCGTCGAGGCCGAGAAGTTTGCATGGGCCCTCCCGCTCGCCGTCACGCTGCTGCCCGCGGGGCTTGCGCTCTTCTTCGGGGCTGCGGCTGCGGTGGCGCGCCTTTATTGGCAGCCGGGGCTGTCCCGGATCCTGGTGCTTGCCGCCGCGCTCGCCCTCGCCGAATGGCTGCGTGGCCACGTGCTGACCGGCTTTCCCTGGAACACGCTCGGCTATGCGCTGACGGGGCCGCTGGTCCTCATGCAGTCTGCCGCGCTTTTGGGCGTCTACGGTCTGACGCTCCTGGCCGGTGTCATCTTCATGGGCCCGCTGGTGCTGGCCGCCGGGACGCGTGACGGAGGCACTGCGGCACACGTCCTGCGCGGCTTCGGGCTCGCATCCCTTCTTCTCGCTCTCTTGGCGCTCTACGGGATTGCGAGCCTCTCGCGGAAGCCGGCGCCCATGGTCGAGGGTGTCAGGCTTCGCATCGTGCAGCCGAGCGTGCCGCAAAGGGAGAAGTGGCAGCCCGACAAGCAGCGTGCGATCTTCGATTTGCATCTTGCTCTTTCGCGTCAGAACGCCAAGGGCAAGACGGACGATCTCGGAGCTGTCACGCACGTATTCTGGCCCGAGGCCGCGATGCCGTTCCGCCCGCTCGAGACCGAGGAGGCGCTCGACGCAATCGGTGCGCTCTTAGGCAAGGACAAATACCTCTTCTCCGGCGCCCTGCGCGTCGTGCGCCCTGAGCGCGGAAGCGCCGAGCCCGCAGGGCCCGTCAGGGTCTACAACAGCATGATGGTGTTCGGCGCCGAAGGCGGCCTCGCGGCCCTCTACGACAAGATCCGTCTCGTGCCGTTCGGCGAATTCCTGCCGCTGCAGACCTGGCTCGAGGCCATAGGCCTGCGCCAGCTCACCAATCTGCGCGGAGGGTTCTCGACGGGCGTAATTCCGCGTCCTCTCATCGAGGCGGGCCTTCTCCCCAGAGCCGGCATCCTCATCTGCTATGAGGCGATCTTCCCGGGAGACGCCGTTCAGGGGCCCGAGCGGCCCGGCGTTCTCATCAGTGCGACCAACGACGGCTGGTTCGGCGACACCACCGGGCCGCGCCAGCATTTCCATCAGGCCCGTGTCCGGGCGGTCGAGGAGGGGCTGCCCCTCATCCGGGCTGCCAACAACGGAATCTCGGCGGTCGTCGATCCCGAGGGGCGCGTGCTCGCGAGCCTCGGCATGAACGTAGCGGGCGTGATCGACAGTCCGCTGCCCGCGGCTCGGCCGCCAACCCCCTATGCGCGCTTCGGCGACGCGCTGCTCTGGATCGGAATTGTCCTGGCGCTTGCGGGAGCCCGCGTTGCCGATCTGCGCTCGAGACGCCGTGCCGGGAACTGACTGGACCTTTTTGTCGCAGACCGTCGGGGCTCTAATGTCATGGAAAATCACGGGATTATTGGCAGTTCCGGAGGTCTGGATCGGAAGTTGATTGGCTTTGCGTATTGCACCCGGGAATTGTACTAATGGCGGCGACATTGAGCGGGTTGCACCATGAACGACGGGGACGACAATCAGGACAGCGTCGCTGAGGAGAAGAGCGCGCGGCGCGCCAATTCGATGGACGTTCACGTCGGCAGCCGCGTGCGGCTGCGGCGCATGTTGCTCGGCATGAGCCAGGAGAAGCTCGGCGAGCAGCTGGGGCTCACGTTTCAGCAGGTGCAGAAGTACGAGAAGGGTGTGAACCGCATCGGCGCCGGCCGCCTGCACGAGCTCGCGGCCGTGCTGGGTGTGCCGGTGAGCTTTTTCTTCGAGCAGGTGCCAAGCTCGGCTCACGTGACGCCGGTGCCCGGTCTCGCCGACCAGCCGGGCGAGAGCTACGTCGTCGATTTTCTCGGCAGCCGCGAGGGTCTCGAGCTCAACAAGGCTTTTGTGCGCATCACCGACGCCAAGACCCGGCGCGCCGTCATCGATCTCGTGCGCTCGCTGGCAGGTGAGGACATGAACGGCTGAAACGGAAACCAGACTTTCGCGCGTTCCGGCGTGGGCGGCCCCCGGTACCAAGATCGGCCTGCGACCGCCAGGCGCGCCGGTGGCGCCCTTGACCCGCCCCGCAAAGACTGCAAGAAACCGGCGGCTTTTTCCTCCAATCCTCATCATTCGAACGGGAGCCACGCGTGGCACGCAAATCCTACTTGTTCACGAGCGAAAGCGTTTCTGAGGGGCATCCCGACAAGGTGTGCGACCGCATCTCGGACGAGGTCGTGGACGCGTTCTACCGCGAGGGCGCCAAGGAAGGCCTCGATCCGTGGCAGATTCGCGCCGCCTGCGAGACGATGGCGACTACCAATCGCGTCATCATTGCCGGAGAGTACCGCGGTCCCAAGGGTGTCAACGTGGCGGTCATCCAGGATCTGACCCGCAAGGCCATCCGCGACATCGGCTACGAGCAGGCAGGGTTCCACTGGGCCAACGCCAACATCGAGGTGTTGCTGCACGGCCAATCGTCGGACATCGCCCAGGGCGTCGACGCCAGGCAGCCTACCAACCAGGAGGAAGGCGCCGGCGACCAGGGCATCATGTTCGGCTATGCCTGCCGCGAGACGCCGGAGCTGATGCCGGCACCGATCTACTACGCGCACAAGATTCTCGAGGACCTGGCGCGCGACCGCAAAGCCCGGAAGGGCGACGCCGCCAAGCTCGGGCCCGACAGCAAGAGCCAGGTGACCGTGCGCTACGAGAGCGGCAAGCCGGTCGGCGTCACCGCCATCGTCGTCTCCCACCAGCACATCGTCGAGGACATGAGCTCGCGGCAGGTGCGCGACATCGTCGAGCCCTATGTGCGCCGCGCCATACCCGACGGCTGGATCTCGAGCGACACCGTCTGGCACATCAACCCCACCGGCAAGTTCTTCATCGGCGGGCCCGACGGCGACTGCGGGCTCACCGGGCGCAAGATCATCGTCGACACCTACGGCGGTGCGGCACCTCACGGCGGCGGCGCCTTCTCGGGCAAGGACCCGACCAAAGTGGACCGCTCGGCAGCCTATGCGGCGCGCTACCTCGCCAAAAACGTGGTCGCCGCCGGGCTTGCCGATCGCTGCACCATTCAGCTCTCCTACGCCATCGGCGTGGCGAAGCCGTTGTCGACCTACGTCGACACGCACGGCACGGGGCAAGTCGACGAGGCCAGGATCGAGACGGCGCTGGCGAGCGTGATGGACTTGACGCCGCGCGGCATCCGGGAGACGCTCGAGTTGAACAAGCCCATCTATGCCCGCACGTCCGCCTATGGCCACTTCGGCCGCAAGACCGATGCCGACGGCGGCTTCTCCTGGGAGAGGACCGGCCTCGCCGACAAGCTCAAGGCGGCTGTCTGATCCATAGGTCGGGCTAGTGTCCCGTTCGCGAAGTTCGTAACCACCTGCGGCACGATCTTGGCGAACTTCGCGAACGATAAGGACACTAGCCAAGTATTTGTTTTCTAGTGTGATTCAGATTCCGAAGTTCGCAACTCGATTTGGCGGCCACATGAATGCGAACTTCGGAATCATCACACTAGGCCTTCGGCCGGTCCTTGGGAAGGCGGGCGGCTTTGCGTAAGGCTTGGTTGATCCTCACCTGCCAGCCTGGACCGCCGTCCCGGAAGTGCGCAAGGACGTCGGGATCGATCCGCAGCGACACGAGCTGCTTTGTCGGCGCTTTCTGCGGCCCGCGCTGTCCCCGGAGCCGCTTGACCCGTTCTCTATGCGCTTCCCACGGCAGCGCCCTGGCCCACATCTGCGCCGTTGCCGGCCGCGCATCGGGGTCTGCCAAGGCCGCGGCCGTGTACCGGTCATCCTCCGCTTTCGTCAGGCTCTTGCCATAGGTGCGTGCCTTGCGCCGGGCCGTGGCCCATTTTCCCGCACGCTTTCTGTCAGCAACCCTGCTCATACCGCCTCGCCTCCATCCTGTTTGCCGGCCGCAAGCTGACGATGCGCAAGGTGTCATCGTCCTTGCTCACGAACACCAGATTGTAGAGCCGCATGCCGATGAACCCGATCGCCACCTCACGCAGCTCGCCGTAGTCGTCACGATCGTCGATGAACACGAGCGCCGTATCCCCTCGAAAGCCTCGATTGCCTCGAAGCCAACGTGATGCTTGGTCTTGTTCGCGCGGTTCTTTCTCTCGTCCCATTCGTAGCGCATGGCTGCCTGCGGTATATATTTTATTGTAGCTACGAATAAATAGAGTGTCAAGGCATCGGCTGGTTCGGGCGGCGGCCCGGAGGGGACTCCATCGCGACAAGGTCATCCAGAGGCACTGCTGTGGCCGATGGTGTCCCCTTTACCCCGCCATCGCTGCGCCCGGGATAAGGTGTTCCCCTCAATGCGCCGCTTCCCAATTGTCCGCGGCCTTGGCGTCGACGTGAATGGGGACCGTGAGCTTTACTGCCGGCTCGGGCGAGGCTTCCATGACGCGCCTCACCACCATGAGCGCTTTCTCGACCTCCGCCTCCTTCACCTCAAAGATAAGCTCGTCGTGCACCTGCAAGAGCATCCGCGCACTCTCGAGTTTGGCGTCGTGCAAGGCGTCGGGCATGCGGATCATGGCGCGGCGGATGATGTCGGCGGCGCTGCCCTGAATGGGCGCGTTGATCGCGGCGCGCTCCAGGAAGCCGCGCGTCGACGGGTTCTTGGTGTTGATCTCAGGGTAATGAATGCGCCGGCCGAAGATGGTCTCGACATGGCCCTCCTCGTGGGCCGTCTTCTTGGTCGCCTCCATGTAGTCGCGGATGCCGGGGAAGCGCTTGAAGTAGGTGGCGATGTAGTCGCCCGCGTCCTGCTTCGAAATGCCGAGCTGGGCCGCCAGTCCGAACGCCGAGATGCCGTAGATGATGCCGAAATTGATGGCCTTGGCGCGCCGGCGCACCTCGCCGGTCATGTCCTTCAAGGGTACGCCGAACATTTCCGACGCCGTCATGGCGTGAATGTCGAGCCCATCGGCGAAGGCCTTCTTCAGCTGCGGGATGTCGGCGATGTGGGCAAGCACGCGCAACTCGATCTGCGAGTAGTCGGCCGAGACGAGCTTCGAGCCCTTCCCGGCGATGAAGGCGCGGCGGATCTCGCGGCCTTCCTTGGTGCGCACGGGGATGTTCTGCAAATTGGGATCGGACGAGGCGAGTCGGCCGGTTGTGGTCGCGGCCAGCGCATAGCTCGTATGAATACGGCCCGTCTCGGGATGGATGAACTCGGGGAGCGCGTCGGTGTAGGTGGATCTGAGCTTCGACAGCTGGCGCCATTCCAGCATGGTGTTGATGAGGCGGCGCGCATCGTCCGGCAGCTCCTCGTTGGCGGCGAGATCGTCGAGGAGCCCCGCGCGCGTCTCCCATTGGCCGGTTTTCGTCTTCTTTCCGCCGGGAAGTCTCAATCGATCGAAGAGTATCTCGCCGAGCTGTCTGGGGGAGCCGAGGTTGAACTTGTGGCCGACCAGCCCGTACACCTTCTCCTCGAGGCGGGCGATCTCCTGCGCGAACTTCGAGGACAGCCGGTGCAGGATGGCGCGGTCGACCACGATGCCGGCCTTTTCCATGTCTACGATGATAGGGAGCAGCGGGCGCTCCAGGGTCTCGTAGACGGTCGTCATACGCTCGGCCGCGAGCCGCGACTTGAGCTTCAGCCACAGGCGCAGCGTGACATCCGCATCCTCCGCCGCATATTCTGTGGCTTTGTCGAGGGGTATGCCGGCGAACGTCCTCTCGCCCTTCTTGGCGCCCGGTACGTGCGCGATCACCTTGTCGAAGGAGATGCACGTGTGTCCGAGATGGCGCTCGGCGAGCTCGTCCATGCCGTGACCGCCGCGCCCGCCGTCGAGCGTGTAGGAGATGAGCATGGTGTCGTCGATGGGGGTGATGGCGACACCGTAGCGCGCGAGAACGAGCGCATCGTATTTGATGTTCTGGCCGATCTTGAGGACGTCCGGATCCTCGAGAATGGGTTTGAGCAGCGCGATCGCCTCGCGAAGCGGCACCTGGCCGGGCAAGAGTCCGCCACCGCCGAAGAGATCGCCGCCGCCGCTCGTGTGTGCCAAAGGCACGTAGCAGGCCCGGCCCGGCGTGGCGGCGAGCGAGAAGCCGACGAGATCGGCGCGCATGGCGTCGAGGCCCGTGGTCTCGGTGTCGAAAGCGAAGCGGCCGTGATCGCGGCAATGGGCGATCCAGTCCTCGAGACGCGCGCGCGTGGTCACAGTCTCGTACCTGGCGCGGTCGAACGGCACGGCTCCGATCTTGTGCGAGACGATCGCTGCCCCGGCTGCGGGTGTCCCCGTCCCGTGGCGTGACTGGCCGTGGCGGGGGGCACTGCTGGAATCCCCCTCCCCCTCGTGGGGAGGGGCTAGGGGTGGGGGGACGACACAAGCGGACTCTGGCGAGAATTCTCCTGGTCTCCTCACCCCACCCCCAACCCCTCCCCTCGATGGGGAGGGGGGTTCGCTCGACGCCGCGTCGGGGGTGTGGCGCACCGACGACCCTACCGACCTTTCGAGCGGCGGCGGCGCCTCGACGCCGAGCTTTTCCGCGATGCGCTTTGTGAGCGTGTTGAATTCCATGCTCCGCAGGAAACCGAGCAGCGCCGCGGGATCAGGGTCTTGGATGCCGAATTTCTCAACCGGCATCGCCTCGGGCACGTCGTCCTTCAAGCGCACCAGCTCGCGCGAGAGGCGCGCCTGCTCCGCGAACTCGATCAGCTTCTCGCGCCGCTTGGGCTGCCGGATCTCGGACGCGCGCGCCAAGAGCGTGTCGAGATCGCCGTACTCGGTGATGAGCTCGGCGCCTGTCTTGACGCCGATGCCGGGTACGCCCGGCACGTTGTCGACGCTGTCGCCGGCGAGCGATTGCACGTCCACGACCTTCTCGGGCGGCACGCCGAACTTCTCGATCACCTCGTCGCGGCCGATCTTCCTGGCTTTCATGCCGTCGAGCATGGTGACGCCCGGGCGGACGAGCTGCATCAGGTCCTTGTCGGAGGACACGATGGTGACGTCGCCGCCTCTCTCCACCACCTCGCGCGCGTAGGTGGCGATGAGATCGTCGGCCTCGAACCCGTCCTGCTCGATTGAGGCGACGTTGAAGGCTTTGACCGCGTCGCGGATCAACGGGAACTGCGGCACCAGCTCCTCGGGCGGGGGCGGCCGGTTGGCCTTGTACTTGTCGTAGATCTGGTTGCGGAACGTTTCGCGTCCGGCGTCGAAGATGACGGCGATGTGCGTGGGAGCTTCCGAGGCCTTGCTCTCGGCGATGAGCTTCCACAGCATGGCGCAGAAGCCATGCACGGCCCCGACCGGCAGGCCGTCCGATGGGCGTGTCAGCGGCGGGAGCGCATGGAAGGCGCGGAAGATGTAGCCCGAGCCGTCGATCAGATAGACGTGGCTGCCCTTGACGATGGGGGTCGCCTCGCCATCGGGGACGGTCGAGGTGCGCTCGGACTTTTTCTTGTGAGGCGAGTGTGTCATGCGCAGGACTATAGTCTCTCCGGCGCGTACGGTCAGCCGCCAATCGCGGCTCTCGAGCGCGTGCGCATGGAGGCGAGAGCATCAACACGTCGCTAACGCCACGTTGACTATCCTGGCAAGGGAAGTGCTACGGTGCGGCACTGGTATTTCACCGGTTGAGGCATTTTCAGGAAATGCTGTCCCCCCTTCGGTTCGGATCGGTTCGTGCGCGAACGCCGCTCGTCGCGGCGGGTCAGCGCATCGGCTTGATGGGCGGCTCGTTCAATCCGCCGCATGAAGGGCACGTGGCGGTGGCGGAGGCGGCATTGAAGAGGTTGAAGCTCGATCGCATCTGGTGGATCGTGTCGCCCGGCAATCCGCTGAAGAGCCACGACGGGCTGCCGCCGCTTGCCGAGCGCCTCGAGGCGTGCCGGCGTCTTGCCCGCAACCCGCGCATCCGGGTGACGGGGTTCGAGGCTCTCCTCGACAGTCCCTACACCGCGGTCACGATTGCGTTCCTGAAGGTGCGCCATCGGCGTGTGCGCTTCGTGTGGGTGATGGGCGCCGACAATCTCGCGAGCTTTGACCGCTGGCGCAATTGGCGGGGGATCATGCGCCTCGTCCCCGTCGCGGCCCTGGACCGCCCCGGCTGGTGGATGAAGGCCGTGGCGGGTCCCGCAGCGCGCGCCTTCGAGCGTGGCCGGATTCCCGAGGCGCGCGCCGCAACGCTCGCCGGGTCGAGGCCCCCGGCCTGGATGCTTCTTTCCATGCGGCTCGAAAGCCAATCGTCGACCGCGTTGCGTGGCAAATAGGGCGGGGAAAGCCCGTATTGGCTCTCTTCATATTCTGAGCTAGCCTTCGCTTATTGACGCGTGGGGCCTCGGCGAATGGCTGGCAAGATTTTCGTCAACTACCGACGCGACGACAGCGCATCGCACGCGTTGAACGTGGCGCAGTTCAACGTAGGTTGGGTCGATCGGAGCGCGCGGGTCGCGCGCGCAGGAGACCCAACACCGCCGCCGAAACATGTTGGGTCTCTTCGGCTGACGCCTCATTCGACCCAACCTACGAAGGACTGTAACCCCTCATCCTAACCCTATGGGAGGGGGAATCCGGGCAGCGCGCTGCACGTCCGGCGAGGGAACGCGGCAGAACGCGGGTCCTGTCTCCTAACTTATTCTGAGCTTTAGCCTTTCCGTCGCCCTTGCTGGGGCGAGGCGATCGGGATTATGTTTCAGCTCCCGGCACGGCATCTGCGCCGCCGCCGGACCAGCCGGGCGAGCCCGAACCCCAATGGGGCTGATGAGGAAAGGACCTGCACCAAAAAATGAGATCCGCCGCTGAGGGCGCCCGAAGGGGTGCGCCTCCCGCCGAGCTGTTGCCGAAAGACAATCGCTCGAGCTCTCTCGTCGCCGACGTTCTCGGCTGGCTCGACGAGGCCAAGGCCGAGAGCATCGTCAAGATCGACATCAAGGGCAAGTCGTCGATCGGCGACTTCATGGTGATCGCCACCGGCCGCACCGACCGGCACGTGGGCGCCATCGCCGAGCAGCTCAGGAAGAAGCTCAAGGACGCCGGCCATACGCCGGTCAGCGTCGAGGGCCTCGAGGCCTGCGACTGGGTGCTGGTCGACGCCGGAGACATCATCATTCATGTGTTCCGGCCCGAGGTGCGCGAGTTCTACAACCTCGAGAGGATGTGGTCGGCCGAGCGCCCGAGCGAAGCCCAGCATTGAGCGCTGAATTCCGTCGGGCCAGACGAAAGCGCGAGAGCGCGCCCGGCAGGGGGCCGTTGCCATGCGCCTGATCCTCGCCGCCGTGGGCCGCCTGAAGGACGAGGCCGAGCGCGCACTTTATGACAAGTACCGGAGCCGCTTCGATACCGCGGGGCGCTCGCTGTCGTTGGGCCCGCTGAGCCTCGTCGAGCTCATCGAAGGGAAAGCGGCAACGGCGGAGCTGCGCAAGGCCGACGAGGCCGGGAGGCTGCTCAAGGCGTGCGCTGGAGCCGGCGCGATCGTTGCCCTCGATGAGCGCGGCAGGACGCTTTCGAGCGAGGCCTTCGCGCAGTGGCTGCGGGACCGCCGCGACGGCGGCGAGAAGTCGGTAGCGTTTCTGATCGGCGGGCCGGACGGCCACGGCGAGGCCGTGCTCCGTGAAGCAGGGCTCAAGCTTTCGCTCGGCCCCATGACGCTGCCGCACGGTCTTGCCCGAATCGTGCTCGCCGAGCAGCTCTACCGCGCCGCGACCCTCATCGCCGGCCACCCCTATCACCGCGGCTGAGCGCGAATCGTCTCCGGCAGCTCGCCTGTCGCATTGGCGCCGTCATTGCGGGGCCGCTGCGTCGCGAAGCTCGACGCTGCCGTTCATGCCCTTGACAAGGAGCCGCGTGCCGCCGTCGGCGAACCCGCTTCTCGAGTTCTGTCCCGGAAGGGACAGGATGAGGGCTCCGGTGCTGGCGTCGTAGAGATCGACACGGCTCTCGTTCACGATGAGCAGCCGGCTGCCAGTGTCATTGAGGCGCTGCCAGTCGTAGAGATTGTACTTCTTGGGCGTGATCTTCTTGACCAGGGCCCCTGTTCCGGTGTCCCACACGCTGAGGCTATCGTCATGCTCGAGGAGGGCCCGCCGCCCGTCGACGCTGAGGCTCATGCCGGCATTGCTGCCGAGGCTCTTGGCGGCGTTGATGACCGAGACCAGGCGGCCCTCGTCGATATCCCAGATCTCGACGACGTCGCTGCCGCAGCGCAGGCCTGCGATCTCTCCATTGGGCAGATCCAGATCGTATTGAGCGAGGTTGGAGCGCTCTCGTTCCGGGTCCACCGGCGCCTTGGATGCGCGGCCGGTGGCGAGATTCCAGAAGTGGACGGTTCCGTCCGGCCCGGCTCCGGCGAACACGGCTCCATTGTCCTGCATCTTTCCGAATTTGAGCTCTTCGTGGAGGAGGACGTTCTCCGTCTTGCCGTCGTCTCCGATAAGGACGGCACGGGCGAGGCCGGTCTTGGTCATGATGACAAAGGCCGGAACGCCTTCGCCGAAGGCGACGAGCTTGACGGGGCTCTTCTCGCTGAAGGTCTCGAGGAGGCTCGGCGCCCCTCTCGGCTGGAGCGACCAGAGGTCGACTGTGCTGCCACCGTCAGTGGTTAACGCGAAGCGGCCATCCGAGCTCATTCTGATGGTGATGGAGCCACTGGACGGCGCGGCGATCTCGAATTGGACCGGATCGGCGCCGGGCTTCATGGTGAGGTAGGCCCAGCGGCGGCTTTCCTTGAGCCCCTCCGGCCATGCCCGTTGGGCCGCACCGATCGGTCGCTGGCGTTTCAAGGCGCCGATGATGCCGGCTTGGACGAGCGACGACTTGCCGACGCCGGAGTTTCCGACCAGCGAGATGACCTTGTTGCGCAGCCCAGTGATGGCCTCGAGCACAGCCGTTGTCTCGGCCTCGCGGCCGAAGAAGAAGTCGGCGTCCTCCTCCTTCAGAGCCAGAAGCCCGCGGTAGGGGTTGATGGTGCGCCACGGCTCGGGGGCTGCCGGAAGCCCCGCCTCGCCGTGCATCGCTCCGACAATCGTCTCGATCGGGCCGGGTGTTGCGGGATCCGGCGTCTGGATCCAGTGCAGGTTACGCAGAAACGGCAGGCCCGGCGCGTTTTTTGCCGTGATGACAGGCACCAGCGGAAAGGCCGGCTCGCGTGTCCGGCGGTCGAGCGCCTCATAATACTCGAGTTTTTTTGCCAGGGGCCGAGGCCGTGATCGCCGATGAGGAGGAGGAAGCCGTTGGCGCTGGATATGGCTTCACCGAGGGCAGGAAGCCAGAAGGCGCCGAGGCGCAGATTGTAGGGGGCGAAGTAGACTTCCGAGCCGGGGCTGCGGTTCTCAATGGCGCCCTTGAGCTGCTGGGCCAACGCCTCGTCCGGAGTGTGATAACTCAGAAAGATTCGCGTGGACCGCAGAGCCCCGCGGACGAAATTCACTGATCGTATTTTAACCGAAGGGCCGAACTACTCAAGGGGCGATGTGATCGCAATCAGGCGCGGGCCGCGAACCAGTCGGCAAGGGCGGGGGGAAGCAGGCGGCGGCCGGCGGCGGCGAGGTAGGTCGGAACCGTCACGTAGTAGCGCCGCCTGGGGCGGCGGCTCTCAACCGCGTGGACGAGCTTTGCGGCGACCGCCTCGGGCTCGAGCTTGAAGGTGGAGGCGCCGCCCTGCTGCATGCTGGCGAGACGCGCCCGATAGACGTCACGGTGCGGCGAGCCTTCGATGTCGACATTGTTGCGGAGTTGCTCGAGCGCGTGCTCGACAAAACGCGTCCGGATGGGGCCCGGCTCGATCAGCGACACGTAGATGTTCGTGCCGGTAAGCTCGTGGCGCATGGCATCCGAGAGCGCTTCGAGGGCGAACTTGGACGCGCAATAGGCGCCGCGATAGGGGGTAGCGACGAGACCCAGAACGGAGGAGCATTGCACGATGCGCCCGGCGCCGTTCCTGCGCATGGCGGGAATGACGCGCCTCGCAAGCTCGTGCTGAGCGATGAGGTTCGCCTCGATCTGCCGGCGCAGCACGTCGCTCGTCAAGTCCTCGACCGCGCCCGGCTGCCCGTAGGCGGCATTGTTGAAGAGCGCGAAGAGCCGGCCGCCCGTCCGCTTCAGGGCCTCGTCCGCGCAGGCGGCGACAGAGGCCGGATCCAAGAGCTCGAGATAGAGCGCTTCCACGCCCGCCTCGCGCTCGAGCATGGCGAGATCATCGGGGCGGCGGGCGGTCGCGAGCACGCGCCAGCCGCGCCCCGCCATGACCTTTGCCGAGGTGAGACCGATGCCCGAGGAGCAGCCGGTGATGAGAATGGAGCGTTGCGTCATGGCGCGTCGCTTAGCGATTAAGGCCGCCTTCGTCCAGCGCACGCATGAGCGGGGGCGCCGGACGTCGGAGACTACTGACTCGAATCAATGTGGCGGATCATGCTCTTTGCAAGGCTTCGGTGGAAAATGTTGTGTCATCCCGGGCACAGCGATGGCGGATGCCATCGCGTAGACTCGGGACCCAGGGAGGGCGCGAGGATCGTGCTGGGTCCCGGCTCTCTGCGGCGCTCACTTCGCGCCGCTTCGGCCGGGATGACAGGACGTTTGTAGAGCGATGGCAGAGGCCAGCGCGCAGAAAAGGGGTCGGTCAATGAACAAGAATGCGACTCCCCTGGTCTCGATCGAAGCCGTGGTGATCGACACGGAGACGACCGGACTCGATGCGACGACGGCGCGGATCGTCGAGATTGCAGCCCTCGGTCTCAAAGGAGCGGACATCGATCCGAAGGCGGCTCTGGATCAGCTCATCAACCCAGGAGAGGCCGTTCCGGAAGGCGCGTCACGTCTGCATGGATTGACCTCGGAGCACCTTGATGCGGCGCCACGCTTTGCGGCCGTGGCCGCTTCGCTCAACGAGGTCATCGGCGACGCCGTCGTCATCGGCCACAACATCGGCTACGACCTCGCGGTTCTCGACCGTGAGCATGCGCGGGCCGGTCTTACCTGGAAGCTCCCGCGCTTTCTCGACATCCGTGCTCTCGCACGACTCGCCGCTCCCGACCTAGCGAGCTACAGCCTCGATGCGCTCTGCGACTGGCAGAGCATACGAATCGAGCGGCGCCACCGGGCCCTCGCCGATGCGCGCGCCACGGCGGACCTCTTCGTGAGGCTCGTGCCGCTCTTGAGGGGGCACGGCATTCGCACGCTGGCGGAAGCCGAGCACGCCGTCCGCGTCTTGCCGGGTGAGACGCGGCTCACTGAGATCGGGGGCTGGGTCTCTCCCGCTCGGGCGGCCTCGGCCGATACGGCGCCTGCCATTGCCGGCATCGACAGCTATCCCTATCAGCACCGGGTCCGCGATCTCAGGCTGCAGCCAGCCACGTTTCTCGAGTCGTCTCAGCCCGTCCGGGCCGCGGCGGAGGCCTTGCTCGAGGCATCGGCGAGCGGGATTGCGATTGTCGGCTCCGCCCGTGCGCCGCTCGGCTATGTGACCGCGAGGGACCTGCTGCGGGCAGCGCTCGGCCCCTCCGGTCTCGCGGCGACGCTCGGCGCGTTGCCGGTCAGCGCTCTGCCGGTCGTCGGAGAGGACGAGTTTCTGTACCGCGCTCTTGGCCGCCTCGACCGCCTCGGTGCAGAGCACCTCGGTGTCGTGAGCCGGAAAGGCGACATCATCGGCACGCTGTCGGCGGCGGATCTCCTCAGCCATCGCGTGTCGGCAGCGCTCATTCTCGGTGATGAAGTCGAGAGTGCACACACAGTCGCCGATCTCGGACGCGCCTGGGCGCATGTGCCCGACGTGGCCGCCTCCTGCCTCCGGGAGGGGGTCGATGCGCCGCGCATCGCCAATGTCGTCAGCGCCGAGATCCGGGCGCTCTCGGCGCGTGCATCCGTGCTGGCCGAGCAACGGATGCGTGAGGCGGGCAAGGGGCCGCCGCCCTCTGCCTATGCCGTGATGGTGCTGGGATCGGCGGGGCGCGGCGACAGTCTGCTCAGCGCCGATCAGGACAACGCCATCGTGTACGCGAGCGGAGGTCCGGGAGGGGCCGAGGACCAGTGGTTCGCTGCGCTCGGCTCGCATCTGGCCGATATCCTGAACGAGCTCGGCATCGCCTACTGCAAGGGCGGCGTGATGGCGAAGAATCCGGGTTGTCGGCACAGCCTCGCGCACTGGAAGGTGGTCGTCGACGACTGGATCGCGCGTGCGCTCGCCGAGGATGTTCTGGCTGCCGACATCTTTTTCGACGGCGCTCCGGTCGCCGGCGACATGGCGCTTGCCAATGCGCTCTTCGACTTCGCCTTCGAGCGCGCGCACGCCTCTTCCCACTTTGCGGCGACGCTTGCCGCGTCCGCCCGCAATTGGACCGCGCCCTTGGGCCTTCTCGGGCGCTTTACGACGGACGGCGACGGCCGGCTCGACTTGAAGCGCAATGGATTGCTGCCGATCGTGACGGCGGCGCGAACGCTCGCGCTCAAGCATGCCATCCGGCCCACATCCACCATCGGCCGGCTCAACGAGGCCAAGGCGCGCGCGATGATCGCGGGCGACCTCGTGGACCGCGCGATCGGCGCTTACGGGGGCCTCATGCGGATGGTGCTCGAGCAGCAGATCGAGGATGCCCATCGGGGCATTCCCGTCTCGGCGCGCGTTCCGGTTGCGCCGATGACGACGGGGGAGAAGCGCTGGCTCAAGACGGCCTTCAAGGACATCGGCGAGCTGATCGGGACCGTGCTCAACGTGTGTTGAGGTTTCTCGAGGGGCCCGGGCCGGGCGCTCAAGCTCCGTAGCGGAGCCGTCGGCTGTAGGCGACTGCCCACGCCTCGCCCTTGCCCTTGGCGGCGCTGCGGGCCCCGCCGCCGGGGACGATCTCGCCGATGACGCGCGGGGCCTCGCCTTGAGCCTCGAGCACAGTCAGAACTTCGGCGGAACGGGATTTCTCAGCCACGATGACCATGCCGATGCCGCAGTTGAAGGTGCGCAGCATCTCGGCGTCGTCGAGGTGGCCGGCTTTCGCGAGCCAGCCGAACACGGCGGGCGGGGTCCATGACGAGAGATCGATCCGGGCCGCAACCGCGTCCGGCAGCACGCGCGGCAGGTTCTCGGTGAGGCCGCCGCCGGTGATGTGGGAGAGCGCCTTGATGGCGCCGTCCGATCCGCCGCCGCCGGTGGCGCGGAGCGCGGCCAGAACCGGCTTCACATAGATGCGCGTCGGAACGAGCAGCGCCTCGGCCACGGTCCTGGCGCGCATGAAAGGCGCCAGCGCGCTCCAGCTGAGGCCTTCCCTGGCGACGAGCTTCCTCACCAGCGAGTAGCCGTTCGAATGCACACCCGAGGACGGGAGCCCGATCAGCACGTCGCCCACGGCGACGTCGGCACGCGGCAGCACCTCGCCGCGCTCGGCGGCGCCGACTGCAAAACCGGCAAGGTCGTAATCGTTGCCGTGATACATGCCGGGCATCTCGGCGGTCTCCCCGCCGGCGAGCGCGCAGCCCGCCTCCCGGCAGCCGTCGGCAATTCCGGCAATCACGTCGCGGGCGGTCGCGACATCGAGCTTGCCGACCGCGAAGTAGTCGAGGAAGAACAGAGGCTCGGCCCCGGCGACCACGAGGTCGTTGACGCACATGGCAACGAGATCGATGCCGATCGTCTTGTGGCAACCGGTGTCGATGGCGATCTTGAGCTTGGTGCCGACGCCGTCGTTGGTGGCGACCAGGATGGGGTCCTTGAATCCGGCACGCTTCAGGTCGAAAAGGCCGCCGAAGCCACCGAGGTCGGCGTCCGCGCCGATGCGTCGCGTGGCCTTGACCAGAGGCTTGATGGCCTCGACAAGGGCATTGCCGGCATCGATATCCACCCCCGACTCGCGGTAGGTGATGGGCGTCTTGCCCGAAGGGTCTGTGCCGGCCATTGTGCCTCGATCGCAAGAGAGGAGATGGGACCCAATTTCCGCCCGGTTTCAAGTGCGGAAGTGAGGGCACCGGAACGGCGTGCGTAGCAGCTTGGCCTCAGCCCGGCAACATGATGAGGCCACTGGGCGGCGCGGGGCAAATGGTCCGGTGGCCGGCTCGATCGGAGACGTGATTTGCGGACCCCTCGTTTTCTACTGCTGACGGTGCCAGTTGCCGGCCCGCTCGTCGTCGGGGCCGCACTCGCTGCCCCGGCGGACAAGGCCTATACGGTCGCCAACTATCCGGTCGAGGCCGAGGCGGCCAATGCGGTCGCCGCCAAGGACAAAGCGCTGGCCGAGGGACAGGAGGCGGCATTCCGCTCGCTTCTGAAGCGCCTCGTGCCGGTCACCGCCTACAAGCAGCTCGAGCGTTTGAAGGCGCTCACGGCCGCCGAGATCGTCGACGGCGTGCGCGTGCGCTCCGAGCAGAACTCGACCACCAAATATATTGCGAGCCTGGATTTCACGTTCCAGGCCGATGCGGTCCGCGGCGTGTTGAGCCGGGAAGGCATTCCCTACGTAGAGGAGCTGGCTCCCGAGATCGTGTTGGTTCCGGTCGTTCGCGAGCCGGCCGGAGCGGGGCAGAAAAGCGCCGTCACCTATCGTTCTGCCGAAGGGCCGTGGGCCGAGGTCTGGAAAGGCCTCGATCTCGAGAACACGCTCGCGCCCGCTCGCATTGCGCCACTCCGCAAGGAGATTCATCCCGATACGCTCGGTATGCTGATGTCGGGCGAGGGCGGTGCGGAGCGCATTTTCGCGAGCGAGTACAGCGCCGAGCGGGTCGTCGTGGCCGTGGCCGAGGTCGACTTGGGAGCGAAACGCCTCGAGGTGACGCTGGCCGGTTGGGACGCGGTCGGCCCGATCGCCTGGAAGCGCAGCTACCGTATCCACGACGGCGATACGGCCTATGCGATGGAGTTCGCCTCCGTCGTCAGCCTGGGTGTGCTCGAGGGGCGCTGGAAGACGTTGAAGAGCGGGGGCGTCGCAGGAGCAGGCGGCGGCGAGGACGTGGATCTTCTGGTTCAGTTCTCGGGGCCGGAGGAGTGGAACGATCTGCGCGGACGGCTCCTCGACCTGCCGGGGGTGGACGACGTTCGCGTGCAGGCCGTGTCTGCCGGCACGGCCTCGGTCGCGGTGAGGTATCCGGGCGGCGCGGGCCCGCTCGCCGACGCCTTGTCCCGGGAAGGCATCAGCCTCGTCCAGTCTTCCGGCGTCTGGGTCATGCGCTCGGGCTATTAAGACTGCTGCGGAATCGGGCAAGAAGCTCCAGCGCCAAAGGCTCGACGGCGGCCGGGCTCTCGCGATAGGCTCTCGGCGGAGAAGGCCGGATCTCGCTGTTCGGCTGAAGGCCACGTGACCGGATCAGCGCTTTGAACATTCCGAACTTCATCAGCCTGGGGCGGGTCATTCTCGTGCCGGTCATTTTCTGGCTATTGATCAGTGGCGAGATCAAGGCCGCGTTCGTCATCTTCGTGATCGCCGGCGTCTCCGATGCCGTCGATGGCTTTCTCGCCAAACGGTTCGAGTGGGTGACCGAGCTCGGCACCTATCTCGACCCGATCGCCGACAAGCTGTTGGTCGTCAGTCTGTTCATTGCCCTGGGGATATTGGGGAAGCTGCCGTCGTGGCTGGTGATCGCCGTCGTCTCGCGCGACATTCTGATCGTCATCGGCGTCATGCTGACGTGGCTGATGGGGAACCCGGCCCGCATCCGGCCTCTGGCGGTGAGCAAGGCCAATACGCTCGCGCAGATCCTCCTGTTGGCGGCCGTGCTGGCGGACGAAGGCTTCTCGCTCGGGCTCGAGCCGGTGAGGACGGTGCTTTGCTACGTGACCGGTGCACTGACGCTCGCTTCGCTCGCCGCCTACACGCGGGCTTGGCATCGGCATACGTCCGGGTATGATTCGGCGAGCTGACCCGGCCAGGGCCGCTCAGCGCCTGTGGCAGCGTTCAGGGAGTGGCGAAACATGCGTGTCGAGCGGCAGGTTCTGTTCTGGATCGGGGCGGCTGTGCTCCTGATCCTCACGGTCGCCCTTCTGAAAGATATTCTTCTGCCGTTCATCATCGGCATCGCGGTGGCCTACTTTCTGAGCCCCATTGCCGACCGTCTGGTGGCGCTCGGCATTAACCGGACGCTGGCCTCGGCGCTCATCGTCGCCTTGGGCGCCGTCCTGGCGGTGCTCGCGATCGTGCTTCTGGCGCCGGTCGTCGCCGAGCAGGCGCGCGGGATTGCGGCCGCCCTCCCGGGCGAGATCGACCGCGTCGGCAAGTCGGTCGAAACGTGGGGGCGCGAGACGCTCGGTCCGAGCTTTCCGGGGCTCGAGACGAGCCTCGCACGGGCGACCCAGTCGCTCTCGGAGAACTGGGCAGCGCTCGCCGGATGGGCGGCGTCCTCGGTCTGGTCCGGCGGCAAGGCGCTGTTCAATTTCGTTTCGCTGTTGCTGATCACGCCGCTCGTGGTGTTCTACGTTCTCGTCGATTGGCACCCCATGATGTCGCGCATCGATGGCTGGCTGCCGCGCGATCACGCAGAGAGCATTCGCGAGCTCGCCAACGAGATGAACGAGGCTGTTGCGGCGTTCGTGCGAGGCCAGGGCACGGTTTGCCTGGTGCTCGGCACGTTCTATGCGCTGGGCCTCAGCGCCATCGGCCTCAACTATGGTCTCATTGTCGGGTTGGCGACCGGCATTCTCGCCTTTGTGCCGTTCGTCGGCTGGGCCTTGGGCCTCATGGCCGCGGTAACGCTGGCTGCCGTGCAATTCTGGCCCGATCTCCTGCCGATTGCGCTCGTCGCCGGCGTGCTGATTGCGGGCATGGCGCTCGACGCCGGGTTCCTGTCTCCCAAGATCGTCGGCTCGAAGATCGGCCTGCATCCGGTGTGGCTCATCTTCGCGCTGATCGTCTTCAGCTATCTGTTCGGGTTCATTGGCACGCTGATCGCGGTGCCGCTTGCGGCCGCGGTGGGCGTCCTCGTCCGCTTCTGCCTCAGGCTCTATCTCAACAGCTCCGTCTATCGCGGCCATGATGCGCCGGCCGGAGGGGGCACGGCCAAGTCATGAGCGCCGCGGAGCAGGAGGAGCCGCGTCAGCTCATCCTCGATCTGCCGCATCTCGCGGCGCTCGGGGCCGAGGACTTTCTCATCAGTCAGTCGAACAGAAAGGCCGTCGACCTCATCGACGCGTGGCCGCGCTGGCCCGGGCCCGCTATCGCGCTCTGCGGGCCCGCGGGCTCCGGCAAGAGCCATCTCGCAAACGTCTGGCGCTCCCGCTCGGGGGCCCCGGCGGTTGCAGCGGCGAGCCTTTGCGAAGCGGGTCTCATAGAGCTCGAGCGCCGCCATGCGATGGTGGTCGAGGACATCGACCGGGGGATTGGCGACGAGCGCGTGCTCTTTCACGTGCTCAATCTCGCGCGCGAGAAGGGTGCCTCCGTCCTCATCACCACGGAGACTCCGCCGGGCGATCTCGCGATCGAATTGCCGGATCTGCGATCGCGCCTGCGCGGCCTGCCGCTGGTCATGATCGAGGCTCCCGACGAAGCGCTCCTGAAAGCTGTGCTGGTCAAGCTGTTCGCCGACCGGCAGCTTCCGGTCGAGCCCCACGTCATCGCCCATCTCGCCCTTCACATGGACCGCTCGATGGACGCCGCCAACCGGGTCGTCGAGGCCGCTGATCGCCTGGCCCTCGCCCGCCAGCGCCGCGTGACCCGGGCGCTCGCCGCCGAGGCGCTGGAATGGGTGCGAGGGGCGGCAAATCAGGCAGAGTGACGGCCCCTCCGGGCGCCCAGGCAAGATGTCGCCTGGCCAGCGGATCGCCCCGTTTCCGCCGTGTCCGGTTCCGGGGCGTCGCCGCCACGCGCTGGGCAGGCGGGGGCGAGGTTGACCCGACGCGGTCACTTGCTCTGTTGTTGGGGGTCTGCATTGGGCTGCGGTTTCGTGAGGTCGTCCCCTGCTGGGATGTCGTTGCTGAAGTGATCGAGGATATGGTTCGTGGTGCTGAATCCAAACTCGTCTGGGTAGGTGGTGTGCGCATAGGCATGGATCTGAGCAAGGAACAACAATGAGCCCACTACAACAAGCATCGTGTTCGCGACAGCGGTAAATGGCGCGAAGCTCTTTGAATGGCGGAAGGCCGCCAGAACGGCTGCCATCACCACGAGTGCCACGATCTGGCCAATCTCGACTCCGGCGTTGAATGCCAGCAATCGCGTCACCAGGCCCTCGTGCGGAAGGCCAATCGCTTGCAGCCGCGTCGCGAGCCCGAAGCCGTGGATTAAGCCGAACCCGAACACCACTCCAAGGAGGTTCGGGGAAGCCATCTTGAACCAGCGCTGGAATCCATCAAGGTTGTCGAGTCCCTTGTAGATGACCGAGATCGCAATCACGGCGTCGATGAGAAAGTAATTCGCCTGCACCCCGTAGAGCGTTGCACCGATCAGCGTGATGCTGTGGCCGACCGTGAACGCCGTGATGAAGGTGACGATGTCCCTGAACCTCGTGAGGAAGAACATCACGCCGAACAGGAACAGCAGATGATCGTAGCCGGTGAGCATGTGGATTGCGCCAGCCTTGAAGTAGGCGGTTGGACCTCCGAAAAGGAGCGCCTTCGCCTGTACTCCATGAATGCCATGCGCGATAGCGGATACCGGCAAGAGCAGAAGGGCCAGTGCCAAGCACCAGCGTTGCATGCCCTGCCGCCCCATGATGTCCCTCCCTGGACTTCCCAAATCAAACCCGCAAATTGATGAGGCCGAGATTTCTTGCCCCCTCGGCTGCGACCGTGCCGCCGATCAGAATAACAATGCAGGCCGATACAAATGGCGCCCACCTAGAGATGCGTTCGAACATGCCGCCCCGACTCTTCAATGCTCCTGCGCCCCAAGCCGCCGCAACGCCAATGCTGATCATCATCACGGCCAGTCCGATACTAAAGACGGCAACCATGACGACTCCCAAAAAGTAGGCTTTCTGGTGAAGGCAAGCGAGCAGCACGGCGAACGCTGCCGGGCACGGCATTAGCCCGCCGCCCAAGCCGAACCAGATAATCTCGGCGTTCGTTACCGGGCCGCTCGTAAAGCGTCGCTTGATTTCAGCCTCATGTGCTCGCGCGTGAGCATCCTCATCGTCGCGGGCGCTTGAATGCAAATGCGTGTGCCCGTGCCCATGGTGATCGTGGCCATGGCCATGGTCGTGAGGATGAGCATGCGAGTGGTGGTGATCATGACTCGATTGGCTAGCCACCCCGTTCAACCCTTGGCGCATGAGGATGCGATAGCCCAACACAACCATGAGCAGGCCGCCAATCAGCATCAGCCATGGCTCGGCTTGTTCCAGGAGGCCGGCATCGCCGAGACGCCACGCCACTAGCGCCAGAATCCAAATAATGATGGTATGCCCTACGGTCGCGGCAATGGCCAGGAGCGCAGCCTGCCGGACGGTGCCGTGGATGGCCACAATGAAGGCTGTCATCATCGACTTCGAATGCCCGGGCTCGAGAGCGTGCAAGGCTCCAAGCACTAAGGCGGTCGGCAGCAAGAACCACGCGTTACTGCTTCCTGATTGAATGATCGCCTCAATGTTCGGCATGGACACTCACAGGTACTTGCTGATGGCCTTGAACTCGGCGAGCGCCGCACGCGCTGCCTTGCCATTCGTGCCGACGGCGTTGTCGAGGCAGTGATCGATATGGTCATGTACCAGCTCACGCTTTGCGCTGGCGATGGCGTTCTCGATGGCATGAAGCTGCTGCGCGAGCTCCAGGCACGGCTTGCCCGCCTCAATCATGCCGATAAGGGACCGTAGGTGCCCTTCGGCCCTCTTGAGGCGCTTGATAATGTCGGGATGGCTTTCATGTTCCATGGTTTGAACCTATCCTGGGGCATAGGATAGAGGCAAGTAGTGTAATGGATCGGCTGATTGCAATCCAAACCTGGCTCTACGGTGGCATGTTGGGCGGCATGAAAGCCGTGGAGGTCTCCGGCCTGCCTGCCCTCATGGCCGCCGCCTTCGTGTTCGGAATCGTCCATGCTCTAATGCCTGGTCACGGCAAGAGCGTGCTGGTCTCCTACCACCTGGGCCGTCCGAGCCATCTCATCGAAGGTGTCGCGACGGGCACTATCCTTGCACTGACGCATGTCGGACTGGCCGTGATCCTGGTGCTGGCCGGGATCGCCGTCATCAGCAAATCTCTTGCGGCAGCGGGCCGTGCACCTGCCTTCGAAGTGGCCAGCGCCGCTTTCATCTCCGCCACTGGGCTCTATCTTCTGATCCGAACCATCTGGCCCCCTGCCCACAAGCATGACCGCGACGGCCGGACCCTGGCCCTCGTCACGGGCCTTGTCCCCTGTCCGCTCACGACCTTCATCCTGGCCTACGCTTTCGCAAACGATAAGCTGATCGCCGGCTTTGCAGCTGTCGGCGCGATGCTGTTTGGGGTCGTTGTCACGCTAGTAACCTTCGCCGTGACGGCCGTGGTGGCTCGTGGGCGTCTCGCCGGTTTTCTGCGGCGCACGGAGTGGATGAGGGAAAGCTTTGGATATTGGCTGGAGCTTGCCGGAGCGGTCGCCGTCCTTGTTATCGGACTCGTCATGCTACAGCAGCGGACGACTTGGCTCTGGATCTATTGATGCGACGATGACGGCTGAGCGCTATCGAGTGGCAATCCTGCTTCCTGCAGACGTCGAAGAGCAACATCGGACAGCTCTGGACCAGTCGCGCTTTTCTGGTATCGCCGAAGCGCTTGCGGCAGCCGGCATTGAGGTCGTGGGCGCCCCCTATGCCGATGAGTTCGTCGACGAGGCTCACGCTCAACTCCTCAAAGCCCACAGCGTCCTGGTGTGGCTTAACCCGATCGCAGGTGAGCGAGACAGGTCTATTCTCAATCGAATGCTGAGGGACGCTGCAGCAAGGGGTGTGCTTATAGGTTCCGATTCCGACGTGACCGACAAGATCGGGACGAGGGAAGTCCTTTATCGAGCCCGGCCCACGAGTTGGGGGTGCGATAGTCGGCTCTATTCAAGCCTGGATCGCCTCGCGCTCGCCCGCCAGCGCCGCGTGACCCGGGCGCTCGCCGCCGAGGCGCTGGAATGGGTGCGAGGGGCCGGAAATCAGGCAGAGTGACGGCCCCTCCGGGCGCATGGGCCATACAACCCGCCCCAACACTGGCTCTCGGTGACGTTTTTCCCTTATGATCGGCGACTGCCAGGCCATTCCACCGGAGTTGGGCCGGCGACCGTCACAGGGCTGTCGTAGCGACGAGGCTCAACGGTGCACGGCCGCTCTCCACTCCGCCCAGCCCGGCCCACGGAGCCCGCTCGCATGACCGCTGCCAAGAGCAAGACGCGTGAAAAGCCGGCCGAGGGACCGGCCGTCCCGCAGGGACCGGAGCGCTTCTACAATCGCGAGCTGTCATGGCTCCAGTTCAACCGCCGGGTTCTCGAGGAAGCCGAGAACAAGCGCCACCCGGTCCTCGAGCGGCTGCGCTTTCTTTCCATCTCGGCCTCGAACCTCGACGAGTTCTACATGGTGCGCGCTGCCGGTCTCTACGGCCAGGTCGCAGCGGGCGTGACCACGCCCTCGCAGGACGGGCTGACGCCCGCTCAGCAGCTCACCGAGATCAACCGGTTCGCGGTGAGGCTCAGCGCCGGCAAGCTGGCCTGCTGGTCGGAGCTCAAGGCGGAGCTGGCCAGGTCCGGGATGCATATCGTCGACTCCGATGCGCTTAGCCCCATGGAGCGGGCCTGGCTCGAGAACTTGTTCCTGACGCACGTGTTCCCGATCCTGACGCCGATCGCCGTCGATCCCGCACATCCCTTCCCGTTCATTCTCAACAAGGGCCTCACCATTGCCGTCTGGATGCAGCGCGCCTCCGACGGCAAGGCGATGAACGGCCTCATCCCCATTCCGAGCCAGCTCGAGCGGTTCATCAGGCTCAGGGTCTCGGAGACATCGCCGCAGAGCCTGCGCTTCATCCAGCTCGAGCAGGTGATCGGCATGTTCATCTCTGAGCTGTTCGCCGGATTCGAGATCAAGAGCCAGGGCACGTTCCGGGTGCTGCGCGACAGCGACGTGGAGCTGCAGGAGGAGGCCGAGGACCTGGTGCGCTCGTTCGAGACCGCGTTGAAGCGCCGCCGCCGCGGCCACGTGATCCGTCTCGAGCTCGAGAAGCAGATGCCGGACCGGCTCAAGAAGTTCATCATCGACGAGCTCGAGGTGGGGGAGGAATCGCTCTTCATCAAGGACGGGCTTCTGGGACTGTCCGACCTCTCCCAGCTCATCGTGCCCGACCGCCCCGATCTCCTCTATAAGCCGTTCAACATCCGCTTTCCCGAGCGCATTCGCGAGTTCTCGGGGGACTGCTTCGCGGCCATCAGCAAGAAGGACATTCTGGTCCACCATCCCTATGAGAGCTTCGACGTCGTCGTGCAGTTCCTGCGCCAGGCGGTCGCCGACCCCAACGTGATGGCGATCAAGTGGACGCTCTACCGGACGTCGCGCGATAGCCCCATCGTGCAGGCCTTGAAGGAGGCGGTCGAGGCCGGCAAGTCGGTGACGGCGGTCGTGGAGCTCAAGGCCCGCTTCGACGAGGCGGCCAACATCCGCTGGGCACGCGACCTCGAGAACGCCGGCGTCCACGTCGTCTATGGCTTTATCGAATTGAAGACGCACGCCAAGCTCGGCTTGATCGTGCGCCGCGAGGGCACCGAGCTCGTGACCTACTGCCACATCGGCACGGGCAACTATCACCCGCAGACCGCGAAGGTCTATACGGACCTGTCGCTCTTCACGACCGATCCGGTGGTCGGCCGCGATGTGACGCGGATCCTGAACTTCGTCACGGGCTATGGAGAGCCCGCCGAGCTCGAGCTCATGGCGGCGAGCCCGAACGGCATCCGCGCACGCATATTGGAGCACATCCGGGAGGAGATGGCTCATGCCAGGGCCGGCCGGCCTGCCGCGATCTGGATGAAGATGAATGCCCTGGTCGATGCTCAGATCATCAACGCCCTTTATGAGGCGAGCAACGCCGGGGTCGGCATCGAGCTCGTGGTGCGCGGCGTGTGCTGCCTGAGGCCCGGCATCGAGGGGATGTCGACGAACATTCGTGTGAAAAGCATCATCGGCCGCTTTCTCGAGCATGCACGGGTGTACTGTTTCGGCAACGGCGAGCGCCTCCCTTCGCCGAAGGCCGCCGTCTACATCAGCTCGGCCGACATGATGCCGCGCAACCTCGACCGGCGCGTCGAGGCGATGGTGCTGATCAAGAACCCGACAGTGCACGAGCAGGTGCTCGACCAGATCATGGTCGCCAATCTCAAGGACAATCAGCAGAGCTGGCGAATCAATAGGGATGGCTCTTCGACCCGCATCGTGCCGGCCGCCGGCGAGGAGCCCTTCAACGCGCACGAGTATTTCATGAAGAACCCGAGCCTTTCAGGCCGCGGCCAGGCGCTCAAAGAGCACTCTCCGCCGCGGTTCGGGGTTGTCCAGAAAGGATGACGCCGCCGGGCTTGCCGCTTGCCCGGGCTCGTGCGATGACGCCGACGCCAAGCCGCGGGGAGCCTGCTGATGGGCGGTGCGGCAGGGAGAGATAGCGGGGCGCGCGAGAAAGACGTGGCAAGATTCGTGGAGCAGGGCGAAGCAGAGGACATCCCGGCCGGCCGCGAACCGCTCGGTATCATCGACATCGGCTCGAACTCGGTCCGGCTCGTCGTCTATGACGGCGCAGTCCGTGCCGCCGCCCCGCTCTTCAATGAGAAAGTGCTGTGCGGTCTCGGCCGGTCGGTGGCGAGCACCGGCAAGCTCGGCCGGGAGAGCACCGAGCGGGCGCTCTCGGCGCTCGCGCGCTTTCATGCCATCGCGCGCATCCTCGGCGTGAAGAACCTGAGAGCCATCGCGACGGCGGCCGTGCGCGAAGCCTCCGACGGGCGCGATTTCATCGCCCGCGGCGAGAAGGCCGCAGGCGTCCGCATCGAGGTCCTGTCGGGAGAGAAAGAGGCGGCGTTGGCAGCCTCGGGCATCCGCATGGGCTTCACGAGTCCCAGCGGCATTGCCGGCGACCTCGGCGGGGGCAGTCTCGAGCTCATCGACATATCGGGCGAGACGCTCAACGAGGCCGCGACGCTTCCTCTTGGCGGCCTCCGGCTCATCGATACTACGGGCGACAAGCTCGACAAGGCGCTCTCGGCCGCGGACGCGGAGGTCGGGCGTGTCGGCTGGCTTTCGAAGGGGAAGGGCCGGATCTTCTACGCGGTCGGCGGGACCTGGCGCGCGCTCGCCAAGATGCACATGGAGGGGCGCAACTATCCGCTGCGCGTCATGCACGGCTACGCCATCCCCGCCGCCGAGGCGATCGCCTTTTGCGAGACGGTGCGGCGCGCCAGGAAGCTCACGCAGCTTCCGGGCATCGCCGAGGTCGCACGCGCGAGGCGCGAGGTGCTGCCCTATGGCGCCCTCGTCCTCGAGCGCGTGCTCAAGGCCATCGAGCCGTCCGAGGTCGTGTTCTCGGTGTTCGGCATCCGCGAGGGGCTGTTGTTCGACCTTCTGCCGCCGCACGAGCGGGCCAAGGATCCGCTCATCTGCTTCTGCAAGGATTACGCGCAGATGCGCTCGCGCTCGGCCGAGCACGCCGGGGAGTTGTGCGCCTGGACGGATGCGATCTTCTCGGCCGAGGGGCCCAATGAGACACCGGCCGAGCGCCGCCTGCGCCACGCCGCCTGCCTCCTGTCGGACATCGGCTGGCGGGCCCATCCCGACTATCGCGGCGAGCAGAGCCTCAACGTCATTGCGCACGCTGGGCTGGCGGGCATCGAGCACGAGGGCCGCATCTTCCTCGCGCTGTCCGTCTATTACCGTCATGCCGGGGGCGACTCGGACGGACCGGACCATTTTTCGGAGCGCCTGCGTCAGACGGTCGACAAGCGGGTGCAGAAGCGGGCCCGGATTACCGGCGCCGCGATTCGCACCGCTCACATGCTGTCGATCGGGACGGCCGGTGTGATCGACGAGTGCCCGCTCAACTACGAGGGCCGGCAGATCGTCCTGACATTGCCCCCCCAGCACGCCGATCTTGACGGCGAGCGCCTGCGGCGGCGATTCGAGGGTCTGGCCGCTCTTCTGGACCGTGATGCCGTGGTTCGGGTCACGGGGAAGGGGAAATCGTGAGACGTGGATCGGGACGAGAGGGCCTCTGCGAGGGGGAATGCTTGCCGCCCGGCCCGGCTATGCCATATTTCCCGCTAGAGTCGTTCCTGCCCGGAGCCTCGCCGTCCGTCTTGCCGGGCTTAGCCTAGAGAGAAATGGCCGAAGACCTTTATCATACGCTGGGCGTTCAACGCGGGGCCTCCGATGACGAGGTCCGCCGCGCCTATCTGAAGCTCGTCAAGGAGCTGCATCCCGACGTCAACCCTTCGCACGCGGCCGAGGAGCGCTTCAAGAAGGTCTCGGCGGCCTACGAGATCCTGGGCGATGCCGAGCGGCGCAGGAAGTACGACCGCGGCGAGATCGATGCCAAGGGCGAGCCGCGCCGGCATCAGTCCCGGGCCCATGCCGGAGCGGGCTTCGGCGGCGCGCGCGGCGGTTTTTCCGGCTTCGATACCGAGGACATGTTCTCCGACATCTTCGACGGCTTGCGCGGGGCATGGCCGGGCGGCGCGCGCGGCGGATTTGCGGGCGGGCGCGGCCAGGACGTGCGCTACACGCTCGACATCGAGTTCCTGGAGTCGGTAGAGGGCTCGCGCCGGCGCGTCACCATGCCGGGCGGCGGCGTGCTCGATCTCAACGTGCCGGCGGGCGTCTCCGATGGGCAGGTCCTCCGCCTCAAGGGCAAGGGCGGCGCGGGCGTGCGCGGGGGCGAGGCTGGCGATGCCCTGGTCACGATCAATGTCCGGCCGCACCCGGTCCTGAAGCGCGAGCGCGACGACATCCTGCTCGAGATTCCGATCACCATCTCCGAGGCCGTGCTCGGCGCCAAGATCGAGGTTCCCTCGATCTCGGGGCGGCTTCAGCTCGCGGTTCCCAAAGGCACGAGCTCGGGCAAGGTCTTCCGCCTGCGCGGCAAGGGCGTCCACAACACGACCTCCGGCGCCACCGGCGATCAGCTCGTAACGGTGCGCATCGTGCTGCCCGACAGCATCGACGACGAGCTTGGCTACTTTGTTTCCGAGTGGAGCAAGAGGCACCCCTACGACCCCGGCCGGCGCGGTTGAGGCCGCGGTTGTTTCGAGTGTGGAGTTGATTGCGAGTAGATGCAGTTGCCGTAGGTTGGGTTAGCGGCGCAAGCCGCGTAACCCAACATCTTCCAGGCCGTTCGCGCGATGTTGGGTTACGGCGCTATCGCGCCTAAGCCAACCTACGGGCTACTCGGGCTGCAGCCTAAACGTGCTCGGCGGGCTAGTGTCCCGTTCGCGAAGTTCGTAACCACCTGCGGCACGATCTTGGCGAACTTCGCGAACGATAAGGACACTAGCCAAGTATTTGTTTTCTAGTGTGATTCAGATTCCGAAGTTCGCAACTCGATTTGGCGGCCACATGAATGCGAACTTCGGAATCATCACACTAGAGTCCCTCCGGGCGGGTCGGGATGGCGATGACGTCGCCATCGGCCGAGACGGTGAGCGCCAGCTCGCCACGCTTCAATCGCAAGGCATCCTCGCCAAAGAGCTGCCGGCGCCAGCCCTTCAAGGCCGGCACCTCCGGCTCGCGCTCGACGGCGATGCGCTCGAGCTCCTCCGAATCGGCAATGAGGCGGGGCGCCACCCGGTTGCGGGCTGCAGCCGACTTCAACAGCACCTTCAAAAGCTCGAGCGTGGCGAGCGCCTCCGCCGAGAGCGGCTGGCCGTTCTTGAGCGGGGGCAGCGATTTGGTGTCGCGCGCCAGGCCGCGCTTCACGGCTTCCACGATCTCCTTGGCGCGGGCGGAGCGGGCGAAGCCGTCCGACAGCGATCTCAAATGCCCCAACTGCTCGGTCGAGGTGGGCGCCTGATTGGCGATGTCGTAGAGCGCCTCGTCGCGCAGGATCCGGCTCCTCGGCACGTCCTGGCTTTGCGCGTGCCGCTCGCGCCAGGCGGCGAGCTCGATCAGCACCGCGAGCGACTTGCGGTTCTTCACCCTGAGCTTCAGCCGCCGCCAGGCTTCGCCGGGCTCCGAATCGTAGGTCTTGGTGTCGGTGAGCGTATCCATCTCCTCGTTGAGCCAGCTGGCGCGGCCCGTGCGGTCGAGCTCGGACGTGAGATGGCGGTAGACGTCGCAGAGATGAGTCACGTCGCCAAGGGCGTAGGCGAGCTGCTTCTCGGAGAGTGGCCGGCGGCTCCAGTCGGTGAAGCGCGAGGTCTTGTCGAGGTCGGCGCCCGTGACCTTCTTGACGAGGTTCACATAGCTCACGCTCTCGCCGAAGCCGCATACCATGGCCGCGACCTGCGTGTCGAAGATGGGGGCCGGAATGAGCCCCGCCTCGGAGTACACGATCTCGATGTCCTGACGGGCCGCGTGGAACACTTTGACGACACGCCTATCTGCCATCAGCTCCCAGAAGGGCGTGAGCGCAATGCCGGGTGCCAAGGGATCGATGATGACCTCGAGCCCGGGCGAGGCGGCCTGGATGACGCAAAGCACGGGCCAGAAGGTCTGCTCCCGCAGAAACTCGGTGTCGATCGCCACGAATGGGGCGGCGGAGAAATCCTTGCAGGCGGCGGCGAGGTCGGAGGTCGAGGTGATGACGCGCATGAGCCGGGGTATAGCTCAGGATTCTCAGGTTGTCGTGTATCAGTATGCACCAATGGCGATGCGCTCTTCCCTGCGATGGGAGAAGCCTGCCACGACCTCGCGCGGGCCCGCATAACACTCTGATTTATCTAAAATTCTAAGCGCATTTTTGGCGCAAAATTGAGGCTCCCGGCAAAGTGGACGCCGTTAACGACGCTCCTTCATGCGACGGAAACCACGCCGGGCGCAGCAATGGTGCGAATTGCGACTATTCGCGTGGCGCCCAATCGGGTTTGGCGTGCGCCAGCGACACGCCGGCAGCCCGTCACTTCGATGGTCTGGCGAGCGCGCGGCAGAGGGCGGACAGGGAATGACAGACCTCACCGTCTATGATCAGTTGCTGCTCGAGCTCGTCAACCGGGCTCGTCTCGACCCCGTGACCGAAGCCAATCGGCTCGGTATCGGCCTCAACGCGGATTTGCCTTTCGCCATCATCGACGGCTCGGCGAAGCAGCCTCTGGCGCCGGACGAGCTGTTGAGCACCGCCGCCAGCGACCACAGCCTGTGGATGCTCGACACCGATACCTTCAGCCATCAGGGTGTCGGCGGCTCATCGCCCGGTGATCGCATGACGGCCGCGGGGTACGTGTTCACGGGGTCCTGGACGTGGGGCGAGAACATCGCCTGGAGCGGGACCACCGGAACGCCGAACGTCGAAGCCTACACCAAGCAGCTGCACGATAATCTGTTTCGAAGCGCGGGCCACCGCGTGAACCTTCTCGACGACACCTACCGTGAGGTCGGCATCGGTGTCGAGTCCGGCGCGTTCACGAGCGGGGGCACCACCTTCAACTCCGTAATGGCGACGGAGAACTTCGCCACCTCGGGCAGCGACGTGTACGTGACCGGCGTCGTCATCACCGATGCGGACGGCGACAATTTCTACGATATCGGCGAAGCGCGAGCCGGCATCTGGGTTTCGGTCTCGGCGGGCGGTGTCGTGGCGGGCACCGATGATACGGGAACGGCGGGCGGGTATGCCGTTTCGGCCGCGGGAGGCACGCTCGATGTCCAGTTCTCGGGCGGCGATCTCCTCTCGAGCGTCAGCGTCACCGTCGAGGCGGGAGCGCGCAACGCCAAGGTCGATCTCCTCGGCGCTTCGGAGATCCTCTCCTCCGCCAACACCACGCTCGGGCTGGGAGCGATCGATCTCGTTCTGTTGGGTGTCGCGGCCTTGAGCGGGACCGGAAACGACAGCGCCAATCATCTCGTCGGCAATCGTGCGGCCAACGTGCTCGCCGGGGCGGGTGGCAACGATACCCTGACCGGGGGCGCCGGGCGCGACGTGCTGACGGGCGGGGAGGGCGCAGACTGGTTCGACTTCAACGCCAGGTCCGAAACGGCCAGGACAATGTCGACGGCCGACGTCATCACCGACTTTGCCCGCGGTCTCGACCGCATCGATCTCGCGGGCATCGATGCGCGCACGACCGCGAGCGGCAATCAGGCCTTCCGTTGGCTCGGGTCGGGCGCGTTCACGGGCAGCGCCGGACAGCTTCGCTATCAGAAATACGATCAGGCCGGCACCGATCTCGACGTGACAATGGTGATGGGCGACGTGAACGGCGACAAGAAGGTCGACTTCGCCATCGTGCTCACCGGGCTGCACGGGCTTTCGAGCGCGGATTTCGTGTTGTGATAGGGCTGTGCAGATTTATTGACCGCCCCTGCCCCCCTCGTCACCGCCGCGCAGGCGGCGGCCTCTCTCAGCCGCAGATTTCTCCTGGGACTTTTTGGACAGGCCGCCGCCTTTGCGGTGATGACGGCAGTGCAGTGGCCGACGAGTCGGACCAGACGCATACCGGTAAGAGGCCCCTTACGCCTTGCTCTTGTCTGCGGTCTCCTGGCGGCCGACGAGGTACTCGACGATGCGCTGCTCCTCCTCCTCCGACATGGGGAGGCGGGTCGCTTCGCCGCGGGGGTAGCCCGGGCGCAGAGCGGGCTGCGACATGAAGCCGGAATGCCGTTGCATGAGGCTCAATTCGCCCATGATCTCTTCGACGAGGCGGGCATAGGTGCCGATGCAGGTTTCCGCGGGGTGATCGAGCGCGCGCCTGAGCTCGGCGGTGAGCGCATGGAGCTCGAAAGCGGGCTCGGTTGCCTCATCAAGCCTGCTGGGGTGCGAGCTGGGGCTTTCGGCGCCCGTCATGAGAATGTGTGCTGGAGACGACTTCATTACAGAGAACTCCTGACCCCGCAGATCGAGTGGTCGGCATTGACGAATCGTTATCTCCGGATGATTAAGAGAGAGTTTACGTTCCCCCCGTCGAGGATCGTCGAGAGCGAATGCCGGCGGTAACTTGAGGGGTGCTCGGCCATGGCGGCCGGCTGGCATCAACGAGTACAACTTTGCCCAGGACGACAGCGGCAGCTCGGCCACGACCCGCGACGTCATCAGCGACTTCAAGACCGGTGTGTACGAGATCAAGCTGGAGTTCATCTATGCGAAGGCTTCGACAGCCGACGTCGACGATGGATTCACCTGGATCGGAACGGCCGACTTCCAGATCCAGCTCAATGGCGTCACGACGCTGACGGACGAGGATTTCAGCCTCTGAGACCCACCTTCGGGACGGTCCCGACGCATCGTCCGGGCGGGGCGCTCGAGTGCCCCGCTCGAACCTTGACTTTCCCTGTCTCACGTGCCTTTTCCGCCTGCAAATAGGGGCATTCCCGACCGATCGGGGCAGAGGGCAGGATGGGTAAGGGAACCAAGTCAACGGGCAAAGTTGGAAAAGCCGCAGGCGGGGCTCCACTCCACCGCTACCGCTCGCACACCTGCTGGGCAGTGAGGGCCTCCGACATCGGGGCCACCGCCCGGCTCTCGGGCTGGGTGCACCGCGTGCGCGACCATGGCGGCGTCTTGTTCATCGACCTCCGCGACCACTACGGCATCACCCAGGTGGTCGCCGATCCCGACAGCCCTGCTTTCAAAATGGCCGAGAAGGTCCGCTCCGAGTGGGTGGTCCGTATCGACGGCAAGGTGCGCCACCGACCGGCCGGAACCACGAACCCGGACCTTCCCACTGGCGAGATCGAGCTTTACGCCACCGAGATCGAGGTCTTGTCGGAAGCGAAAGAGCTGCCGGTGCCGGTGTTCGGCGAGCCCGAGTATCCGGAGGACCTGCGCCTCACCTACCGCTTCCTTGATCTGAGGCGCGAGACGCTCCACGCCATCATCATGAAGCGGCTCGCCATCACGCGCTCGATCAGGAGCCGCATGCACGAGGCGGGCTTCAACGAGTTCCCGACTCCAATCCTGACCGCGTCGTCGCCCGAGGGCGCGCGCGACTTCCTGGTCCCGTCGCGCGTCCATCCTGGCAATTTCTACGCGCTGCCGCAGGCGCCGCAGCAATACAAGCAGCTCCTGATGGTGTCGGGCTTCGACCGCTATTTCCAGATCGCGCCCTGCTTCCGCGACGAGGACCCGCGTGCCGACCGGCTGCCCGGAGAGTTCTATCAGCTCGACGTCGAGATGAGCTTCGTTACGCAGGAGGACATCTTCCAGACCATGGAGCCCATCCTCACCGGCCTCTTCGAGGAATTCGGCGACGGCAGGCCCGTGACCAAGGGCTGGCCACGTATTCCTTACGAAGAGGCCATCAGCAAGTTCGGAACCGACAAACCGGATTTGAGAAACCCCATCGTCATGCAGGACGTCACCGAGCACTTCCGCGGCTCGGGCTTCAAAGTGTTCGCCGGCATGATCGACAAGGACCCGCGCGTGCGCGTATGGGCCATCCCCGCGCCTTCGGGCGGTAGCCGCGCCTTCTGCGACCGCATGAACGCCTGGGCGCAGAAGGAGGGCCAGCCAGGCCTCGGCTATATCTTCTGGCGTGAGGAGGAAGGCGCGGCCGGAGCGGGACCGATTGCCAAGAACGTGGGGGCCGAGCGGGCCGCCGCGATCCTGAAGCAGTTGGGCTTGAAGACGGGCGATGCCTGCTTCTTCTCCGCGGGCGATCCCGCAAAGCTCTACAAGTTTGCCGGCCTCGCGCGCGACGAGATCGGACGCGAGCTGAAGCTCATCGGGGAAGACCGCTTCGAGCTCGCGTGGATCGTCGACTTCCCGTTCTACGAGTGGAACGAGGACGACAAGAAGGTCGACTTCTCGCACAATCCGTTCTCGATGCCGAAGGGCGGGCGCGAAGCCCTCGAGGCCGCCGAGAAGGAGGGCCGCGACGCCATCCTCGCGCTCAAGGCCAACCAGTACGACGTCGTCTGCAACGGCTACGAGATTGCGTCCGGCTCGGTGCGCAACCATTTGCCCGAGACCATGGTCAAGGCGTTCGAGATCACGGGGCTCTCGCGCGCCGACGTGGAGGCCCGTTTCGGCGGGCTCTATCGCGCGTTCCAGTACGGCGCGCCGCCGCACGGGGGCATGGCGGCCGGTCTCGAGCGCATGGTGATGCTCTTGACGGGCTCCAAGACCGTGCGCGACGTCGCCCTCTTCCCCATGAGCCAGCAGGCCTCCGACCTTCTCATGGGCGCGCCCGCGCCGGCCACGACGAAGCAGCTCCGCGAGCTGTCGATTAGGGTGGTGGAGGCGGAAAGGAAGGGGTGACCCGTCGCGGGCGCCGAGCCTTCGTCCGGCCGCATTCTGGGCAAATCCGCCGCGCTATTGCGCCCTGCACGCTACCGGCAGGGACGCGCCTCGAAATGGCAACCCCAGCCGCTGGCGGCGCTCTCGCACACGATCGCCTTGCTGGCCGCGCGCGAGGACTTGGCCCAGTCGCTGCCGTACTCG
>Ga0233425_10000823_pt1 | contig 75242 bp, 46 predicted proteins | sample Watercolumn_Towu_2_FD_181712 | JGI IMG/M metagenome (GOLD analysis project Ga0233425, IMG submission 181712) | Freshwater microbial communities from Lake Towuti, South Sulawesi, Indonesia - Watercolumn_Towuti2014_140_MG | ecosystem: Environmental > Aquatic > Freshwater > Lake | place... | reverse complement strand
TGAGGTAGGGGAACGGGGAACGGGGAACAGGGAACAGGGAACGGGGTACGGGGAACGGGGAACGGGGAACGGGGAACGGGGAACAGGGAACGGGGAACAGGGAACGTGGAAGGGGAATTGAGGGCGGCCTGCGAGACGACTTCGACGAACTCGTGGTCTCCTGACACGTCCGTGTAAGCAGGACGGGTCGGGAGACACGTCCGTCTAAGCAAGACGGGTCCGGAGACACGTCCGTTTATGCCGGACGGGTCGGGAGACCCGTCCTACGAATGACGCGAACCCGACGATTAAGCTGTGACATTGCATTAGCTCAATCTTTCGGGTGCCTGGCCGGCCTTGCCCAAGCTGGATCTGCACCGCTCCCCATCGCATCATGCTAGACTGATCCATTGGCGTCGAATCCGGGGGCGTTGTGATTCCGTCGTGGGGATCGCAAGAGAGGTGACATCCTTATCGCCCCGGGTTACGAGGATGCGGTGGTCGTGGCGTGGGAGTGCTTCGCATCGCGCAGCCAACGAGTTTCCATAGGTAGAGCTACCAAACGATGCATCTGTCGCGACGAGAACTGTTGCAGTCGATCGGGGGCGGTTTCGGTACGATCGCCCTCGCGGGGTTGCTGGATCGCTCGGGCTGGTTGACCTCGGCGAGCGCGGCAGAGGCCTCCGCAAGCTCTAACCCCCTTGCGCCACGACAGGGCCACTTTCCGGCGAAAGCGAAGGCGATCGTTCAGCTCTGTCAGAATGGTGGCCCGTCGCAGATGGACCTATTTGATCATAAACCGGAGCTCTCCAAGCGCAACGGTCAGCCGCATCCCGAGCAGGTCGAGACGTTTCAACTGGGCAATAAGAATGTCCTGATGGGTACGCCCTTCCAGTTTTCGCGACATGGACAGAGCGGGATGGAGTTTTCGGAACTGATTCCGCATCTCGGTTCCGTCGCCGACGACCTGTGCCTCGTCCGCTCGATGTTCACGGAGAACAACAATCATCCGTTCGCGCTGAACATGTTGCAGACGGGCAAGACCTTTCAAGGTCGCCCGGCGATGGGATCATGGATCGGGTACGCGCTCGGAACCGAGAACCGCGATCTCCCCTGCTACATCGTGTTGCGCGATCCGGCGGGCTACAACACATCAGGCAAGATGGTCTGGGCCAGCGGCTGGCTGCCCGCGGTCTATCAAGGTACGGAGTTCAGTTCCACCGGAACTCCGGTGTTGCACCTGAATCCCGCCCGACCGGTCTCCAAGGAATCTCGAGCCCGCGCGCGCCGCTTTCTGCAAGAGCTCAACGCGACGCATCTCGACAGCCATCCGCACGAGTCCGAATTGGAGGCCCGCATCCAGAATTTTGAACTGGCAGCCCGCATGCAATTGACCGCCGCGCAGGTGCTGGATCTATCCCAGGAGACCGAGGCAACTCGCAAGTTGTACGGACTCGACAATCCGGCGACGGCGGGATATGGCACGCGGTGCCTGATGGCACGGCGGCTGGTCGAATCGGGGGTGCGATTCGTCCAGGTCTTCCCGCCGCTGGATCCCTCGTTTCAGCCATGGGACAACCATTCGAACCTGAAGAACGATCTGAGCAAGATCTGCGGGCATGTCGACCAGCCGAGCGCCGCGCTGATCACCGACCTGAAGCAGCGAGGTCTGCTCGACGACGTGATCGTCATGTGGACCGGTGAGTTCGGGCGGTTGCCGATCACGGAAGGAGCCGACGGTCGCGATCATAATCGTCACGCTTTCAGCACTCTGATGGCTGGCGGCGGATTCAAGGCGGGGCATATTCACGGGGCGACCGACGAATTTGGCTACAAGTCGGTGGCGCAACGTGTCAGTGTGCCCGACTTACACGCGACGATCCTGAACCAGTTGGGGATCGACCACCGGCGGCTCACTTATCATCATAATGGAAGGGCGGAACGTCTGACCGACCCCGATGTGACGGGGGCCAGAGTGGTCGAGGAACTGTTGGCATGAACTGCAATTCCATCCGGCATCGAACCGCCGCTGTCCAGCGCCTCGCTGAAACGTCCCGGGCAAAGCGCGTCCGGGGGCTGTGGGTACTGATGGCTGCGAGCGTTGTTCTCGCGGGTGTCGTGCACGCGGATGAGCAGTCGGACTATTTCCACGAGAAGGTGGAACCGATTCTGCGGCAGCACTGCTATGAGTGCCATTCGCACGCTGCGGGCCATATGGAGAACGGACTTGCCCTCGACTGGAAGAGTGGTTGGGTCAACGGCGGCGATCGCGGCCCGGCGATTGTGCCGGGCAAGCCTGAGCAAAGCCTGTTGATTCGCGCGGTGGGCCATGGCGATCCTGAGCTGAAGATGCCGGAGAAAAAGCTCGACGCCGCGCAGATCGAAATTCTCAACGAGTGGGTACGACGGGGCGCTTTCGATGATCGTGTCGTCTCGCCCAATTCCAAAGCGACGGGGGCCTGGTGGTCACTCCAGCCACTTGTTGCTCCGCCGATTCCGATCGACCAATCGTCGCCAACGAACGGTAGACTCCATCCGATTGACGCCTTCGTGCAGTCGCGGCTGGCCTCGACGGGAATTTCACCGTCGCGGGGAGCTTCGCCACGTGACCTGATTCGTCGCATCTATTTCGATCTGATCGGGTTGCCGCCGTCACCGAAGGAGGTCGCGCAATTCGAGGCAGATCCCAGCGACACTGCCTATCGACAGATTGTGGAAATGTTGCTCGCCTCTCCCCGCTACGGCGAAAGGTGGGCGCGTCACTGGTTTGACACGATTCACTTTGCCGATTCTCACGGGTATGAACATGATGTGGGGCGCGATCATGCCTGGCCTTATCGCGATTACGTGATCGATGCCCTGAATACCGATCGTCCCTGGTCGACGTTCATTCGCCAGCAGCTGGCAGTTGACCACTTCGAGCCGGAGTCCAGCCATTTGATCCCGGCCTTGGGGTTCCTCGGAGCGGGCACTTTTGATTTCAGCACCTATTCCACGGGCCCTGTCACGTTCGATTACCTTGACCGTGACGACATGCTGACGCAGACGATGGCGACGTTTGTGAGCACGACCGCGAACTGTGCCCGTTGTCATGCTCACAAATTCGATCCGATTACTCAGGAGGACTACTACGCGCTGCAGGCGGTCTTTTCTGGCGTGCTCAAGGGCGACGTCCCATATGACTCGGACGCCCGAATTGCCGCCGAACGTCGCCGCCTGAATTTGCTGCTCGAAGCATCCAAGCGTAACGACGTAACGGCTCTGCAATCGGAATTCAGCCAGGGACTTGTCGCGAGGTGGCTGAGCGAGCGCGGCGAGGGGGCGGACTGGAAACCGGTCGACCTGCGCTCGTTCATTTCCACCGAGGGAGCCACCTTGACGCGCGAGGCCGATGGCAGCATTCTCGCCGGTGGACCTGCGCCGCAGACGGATATCTATGTACTGACGCTGACGACTCCCCTGCCCCGCATCACCGCGCTGCGGCTCGATCTGTTCCCGCACGATTCGCTGCCGATGAAAGGTCCGGGGCGCTGTCAGAACGGGAACCTGCATCTGTCCGAGGTGGTATTGACGGTCTTTCCGCCGGGAGAGAAAGCGGGCAAACCGGTTCCGATCTCGCGGGCGTCGGCCGACTTCAATCAGGAAGGTTGGGCGGTGGACCGTGCGCTGGATGGTGATCCTAAGACTGCCTGGGGTATTCACCCCGCTGTCGGACAAGCGCACCACGCTGTCTTCGAGCTGGCCCAGCCGCTTGACGTGCCGGCGGGCGCTTCGTTGACGTTGACGCTCAAGCAATTGCATGGCGGATCTCACCTGATCGGAGCGTTTCGGTTGTCGGTCACGGATCGCCCCGCGGCGCAGGCGGTCGCTCTGCCCCGGGAAGTGGAGCAGGCGCTGAACACCGCCCTGCCGCAACGGACCCCGGCGCAGAATTTAACCATCGCCGGCTATGTCGTTCGACTTGCCGTCGAGTCCGAGCTTGCCCGGCTGCCGCCGCCGGCGAGCGTGTACGCCGTGGCGCGTTCGGTGAAGATTCCGACAGGAAATGGTAACTCCCAGTCGGCCAGCATCCCCGCGCCGAAGGTCGTGCACCTGCTGCAGCGCGGCGACATCAGCAAGCCGCGAACGGAAGTGCCTCCCGGCGCGCTCTCCGCATTGACACATCTGCCGTCGCGATATAACGACGTCGGTCCACAAAATGAAGCTGCCCGCCGCGCAGCGCTTGCCGACTGGATTGCGCACCCGGACAACGTGCTGACCTGGCGCAGCGTGGTCAATCGAGTCTGGCACTATCATTTCGGTCGTGGGCTGTGCGATACACCGAGCGACTTTGGTCGGATGGGCGGCGTACCGTCGCATCCCGAATTGATCGATTGGCTCGCCGTCTGGTTTCGCGACGATGCCGGAGGCTCACTGAAGAAATTGCACTATTTGATCGTCACCAGCCATACCTATCGCCAGTCATCAGACTCGCGCGACGACGCGGCCGCGATCGATTCGGACAATCGATTGTTGTGGCGGCAGAACCGTCTACGACTCGACGCCGACAGCTACCGCGATTTTGTCCTGGCTGTGTCGGGGCGGATTGACTTCACGATGGGGGGTCCGGCGATCCAGCATTTCCAGCAATCGCCGGGAGCTCAGCTGACCCCCAAGCTTGATTATGCTGTCTACGACTGGGCCTCGCCGGGCTCCGCTCGGCGCAGCATCTACCGCTATGTCTGGCGCGGGATTCCCGATCCGCTGATGTCGGCGCTCGACTTTCCCGACCTCGGCCTGCTCGCGCCCACGCGCAGCAACTCCATTTCTCCACTACAGGCGCTCGCATTGTTCAATAACAATTTTGTATTGTTTCACAGTCAGTCGATGGCGGAGCAGATCAGCGAACGAACGTCGGACATTGATCAACAGATCGTCGAGGCAGTGCAACGTGCTTACCAGCGACCTCCCTCGGCCGTGGAGTTGGCGCAGTTTCGAGCCTATGTGCAACAGCATGGTCTGGCCGCATTCTGCCGACTGCTGCCGAACTCGAACGAGTTTCTGTTCATCCCCTGACGGTCCTGGAGAATTCGCATGCTGGACCCGATTTCAACTCGACGGCAGCTGCTGTTACAGAGCGGCGGCGGATTCGCCTTGTTCGCGCTCAGTCAGCTGCTGGGACGCGACACCGCCGCACGGGGCGCGGAGGGAAGTCAGTACGCCAAGGGCTTTCCCGTCCAGCATCATCCGGCTCGCGTCAAGCGGATTATTCAGCTGTTCATGACGGGCGGCGCTAGTCCGATGGACACATTTGATTACAAGCCCGAGTTGGAGCGGCTGCATGGTCAAATGCTGGGGCCGAAAGAGAAGCCCGAGGGGTTTACCGCTCCGGCAGGGGCGATCATGAAGAGTCCGTTCTCGTTCGCGCAGTATGGCGAATCGGGGCGCTGGGTGAGCAGCGTATTCCCCGAGCAGGCGAAGCTGGTGGACGAGATGGCGTTCCTGATGGCGATGACGACCAAGACCAACGTGCATGGTCCCGGCACCTACATGATGAACAGCGGCTTTCTGTTGCCGGGGTTTCCCTGCATGGGCGCCTGGATTTCCTATGCATTGGGGAATCTGACCGACGACCTGCCGACGTTCGTGGTACTGCCCGATGCGCGCGGCCTTCCTTACAACCAGAAAGGTTGTTTCAGTTCGGGGTTCTTGCCGCCGGTGCACGAGGGAATCGTAATCGATGCGACGGCGAAGCCGCCGATCCCCGATCTGTTTCCTTCCGCCCGTTTCGCTTTCGCCGGACGCTCCGCCGATCATGACGGCCTGGAACTGCTGGCGCGGATCAACCAGCAGTACGCCGAGACGCATCTCGGCGACGATCGGCTCGATGCGCGAATCGCCAGTTACGAACTCGCGGCGAAGATGCAGCTTTCCGCGCCCCAGGCGTTCGACCTGTCGCAGGAAACGGAGCTGGCCCATGCCAGTTATGGACTACCGCAGCCGGAAACCGCCGATTTCGGGCGGCGCTGCCTGTTGGCGCGTCGATTAATCGAGCGGGGAGTCCGCTTCGTCCAGGTCTGGAGTGGACCGCAGGGCGCCGTCAACAACTGGGACAATCACGGCAACATCGAGAAGGATCTCCCGCCGATGGCGGTCAGCGTTGATCGCCCGATCGCCGCGCTGCTTCGCGACTTGAAGGCTCGCGGACTCGATCAGGACACGCTGGTAATCTGGACGACGGAGTTCGGTCGCACGCCGTTCGCACAGGCGAGCCTGGGCCGTGATCACAACGGCGGCTCTTTCGTGACCTGGCTCTGGGGTGCGGGGATCAAGCCGGGTGTGGCCCATGGCCGCAGCGACGACTGGGGCTACCAGGCCGTGGAAAACAAGACCTGGTGCTACGACCTGCACGCCACCGTGCTGCACCTGTTGGGGATTGACCACGCGCAGCTTGCCGTGCGTCAGGACGGTATTGACCGCCGTCTCACCGACGTCCACGGACATGTCGTGAAGGAGATTCTGGCGTGAACAGCGCGATCCGATGCTTACTCCTGCCACTTGTCCTGATCAGCAGTGCGTCCTGGTCATCTTGGGCAGCGGTTCGGGCGGAGGAGTTTTCAGCGCAACAGCTGGAACAGTTTGAGAAACAGATTCGGCCGCTGCTGCTGGAACAGTGCGCCAAATGCCACGGCCTGGAAAAGCAGGAAGGCGGATTCAGTCTGGCGACGCGCAAATCGCTGTTGCAGGGAGGTGACTCCGGAACGGCCTTGGTGCCGGGCAAGCCGGCAGACAGCCTGCTGATCAAGGCCGTCGAGTATCTGGACGAACCAAAAATGCCGCCCAGCGGTAAGCTGCCGGCGGAGCAGATCGCATTGCTGCGACGATGGATCGAGTCGGGTGCCGCGTGGCCGGAAAATTCACCGCTTGGCAGCGCGGCGCAACCGGCTCGGAGCTTTCAAGCCACCGAGAAACAAAAACAGTGGTGGGCATTTCAGCCGATTCGCGACGCGGCAGTTCCCACCGTCCAGCGAGCGGAATGGCCACTTGATGATCTCGACCGTTTCATCCTCGCGAAACTGGAATCAGCGGGAATACCGCCGGCTCCCGTCGCCGACCGAATCGCCTGGCTGCGGCGGGCGACGTTCGACTTGACCGGCTTCCCTCCGACGCCGGAAGAAGTTGACGTATTTGTGTCCGACGCATCCGAGCAGGCGTATGAAGCGGTGCTCGAGCGTCTTTTGAATTCGCCAGCCTATGGGCAGCGCTGGGCGAGGCACTGGCTCGACGTCGTGCGCTACGCCGATTACCACGACTTCAATCCGAAACTGCGCGTAGCGAGCTGCGAGATCACCGAGGCATGGCGATATCGCGACTGGGTCGTCGATGCGTTCAACCGTGACCTGCCGTTCGATCAGTTCATCGTCCATCAGATCGCCGGCGACGGGCTTCCCAGTCCCTCGGGAGAGGAGATCTATCCGGACGGCTTGATCGCCACGACGTTCCTCTCGAACGGAGTCTGGGATCGCGGCGATGCGGACAAGGAGAAAATCGTCAGCGACATGGCCGACGACAATATCGGCGTCATCGGTAAAGCGTTCCTGGGCCTGACGCTCGAATGCGCACGCTGCCACGATCACAAGTTCGATCCGATTTCCACGGAAGATTATTACGGTCTGGCGGGGATTTTCTACAGTTCACATATCCTCAAGGAACTTGGCACGAAGGGTGGCGAATACACGGTCAATCGCGTCCCGCTGATCGGCCCCACTGCGTTGGCAAAACGAGTGGAGCAGGAAAAGCGACTTTCCGAAGTCACCGCGACGCTGGCGGAACTGGATCGGCTTCATCGCTTGCAGGAATTGACAGCCGGGGGCCGACCGCTGATTCCCGCCGCGGTCAAGAGCGCAGCGGGTGCGACAACCATGGTCACCGACGATGCCGCGATCCTGGTCAGCGGAAATTTGACCAAGGACAAGTACGTCATCGAAGCCGTGATCCCCGATTCACCAAGTGTTCGCTATCTGCGGCTGGAGGCGTTACCCGACGCGGCGCTGCCCGCCAGCGGGCCCGGTCGTGCTGACGATGGCAACTTCGTCGTCAGTCGATTCAGCGCTTCGTTCGTGCCTCCGGACGGCAAGACGGAATCGACGCCGATTAAATTTGTCTCCGCGCAAGCCGACTTCGAGCAGACGAACTTTGCTGCTAAGAGCGCATTGGATGACGATCCGAAGGATGGTTGGGCGGTGTCGCCCCAAGTCGGCAGGCATCATGTGGCGGCGTTTGAAATCGCGACCGATATGGTCATCCCCGCCGGTTCTCGCCTTTCCGTGTCGATTGAACAACAGCACGCGGAGAAGCACACGCTGGGCAAACTTCGATTGTCGGTGGCGGAGACGCTGACGACATCTCCATCGCCGGACAGCCCGCAGCGCCGTGAGCTGATCGTGAATCGCGACCGTCTGCAGCAGGAGTTGGCCGTCCCCGTGCCGCTCGCCATGGCGGTGACGGAAGGGGGAACGCCGGGCGGCCTGTTCCCGGGAATCCAGGATGTTCCGATTCATATCCGTGGCAGTTATGCAAGACTGGGCCCGGTGGTTCCCCGACGATTGCCGCAGTTTTTTGTCCGGGAGAATCAACCTGCGATTGCGCAGGGAAGCGGACGCTCGGAGCTGGCGGCTTGGGTCGCTTCGTCGCAAAACCCGTTGACGGCGCGGGTCATCGCCAACCGTGTCTGGCACTGGCATTTCGGCGAAGGCCTGGTTCGTACGCCCAGCAATTTTGGAATGCTCTCCGAGCCGCCCACACATCCCGAACTGCTCGATTGGCTGGCGACGCGGTTCATGGCGGACGGCTGGACGTTGAAGAAGCTTCATCGGCGGATCATGCTCTCGGCGACTTACCGCCAGAGCAGCAAGGTCTCACGTGAAGTATTTGATCGGGACCCCGAGAATCGCTTGATCGGTCGATTCACGCCACGTCGGCTCGATGCGGAGACAATTCGCGATACGATCCTGCTGGTGAACGGTCAGCTCGATCCTGCATCTGGCGGCCCGGCCGGCGATGATTTTACGATTCGCCGCCGCTCGCTCTACGTGCAGACCGCTCGCTGGCAGCGGGACAGCTACGCCAACCTGTTTGACGCGGCGAATCCGGACGCGTCTACGGAGAGACGTGTCACAAGCACGGTCGCGCCGCAGGCGCTCTTGCTGCTGAATGACCCTTGGATGCACGAGCAGGCTCGCCATCTTGCCGAACGGCTGGAACGCGATCTGCTTCAGAACGACGCGGCGCGTATCAGCCGCGCCTATCAGCTGCTCTTCGGTCGGGTGCCGCAAGACGCGGAACTGTCGATCGCCCGTGAGATCGTCGCGGCAGGCGGATGGGGCGATCTCGCGCATGTTCTGCTCTGCAGTAATGAACTGATCTATATCGATTAATTGGCTCGCGGAGGACGCGGAGACCAGGTTCACGCGAGGAATCTCATGATTACGAACCCGACTTCATCGCGACGCCAATGGCTGCGGCAATTCGGCTGTGGATTCGCATCGCTGGCGCTGGTCGATCTGCTGGCGCGCGATGCTGTGGCCGCGGATACAGCGGCCCGCGCTGCCAATCCGTTTGCCATACTGCCACCGCATTTCGCCCCCAAGGCCAAGCGGGTCATATTCCTCTACATGCCTGGCGGCCCCTCGCATGTCGACCTGCTCGATCCGAAACCACGGCTGGAAGTCGACAACGGCAAACCACTGCCGTTCGAGAAGCCCAGGCTGGAACGAACCAAGACAGGTAACCTGCTCGCTTCGCCCTGGAAGTTCGACCGCCATGGGGAATCGGGGACCGAGGTGAGCGAGCTGCTGCCGGGGCTCGCGTCGCGGATTGATGACGTCTGCGTGATCCGTTCGATGGTCGCCGACAACATCAATCATACCGGCGCCGCGCTGCAGATGTGCACCGGCGAGCAGGCGTTTTCGCGGCCCAGTATGGGGTCATGGCTTACCTACGGGCTCGGGACCGAGAATCAGAATCTGCCGGGCTTTGTGGTGGTCTGCCCTGCGCCTGTTTTCCAAGGAGCACAGCTCTGGGCTTCCAGTTTCCTTCCCAGCGCGTATCAAGGAACGCTGGTTCGCGACCTGAAGAATCCAATCGCCAACCTGGGCAGCGCATCCGCGGACACGGATCGACAGCGCGCCAAGCTCGACGCACTGAAGAAACTGAACGAACTGCATCGGCGGGACCGCGAACAGAATAGCCAGCTCGACGCCCGCATCTCCTCTTTCGAACTCGCGTTCCAGATGCAGCGATCGGCGCCCGAGGCTTTCGATCTGTCGGCGGAGACCGAAGCGACGCACAGGCTGTACGGAACCGACAAACCGGAATCGGAGCTGTTTGGTCGGCAGTGCCTGCTGGCACGGCGACTCGTGGAACGCGGGGTGCGATTCGTGCAACTCTTCGATGCTCCCACGAACAACGCCTGGGACCATCATGGCGGCCTGCGCGAGAACTTGCCGAAGCGATGCCAGGCGGTCGACCAGCCGATTGCCGCCTTGCTGACCGACCTGAAATCCCGCGGACTGCTCGAAGACACGCTTGTGCTCTGGGGTGGCGAGTTCGGTCGCACCCCGACGGCCGAAGGGAACAACGGCCGGGAACATCACCCGTTCGGCTTCACGATGTGGCTGGCCGGAGGCGGCGTGCGGGGCGGCATGACGCATGGTGCGACCGACGAATTCGGCTGGCACTCCGTAGACAACAAAGTCCATGTCCACGACCTGCACGCCACGATCCTGCATCTCATGGGACTGGATCACGAACGCTTGACTTTCCGTTTCGGCGGTCGCGACTACCGACTGACCGACGTGCATGGAAACGTGGTGAAGGAGATACTGGCATGAGCAGGCTCCGTCGATGCGACTCCGGGGAGCGAAGATGCTGATGAAATGGTGGTTAACGCGGACCAGACTCGCCGTTGCCGTCATTTTCGGCATGCTGGATTTCGCGCCGCCAGCCGAACCGGTCGATTATCTGCGCGACATCAAGCCGATCCTGAAGTCGCGCTGCTATGCCTGCCACGGAGCTCTGAAGCAGGAATCGGGGCTGCGGGTCGATACGGGCCATTCCTTGCGGCAGGGAGGTGACAACGGTCCGGCGGTTGTGCCGGAAGAGGCGGAGACCAGCCCACTGATCGCCAGGGTATCCGCAACCGACGCCGACCGGCGAATGCCCCCGGAGGGCGAGCCGCTGACAGCGATGCAGATCGCAGCTTTGAAACAGTGGATCGCTGAAGGCGCCGCGTCACCCGACAATGAGCAACCCGAAACCGACCCTCGCCAACACTGGTCGTTCCAGCGTCTTCGGCGTCCGACCGTTCCTGTCGGCGATGGTTCCGGCCGTCCGGGTAATCCGATCGATGCGTTTGTGAGCGCGGAGCTTTCACGTCAGGGGCTGGTTCCGCTACCCGCCGCCGGGAAACAGGTTCTGTTGCGGCGGGTGTATCTCGACTTGATCGGCATCCCGCCGACGGCGGACGAGTTGCGGGAATTTCTCGACGACGTCTCGCCGGAAGCGTACGAGCGGGTTGTGCAGAGACTGCTGGCGTCGCCGCAACATGGCGAGCGTTGGGCGCGACACTGGATGGATGTCTGGCGGTACAGCGACTGGTATGGCCGCCGGGCGGTACCCGACGTCATGAACAGTTATCCGATGATCTGGCGTTGGCGTGACTGGATCGTGCGTTCGATCAACGTCGACAAGGGCTATGACCGCATGATTGTCGAAATGCTGGCCGCGGATGAAGTGATGCCCCACGACGATGAGAATCTCGTGGCGACGGGTTATCTCGTTCGAAGCTGGTTCAAGTGGAATTACGAAACGTGGAAGAAGGATCTCGTGGAACACACCGGCAAGGCATTTCTCGGAATGACTCTGAATTGCGCCCAGTGCCACGATCACAAGTACGATCCGATCGGGCAGGAGGAGTACTTCCGTTTCCGCGCCTTTTTTGAACCGCTGGAGCTGCGTCACGACCGGGTCGCCGGCGAGCCCGATCCGGGGCCGTTCGAAAAGTACGTCTACGGCAAGCCCTACGGTCCGATCAAGAGCGGCATGGTTCGCGTCTTCGACGAGAAACTCGACGCCCAGACGTTCATGTTCGCGAAGGGGGATTCCCGTTTGCGGATGGACGGCAGGCCTGCGGTCACTCCCGCGGCCCCGGCCGTCCTGGGCGGAGACACCATCACCCCGACATCGCTCACCCTTCCCACCCCGGCGGCATATCCGGGCCTGAAGCCGTTCGTGCAATCGGAGGAGCGCGCCGCGCGTCAGTCCAAAATTGCAGTCGCCGAGGCGGAGCTCGTCCAAGCGCGGGCGATGGCATCGAACCTGCCAGCGGGCGCGAACGAGGAGCATCAGGCCGCCGAAGCAGCACTCGCCACAGCCCGTCAGAACGCGCTGTCGGACAAGGCGACGGCTCTTTCGCCGGTGCTGTCGGGCATGCAGTCGCTGGTGCTGGACGCCAAGATGGGCCGGGCGGCGCTGGCTCACCCGTTACCGGGGATCGAGAATCTGGCCCCCAGCGGAACCGTTTCCTATCTGCTGCAGATCGTTGTCGACGGACACACCAATCTGCAGTTGGCACTCGACATCGAAAAGGGACTGACCGGCGGCTGGATCGGCTTCGAACAAGGCAAGATCAAGAGCTACTCGCCCGGCGGTTTCCAGGAGATCGTCGTGGGAGCCTACGATCTGACCAAGGGGCAGAACCGATTCAAAGTCGTACTGCAACTCGATCTGCCCAACAATCAGTTCGCGTTGACGGTGACGTCTCTCGCCGAGAACCAGGTGTTGGTCAACGCCACACCGGTGGCGCTCAATGGCTGGCAACCCGCGGCGAATGGCAAACGTGGCTTGTATGTTGACTGCCGGCCCGGTACGGAGGCTGTTTACGACGATCTGTCGTTCGCGCAACCGGATGGCAGCCCGCTGTTGAGCTTCGACTTTGAAGCGCCGACGCACCCCGATGGTCACGACGTCGTGGAAGCCGGGGGCTGGATTGGCACCAGCTTCAACCAGGCTCCGGCCACCGCCAAAGTCTGCTCGGCGGTTGCCTTGAATCCCCAAGTGCAAGCGGCGGTCGCGCGACTGGCGGCTGCGCAGCGAGTGCTCGAACTGCCGGCATCCGGCATCGCCGCGGCGGAGGCGCGACTCACCGCCGCCCAACGCGAACTGGCCAGCCTGGAGTGCCGGATCGAGGCCGACGCCGCGCGCTACGCATCGGGCAGATTGGCCGCCGATTCAACCGCGAATCCCGCAATCGTCGCACGGATCCAGGCTGCCTGTCAGAGCGAGCGTGAGGCGGCGCTGGCGGCCGCGAAGGCCCAATTGGCTGCCGCCGACTTCGCGATTGCGACCGCGGCGGCGAAGACCGTTGCGGCCAAGGATCAAGCAGTCCGGGATGCCGCCGCGAAGGAATCGCTCGCCGCGCAACAGCAGCGTAGCAATGCCCTGAACGCCATCGCCGCCGCGAACGCTAATCTCGGCAAGCCGCCTGGAGAATACAGCCCACTCTCCCCCAAGTATCCCGAAACATCTACCGGCCGTCGCGCCGCGCTCGCGCAGTGGATCGCCGATCGAAACAACCCGCTCACCGCGCGCGTCGCCGTCAATCATCTCTGGCTGCGGCACTTTGGTCGGGCCATCGTCGAAACCACGCATGACTTCGGCTCGAACGGCAGCCGACCCACGCATCCGGAATTGCTCGATTGGCTGGCGTGCGAACTGATCGATTCCGGCTGGTCGATGAAACATCTGCACCAGCTGATGGTGACGAGTGAGACTTATCGGAGGGCGAGTCACTTACCCGCCTCCCTGGCCGACGCATCCGGACCAAGCGAGGCGGCCCGGCGAATCGATCCGGACAACCGGACCTACTGGCGGTTTCCGCCCGCTCGGATGCAAGCCGAAGTCGTTCGCGACAGTCTGCTGGCGATCAGTGGTGAATTGGATGGCACGATGGGCGGTCATGAACTCGACCACAAACTGGGCCTGTCGTCTCGCCGCCGCAGCCTCTATTTTGCCTACCATGGCGAGGAGAAGATGGAGTTTCTCGAACTCTTCGATGCTGCCAATCCGCTCGACTGCTATCAGAGAACTTCTTCGATTCAGCCGCAGCAGGCCCTCGCCCTCACGAACAGCGAATTGACCAGCGACCTCAGCCGGGTACTCGCGGCGAGGCTCTGGACGCATGTAACCGAATCCACCCATGCCGCCGATCCGGACGTCACCGCCGAGTTTGTGAAACGAGCCTTCCTGCAAATCTTGAATCAAGAACCGCGCCCAGCCGAATTATCCGCGTCGATCGACTTCCTGCAACGGCAGGCGACGCGGCTCGCACAACCCGAAGTTGCTGCGGGCAACATTGATCCCGCAGTTCGCGCGCGAGAGAACCTGGTTCATGCACTCATGAATCACAACGAATTTGTGACAATCCGATAGCCCATATCTTGCTGACGAGATTTTCCATGAACAGACAATCGGGTCCCCCCTGCGGACGATCGCGTCGCACGTTCCTGACGCAACTTGGAATGGGGTTTGGCGGGATCGTCCTGAATTCGCTGCTCCAGCAGGACGGGATTGTCCGAGCCGATGCTGCGGGAGCACTCGTGCTTCCCGATGGAAAGCCGCACTTCGCACCGCGCGCGAAAAATGTAATCTGGATCTTTCTATCGGGCGGCGTCAGCCAGTTGGAAACATTTGATCCGAAACCGCTGCTCAACGAGATGGCTGGAAAGACGTACGATGAAACGCGTCTGCCGAATCCACAAAAATTGCCCATGTATCTCGAGCGGTCACGGTCCGTCGTCGGTTTCGATCGTGAGCTGCATGCGAAGATCTTTCCGTTGCAGGTCGGTTACAAGAAGTATGGCGACGTCGGCCTGGAAGTCAGTGACTGGTTGCCGCACCTTGCTGCCTGCGCGGACGACCTGGCTGTCGTCCGCTCGATGTGGACCACCGACAACGACCATGCGGCCGAATTTCAGATGCACACCGGTCGACACAAGCTCGACACTCCCGAGCCGGTCATTGGATCGTGGATTCATTATGGATTAGGGACGCTGAATGAGAACCTGCCGAAGTTCGTGTTCCTGGGTGAGTTCCGCGATCCGCGCGTGAAAGAGAACTTTGATCCTCACTATCTCGGACCGACGCATGGGGGTGTGCAGCTGAAGCTCGATCCCGCCCGACCTCTGGCGTTCGGCGCGCGGAAGGCCGACCTTTCCGAAGTCGAACAGCGGGGCGAATTCGAGTTTCTGCAGCGGCTGAACCGTCTCACACTGGAGGAGTTTCCGGACGATGCCCGACTGCAGGCGCGGATCAGTGCCTACGAACTCGCGTTTCGGATGCAGCGTTCCGTTCCCGAGGCGCTGAACCTGGCCGAGGAGACTGCCGAAACGCAGGAATTGTACGGTATCCATCAGCCCACAACGGCGGTTTATGGTCAGCGGTGCCTCGCCGCCCGGCGTCTGGCGGAGCGAGGGGTCCGGTACACGCTGGTGTATCTCAGCGACTACGGCGAGTGGGACTCGCACTCGGACCTGCAGAAAAACCACTCCCGTTCTTGTGAACGAATCGACAAACCCGTGGCCGGGCTGCTGAAGGACCTGAAACGGCGCGGGATGCTGAAAGACACGCTGGTCGTTTTCACCACCGAATTTGGCCGCACGCCGGCCGTCGAGTTTGGCATGTTCAACAAATCGGCCACCGGCCGCGACCATCATCCGCACGGATTCACGATCTGGCTGGCCGGCGCGGGCATCCGCCCCGGAATCCACGGCGCAACCGACGAACTCGGTTTTCACGCGGTCGAACACCCGCATTACGTGACCGACCTGCATGCCACGGTCTACCACCTGCTCGGCCTCGACACGCGCCGCCTGGAGATCCCCGGCCGCAAACGGCTGGACATCGATTACGGTCACGTGATTCAGGAAATTCTGGCGTGAACCGCGCGTATTGTCGCCTTGAAACGGAGAGTGACGATGCCGAGGCTGCTCTTTCTGATTTTCATCGTCTGCGGTCTGTGCTCTACAGCATATTGTCAGGGCCTGACTCCGCAGCAGTCGCTCGCGAAGATGAAGGTGCCCGAGGGATTCGTGCTCGAACTAGTCGCGGCGGAACCGCTCGTCCGGCAACCGGTCACGATTGACTTTGACGATCGCGGGAGGTTGTGGGTGATTCAGTACCTGCAATACCCGAACCCGAACGGTTTGAAACGCGTGTCCGTGGACCGTTACTCCCGAACCAGGTACGACCGCGTTCCAGAACCGCCTCCGCATGGCCCGAGAGGCGACGATCGAATTACCATTCTTGAAGACACCGACGGCGACGGCCGCATCGATCGGGAACATGATTTCGTCGACGGGCTGAACCTGGCGACTGGGATGGCGTTTGGCCATGGTGGACTGTTTGTGCTCAACGTGCCGTATCTGTTGTTCTATCCGGATCGCAATCGAGACGACATCCCGGACTCCGACCCTGAAGTTCTGCTCACAGGATTCGGAATGGAGGACGCTCACAGCGTCGCGAATTCGCTGACATTCGGGCCGGACGGCTGGCTGTACGGGTGTCAGGGCAGTACGGTCACCGCCAACATTCGCGGCATAGAATTCCAGCAGGGTGTCTGGCGATACCATCCGCTGACCCGTGAATTCGAGTTGTTCTGCGAGGGAGGCGGCAATTCATGGGGACTCGACTTTGATCGAACCGGACGTTTGCTTTACAGTACGAATTTTGGCGGCTACACGCTCCTGCATGCGGTCCAGGGTGGTTACTTTGTCAAGTCGTTCGGCAAGCACGGCGCTTTGCATAATCCTCATGCCTACGGCTATTTTGATCACGCGCCCCACGAAAATTTTCGCGGCGGGCATGTAACCGTTGGCGGCATCATCTACCAGGGCGATAGTTTCCCGGCATCGTATCGCGGCAAGTATATCGCGGGTGATCTGCTGGGCCACGGTGTCTACTGGCACTCGATTCGCCCTCGTGGTTCGACCGTCACGACAAGTCATGGCGGCGAGTTACTGACATCCGGGGATGCGTGGTTCGCGCCTACCGATGTCACCATGGGTCCCGATGGCGCGATCTACGTCACCGATTGGTATGATGAACGCACCGCCCATCCCGATCCGGACGCCACCTGGGACCGTTCGAACGGTCGCATCTATCGCATCGCCGCGGCGGGAACAGAGCGTCCCAAAGCGATCGATTTCACCACGCTGAGCGCCGAGGAGCTTTTCAAATTTCATCAACATCATAGCCAGTGGTTTGTGCGCAAGGCCCGACAGGAGATCGTGCGACGCTACGGTCAGCAGAATCAGGACGAGCGCCTACGGTCGGATGCCATCGCGTTGCGCGCAAAGTTCCAACAGGCGGTCACGACGGAAGCGGAGGAAACGGCAGCGCTCGAAGCGCTTTGGTCGCTCAATCTGCTCGGTGGATTTGACGAGAAGCTCGCCGCGCGGCTGCTTCACAGTCCGCATCCCGCCGTTCGCTCGTGGACGGTTCGCTTTCTGGGTGACGGGCGGACAATCACTGGCGAAATGGCTCACCTCCTCGACGAGTTTGCCGAACAGGAACCGGACATCTCGGTGCGGCAACAGCTGGCCTGCAGTGCTGCCAGGTTCCCCGCGGATCAGGCCATGCCGATAATCAACGCGAACATCAATCGCGATATCGATGCCGATGATCCGTATCTGCCTCTGCTCTGGTGGTGGGCAGTCGAAAAACAAAGTGTCTCAGGACGTGAAGCCGTCCTGAAGCGTTTTGTGCGCCCGACACTGTGGAAGTCACGGCTGGGTCGCGATCTGCTCCTGACGCGACTCATTCGCCGCTACGCGGCGGAACGATCCGCGGATGGCCTGGATTCCGTTGTCAGGCTGCTGAAAGCAGCGCCGGATCAGAACGCAAGGAAGCAGCTCTGGTCCCATGTGTGGCTTGGCTGGCAGGAACATGCTCGGGATGCGCAAACCGACGCTTGGCTCGAATTGGCTCGCCAGCACGAATTCTCACAACTGCTGCTGCAAGAGTGGTCAGCATTCCCCGAGGAATTGACGCTGCTGCAACTGGGTTGCGCTCTGCGGCATGCTGCCCAAGTTGGCGCGGTGACAAAGTCGGCGTTTGATCTTCAGACAGAAGCCGGGCGCCGCGTCGCACTGCTCGGAATTCTGAGCTCGGTTGCAGAGAGGTCGCTGGTTGGGCCATTGCTCGATGTTCTCGCGAAAGATCCTTCCGAATCGGTACGAGCCGCGGCGTTGCAGGTGCTCGCCCGATTCGATGATCCGGCGGTGACGAAAGAACTGATCCGAATGCACGCGGTGCTCGATTCGAGTGGATTGCAATCACAGATTCGCGACGTACTTTTGTCACGGGCATCCTCGGCCAGCGTGTGGCTCGAGGCCGTTGATCGGGAAGAAATCTCGGCGGCGTCCACGTCACTCGAGCAGATTCGTCGAGTCACGTTGCTGGACGATCCGCGGCTGGATGCGCTGGTCACCAAGCATTGGGGAAAACTGCAGAGTGCGTCGCGAGAAGAGAAGCTCGCGGAAGTGCGTCGGCTGAACAACGATCTCCGCGCCGCCAATGGAAACGCCGAGGTCGGACATCAGCTCTTCAAGAAGCACTGCGCTGCCTGTCATCAGTTGTTCGGTGAAGGTACGAAGGTCGGCCCTGACCTGACGACGGCCAATCGACAGGATCGGGATTTCCTGCTGATTAGTCTGGTTGATCCCAACAGCGTGATTCGCAAGGAATTCGTGAGCGTTGTCGTTCAGACGACCAGCGGCCGAATCGTGACGGGACTGCCGATCGAACGCAAGGATGCGGCGCTGACGCTGGTGGATGCCAAAGGAGACAAGCAAATTGTTCCGACTGCCGAGATCGCGGATTTGCGGGATTCACCCGTCTCCCTGATGCCCGAAAATCTCTACCTGCAATTCAAGCCTGCGGAACTGCGTGATCTGTTTGCATATCTGCAGTTAAAACAATAAGTTGGGGGGCGTTGGGGAGCAAATGGCCGATTTGCGTTCACACCGTTACGCTCCATTTCTTCAGGATCAACGTTTTCCACGAGGCGTCCGTTATGCGGTCTTTCGTTTTGTCCCTGCTTCTGCTGGTATTGCCTGCGTCGTTCGCTGGATCGGACGAGCCAATCGCGCGAACATATCCGAACCAACTGCGGCGAATCGAGAAAGTACAGCCGCTACTGGCCGATTACCCGGAGTACTTCGAACCGATTCAGGAAGAGTCGCACTATGAAGCGCCCGCCATCGTCGATGACGACGGAGCGGATCTGCATGTGCGTGCCTGGCGATTTTCCTACAACGCGCGCGGGATCATCGAGATGCCGAATCATCTGCGAGCCGCCGAGACCGCCGTGATCATGGTCCACCCATGGGCGATTGATGACGAATGGGGCTGGAGGAGCCCGCAACCGAATGGAGTTGCCGATTTCTGCACGCCGCGGAAGAACGCACTCGCCGCGGGACATACGAAGAAGGTCATCGATCCGTTCCTGAAGAGGCTGCGTGGCAAAGCCGCCTTTGTGATGTACAGCCTGCCCGGCCCGGCCGATCCTGTTCGCACAAAGATCTACCGCTCGTTCAGCAAACTGCCGACGCCAATCGAACGCGCTGCCGGCGAAAAGGAGCTGCGGAAGATACTCGCTGACTTCGACTATACCGGCGAGCCGTTGCCAAAAACGCTGGCGCTTTCCCAAAGCACGCCGGTGATCGACTATTTCAAGCAATTCCCCGGACTCGATGCGAGTGACCGGTTTAACCACGAGGGATTCTGGAGCCTTCCGATTCCGGTCAGCACTTCCGTCTCCGTCGATCCCCAGGACATCGTGATCTACGACGCGGAGGGATATGCGCCCCTGCGGGATTTCTTGAAGCACAACGGCGTTCGCCACGTGCTCTTGACGGGCTACGCCACCGACATGTGTTACTGCCGCACGACGGCCGGTTATGAAAACCTTTCGAAAGACTTCAATGTATTTCTGGTGGCGGATGCCTCTCTGGCCACATTCCCGTCCAACACTTCGCCGCGCTTCGCCGTCAACGCCGCCATCTCTTTCGCCGCGCTGAACCAACTGATCACGCAGGTCTCCTGGGTAAACCTCGCGCCATAGGACGGGTCTCCATAGGTAGGACGGGTCTCCATAGGTAGGACGGGTCTCCAGACCCGTCCTGAACTGCGAATAGACTCAACTTAAAAAAATGCAATGCCAAATCACGCAACGACGTAGGACGGGTCTCCAGACCCGTCCTGAACTGCGAATAGACTCAACTCAAAAAAATGCAAAGCCAAATCACGCAACGACGTAGGACCGGTCTCCAGACCCGTCCTGAACTGCGAACAAACTCAACTCAAAAAAATGCAATGCCAAAACACGCGACGACGTAGGACCGGTCTCCTGACCCGTCCTGAGCTGCGAATAAACTCAACTCAAAAAATGCAAAGCCAAATCACGCAACGACGTAGGACCGGTCTCCTGACCCGTCCTGAACTGCGAATAAACTCAACTCAAAAAATGCAAAGCCAAAACACGGGGCGAAGTAGGACGGGTCTCCTGACCCGTCCTGAACTGCGAATAGACTCTACTCAAAAATGCAAAGCCAAAACACGCGACGACGTAGGACCGGTCTCCTGACCCGTCCTGAACTGCGAATAAACTCAACTCAAAAAATGCAAAGCCAAAACACGGGGCGACGTAGGACGGGTCTGGAGACCCGTCCTACGGGTTCCGCCCACCGATCGGGACACGCGCGACGAATCCGTGTTGGCTGTGGAGTCGTGTAGCACGTCAAGAGGTTGGGGACTAAACTGGGCGTGATTGCGTGTCCGTTCCCACCGAGATCACGGAGTACTCCGATGCGTTTGTCGCGACGAACCTTCCTGCGCGCCAACGGTGCGTGGATGGCTTTACCGTTCCTTCCTTCGCTTGCCAGCGCCGCCGCTGACGTGCGAGCGGGAGCCGGGCCGAGCAAGAAGCTGGTGATCATCTACATTCCCAACGGCATTGTACGCCGCTGCTTTTTCCCGGGCGAAGAGAATGCCGACCTTCCAGATTTCATCGGCGACTTCGAAGCGGAAAAGGTCAAGAACCAGCGGAGGTTGCAGAATCAGCCCGGCGTCTATCCGCTGGAACTGACCTCGACCATGCAGCCGCTTGCGCCCCACGCCGACGACGTGACGCTGATTACCGGCCTGGATCGATCGTACAAGGTCGGGCAGGACGTCCATGCTCAAGGGGCATCCTGTTACCTCACGAGTCTGTCGCCGGCGCAGGCGACGGAGCGGAAGATTCCGCATCCCAACGGCCGCACGCTGGATCAGGTCATCGGCGACGCGGTGGGCGGCGGATCGGTGTTCAATACTCTCGAAATCAGTTGCAACGGCTTCACGGCCCCCAAGGAGCCGATCGAATTCGACAATATCTCGTGGTACGGCCCCGGCAAAATCGCCCCTTCGATTCGGGAACCGCAGGCGCTTTACGACCGGTTGTTTTTCCGTGACATTAATCGCAAGCATATCGTCGACGTGACGGATCTTGTGCTGGCGGATGCCAATGCCTTGTCCCGGAAGCTTGGCCGAGCGGACCGCGAAACGATGGCCGAATTCATGGCGATGATTCGCAATATCGAACTGCGCATCAAGAAATTGGAAGGCCTGCTGGCCGATGCGGACATCAAGATTCCCAGGAACGAGATCCTCCCGCGCGGGGAGTTCATCCGTCTGCAAATGGACTTGATGTTGCTCGCCTTCCAAATGGGCATCACCAATATTTGTACGTTCATGATCGGTCCCGAGCGTTGGGACGCCACGCTGATGTACGAAGGCGTCTTTGACCAGCCGGTCCAGCACCACAATATGACGCACAATCAAAAAGGAGACGGGTACAAAGACCTGCAGAAGCTCGACATCTTCCATATGCAGCAATACGTGTACCTGATCCAGCGCATGAAGGAGCTCAAGGAATCCGACGGCAGCACGCTGCTCGACAACGCGCTCATCACCTATGGCGCCGGCCTGGGCGATGGAGCCACGCATCAGTACTATGACCTGCCAATGATCGTCGCTGGCCGCGCCCAAGGCCGGATCAAGCAGGGCCGCTTTATCAAAATGAAAAGCGGGACATTGAATTCCAATCTTTGGTTGACCGTGGCCCAGTTGATGGGGCTTGAAATCGACTCGTACGCCGACAGTACCGGAGTTGTCTCCGACCTGTGGACATGATCCCGCGACGCGCGCTACAGGCGTGGAGAGGCGTGATGAAACATCGAAATTTTCGACGCGATCGAGCCGGATTGCTGATCTTAACGCTTGTCTTGACACCGGCCCTGTCGCGCGGCGGCGAGTTCGAGCAGTTACTCAAGCCGCTGTTTGTGGAAAAATGCGTGAAATGTCACGGCGGCGACGAGACGAATGCGGATGTCAATCTGCGGCAATTCAATTCGGCCGACCAACTTCGGCAACGCTCGGACTTGATCGAAAAAACGATCGAGGTTCTCGATACGTCGGCGATGCCGCCGGAAGGCGAACTCGCCCTCGCCGATGACATTCGCGCCGCAGCTGTCAGCGCATTGAAAGTCCTGCTCCGCGAGTCGGCGCAGGCTGCGCCGCGCCGAGCGACGCCCCTGCAGCGGCTGAACCGGTTTCAATACAACAACACCGTGCGGGATCTGTTTCAGTTGAACCGGGACCTCTTTGCCCTGCCCGAAAGACTGATGACGCGGGATGACAATTACCTGCGGATACCCACCGACCCGTCCCAGCCGGGTCAGATGCCGGAAACCGTGCAGGTCGCCTCGCCCGCGCTCCATCCACCGCCAGGATTACAAGGCACCGTACCGTTCCCCAAAGATCTGCGTGCCGAACACGGATTCGACAACCAGGCCAGTCAGTTGACGCTTTCCCCGGCGTTGCTCGACGCCTATCTGGGACTGAGTGTTTCGATCGTCGAGAGCCCGGAATTCAACGAACAGTCGGTAGGAATCTGGAATGAGTTCTTCAAGGAACCGGCGGCGGGCGCGGATCCCACGGCGGAGGCCAGAACCCGACTGGGGCGATTTCTTCGTCGAGCATTCCGCGGCCCGGTGGACGACGAGACACTCGAGCGATATCTGTCCTACGCCGCGGCGAAACTGGGGCAGGGATTGTCGTTCACCGACAGCATGAAAAAGGTCGCCTCGGCCGCCCTGTCATCACCACTGTTCCTCTATCGCGCTCCCGCGGCAAATGACGTCGGACGCCAGTTTGAACTCGCTTCTCGCCTGTCGTATTTCCTCTGGGCGAGCTGTCCGGACGAGGAACTGCTGGAACTAGCGGAGCGGGGCGAGTTATCGCGTCCGGACGTCCTGGATCGTACCGTCAGTCGCATGCTCTCGGATCCGAAAGTCGAACGATTTCTGGACTCGTTTCCAGCGCAGTGGATGCAGTTGGAAAACGTTCTGGCTGCAACTCCGGACCCGCAAATCAACAAGTATTTCAGCTTCGATCCGGCAACGCCTGCCGGCCTGCAGTTCGTGCTCGAACCCCTGCTGCTGTTCGATGCCCTGTTTGTGGAAGATCGCCCGATCGTGGAATTGATCGCTCCGGAGTTCAGCTATCAAAGTGAATTTTTGCGGACCTGGTACACCACGGATCTGAAACCACCGCCCGTCGATACGGCGAAGATCCAGGCGGACAACCAGCGTCTCGACCAGCGCCGAGAAGAGCTGCAATCCATGATCAGGTCGATTCAGGCACAGCTTGACGAACTATTGAGACCTATCCGCATGCGATTGCTCGCCGCGCGGCGAACACCAGCGGAAACTGCCGTGGATCTTCGTCCGTTCGCGGTCTGGGAATTCGACGGAGATCTCAAGGAGTTGGTCCGTGGCTTGGACCTGACGGCGCACGGAAGCATCGAGTTTCGCAACGGCTCGGTCGCCCTGAACAAGTCGTACCTGCAGAGCCCTCCGTTGCCTGTCGACTTGCGGGCAAAGAGTCTGGAGGTCTGGTGCCGCTTGAACAATCTGGATCAGCCGGGGGGAGGGCTGATGGGCATTCAGGGGCCGGGTGATTTTTTCGACACGATTGTCATAGGCGAACGCAAGAACCGGCACTGGATCTCGGGAAGCAACATGTTCAGCCGCACCGAGGATTTTCCCGGCTCGACGGAGGAGACGATCACGGACGATGTGCTGCATCTAGTGATGGTGTATGCCGAAGACGGCACGACGAGGCTGTTTCGAAATGGCAAGCCGTACGGCGAACCGTATCGAAAGGGGCAGGCCGTTTTTCCCCGGGAAGCGTCTTCGGTCCTCTTCGGCCTGCGTCACCTGCCGCCTGGAGGCAACAGGTATCTTGCGGTCAGCATTGATCGTGCTTGCCTGTACGATCGCGCACTGACCGCGGATGAAGTCGCCGCCTCGGCCCGCGGCAACGGAACGTATATTGCCGAGACGGAACTGGCGGCCGCTCTGACACCCGACCAGGGCATGGAGAGAGAACGATTGACGTCGATACTTGGCAAGGCGGTGTCCGACCTGAAGGCTGTTCCACCGAACGTTGACCCTCAAGCGGCGCAACAGCAAGCGGAAAGCAGTTACGAGAACGAACTACGGCGGCAGCTGAGGTCGCACACGTTCCGGCGCGTGCCGGCGGATGATCCTCGCTATGGAGGAATCGTAACGAACGCTGCCGTGCTCAGTATGACGTCCGGTCCGAAGCGAACTCATCCCGTAGCGCGCGGTGTCTGGATCATCGAAGTGCTGTTTAACGATCCGCCACCACCGCCTCCCAACAATGTGCCGCCGCTCGATGAAGGTACCGCCAACAAGGATCTGACGATTCGGGAACAATTCGCCGCGCACCGCGAGAATCCGTCTTGCGCCGGCTGCCATGTCAAACTCGACCCGTTGGGTTTTGCGCTCGAGAACTTCGACATTACCGGTCGTTGGCGCGATCGTTACGACAATGGCCGCGCAGTCGATTCGAGTGGGACGCTGTTGCGAAAATATCCGTTCGATGGCGTGGTGTCGTTTAAGAAGGGCCTGGTGCAAGAGGACCGTCGCTTTGCCCGTGCCTTCACGGAACACTTGCTGCGATTCGCTGTGGGAAGTGAACTCGGCCCGGCGGATTCGCTCGCGGTCGACCAGGTCCTGGCCCGGACGCAGCAGGACAAATTCCCGCTCCGGAAATTGATCCGGGCTGTGATATTCAGTGACAGTTTCCTGCGTTCCAATTGAATGCGTGCATGCCGAGGCCGGTACAATACGATTGTGGAGACGCCAAGTCTTTAGGCGAGCCGGGCAATGAGGCATGTTGAGATGAAGTGAGTCTGTATCGGGACGATCGTCATGAAAATGATCCTGCACGCAATCGTTGTCATTGTGGCACTCGCAGGTTCAATTCGGGCCGCGGATGATGAACGGCTGTTCGATTCGAAGGTCGCTCCGGTACTGACGGAAAAATGTGTGTCGTGCCATCAGGCTGCGAATGCCAAAGGCGGCTTCGATCTGACGACCCGTGAGGCGTTGCTACGTGGAGGCGACGGCGGGCCGGGGATGGTGCCGGGCAAGCCCGAAGAGAGTCCGATCTACCTTCGCACTATTTCGCAGAATGGCCAGCGCCCCGAAATGCCAGAGAAAGGAGATCCGATCACGTCGCGGGAAGCAGCGTCACTACGTGAGTGGATCGAGCAGGGCGCAGTCTGGCCTGAGAAGCTGGTCCTGCGCGAGAAGTCGAGAGCCGACGCTTCGTTCTGGTCGTTGCGTCCCATCGCGGAGGTTGCGCCCCCTGACGCGGCCGACGCGCCGCCGCTATGGCAATCGAATCCCGTCGATCGGTTCGTATGGCAGGGATTGGCCAAGCGCGGCTTGACTCCGAATGAACCGGCAGACGCCCGCTCGTTCATTCGTCGCGCGACGTTCGACCTGCTCGGCCTGCCACCGACGCCGGACGAGGTCGCGCAGTTCGAGCGTGAGTGTCGCGAAGAGATTCTGGCCGAGTTGCACCGCAACTCGGCGCCGAGTCGCGGAGCGACTCGGCCACAATTGGCACCGGGAGCCGTCGCGCGGCTGATCGATCGGCTGCTGCAAAGCCCACATTACGGCGAGCGATGGGGGCGGCATTGGCTGGATGTGATCCGCTTCGGCGAGAGCCGCGGCTACGAGCGGAACGAGATCATTACCAACCTCTGGCCGTTCCGGGACTACGTCATCAAGAGCTTCAACGACGACAAGCCGTTCGATCGCTTCGTCGTGGAACAACTCGCCGGAGATGTGATCGGCAAGGATCAACCCGACATCGAAATCGGCTCGGCCTTTCTGGTGGCGGGCCCCTACGACGACGTCGGCAATCAAGACGTGGTCGCCGCGGCGCAGATTCGTGCCGATCAAATGGATGAGATGATTCGCGCGACAAGTGAAGCGTTTCTCGGTTTGACAATGGGCTGTGCCCGCTGTCACGATCACAAGTTCGATCCGTTGACGCAGCGCGATTACTACGCACTCTACGCTACCTTCTCGGGAACCGTGCATGGCCCGCGCGAGGTTTCGACGGCGACGGATCGGGCACAACGGGCCGCTCAACTCCATCCGCTGCAGACGGAACGCGATCGCCTGAAAGCCGAGCGGGATAAACTCGAAGCGGCCTTGACCGAACGCGCGAAGCAAAGAGAGTCCGAAGCGGCCAGGGAATGGACCCGACCGCCCCACAGCCGCTACGGCACGGAGGAGGCGTTTGAACCCCACGAAACAAGGTACGTGCGATTGGCCGTCGAGGACAGCGACAACGTGGAGTCGTCGAGCACGTTTCGAATTGACGAGTTCGAGGTCTGGACCGATGAAGCGACTCCACGCAATGTCGCGTTAGCTTCCAACGGAGGTGCAGCAAAGGGCGAATCCCGCGATGCCAAGGACTTTGCCGCGGCCTACAGCGCGGCGCTGACGATCGACGGCCGGTTCGGCGAGCGTTGGATTTCTCCCGGCCCCCAGCACGAGTTGCTGATCACCCTCCGCGAACCTACCAGAATCCGCCGCGTCTACTTCTCCGCGGACCGCCCCCGCGCCCTCGCCGAGGACCATCAACTGACCGTCGGCGTCGGCGAATATCGCGTGGAAACGTCACTCGACGGCCACACGTGGCGGACGGTCGCCAGCTCCGCGGATCGGGAGCCGAAAGCAGAACGTTTGCGCCTGGCCAGACTGCGGAAGTTCGTCATGACCGACGAGGACCGCACCGCGTTGGCCCGGTTGACCAACGAGATTGCTCAAATAGACAAACAGATCGCCGCCGTTCCCACTCCGCCCGTTTGGTGGGTCGGAACACATAAGCCTATTTCCGATGCACAGCACCTGTTCATCGGTGGGAATCCCCAGCGACGTGGCGATGCAGTGACTCCGTCCAGCCTGGCAGTGTTGGCGTCGTTGCCGTCCACCTATGCGCTGGACGCGTCGGTCGAGGAGGGTGCGCGGCGCGTGGCACTCGCAAAGTGGCTGACTGCGTCCGACAACCCGCTCATGCCACGCGTGCTGGCAAATCGCGTTTGGCATTATCACTTCGGCAAGGGGATCGTCGATACGCCAAGCGATTTTGGTTACATGGGGAGCCGCCCGACACACCCCGAGCTGCTCGATTGGCTCGCGAAGGAACTGCTGCGCGCTGGCTGGAAGCTGAAGCCGCTGCATCGGCTGATCATGACGTCACAGGCGTACCAGCAAAGCGGAGAGTGGCGTGAAGAGCCGTCCCGTGAGGATGCCGATAGCCGCCTGTTGTGGCGTTTTCCCCCGCGACGTCTCTCCGCCGAAGAGATTCGCGACGCGCTGTTGAGTATCACCGGGAAGCTCGATCCCACGATGGGCGGCCCTGGATTCCGGCTCTACGACTACCTGCAAGACAATGTCGCCACTTATGTGCCGCTCGACGCGCATGGCCCGGAGACCTATCGCCGCTCCGTCTATCATCACAACGCGCGAGCCGCTCGTGTCGATATTCTGACTGATTTCGACTGTCCCGATCCGGCGTTCGCCGAGCCGCGCCGCGCGGCAACGACCACCCCGCTGCAGGCCTTGACCCTGATGAATCACCGCTTCTCCCTGGATATGGTCGTTGCCTTTGCGGAGCGACTACAGCGCAACGCCGCCGAACCGGAGCCGCAGATCCACCTCGCGTTCGCGTTGGCGTTCGCAAGATCGCCGAACGAATCCGAACTCGACGCCGCAACGAAGCTGATCGCGAACCACGGACTGCGCGCGTTCTGCCGAGCGTTGCTGAATTCCAACGAGTTGATTTATGTGAAGTGAAACGTGAGAAGTGACAAGTGACAACCGAACCTTACAAATTTCAAGCGAGGGATTTTCCCGCTCGCCGCGCATTCCTGTCTGATTCGTTTTCCGCGCTGGCGGGAATTGGGTTGCTGGATCTGCTGCGTCGCGACGCGCTTGCCGCCGATGCGACGTCGTCCGGAAAATCCGCATGGCGTCCCGAGTGTGGCGAGACGCATTTTCCTGCGAAGGCGCAGCGGGTTTTGCAGATTTTTTGTCCGGGTGCCGCTTCGCACATCGATCTCTGGGATTACAAACCGGAGCTTTTCAAACACAGCGGCAAGCCGCTGCCCGGGGAGGAGAACCTTGTGTCGTTCCAAGGCAAGAACGGCAACCTGATGGCGCCGCCCTGGGAATTCGGCCCGTGCGGACAATCGGGCAAACAGATCTCGTCTCTGCTTCCACACATGGCTCAGCATGTTGACGATATCGCGTTCATCCACTCCATGACGTCGAAAACGAACACGCATGGACCCGGCTGCGTGCTGATGAACACGGGGCGTGCCCAGGAGGGATTTCCCAGCGCTGGCGCGTGGCTTAGCTATGCCCTTGGCAGCGCGAACGACAATCTGCCGACGTATGTGGCGCTCCCCGACCTGCGCGGTGAACCGCCTAACGGCAAGGCGAACTGGAGCAACGGATTTCTCCCGGCGAAGCATCAAGCGCTGGTTCTGGCCGCGCATCTCGACATCCGCAACTTGCGCCGTCCGGCCGAGATTTCGGCGGACGAAGAGACCGCGTCGCGAGAGTTTCTGCGGCTGCTCAACGAACAACATCAGCAATTTCATCCCGGCGACAGCGCGCTGACCGCTCGCGCTGCCGCGTACGAACTGGCGGCCCGCATGCAGGTATCGGCGCCCGAAGTCTCGGAACTCGGGTCCGAGTCCGCGGAGACGCACGCACTCTACGGAACCAGCAGCGAGAACAAATTACAGGCGGCATACGCGCGCAACTGTCTGCTGGCCCGACGGCTGCTCGAACGCGGCGTGCGTTATGTCAACCTGTATTGTGCTTCTCGAGCCAGCGGTGTGGATGGACTGCTGAATTGGGACGCGCATCGGACGTTGAAGCCTGATTACGAGCGCCACTGCCCGATCTTCGATCAGCCGACCGCCGCTTTGCTGACCGACCTCAAACGGACGGGGCTGCTGAGGGATACGCTGGTGCTGTGGACCACCGAGTTTGGCCGCATGCCGACTCATCAGGCCAATACGACGGGCCGCGATCACAACCCGGATGCATTCACGGCCTGGATGATGGGTGCGGGAGTCAAAGGCGGCACGGCGTATGGCGCGACCGACGATTTCGGCCGCCGCAGCGTCGAGAATCCGACGAACGTCTGGGAGTTTTACGCCACCGTCCTGCAGCTGCTCGGCTACGACTTCGACCGGCTCACGTGGTACTATAATGGACTCGACCGAAAACTGACCGATGTCCACGGGCGGGTCATCAAGGAGATTCTGGCATGAGTGCGATTGTTCGGCGGATCAGCGCTCTCGGGTTGCATTTTGTGGGCGAGTTGCTCTGCAACGCGCCGCCGCCGCCGCCGAGTCGCGGAGCGACTCGGCTACGCCGGGCGACAATTCGGCTGTCTTACATCGGCGCCCTTTATCTGATCGCCTCGGTCGCCGCCCAGGACCAGGCCGCACCGACGCAGGAACAGCTCAACTTCTTCGAAACGAAAATCCGCCCGGTGCTGGTGACGCATTGCCACGAGTGCCATTCGTCGGATTCGAAGATCGTACAAGGCGGGTTGCGCGTCGATTCGCGCGACGGGTTACTGAAGGGAGGCGACAACGGTCCTGCCATTGTTTCTGGGCAGCCCGAGCAGAGTTTACTGATCAAGGCGCTGCGACATGACGGAATTGAGATGCCACCGAAGGGCAAACTGCCGGCTGCGGTGATTCGGGACTTTGAAACCTGGATCATGATGGGGGCCGCCGATCCGCGAGTCGCCAAACAACCGACTGGAGTGATCGCGGTCGATCTGGAGCAGGGACGAAAGCACTGGTCGTTTCAGCCGGTCCGCGAACCTGCGATACCGGCGGTGAGCGACCGGTCCTGGCCCGTCGAGCCGCTGGACCATTTCGTGCTCGCGCGACTGGAACAGGCCGGACTGCGACCGGTCGCCGACGCCGATCGATACACCTGGCTACGTCGCGTCAGTCTCGATTTGACGGGCCTGCCGCCGACGCCATCCGAGATCGACGCCTTCGTCCGCGATAACTCGCCGCACGCCTGCGAGACCGTCGTTGATCGGCTGCTGCGGTCGCGCGCGTTCGGAGAACGCTGGGCGCGGCACTGGCTTGACCTGACTGGCTATGCCGACATGATGGGAACGTCGAACAACGTCTTCGCCGAGCATGCCTGGCGTTATCGCGACTATTTGATCGAGGCGTTTCATCAGGACAAGCCGTTCGATCGCTTCGTGCGCGAGCAGATTGCGGGCGACTTGCTCCCCGCGGCTTCGCCCCAGGAGCGAGCCGAAAACATTACGGCAACCGGCTTCTTGATGGTGGGGGATGTCGAGATCGTCGAGCCGGACAAAGCCAAATTGGAAGCCGATCACATCGACACGCAGGTCATCAAGATCGGCACGGCGTTCCTCGGCATGACGCTCGGTTGCGCACGTTGTCACGATCACAAATTCGATCCGATCGCGCTGCCCGACTACTACGGAATCGCGGGGATGCTACGCAGCTCGCCGGCTACCCACAAGATTCCGTTCGGCGTGTGGAGTAAGCTCAACGCGACCGAGTTACCGGAAACGCCGGAGCAATTCGTCGCGAGACAGAAACTGGAAGCCGAGCATGCGGAGAAACTCACGGCGATGAAGGCCGAGCAAACGAAGCTCGACGCTGAGAAGAAGACCGTGGACGAGCAGCTTGCGGTTGTCGAAGCCTCGCTCGCTGGCCGAGTTGCCGAGCAACTCGGCGGGGAGTCGCGGAGCGACTCCCCGACAGAGAAGGCGTCGCTCACCAAACGCCGCGATGAATTGGCCGAGCAACTCAAGAAACTCGCACCCCGGATTCAGCACGCGGAGTTTTTCGCGTCGAAGGTTCCCAAAGCGTTTGCGATGTGCGATGGGGCCCAGCCGGCGGATATGCCGATTTACATTCGAGGCAATCCGTATTCGCCGGGCGACGTGGTACCGCGCGGAACGATCCGTGTGGCGTCGTGGAACGACTTCCCGAAAATCCCGCCGGAGCAAAGTGGCCGGTTGCAACTCGCCGACTGGCTGGCGGATCGGCACAATCCGCTCACGCCTCGCGTCACCGTCAATCGCATCTGGCAGAAGCTGTTCGGCGAAGGGCTGGTACGCAGCGTCGATTACTTCGGCACACGCGGCGAAACGCCCTCGCACCCGGAACTGCTCGATCACCTCGCGTCGCGCTTCATGCAGGCCGGCTGGTCGCAGAAGCAGTTGATCCGAGCCATCGTGCTCAGCCGCACCTATCGCTTGAGCAGCGCCAACGACGCGGCGGCGATGAAGGTCGATCCCGATAACCGCCTGCTGTGGCGGATGAATCGACTGCGACTCGATGCGGAGGCGTTGCGTGACGAACTGCTCGCCGTCAGTGACGAACTCCAGCCGAGCCAGGGCGGTCCGGCTCTGGTATTGGAAGAGGTGGAAAACTGCGGCGAGCTCCGGCAGTCCGGTGTGAATCCGCCCAACTACACCCATCGCAAACCACGGGCGGGCGAAGAGTTTGTGCGAACGATCTACCTGCCGGTGATGCGAACCAGCACCGCCACGCACGACAGCCTGCGTTCGTTTTTCGACTTCGTGAATCCCGCACAGATCGCCGGCCAGCGCAGTCAAACGGTCGTGCCAACCCAATCGCTGTTCGTGATGAACAACGACCTGTTTCGAAAACGGGCGAAGACGCTGGCCGATCGACTGATCACCGCCTGCCCGCAGCCCGAAGCGCGGCTGAATCAACTCTGGCTGCGTGTCTTCAGCCGTCCGATCACAACCGCCGAACGTGACGCCGCCTTGGCTTTCCTTGCAGAACTCGAAACATCGCTCGATACCCAGGACACTTCCACGCGGGAGTCGCTCCGCTGGCAGGAACTCTGCCACTCCCTGCTGGCGTCGAACGAATTTCTGTTCCGAATCTGACATGCCATGGGAACGGGCCGAGAACTTGAATAAATGAGAAGTGAGAAATGAAAAGCGAAAGATGCAAAATGACCTGTGTGTCCTTGGTCGCGGATATCGATTTGGAGAGGGCATCATGAATCAGATTCGTACGATCAGTCGCCGCCGGATGTTGCAGACAGCAGCTTGTGGCTTCGGTGGACTGGCGCTTGCGGATATTGTTCACGCCGCTACCGGTTCCCGGGCTGTCGCAAAACCGGATATTGTCCCCAAGGTCAAACGGGTGATTTTCCTGTTCATGGCGGGAGGACCTTCGCAGCACGACCTCTTCCAGGAGAAAAAGTTCATCACCGATCGGCACGGCCAGAAGATCGATTCGCCATTGCGGAAGGAAGTGCTTCAGGTCGGCACGGAACAGTATCTGGCGCTGGGGACCGTGGCTCCGATTCGGCCGCGTGGCGAGTCGGGGATGATGATTTCCGATCTGCTGCCCCATCTTTCGAGCGTCGCGGACGACATCTGCCTGTTGCGAGGTATGAACACAGATAACCCACAACACGCCAGTGCGGTAAATCAGTTTCACACCGGCGTGTTCACCGAAGTGCGTCCGTCGATGGGGGCGTGGATCAGTTACGGATTGGGCACGGAGAACCAGAACCTGCCGAGTTTTGTCAGCATTCATGCTCCCGGGGTTCGCACGTACGGCTCGGGATTCCTCCCCGCCGAGCATCAAGGGACGCCGCTGACCGTGCCGCTCAACGACAAGACGCTGCCGATCGAAAACCTGCGGAACGCGTCGAGCAGCGATACGATCCAGCAACGACGGATTGGCCTGACAAAGCGGCTGAACCAGCGGCTGATCGACGAGTTGCACGGTGACGCGAACATGGAAGGGATGATCCAGAACATGGAGCTCGCCTTTCGCATGCAGACGACCACGCCAAAGCTGGTCGATCTCTCGAACGAGACACAAACTGCACTCGATCTCTACGGCATCGGCAGTGGCAAAGAGAGCGACAGAAACGGTCGGGCTTGCCTCTTGGCGCGCAAGCTGAGCGAGTCCGGCGTGCGGTTCGTGCAGGTCTCGATGGATGGTTGGGATCATCACGGCGACATTCGCACGCTCCTGCCGAAACTCTGTCAGCAGACCGATCAGCCTGTGGTCGGACTGCTCCAGGACTTAAAGCAGCGCGGCCTGCTCGACGACACGCTGGTGCTTTGGAGCGGCGAATTCGGTCGCACGCCGTGGAGCCAGGACGTGACCGGCACCGCGCCGTTCGACAAACATGGCCGCGAACATCAGCCGGAGAGTTTTTGCGCCTGGATGGCCGGCGGTGGCGTGAAAGGCGGCCTGACCTGGGGCGAGACCGACCACATGGGTTACCGCGTGATTGAGGGCAAGGTCCACATCCACGACCTGCACGCAACCATGCTGCACCTGCTCGGCATCGATCACACCAAACTCACCTGGAACCAGGTCGGCCGCGACTTCCGCCTGACCGACGTGCACGGCAGCGTGGTGCATGAGATCCTGGCGTGAGATGTAGCCGAGTTGCTCCGCAACTCGGCCGCGAATCGTGAAGCGCCTCAACACAAACACGCACCCAACCATGACTTGAGTACAAGCCGATGCTAACCCACTTCAGAAACGCTGTAGCCGAGTTGCTCCGCAACTCGGCCGAGATTCGTGAAGCGCCTCAACACAAACACGCACCCAACCATGACTTGAGTACTCGCCGATGCCATACCACCTCAGAAGCAATGTAGCCGAGTTGCTCAGCAACTCGGCCGAGATTCGTGAAGCGCCTCAATCACAAGCACGCACCCAACCATGACTTGAGTACTCGCCGATGCCATACCACTTCAGAAACGGTGTAGCCGAGTTGCTCCGCAACTCGGCGTCGAGTTGCGGAGCAACTCGACTACAAAGCCGGAGCGCCAACAAATGGCTTTAGCCGACCGGTTTGGTTTCTTCGATCCGACTCAGCCGTACTTGGTCACCTACAGCGAACTTCCGCATTGGGAGCAAGAAGGTGCAACCTACTTCATTACGTTCCGAACCAAAGACTCGTTGCCCGAATCGGTCAAAACGCTACTGCAACGCGAACGCGACGACTGGCTGAAACGGCAAGGCATCGATCCCGATCGTGAGGATTGGCAGGCCACGTTGCGGCAGCGACCTCACGAATTTCAGCGGGCATTTCATCGTGAATACGTCGGGAAACTCGAGGCAGCGCTGGATCGTGGACTCGGGGCCTGCGTGCTTCGGGACAGGGCTCTTGCGCAAATTATTGCGGATTCTCTACTATTTTTCGATGGGCAGCGGTCTGCGTCCGTGTCGCAGAGTGACTCGGTTTCGTCGGAGCCGGTCCCGAGTCGTGAGGTCCGATACAACATCTCTGATTTCGTCGTGATGCCAAATCACGTGCATGTCTTGGTGTGTTTTCTATCCGGGGTGCGAATGCTCGCTCAATGCCGCTCGTGGAAGCACTTCACAGCGGTTAAGATCAACGCTGCACTCGGCGCGCAAGGCGAGTTCTGGCAACCAGAGAGCTTCGATCATCTCGTTCGCGACGCCGACCACTTCGAGCGATTCCGGAGGTACATTGCGGACAACCGAATGAAAGCACACCTGAAAGCTGACGAGGGGATCCACTATCAATGTCCCGAATGAGTGTAGCCGTGTTGCTCCGCAGTGTAGCCGAGTCGCTCCGCGATGTGGCCGAGTTGCTCCGCAACTCGGCGTCGAGTTGCGGAGCAACTCGACTACGAACGAGCTCTATCGTTTGCCTGCTGGCGTTCGCCGCGGTAGCGCGCGCCGAAGTCACTACGTCGACGGTCCTGGTGTCGATGCGCGACGGCGTCCGACTTGCGACGGACGTGTATCGTGAAGACGCCTCGGTGCAGGCTCCCGTCGTTTTGATGCGCACGCCGTACGATCGCACGAAGCAGAAAGCTATCGGCGAGACCTGGGCCAAGGCGGGATATGTCTTTGTGGCGCAGGACTGTCGTGGCACTCGAGCGTCGGAAGGCGTACTGGCGCCGTACAACAACGAAGGGCAGGACGGCTACGACACCCTGGAGTGGCTGATGCGGCAACCGTGGTGTAACAGACGCATTGGCATGGTCGGCGGTTCCTATGTTGGCGCAGTGCAGTGGCAGGCGGCAGTCGAAAATCCCCCGGGGCTGGTCGTGATCGCTCCGCAAGCCACGTGGAGCAGTTTCTATCGAAACCTGTATCTGGGAGGTGCGGTCCGGCTGTCGTTGATCTCCGGCTGGATCGCGAGCAACACGCCGAAGCCCGACGGCCTGAAGCCGGCGAACATGAGTGACGCCTTGATGCGTTTGCCGCTCAGCGACGTCGACGAGGCGATCGGTTGGCCGATGCCTTGGCTGGATGCGTATCTCACGCACCCTGAGCCGAACGGATTCTGGACGCGACTCGATCTCACATCGCGGCTGCCGGAGTTGCAACTCCCCGTACTGCATGTCGTCGGGTACTACGATTTCTTCTCGCGCGAGTCGGTCGACAACTTTGTGGTCATGCAGCGACAAGCACGAGATCCATCGACGCGGAAACAACAGCGGTTGCTGCTCGGCCCATGGGATCATGGAACGATCGGGAAGTCGCAAGTAGCCGAAGTAGATTTTGGGCCGGCAGCCGCTCTCGACGTCGCCGCAATTCAACTCGATTGGTTCAATCGCCATCTCAAACAGGATGCGGCTGCGATCGCCAAGACGTTTCCTCCGGTGCGTTACTTTTCGATGGGGGATAATATCTGGATCGATGCCCAGACGTGGCCTCCCGAGGGATTCAGAGCGACGCCATTCTATCTCCACTCGGACGGCAAGGCTAACACGCGAAATGGCAGTGGTCGATTATCTCGCGACGCACCGACCAGCGCGCAGCCAAGTGACGCGTTTCGTGCCGATCCGTCTCAGCCCGTCCCCGCCTGCCCCGTCCATGACACGCGACCAATCAGTGCCGCCGTTTGGGGGCCGGTTGATCAGGCCCGATTGGAGGACCGTGACGACGTGCTTGTATACAGTTCGTCGCCTCTCGTGGAACCACTGACCTTCGCCGGAAACCTCGAAGCCAGGCTCTTCGTCAGCACCGACACACCCGACGCTGACTGGGTCGTCAAGGTCGTCGACGTTCACCCTGACGGCGTCGCGATCAATCTCGCAACCGGAATCCTGCGCGGCCGGTATCGCAACTCGCTGCTCAAGCCTGAATTGATGAAAGCGGGGCAAGATTACGAAATCAGCGTCGATCTCGGCCCATGTGCCGCGACGATCGCGCTGGGCCATCAGCTTCGCGTCGACATCTGCGGCTCGCTCTTCCCGCTTTATGACCGCAACCCGAACACCGCGGCTGGTATTTTTGGCAGCGAGACTGCAGTTGCCACCGAGCATGTTCATCATCGACCCGCAGCCCTGTCGCGACTCGTTTTGCCGTTGAAGTGACGTCGGGCCTAATGTGAGAGAGTCGCTCCGTAATGTGGCCGAGTCGCTCCGCGACTCGGCGTCGAGTTGCGGAGCAACTCGACTACAAATTCACTATTTCCCCGCCAACAGATCACAGTACACTGATGCTTTAATAGAAGAAGGTGCTGCGTTCGCCTGCTTTGCGATCCCAGGAGATGTCACGAATGACTCCATCGCCCCACCGTGTTGTGCACCCCCAGATACCGCGACGCGTCGCGCTGCAGGCGGGTGCGGTGGGGCTGCTCGGATTGGGAATGAACCATCTGGCCGGGTTGCGGGCGCTCGCGGCGGAAGCTGCCAGCCCGGTTCCGCGTCGGCCGAAATCCGTAATTTACATTTTTTTATCTGGTGGATTGGCTCAACACGACAGCTTTGATCCGAAGCCGCAAGCTCCCGAGGCAATCCGAGGCGAGTTCGCCCCGATCGCAACGCGCACGCCCGGCGTGCAGATCTGCGAGCATCTGCCGATGCTGGCGGCTTGCAGTGAGCGATGGGCGCTGGTGCGCTCGCTGACGCACCCCTATAACGAGCACTCGATCGGCCACCACGTCATGCTTACCGGACGCACGACCACGCCCGTGGGGTTTGATTCGAACCGGCCGACGTCGCGCGATTACCCGTCGATTGCGTCGGTGGTGACTCGGGTCGTACCGCCGCGAAACAATCTTCCTCCTGCCGCTGTACTGCCCGAAAAGCTGATTCACGTTACCGGCCGCACGATTCCGGGGCAGTTCGGCGGCGAGATGGGGAGTAAGTTCGATCCCTGGTTGATTGAAGCCAGCCAATATCGCGACGCGAACTACACCCATGGCGCGTTTCCGGAATACGGATTCCAGCGCCAAAAAGGAAGAGCGACTCCGGAGAATTATCGCTATGAAGCGCCTCGCCTGGAGCTCGCGCCGGGCGACTTGCGTGACCAGTTTGAGGCTCGGCGTTCGCTGCTGGCGTCGCTCGAATCGCAGCGGCGGATGCTCGACGCCGGGGCGCGCGTGATGGAGCTCGACCGACATCGTCAAACCGCGGTCTCGATGTTGCTCGAACGACAGGTTCATAAGGCGCTCGACGTGCATACCGCCGACGATCGATTGCAGGACCGCTACGGTCGGAATTCGTTCGGTTGGTCGTTGTTGATGGCACGGCAACTCGTGGAGTCTGGCGTCAGTCTGGTCCAGGTGAATCTGGGCAACGACGAGTCTTGGGATACGCACGAAGCGGCGTTCCGAAACTTGCGAGAGTTCCTTTTGCCGCCGACGGACCGAGCGGTTTCCGCGTTGATTGAAGACCTCTCGGAACGAGGACTTCTGGACGATGTGTTGATCGTGATGGCGGGCGAGTTCGGTCGCACTCCCAAGGTCTTCACATACCCGGGAGCCGCAACCAACCTGCCCGGACGCGACCATTGGGGAGCAGTACAGACCGTGTTCTTCGCGGGTGGAGGCGTGCGCGGCGGAACGGTGATCGGTGAATCGGACGCGTTGGGAGGCTATCCGAAGTCTGATCCGCAGACTCCGGAGAACATGGCCGCGACCATTTACGAAGCGCTAGGGTTGCCTCGCACGCTGGTCTGGAAAGACTCGCTGGACCGTCCCCATCAGATATACCACGCCGACCCGATCCACGACCTCACTTGAAGCTAGTCTCGAACGCGATTCAGGAGAGCATTGCATGCTCCATATTCTTGGGCGAAATACTGGGTCACACTGCGACGGCCAGACGCGTCGGCATTTTTTGAAGATTGGCGGACTGGCGCTGGGGGGCTTGTCACTGCCACAGATCCTGCTGGCCCAGCAATCTGCGCCGACGACTCGCGGACAAACCTTGGACCACAAAGCGGTTATAATGATCTACCTGTCAGGGGGGCCATCGCACCAGGACATGTACGATTTGAAAATGGAAGCGCCGATCGAAATCCGTGGCTCGTTTCATCCGATCTCAACGAATGTTCCGGGGATCGAAATCTGCGAGCATATGCCGCGATTGGCCACGATGATGGACAAGGTGACGATCATTCGATCACTATACGGTTGCCCGGACCAGCACGCATCGGACTTGTGCTTAAGCGGTTATCCTATCGGTCCGAGGGGTCGGCAGGACAATCATCCGTCGCTCGGGTCGGCGGTTTCCCGATTGCACGGGCCGGTCGATCCGGCCGTACCGCCTTTCGTCGGCCTCACGACCAAGACCGGCCACACTCCCTATTCGAATCCGGGATTTTCGGGATTCTTGGGACCGGCCTACGCTCCGTTTCAGCCGAGCGGTGAGGGAATGGCCAACATGCGATTGAACGGAATCTCGCTCGATCAGTTGCGTCACCGGCAGCAGTTGCTCGCATCGTTCGACGAGTTCCGTCGTCAGGGCGATCAGCAGGATAGTTACCGGGGCGCTGACGCACTGTCTCAGAAGGCATTCGATGTTCTGAGTTCGAGCAAGCTGGTCGAGGCGTTGGATCTCGACAAGGAAGATTCAGCGGTGCGGGACCGCTACGGTCGTGGCAGCGCAGATCCGGCTTTCGGAGAAGATGCCGGCCCGCACTGGATGGACCAGTTCCTGATGGCGCGGCGGCTGGTCGAAGCGGGCGTGCGGTGCGTTACGCTGTCGTTCGGCAGTTGGGATCGACATGGAGGGAACTTTGAGCGGCTGCCGCTGCAACTCGCGAAGTTCGATCAGGGGATCACTGCGCTGATCGAGGACATTCATCGGCGCGGACTGGAGCAGGATGTAAGCGTCGTCGCCTGGGGAGAGTTCGGCCGCACACCGCGCATCAACCCAGGGGGTGGCCGCGATCACTGGCCGCAGGCTTCCTGCTGCTTGCTGGCTGGTGGCGGAATGCGGATGGGGCAGGTCATCGGTTCGACGAATCGATTGGGCGAAGTGCCGCACGATCGCCCGATCCATTACCAGGAGGTGTTTGCAACACTCTACCACCGCCTGGGGATTGACGTCGGGAACGCAACCATTCCCGACCAGGCTGGGAGGCCACAATATCTGGTGGATTATCGCGAGCCAATTCGGGAACTGATTTGAGCTGGAAAGCATGGCACGTTTTACGCAAAGGCTGTCGACGTTAATGGCGCTGCTCGTCTTCACTTCTGGCAGCGGATCGACGGTTTTGAATCCCGTGGGAGCGACAATTCCTGACCCAGCGCCTTCGGTCGCAACGAGTGCGGCGCACGATGGATTTCGTGTCGACGATCAAGGTGAAAGTCTGCGGATCTCACTGGCCGGGAAGCCGATCGTCGACTTCGTGTTCAAGGATAACAAGATACTGCGACCTTACTTCGCGAACGCTCGGCTCCCAAATGGCCTGCAGGTAACGCGTAATCATCCCCCGGTCAACGGCGTGGATTCGCTTGATCACGACACGATGCACCCCGGCATCTGGCTCGGGTTAGGTGACATCAATGGCCAGGACTTCTGGCGTAACAAGGCGGCGATGGAACATATCCGGTTTGTGTCTCGTCCGGCAGTTGTGGACGGGCAACTGCGCTTTGCGACCGAGTGCCGCTTGAAGACCAGCACGGGCGATCCGCTCTGTTTGTTGACCAATCTCTTCGCGTTCGTTTCTAGGCCGAATGGCTGGCTGCTTGTGTGGTGCGCCGAATTCCATGCCGATCAACAAGCGATCAACTTCGGTGATCAAGAGGAGATGGGGCTTGGGGCGCGCGTGGCCACGCCGTTTACCGAGAAAAACGGCGGCCTGCTGCGCAGCTCCACCGGCAAGCGGACCGCGAAGCAAACATGGGGTCAACCCGCCGCATGGTGCGACTACTCCGGCGGCGGCGCTGCATCTGGCGGCATCACACTGATGGCCAGTCCGGGCAACTTTCGCGAGAGCTGGTGGCACAACCGCGACTACGGCGTTTTTGTGGCCAACCCGTTTGGTCGCGAAGCGATGAAGCAAGGTGCTCGCAGCGCGGTCACCGTCGCCAAGGGAGAAACAATGCGACTAGCTTTCGGTGCGTTTGTCCACGATCATGGAGAGATCGATGCGGAGGCCGTGTTCAAGGTATTCGAGAGACTCGCGGCGTTGGATTCAACAAAATCAGACAACCGGTAGTTGCTCCAGTCAGGCCGTTCCCGATGATCAACAAACCTCCCCCACAATCATTCTCCCGGCGCCGGCTGCTGCATGCGGGAGCATCGGCGTGGTTGACGACGAGTGTCTTGCGGATCCTGCGGGGTGGTGCAGCGCAGGCGGCCGCGGCAACAACGTCGAGTACCGCCTCCAGCGATCTTCAGGCATCGTTCGGCCGAGCCAAGAGCGTTATTTACCTGTTTTTGAGTGGCGGCCCTTCGCAGTACGAAACATTTGATCCGAAACCGGACGCACCGGCCGAGATTCGAGGGATCTTTTCTCCGATCGCGACCAATGTTCCAGGGACGCAGTTCTGCGAACTGCTGCCCCGGACGGCGGCCATGGCTGATCGCCTGGCGATTGTGCGTTCGTTTGCGACGGATGATCCGAATCATGAGTCGGCCGGCTACTGGATCAACACCGGTCATAAATACGCCGGTCCCGATATGCGGGCGCTTGCGCCGACCGATTGGCCGACTCTGGGCGCGATCGTCAAGATGCTGAAGCCAACCGATCGCGGTCCGTTCAGTTCGGTGATGCTGCCGGAGCCGATCATCGCCAACCCCAACGTATTTTTGCCGGGGCAGAATGCCGGTTTTCTCGGACGCCGCTGGGACCCCGACATCCTCAAATGCGATCCATCGGCGGCGGACTTCCGCATCGAGAGTCTGACGTTACCTGAACAGATCACGGTCTCAAGGATGGAGTCGCGCAGCAGCTTGCTCGCCGCGCTGAATGTCGCAGCCCCAGTACGTACTCCGTTGACGACGGACTATACCCGACTGTGCCAGGACGCGTTGGGCGTGCTGGTCTCGGGCACCGCCCAGGGCGCGTTCGCGATCGAGAAGGAATCGCCGGAACTTCGGGACCGCTACGGTCGTAGCAAGTGGGGACAGTCGGTTCTGCTGGCGCGGCGTTTGGTCGAGGCGGGTGTGCGGATGGTGTTCGTGCAGTGGCCGCGGGAGTCGGGCGACCTGAGCGCTCCCAATCCGCTCTGGGACACCCACGCAAACAACAACGTCCGGATGAAAGATGTTCTCTGCCCGCAATTCGACCTGGGCTTCACGGCACTGATCGAGGATCTCGAAGCGCGCGGGCTGCTTGATGAGACGCTGGTAGTTGCCGTGGGCGAAATGGGGCGCACGCCGACGTTTAACGCCAGCGGCGGCAGAGATCATTGGGGGAACGTCTTCAGCTTCGCACTGGCCGGTGCGGGAGTTCGCGCGGGGCAGGTGTACGGAGCCAGTGACCGCAACGGTGCTTATCCGGCACGCGATCGCGTGACACCACCGGAACTAACCGCTACGATTCTGCATCTGCTGGGCGTCAGCCACGAGGCGACCTTCCCTGACCGAACCGGGCGGCCACTGCGCGTCGTGGAAGGCGAGCCGATCGCCGCGCTGATCTGAACATTGCCTCGGCCTCGAGAGTAATCTATGCAAAATCAGACCAAGGTCCTGTTCGTTCTGTTGGGGTGCACGTTCCCGGTCGTTACATCGAAGGGAAGCGACTGGCTGCAATTCCGGGGCCCCGACGGTCAGGGGCACTCTGACGCTGAGGGCGTGCCGACCGAATGGAGCGAACAGAAAAACGTTCGCTGGAAGGTTGCCGTTCCCGGCGCGGGCTGGTCGTCGCCGGTGATCTCGGTCAACCAGATCTGGTTGACCAGTTCCGAACAGGACGGCAAGTCGTTGCACGCACTCTGTTTCAACAAGGCAACCGGAGAATTGCTGCACAATGTAGAAGTGCTGACGACCGACGAGCCAGGTCCGCGACACCCACAGAACGGATATGCCTCTCCCACGCCCGTGCTGGACGGCGATCGGGCCTATCTGCACTTCGGTCCACGCGGTACGGTCTGCCTCAATTCAGCTGGGAAAATCGTCTGGAAGAACACGGAGTTCGTCTACGATGCTTTTCAGGGCGCGGCCAGTTCACCCATTATTCACGAAGACCTTTTGATCCTGACCTGCGACGGCACGGACCATCAGTTTCTGGTTGCACTCGAAAAGCAGACCGGCAAGACCGTCTGGAAACAGCCGCGGGCGCATCTCGAGAATGCCGCCGCGCGACATGCGGAAGGTTCCGTCATGGCTCGAATAGCCAAGATGGCCTATTCCACGCCACTGATCCAGGACGTCGATGGTTCGCCGCAACTGATCAGCAACGTCGCCGATCATGTGGCCGCCTACGACTTGAAAACAGGCCAGGAAATCTGGTGGATGCCGTACGTCGGGTTCTCGCAGGTCGCTCGGCCGTCGTATGGCAACGAGTTGTTCTACGTGGTCGGTTCCGTGGCCCAAGACCAATTTTGCGTGTTTGCTATCCGCCCCGGTAAGGGAAAACTGCAGGATGATCAACTGGCGTGGCAATGCTCGAAAGGGATCGCCCACGTTCCATCACCGCTTTTGGTGGGTAGGGAGCTTTATGTCATCGACAACGGCGGCGTGGCTTCCTGCCTGGACGCACTTACCGGGGAAGTATTATGGCGCGAGCGTCTGGGTGGTAATTACGATGCGTCGCCGATCGAAGTGCGAGGCAGGATCTACTACCTGAGTCGCGATGGCAAGATGACGGTGCTCGCTGCCGGCAGGTCGTGCAAGGTGCTGGCCGCAAACCAGCTGGAAGGGACTTTCAAGGCGTCGCCCGCGATCTCGGGAAGAGCCTTATTCTTGAGAAGCGAGACCGATCTGTATCGGATCGAGGAGCCGGCCGCGGGCAATTGAAGATCAATGCCAGGAACGCCGGATGGTGAGCCAATCGGCGAGCTGGGCGGAGCTCGTTCTTGTTCTACCGCGGAGAATCTGAACGGCCGATTACAAGGGTCAGCGTCGCGTTGGAGAAATAGGATGAATACCGATCTTCAATTGCCCCTCAGAATGGCTCCGCGTGGGGAAGGTTCAAGTCCACAAGGCTGGCACCGAGGTAGAGCCCTTCTCGTTTGCCTGGTACTGCTCCTCAGCGCGCAAACCGGCTGGGGACAATCGCCAAAACCACAAAGGCGCTTGTTCGTTGACGATCATGAGATTGAAAACAGTGATCGTGTGACGCGTGTATGGAATACGGCGCGGAAGGTCAACGACGGGAAGCCGATTCGATTCTGGCATCGCGACGCGAATGGTACGCGCGCGCCGCTCAAGGCATCCATCTATGCGTCCGCGATGTACGACGAGCAACGCCGTGTGTTTCAGATCTGGTGTCGAGTCTTTCCTGGGCTGAAGCTGGGTACGGCGCTGGAAGGAACGGAGGTCCACCGATACATGCGGTACGGCTATTGCGAGTCGCGCGACGGCATCGACTTCGATCTGGTCAGCGAACTCAGAGGGCTGCATTCGAACGGCGATTACAACATCGTCGTCACGCTCGATCCCCACGCTGCGGATCCACGGCATCGATATAAGGCGGGATACGATGGGGCTCCGTCCGGATTTCCCAACGGCGCCTGTCTGGCTCATTCGGCAGATGGCATCGAGTGGACTCCCTACCACGACGGCAAGCCGGTCACCGGCCGCGCGGCCGACTTTACAAATTGTCTGATCTGGGATGACATGGCGCAAACCTATCGACTGTTTACGCGAACGGACTATGGCCCAGCGGGTGGGCCGAACGAAGTTCGCGGCATGCGGATGATGACGAATCCGGATGTAGAGAATTCCCCGAGCAATTGGCAGACCATACGGCAATGGAAATTCGACCGGGATGGCCCCGACGAGTCCCATCGCCGACAGATCTACACGATGACGGACTGGCAACACGGTGGCGTGCACTTCGGGCTCTTCTCCGTCTATGAATGGCCGAACGACTTCAGCGAAGGCAAGGCCACGGACCATGTCAAGCGGCACGAGCGTGACGTCATCAATGCCTATGTGGCCACGAGCCGGGACGCCGTTGCGTGGGACTTGAGCGCGATCTACGCGGGGAAACCGCTCATCGAGCGCGGTGGCGACAACGCCTGGGATAAGGACATGGTGTTTCCCACGAGTTGGATCATCACGCGGGAAAACGAACATTGGATCTACTACGGCGGAGCCAACGAGCGGCACGGTGTGGCAGAGATCTTTCAACCTAAACGCGAAATGGCGATCGGCCTGGCGAAATTGCCACTCGATCGATTTGCTGGCCTGCACGCCGACGAGCAGCCAGGCATTGTTGTCACCAAACCGTTCAAATTGTCGGCGGCCGAACTCACTCTGAACGCTGACGCAAAAGACGGTGAAGTCTCGATCGACGTTCTTGAAAGCGACAGTACGCCGATCACGGAACTCTCCGGGGCGAATGCGGTGACGCTCAAAAGCTTGGATGCGATAGCGTGGAGCGCGAAATGGACATCACCCGAGCTCACCCGAAGGATCGGACAGATGGTGCGGCTCCGGTTCCGTTTGCACAATGCGACATTGTACGCCTTCCAGGTTGGCACATAGATCTCCAGGAAACATCTCCACGGAAGAGCTACCGTATGAATGTAGTCCACTCGACGGTGAACCACGAGCTAAGGCAATATCGACTCGCCTCCAGGATATTCCCCACCATCGCGCAACTTGCGATAGCGAGGATCATCATATCCGCTTGCGGCGCACTGTTGCCAATTCCATGCGCATGTCTCGCACAAGAATCGGCCAGTGGCGGCGTTGAAATCATAGGCGTGGATCTGGTGCCCCACCAGTTCTCGCAGGAATTGCGATGGCGAAGACCACCCGCTCCCGAGCTTGGCGCACTCGTGCGGCTTTACGTTCGCAATTCAGGCCCGCGGACCAACAACAATCCGGCGGTGGAACTGCTGACCACGCGATTCAACGGACGGCAGCCCGGCGACCTGATCGCCGAACGTGAATGGGCCTGGTTCGATACGCCTGATAACCGCGAGAGTGGGACCGCGGATCGGACTCTCGCTCCCGGCCACCTTGACGTCTGGACGATCAACGCGATAACCCCCGGTTGGGGTCCAGACAAGACGATCGAAGTTGAGATCAACACGCGACAAGCGGAAGGCGGTGATTCGCGTCACACGATGACCGTCCTCCTGGAGAAGCCGCCCGTCACGTTGTCTCGCGTATTCTTTCACGACGTGGACCACGATGGCTACGTCGATGCGTGCACCGCGCACATAACGAACGATTCGGCGGTGGCGATGCGGTTCGACGGATTGCGTATCTGGAGTCCGGGAGACGATGGCCAGTCGATTCACAACCTTATGCCCGGCGAGTTGATGACGACGCACTCGTTCACACCGGTTAACGGTGTCATTGAGGCGGGCGAGCGCGGCGTGCTGGAGGCAAAGCTCGGACGACTGCCGCTCGCTCGCGGCGTCGTCGAGTTGCAGATGCGGGGACCTGACGGTCGCTTGCAATCGTGTTGGGGGCATCTGCGATTCAAGGATGATGCTTTCGCGATCGGTGCGGGGTGGCTGGATATTGCGTCGAAGCCCGGAATCACGCCGGTGACGCGCGAGGCCTATTTGCAAATGCTCAAACGGATGCATCTCGACACGGCTCATATCGGTGAGATCGGCGGTTACACCGATCAAACCGACCCGGCGGGGTTGTACACGCGCTATCCGTTGAAGTTGATGAGCGGACTGGAGGACATTGTTCGGTACAGCGTTCCCCAATGGACGCACAGAATTCATGGCGTCGATATTCTCGGCGAGCCTCAAATGGGGAAGAAACCTCAAGAGGCGCACAAAATACTGCGTCGGTATGAACGCGCATCGTATCCCACAACGGTAACACTCTCGGAAGAAAAAGGCTTTCGCTATTACGCTGGTCTGTCGGACTACCCGCACTTTGACGCCTATCGTGTGAACGCGCCGGCGGCCGACAGTTGGGGCATGTATGAGCGTTGGGGCGGCGCGTCGATCCGCTGGGGTGCCCCGCTGGAAGGAATTGGCGAGATGACACGAACCTTGCGAGTACTCAGCCGCCCTGCACCCATCGCGATCTGGTCCCAGAACGCTCATGAAGGCTGGGGCGGTTACGCTGGCCGAAAGCGGCGCTCCCCGACGGTCGACGAGATTCGAATTCAGGCTTACGAGGGTCTGGCCAATGGAATTACCGGATTGTATTGGTACTCGCTGCAGTCCTGGTCGACCCTGAAGTTCCGCGACACGATCACGGAAACCACCAGGATTGGGCGGGAGATACGAATGCTGGATGCCATTTACAGTCGCGCCGATGCTTACCGTCACGAGCGGCGCTCGGAGGACAAGCAACCGCAGTGGGACGTCAGCTCGTTGGTCTCAGCGGACACGGCATTGTTGTTCGCGATCGACCTGGCGTACTATCCGGACAGCGAAGAGCGCGTGTTCCGCTTTCGGGGACCACGGGAGCTGGAGGCCGAGTACGAGCTGCCGGCCTACCTGCGTCCGCCTGTGGATGTTTTCCGAATCGATGCGGATGGACTTCATGAGGTCACTTACCAGTCAACCGCGCGCGGCGTGTTAGTGCGAGACAAGATCGACCGCGTCGGCATCTACGTGGCCGCAAAGCGGCCTGAGTCGCGGAACGAACTGGCGCGCCGGCATCAATCATTGCTTGCCGAGGAGGCCAAATACGGTGCGGACCCAGGTCAGGACGACGAGGCGTTTCGCAGGTTGTTGAATGAACTCGGCTACGACAGCTTGGACGAGATCGGTCGGAAGGTGCGGTAGCCGGACAGCGCGATAGGAGGCACTTTCTGGCCGGTTCGTCGGGCGTGTGATGGCGCAGCACTTGCCCATAACTGGGAGGATAAGAATCCCAAGCCGCAGGCAAACGTTTCCGATACAACGCGAATGTTCGCGCGCAAAATCGCGCGGCGGAGACGTTTTTTTGTGCGGTTCCAGCATGATATGATGTTGTGTTGACAGATTGCCCGCCACGCCTTCGACCGAGTGAATACGGGACTGCAAATGGCTGGATCACGAGCGTTGATTTTTGGAACGATACTGTTTTCGCTTCTATCGATGCGGGCGGCGGCAGCCGGAGCGGCTCAAGCAGCCGACGGAGATGACCAGTTCGAGAGGCAGGTCCGCCCGCTGTTGATTGAGCGCTGTCACAAATGCCATTCGGCGAAAGAGAGCAAGGGCGGATTGCGGCTGGATTCGCGCGCAGCGGTCTTGAAAGGTGGTGAATCCGGCGCTGCGATCGTCGTCAACAAGCCCGACGAAAGTCTGCTGATTCAGGCGGTTCGGCATCAGAGCGGTTTGCAGATGCCGCCGGACGGCAAACTGACGAACGCGCAGGTGGAAGCTCTGGCGAAGTGGATTCGCGACGGAGCGGCATGGCCCGACACCGCGACCACCGCAACGCCGGACAACACCGCGCCCGATTCAGGAGCCATGGCCAGACAGCCCAACAGCGGCGAACTGGCGTCGGCGCTGCAACTCTGGCTACGGGCCGATGCCCTGCAACTCGCCGATGGCGAGAGTGTGCCCGTATGGCCGGATCAAAGTGGACATGGCCGGGATCTGTCGGCCACCAAGGGGGTCCGTGAAGGGGGAGTCGGCGGGCCGGGGAACTTCGCCAGGCAGAGCACTTTGGTCGGCCGTCCCGCGGTGCGGTTCACCCAGGGGACCGGGCTCGCATCGTCGCCCGGTAATCCGGTCGACATCCGTGGTGACGCCGCGCTGACGGTAACAATCGTCATGAATCTCGCTCAGTTTGAAGGGCAGCCGTCGCACTCGAGCGTCTTTTGTGTGGGAAACCCTGCCAATTCGGGAGATCCCGGAAAGCCGCTCGCGGCATTGATCGAGATCGATCAGCCGCAGCAGTTCTCGCTCGACTTTGCCGGAGGCTGGGGCCATGACGCGGTGTTGGCCCCGGGCTCGTATCAGCCGCTGTTTGGTAAGCCAGTCATCCTGACCATCGTCAAGCGACCGGGGCCGATGAAGGACACGACGCGGTTTTACATCAATGGAAAATTGGCGGGACCGACTGATGACAGGCCGCTGACCGGACGCGACACCGTACCCGACATACAGCATCGTTCGGACATCGGCGTCTTTCTGGGCAAAGCACTTAGTTGGTGCGGCGCGTTCCAGGGGGATATCGGCGAGGTTCTGCTTTACAACTCCGCGCTCGCGGATGCGGACCGACTTGGCATTGAAATCTACCTTGGCGAAAAGTTCGGTCTGTGGATCGACGAGGAGCGATCGCTGGCAGCGAAAGCGGTTTACACGGAGGCCGAGAAGAGCCACTGGGCTTATCAGCCGGTTCGCAACGTCGCACCTCCGGCTGTGGAAAACGAAGCCTGGATCCGCACCCCGGTGGACCGTTTCGCCCTCGCCGCCTTTGCCGCAAGCGCGATCATGCCATCCCCGGAAGTCGACAAGCTGACGCTTATCCGCAGAGCCACGTTCGACTTGACGGGCCTGCCGCCGACGCCGGAAGAAGTGGACGCCTTCCTGGCTGACACGTCGCCGCAGGCGTATGAGACTGTCGTCCATCGGCTGCTCGAATCGCCACATTATGGAGAACGCTGGGGTCGACATTGGCTCGATCTGGTGCGCTACGCCGAATCGACGGCTAACGATGCCAACGCTGTGACGCGATATGCCTGTCGGTACCGCAACTATGTGATCGAGGCGTTCAACAGTGACCTCCCCTACGACCAGTTTCTGATCGAACAATTGGCGGGTGATCTCTTGCCGCCGAGCGAGTCGGTGGCTGTCAACTCGCGCCGGATTATTGCGACGGGCTATCTGATGGTCGGACCGAAGGCATTGGCCGAGACCGACAAGGAACAGTCAAGACTCGACATTGTCGACGATCAGATCGACGTGACCGGCCGAGCGATGCTGGGACTGACAGTCGCCTGCGCCCGCTGCCACGACCACAAATTCGACGCCATTCGCACCACCGACTACTACGCGCTGGCGGGGGTATTCCGCAGTACGGAACCGTTCCAGAACGAAGTCCGGAACGCAACGATGTGGTGGGAATTCCCGATCCCTCAGGGTGCCGGAGTCGAGCCGTTGATGGTGATGGCACCGAAGGAATCCCAGCCCCGCAACCTGCGTGTCCACCTGCGCGGGAACCGCTTTACACTGGGAAAAGTTGTGCCGCGCAATGTCCTGGGGATCGTCGCCGCAGCCAGTCCCTCGCCCGAAGACGATTCGCAGTCCATGATCGATCCGCACCAGTTCAGCAGCGGTCGGTTGGAGCTGGCACGCTGGATCGCCAGTTCGTCCAATCCGCTGACCGCGCGCGTGCTGGTCAATCGCGTCTGGCAGCTGCACTTCGGCAGGGGCATCGTCGCCACGCCGGATAACTTCGGCACGCGCGGAGAACTCCCCTCGCATCCCGAGTTGCTCGATTGGCTGGCGACCCAGTTCATGGAGGGTGGCTGGAGCATCAAGAGATTGCACAGGCTGATCGTGCTCTCGAACACTTATCGCATGCGGAACGCGTCGGCGGCACCGGCATCCGGTCCATCATCGCTCGCCGCGCTGCGCGTTCAACGCCGGCGTCTCTCCGCCGAGGAACTCCGCGATGCGATGCTGGCGGTGAGCGGACAGCTGGACCGTACACCGGGAGGAAACGAGAGTGGAGAGTTCCTTCATTCGAAGGCCGAAGATATCAACGCGATGATCCGGCCCAATCGCGTCGGCGCGGATGACGAGTTTTACACATCGTTCCGCAAGCGGTCAGTGTACTTGCCGATCGTCCGCAACATGCTGCCGGATGTCCTGGCACTCTTCGACGCGGCCGACCCGAATGGCGTGACGGCGGTCCGCAACGAGACGACCGTCGCTTCGCAGGGCTTGTTCCTGCTCAATCATCCGCTGGTGCGCGGTCAGTCGCGGACGTTCGCCGAGCGCATTATGGCCGGCGCGGCGTTGCCGGATGAGCGACGCATCGAACTGGCACATCGCCTGGCCTACGGTCGCTCGGCCACTCCGATCGAGCAGGATGACACGCAGGCCTTCCTGCTGTCGTTCATGCAGTCGTCCGCTCTCGCCGGTAAACCGGAACAAGAGCAGCGGTTGGCGGCCTGGCAGGCGTTCTGCCAGTCGCTGCTGTGCAGCAATGAGTTTTTGTACCTGGAGTAGATATGGGTTGCCGATTCGCTCCGCGACTCGGTGAGTTTCGTTCCGCGTTGGATCGCCGAGCGATCCAAGACGAAGGAGTAAATACATGAACAGGCTCATCACTCGGCGGCAACTTCTTCAGCAGTCGGCCGTTGGTTTCGGCGGCATTGCCTTGTCGAGCCTGCTGGCGCACGAGGCATCTGCCGCAGGCCTTTCGTCCGGGCCACTGGCACCCAGGCAACCGCACTTTCCGGCCACGGCGAGCCGCGTCGTGTTCCTCTTCATGCACGGAGGCGTTTCGCATGTCGACTCGTTCGATCCGAAGCCAAAGCTGGTGGAGATGAACGGTCAGCCATTGCCGTTCCCGAAACCGAAGTTTGAGTTCGCTCCCACCGGCAACCTGCTCGCGTCGCCATGGAATTTCCAGAATTACGGCCAGAGCGGCATCGAGGTCAGCGATCTCTTTCCTCGCATTGGCGGCTGTATCGATGACATCGCCGTGATTCGTTCGATGAACGGTGGCGAGCAGGTGTCGCACGGTCCGGCCCTGTTGAACATCAACACGGGCAGCGGTGTTTTTGCCCGGCCCTGCCTGGGCGCCTGGACGCTGTATGGCCTGGGCAGCGAGAACCAGAATCTGCCCGGCTTCATCAGTCTCAGTCCTTCGCTCTACCATGGCGGCGCACAGAACTACGGGTCCGCGTTTCTTCCCGCGACGTTTCAAGGAACGCGCCTCGGTGACGGCAGTACGCATTTCAAGGACGCCCGCTTGTCGAGCCTGGCCCCCGGCGAGGCCCCGGAATTGCAGCGAATGCAACTGGACCTGATGAAGCGCCGTAACGAGCGTCACCTCGACAGCCTTGGTGCGGACTCGGCGCTGGAGGCCCGCATTGCTTCGTTCGAAATGGCGTTCCGGATGCAGGCGGAAGCTCCCGAAGTGATGGATATCGGCCGAGAGTCGGCAGCTACCCATGCCGCTTACGGCATTGGCGTCGAGCCGACCGACGAGTTTGGGCGGCAGTGCCTCTTCGCGCGGCGTTGTCTGGAGGCGGGCGTGCGATTCGTGCAGGTGAATTTCAGTTATCCAAGAAACTACTGGGACGCCCACGGCGGCTTGCGCAATAACCACACGACCAACGCGGCCAAAGTCGACCTGCCGATCGCCGCCTTGCTCCAGGACCTGAAGTCACGCGGCATGCTCCACGATACGCTGGTCGTCTTCGCGACCGAGTTCGGTCGCACTCCCGCCGCGCAGGGGACCGATGGCCGTGACCACCATCCCCACGCCTTCAGTTCCTGGATGGCCGGCGGCGGGATTCGCGGTGGCACGATCTATGGTCAAACCGACGAGTTCGGTTACTACGTCGCCGAGAACAAAGTCACGATGCCCGATTTCCATGCCACCATCCTGCACCTGCTCGGACTCCATCACGAACGCCTCACCTTCCGCCACGCCGGACGAGACTACCGCCTGACCGACGTGCATGGACACGTGGTAAAAGACATTTTGTTGCGGAATGAAAGTTGAAAATGGAAAGTGAAAAATGGAAAGTGGCGGTAGCTTGGCTCCGTGCCGCTGTGATCTGAGAATCCCGTGCGTTGAAGAGGCATATTATTGACGCCGTTTCTCTGGTCACAAGTTGTTGCAGGTTGCGCGTTCTTGTGCGGATTGGCTTCGTATCAATTTCGCCAGCGTCGGTTGGTTCTGCTTTGCCTAACCTGCCTTGCAGCATTGAATGCGGTTCATTTCCTGCTGCTGGATCGGCCTACACCGGCGGTGATGATGCTGTTCACTGCCTCACGCTACATCACGGCGATTTACACGCAACGCCGTCGGTATCTGTACCTGTTCCTGGCCATTGCCATGGTTGGAGTTGTGGCGACTTATGATGGACCGCTCAGCCTGCTGTCTTTGACTGCAGTTCTCTGCGGAACGATCGGCAGTTTCCATGCGTCTGATCGCATCATGCGAATCTGCTTCATGTGCGGCAACAGTTGCTGGCTGATCCACAATCTGTTGTCCATGACACCCGTTGCGACATTCATGGAAGCCTCGTTTCTGACCAGTAACGTGATTGGCTATTGCAAGTTCTATCTTGGACGGTCGCGATCGACGAACCCATAGCGACCCGCCGGGTCAAATTCTCCGGCGGATTTGCGCGACCGTTACGTTGCCGAGTCGCTCCGCGACTCGGCGCCTCGCGACCCGGTGGCGAGTTGCGGGGCAACTCGCCACAACTGCACGACTTGTTTAGCTGTCGATGAAATCGTTCAGCGGTACGCCGGTCATCTCGGACGCTTGTCGCAGCTTATCCTGCACGTCGGCAGGCAGGTGGATACCTTGCGTTTGCGCGAGGCGAAAGTTGTTCCACTCCCGTTCGCCGGGCAGCAAGACACGCTCGACTCCAGAGGCGGTCGGAGCGGCGTGCAACTCGTCGATCAGCCGCCGCAAGCGCTGCTGAAATTCACCCATCGGTGACAGAGCGGCCACGTCGATCAACGTGAACGAGGCGTTATGCCAGGAGGGACGGCTCGGCTCATCGAAGATCCAACTGCCGACCTGCCAGGTCATGTTTCCCCCGGGCAGGATCGCCGACAGAATCTCGCACCACAGACCGAATCCATAGCCCTTGTGACCCGCCATGGGCGCCAGAGCCGCCTGCTGCGGATAGAGGCTGCCGTCGGTCGTCGGCAATCCGTCGCGACCAATCAGCCAGTTGTCTGGAATCGGCTCGCCGCGCTGTATCGCCGCGTAGACTTTTCCTCCCGCGACAGCGGCGGTGGCGATGTCGAGCAGGATCGGATCACCATCGTCCACGGGGATGGCATACGCCAGCGGGTTGCTTCCGAGGACGGCGGTGCGCGAGCCGGGAGCCGCCACACTCGGCATGTCGTTTCCCGTCACCATGGCGATCATCCCCTCGCGCGCCGCGAGTGCCGCATAATAGCCCGCCGCGCCGATGTGTCCGGTGTTCCGCAATCCAACGTACGCGATCCCGACCTGCCGCGCTTTCTGCATGGCGACTCGGACCGCATCCAGGCTGCCGATCTGTCCTAGTGCCGATTGCCCGTCGATGATCGCCCAGCCAGGCCCCTCGCGTTCGATCCGCGGTTCCGCGGCGGCGACATAGCCACCACCTTGCAGCTTTTTGATATAACCTGCCAGCAACTTCGTGCCGTGCGTGAAGACTCCCATGGCATCGGTCGTCACGAGCGCCGCGGCGGCAGCGTCCGCGGCGTTTGGCGCCAAACCGCAGCGCAATAACATCTGCGTTACCGCTTCCCGCAACGCGTTTATCGAAACGGGGCTCAACTCCGCACCTCCGATGTGGCCGAGTCGCTCCGCGACTCGGCGTCGAGTTGCCATGTGGCCGAGTCGCTCCGCGACTCGGCGTCGAGTTGCGGAGCAACTCGACTACACGCCGGTCGCGTGGCTTTCCGGGTTCGCTTCAAACTCTTGCCTTGCCCTTGATTGTCAGATAATCTATCTGCAGCGATTTTCGTCCGCAACCGGTCCGGGAAAAAGCCATGCAAACGCTGCGTCGTCCCAAGGTTCGTGAGCAAGCTACGGAGCAGATCAAGCAGTTCATTGTCGATCGGAAGCTGGCGCCCGGCGATCGACTGCCGACAGAAACGCAGCTTGCCCAGACATTCGGCATTAGCCGGCTCAGCGTACGCGAAGCGACCAAATCACTGGAGTTCCTCGGCATTGTCGAATCGAAAACCGGCGTTGGGCTGACGGTCGGACGGATCGACATGGGCCGCGTTACGGAACATCTGGGTTTTCATTCGGCCCTGATTGATGTCGATCCGCGGCAGCTTATCGAAAGCCGCGTGATTCTCGAAACCGGCGTGCTGCCACATGTCGCTCACAATATGGCCAGGGACGCGTCGATCGAGCGACGACTGCGAGAGTTCGCAGAGCGATTCTACACCGCTCGCGACCTGAAGACCTGGATCGAGTTGGACATCCAGTTTCATCGCTTGCTCATGGAGGCAAGCGGTCTGCAGCCGCTCGTGGCATTTGGCGACCTGTTGCATCTCTTTTTTCAGCGTTTTCGAGAGAGCGTCAAGAAAGCGGAGTGGAAGAGCGGCATTGAGAGCCACCTGCAACTGATCGATTTGCTCGCGGCCGACCGAGTCGCGGATGCGGTGGCCACATTGCGACGCCACATTGAAAGTCACAAAAGGCAGCTGCCCTAAGGAGCAAAACGAATGCAACGCTACTTCACGCGAGCACGGCACGCAGCAGATTGTCGCGGAGCGAACTGTGACGATCATCGATCTGGCGGCCTGGCTTCAAGACAATGCGCCGAGTTGTGGGGCCACTCGGCTGCATTCGCATTGCTCTGTTGCCTGGTTTGCTCGTCACTTATGGCGGCCGAGGACCGCACAGCGGAGAAACAGATCTCTGTCGAGGATCGAGACTTCTTCGAGAAACAAGTCCGTCCACTGCTCGTGAAGCGCTGTTTTGAATGTCACGGAGGCACGAAGGCGGCGGGCGGTCTGTCACTGGCCACCGCAAAGGGCTGGGCGAAAGGCGGTGAGAATGGACCGGCCATCGTTCCGGGCAAACCTGAAGAAAGTCGGCTTATCAACGCTATCAACTATCGCGAATTGGAAATGCCGCCTGCTGACAACGGGGGCAAGCTGCCCGCCGAGGAGATCGCCATACTCACGAAATGGGTAGCGATGGGGGCTCCCGATCCGCGTGACGGCAGCGACGTGCTGGGCGGCATGACCCGGGAAGAGGCTCAAAATTGGTGGGCATTTCAACCGATTCCCGAGACGCCGACCGCCGACATTGGCACCGATGCGAAGCGGATTGACGAACTTGTCCTGCGCGAGGTCCAACGCCAAGGTTTGACGATCGCTCCAGCCGCCGATCGACGGACATTACTGCGGCGGCTCACCTATGACCTCACCGGGCTGCCTCCAACGTCCACCGAGATGGACGTCTTTGTCGCCGACCGGTCCCCGGGCGCGTGGTCCCTGGCCATTGACCGGTTGCTCAATTCACCGCAGTACGGCGCGCAATGGGGACGGCATTGGCTCGATGTCGTGCGCTACGCCGACACGGCTGGCGAGAACACCGATCGTCCATTGCCTCATGCATGGCGTTATCGCAACTGGGTCATCGACAGCTTTAATCGCGACTTGCCGTTCGATCAATTCGTTCGAATGCAACTCGCAGGGGATCTGCTCACTCGAGAGCAGCACGGGGCCGAACGTGCCGAAGGGATTATCGCGACAGGTTATCTGGCGATCGCGCGCCGTTTCGGCCACGACATCGACAAGGATATGTATCTGACTTATGAAGACGTCATCGACAACCTCGGAAAGAATTTTCTGGGACTTTCGCTCGGATGCGCGCGATGCCACGAGCACAAGTACGATCCGGTCAGTGCGGATGACTACTACGCTCTCTATGGCATCTTCGAGAGTACAAAGTTCGCTTTTCCAGGCTGCGAACCCAAGGGTCAGCCGCGCGACTTGGTGCCTTTGATTGCTCAGGCCGAGGTCGAAGCGATCATGAAGCCATGGCAAGAAAAACAGGAGCAGGCAAAGCTCGCGATGCAACGGCGCGTGGAAGTCGCCAAACAGGTCTTTACACCGGAAGCGGTGCAGGCAACGCGACAGATCGAGAAAGCGGAAGTCAAGGAGGGAGCGTCGGTTGAACTCATGCCATCGACGTTTGCCGTGCGCAAAGGCGAAATCATCATGCTGACGGTCGAACCGAACGGCAACCACGGAGCCGACAGCACCTTGTGTGAGTTGGTTTTGCGCGAAGTGGGCGGTCAGCAGCGGCGGTGGAGCACGGGAGATATTGTCGACAACTTCACCGAGTCCAATCCGCGAACGGTGCACGACGCCGCCTGGTGCTTTGTGGAACTCACTAAGGACGGCCCGATGTTTCTCGCCGAGAAGGGAGACGCGATCGACGGCAAGAGTGCCTTAAAAAGGTGGAGTTTCGGGGACACGCCATCGGTGTTCGTGAATTCGTCGGATCAGCAAGTGATCGCCTGGACGCCTCTCGCGGCTCGTTCGTTTTTCGTGCACCCGGGACCGAATCGTCCTGTCACCGTAGCGTGGGTCAGTCCGATGGATGGCGAGATCGCGATTCAAGGTCGCGTGGCCGATGCCCATCCCGCCGGCCTGGACGGCGTGACATTTCGACTCGAACATCTGGCGCGGCCTGAGACCGGCGCTGCGTTGTTGGAAGCGGGACGAATCGCCGGAGAGCCTGCCCCGTCCCCCGAACCGGAGCCGAAGATTCCGGTAGCGTACGCCGTCGTCGATCAGCCAGCGAAGAATGCCAGGCTCCACGAACGGGGCGATCCCGAAAAGCTCGGCCCCGAAGTGCCGCGTCGTTGGTTGTCGGTTTTTGGCGGTGCGGAAGTACCGCAGGAGGCTGGCAGTGGTCGAGTCGAGTTAGCGGAATGGGTCTCTCGGTCTCCGCTTGCCGCGCGGGTGATGGTCAATCGCATCTGGGGGTGGCACTTTGGCCGCGGTCTGGTCCGCTCGTCGAATGATTTTGGCGCGCGAGGCGAAGCTCCCACCCACCCGGAACTGCTTGACTTCCTGGCCGATCGTTTCGTGCAGAGCGGCTACAGCGTCAAAGCGATCCATCGTCTGATCCTGCAGACGGCGACGTATCAGCGTGCCAGCGCCGTCCCGGCGCCGTCCGATCCGGAAAACAGGTGGTTGTCACACTACAGCCGGCGCCGCCTTGCCGCCGAGGAGTTGCGCGACAGCCTACTTTCCACCGCAGGTCAACTCGATCTGACCTCCGGCGAAGGTCATCCATTTCCCGAAGAGAAATCCTGGAGCTTCTCGCAACATGCGCCATTCAACGCGGTCTACACGACCAACCGCCGCAGTACATTTCTGATGGTGCAGCGTCAACGACGGCACCCCTACCTGGCGCTGTTCGATGGGGCCGACCCCAATGCATCGACTCCCACACGCCAATCCACGGCAGTGCCAACCCAGGCCTTGTACTTCATCAACGACCCATTTTTTCATGCACAAGCCGCGGGACTCGCCGGCATGCTGGCGAACGACTCGAGTGACGAGGCTCGAGTGCGGGAACTGTACCGCACGCTGTTTCAGCGCGAGCCTTCCCCGAGAGAGCTTGAGCGGGCGCATAGGTTCCTCGAGAGCTATCCTGGTGAGATGATGGAGAAATGGTCCGCCCTGACCCGCATCCTGCTGGCCAGCAACGAATTCTTGTTTGTGGAGTAACTGACCGTGACTGATCACCCCTCAACGGTTGCCCCTTCGCGGCGTTTCTTCCTGCGTTCCGCCGCTGCGGGCTCGTTGCTGTTTCCCGGCATTGTTCAGCAGTTGCTCGCCGACGCGGGCGATCCGCTTGCTCCGCGTGACCCGCATTTTCCGCCGAAGGCCAAGAATGTCATTTTTCTCTTCATGACTGGCGGCGTTTCGCATGTCGATACGTTTGATCCAAAACCGGAACTGACGAAACAGCACGGCGCGGAGATCAAAGCCGATCATCCGGAAATCAAGAACCGGCCCGGCTATGAGCGTATTTTCCTGAAGCGTCCCCAGTGGGAGTTCCAACCGCACGGCCAATGCGGCACCGAGGTCAGCACCCTCTTTCCTCATGTCGCCGAATGCGTGGACGACATCGCGCTGATCCGTTCGATGCATACGTCGCATTCGAATCACTACAACGCGACGCTCGGCATGCATACCGGTTCGTTTACGTTTTCCAGGCCCAGCATCGGGTCGTGGGTCACCTATGGATTGGGTACGCTCAACCGGAACCTGCCCGGGTTCGTCGTCATTGCGCCCGCGCAGACCTATGCAGGCACCCAGGTCTACGCCAGCGACTTCCTTCCAGGCGCCTTTCAAGGAACGCTCGTCGTGCCCGGTGCCGAGCCGATTGCCAATGTTCGTCCCCGTGTTCCAACCGATCGACAACAGCTGGAACTGGCTGCCCTGCAAGAGATCAATGCCGAACATCTGGCGGCTCGATCGAACGATCCGCAACTACTGGCGCGATTGCAGACATTTGAGACAGCCTTCGGCATGCAGATGGCGGTGCCGGATGCCTTCGATTTCGCCAAAGAGACGGACACGACACTGACCAGCTACGGCTTGAGCCGCGAACAGAAGACCGGATTCGGTTGGCAATGCCTGGCCGCGCGACGCCTGATCGAACGCGGCGTGCGGTTCGTGGAACTCATCGATGTCGGCTCGTCCAACAACTGGGATGCCCACGGCGACATGATGACGCACGTGCCGCTGGCCAAGAACGTCGATCAACCGATCGCTGCCTTGATTCAGGACTTGAAGCTTCGCGGGTTGTTTGACGAGACGCTGATCGTCTGGACAACCGAGTTCGGCCGCACACCGTTCAACAACACGGCGGATGCGAAGGGACGCGAGCATCACCCCTGGGCATTCAGCTCCTGGCTGGCCGGAGCGGGCGTGAAACGCGGTTACGTTCATGGCACGACCGACGAGATCGGTCTGAGGGCGGCCGACAATCCGGTCCACGTGCGCGACTTCCACGCCACAATCCTGCACCTGATGGGTTTCAATCACGAACGTCTCACCTACCGCCATGCGGGACTCGACTTCCGCCTCACCGGCGTTGAAGGGGCCAAGCTGGTGAAGGAGGTCCTGGCATGAGCACAACAAAGGATGGCTGTGGTCGGTCGGAAGCAGGCAGCTGGCGACAATCTGGCGGCGTCGCGGAGCGACACCGCGGCGAGTCTTGGGGCAACTCGGCTACAGACAATGGCAACTCGGCTACGCGCAGGAGCAGCGCGGCCGCGGTCATCGTTCTCAGCGTACTGAGCTGGCTGGCACCGGCCGTCGCGACGCGAGCCGACGAACCGCGCAACGCGACCGCGGAGCAGCTCCGCTTCTTCGAGACCAGGGTTCGACCGCTTTTCGTCAAGCATTGTTATGAGTGCCATGGGGAGGCAGTCGCCGAGGGCAAGTTGCGGCTCGATACCCGGAGCGGTTGGGAACGAGGCGGCGAACGGGGCCCAGCGATTGTGCCAGGAGACCCGTCGTCGAGTTTGCTGATCCGGGCTGTGTCGCATCGCGACGGGAAACTCAAGATGCCGCCGCCGGATACAGGCGACAGGCTGAGTGATTCCGAGATTGAAGACTTGAGGCGCTGGATCCGCAACGGTGCCCATGATCCGCGCAGCGGACGGAAGATCGTCACCGACCTGGAAAAATCCGCCCGCGAACACTGGGCTTTTCAACCCATCGTCGCGCCGCATGTCGAAGCCAACGTCCATCCGATCGATTTTCTTATCGATCGCAAGCTTCGCGAACAGAATTTTGTCGCGACCGAACCAGCCGATGCGCGGACGCTTATGCGACGCATGAGCTTTGATCTGCTCGGCCTGCCGCCGACCGCCGAAGAGATCGCCGATTTTGAAAGAGAAGTTGCAGCGGAGTCGCTTCAGGACTCCGAGCCGAGTCACGGAGTGACTCGGCTACAGGACGGGACTCGGCCAGGGCATTCATCGCCACAGACCATCCAGCGGCTTATCGACCGTCTCCTGCAAAGTCCGCATTATGGCGAACGCTGGGGGCGGCACTGGCTGGACGTCGCACGGTACTCGGATGCAAAGGACGGCGTGCTGATGTATGGTGACGGCCGCATTCGCCCTTTCGCGTACACCTACCGCGACTACGTCATTCGGGCTTTCAACGACGACAAGCCTTTCGATCAGTTTGTACGAGAGCAGCTTGCCGCCGACCAGTTGAATCTTCCCGCGGATTCACCCGACCTGGCAGCGATGGGATTGCTGACGCTCGGCCGGATGTTCGACAGCAATCGACACGACGTGATCGATGATCAGATCGATGTGATCGGTCGCGGGTTTCTTGGACTGTCGCTTGCCTGCGCTCGCTGCCACGATCACAAGTTCGATCCGGTCCCGACTGCCGATTACTACTCGTTGTACGGCGTGTTCGCCAGTTGCATCGAGCCCTATGACCGTCCCCGCATCGGTGCGGTTACCGAGGCAGGCCAGGCGTTCGAACAGGAATTCGCGGCGAAACTGAAGGAAATTGAAGGCCAGCAGGCATCCCATTACGCGGAAACACTGAAGATCGCCCGGGATCGTACCCCGGACTACCTTATCCATGTGGCGACCACGCAACCCGACGTTGCGGAAACAGCGATCTTCTTCTTATCACTCACGCCCGAGCAATTGCGGCCGCAGATTACCAAGCGCTGGCGGCAATTGATCGCGAGGCGGGCATTTGCCGACGATCCGGTCTTCGGTCCCTGGTCCGATCTGCTGCGCGATCCGGCTCTCAGGCCGGACGAGTGGAGGAGCCGTGGAATCGATCCGCGCATCATCGACGGACTGGTGGCTGCCCAACCGACGTCGATGGCCGACGTCGCTAAGACCTACGGCAACGTGATCCGGGACGCGTGGTCGACAGGCTGCGCCGAAAGCGATCCGCTGGTTGCGCTGCTGGTCTCTCGCGACGGTCCGGTCTGGTTCCCAATTCGAGACGTCGCGTCCTATTTGTCAAGGCAACCTGGCGATGCTTATCGTGGATTGTTGGGGCAGCTGGATGCCATCGCCGTGAAGCACAAGGATGCTGCTGCCCGGGCAATGACGGTGCAGGATGCCGAAGTGCTGTGCGATCCCGTGATCTTTCAACGAGGCGATCCCAGTGCGCGCGGCACGCCGGTGCCGCGCCGATTCGTGGAGATACTCTCTCCCGCCGATCGCCCGGTATTTTCCCAGGGCGGAGGCAGGCTCGAGCTGGCCGATGCAATCGCATCGCCGACCAATCCGCTCACCGCCCGCGTCTGGGTAAATCGTGTCTGGATGCACCACTTCGGCGATTCGCTCGTGGAGAATCCCAGCGATTTTGGCCTGCAGGCTAAACGACCCGTGCAGCACGAGTTGCTGGATTTCCTGGCTGACTACTTCATCAAGCACGGCTGGCGGACCAAGCCGCTCCATAAGCTGATCCTGTCCTCGCGTGCCTATCAGCGTTCGTCGCAGCTTCCCGAGACCGAGGCGCTGGCAATCCAGCGGCAACGGGATCCGTCCAACTCACTGTGGTGGCGAACCAATCGTCGACGCCTCGACTTTGAACAGATGCGGGACACGATGTTGACTGTGGCCGGCGAATTGGATGCGACCTTGTTTGGACGTCCCGCGGTCGTTACGGACGATGCGAACCGCCGCCGCACCGTTTACGCCTTCGTCGAACGTCAGAACATCCCTGCCATGGTTCAGACATTCGACTTTGCCAACGCCGATACCTCCACTCCCCGCCGCAGCATGACGACGGTTCCACAGCAGGCTCTATTCGCGCTGAATTCGACATTCATGCTGGCTCGATCTGATGCGCTGGCGAAGCGAGTTGCCGATACCGAACCGGCGCGACACGTTGCACGCCTGTACGCCCTCGCTCTGGGCCGTGAGCCGACGCCTGCGGAAGTTGAACTGTGCGCGAGTTTCCTGACGACGGGGACGCCCGAGCAACTTGCTCAAGTGCTGTTGATGAGTAATGAACTGATGTTTGTAGATTGAGTCCCGCAGATTAATTCAGGGATAAACCTCGCATGTCAGACTGCTCCAGAACCCTTTCGCGACGCGATCTCCTGGCTACGATTGGCACGGGCATCGGCTGGCTGGCCCTGCCGTCGTTGCTACAGGCCGACCAAGCGGCAAATGCGAATCCGTTGGCGCCGCGGAACCCGCACTTTGCTCCACGCGCGAAACATATCATTCACGTCTATTTAAATGGTGGCCCTTCACAAGTCGACACCTGGGATCCGAAATTGGAGTTGACCAAATGGGGCGGCAGGAAGCTGCCGCTGGGCAACCTGACGACGGAACGTGAAACCGGCGTCGCGCTGGCTTCGCCTTTCCAGTTCGCTCAGTACGGCGACAGTGGATTGTGGTGCAGCGAGGTTTTCCAGCAAACTGCCAGTCGCCACGCCGATCGCATCTGTGTCGTCCGCTCGATGTATGCCAACACGCCGAACCACGAGCAGAGCATGCGGCTGATGAATACCGGTGACGAGCGGTTATCGCGCCCCAGCTATGGTTCGTGGTTGACCTACGGGCTGGGCTGTGAAAACCAGAATCTGCCGGGGTTCGTCACGTTGTGCCCCGGTTTGCCGGTCGCCGACTCGTCGAACTGGCGCAGCGCTTTTCTGCCGGGGATTTACCAAGGCACCTATCTCGACACCCGCAAGGCGAAGGTTACCGAACTGATCGCCAACATTCAGAGTCCCCGCACGCCTGCGTCGGATCAGCGTCGGCAACTGGATCTATTGACGAGTCTAAATCGGCAGCACCAGGCCACGCGGCGTGAAGATGCGAACCTGGAAGCCCGTATCCAGTCATTTGAACTAGCTTATCGGATGCAAATGGAGGCGACCGACGCGCTCGATATCTCCCAGGAGACCAAGGCGACGCAGGATCTCTACAAGGCAGAGTCGGTCCACGGCCGGCAACTGCTGATCGCACGCAGGTTGATCGAACGTGGGGTTCGCGTCGTGCAATGTTACCACGGGGATGTTCAGCCGTGGGATTCACACAACAATCTGGCGGAGGAACACCGCCGGCTGGGGAATGAAAGCGATGGTCCAATCGCGGCATTGCTCACCGACCTGCTTCAGCGAGGGCTCTTGGATCAAACGCTGATCATCTGCGGCGGCGAATTCGGACGTACGCCAGCGGTGGAAATCCCGATCGGCGGCGGCAATCCGACCGGCCGCGATCACAACCACCATGGATTCTCGATCTGGATGGCTGGGGGTGGTGTCAAAGGAGGATTGGCGTACGGCGCGACCGACGAATTTGGTTACCGAGCGGTCGAGAACCGTGTCCACGTTCGAGACATCCACGCGACGATGCTGCATCTGATGGGTTTCGATCACAAGCGGCTCACCTACCGCCACGCAGGTCTCGATTTCCGCTTGACCGGCATCGAGGAGGCTCACGTCGTGCACGAACTTCTCGCGTGATCCGCGTGAACCGTGACAGGATCACTCCGATACACCAAAAGTGTCCACGACGCCATTGGGTGAGTACCCCCGGCAGGGATCGAACCTGCGACCCCCGGTTTAGGAAACCGGTGCTCTATCCACTGAGCTACGAGGGCAAAGGGGCGTCCGTGCCGCTAACGGCTCATCTTATCCACTTTTTCTCGGACAGGCCACACCGCCGTTCGACAACTGCGCACTCACTCGACACTGTTCGGCGGATCAGGGAATCGCATGGGAGAAAGTCCTCTCCTATATATACGGGCGATGGGGTTTTACTCCCAGATGTTTTTGCCACAGACACCGAGGCCGTCGCGACACGGAGTTTGCGGGTGGCGAATCCGAACAAGGACAGCTAGAATGCCGGGAAGATCGAATCGAAGCCCCGGTGAGGTATCGAAATGCAACGCACATCCCTGTCTGGAATGATCCTTGGCCTCCTACTGTTCTGCGGTGGGGTTTTGGTTGCTTCCGAGGCCGATGAACTTCGGGAACGGGCCAAGGCAATGCGAAAGGAAGCCTCGGTCTTGGCCGAGCGAGGAAACAAGGAACAGGCCGAGCGATTGGAGAAAGAGTCGCTGAATCTGCTGGAAGCCGCCGAGCGAATGGAATTGAAAGCCAAGGGGAGCACGGAACCCGGCATCGACAAGGAAGCACGGCACCTGAAGGAACGGCTGCAAGACCTACTCGCTAAAGAGAAGATGCTGCGGGACTCAAACGCATCGGAAAAAAAGTTGGCCGCAGTGCGGGAACAAATCGCTGCGACGGAACGAGAACTCCACTCGATCCATGCGCATCACGCTGGGCATGGCAAACTTCCCCCGGAGTTCCACGCTCATGCTGAAAAGCTCGAAGCCGCCAGCCGACGCATCCACCATTTCCGAGTCGCAGCCGAGAATCTGAAGATGGCCGAAGCCCATGACCTTGCCCGCCAACTCATGGAAAAGGCTGAGGCGATGGAACGAGAGGTTCAGGAAGGGAAGAAACGTCTGGCTGAGGAAATTCAAAAAATCCAAGGTCGGGAACACGGGCCGGACGTTGTGCGAGAACTGAAACAAGAGATTGAACGGTTGCAAGCAGAGGTCAAGGAACTTCGGCAGAAGGTCGAGAAACGCTGAGCAAGCCAGGCGTTACCGAATTACTCGTGTGCGGGATGATGACGCAGAACTGCGTAACGCACTCCGCCATCTCGAAAGCCGCAGAGAAATACGGCGGGACGATCCTGCCGGTGAAGGCAATGAGAATGAGAACGAACGATTTCATGAAAGAAGCCTCATTTCATCGGGTGTTTCTCGAAGAACTCCCACATCAGATCGTTCGCTGAGATGTTCTTGGTGGATTTGCCCAATGCCTTGAGTCGTGGTTCTTGACCCGGCCAAGTGTGCCCACCGCCTTCGATGACGACCAGAACGACTTCGGAGAAATCCTTACCGCCACCGTAGGTCTTGCGTATGATCGTCGTACCGTCTTTGGCTCTATCGGGGAGCTTCGTGGCGACTGGCTCCTTCTCGCAACCGTTGGCCTTCACCCACGCTTGAATGGAATGTTCGACCGAATAGAACTCAGTGCCGGACAGACCTTTGCCCTTGCCGCCCTTGAATGGAGCGTTTTCGTCGTCGGTCCCGTGGAAGTGAATGACCGACACCGGACGTTTGGGCTTGCAGGTTTCCGTTCCCATCGGGCCACCGACCGGGGCAATGGCGGCGATACGATCCGACAATTCGGAAGCAAGCAGATACGACATGATCCCGCCGTTCGACATGCCGGTGGCGAAGACTCAACCACCACGCAGCACTTCATCGGTTTGCCGATTCCGCTTCCTGCACGCATCCGAGCAATACTACACCCGCTCCCAGACCTTCGCCCACTTCTTCCTCCAAGCGAACGGGCGATTGCAGACCGGACAAATCTTCGTCGGCAGGTTGGGCTTCTTGTGAGTCACTTGAGCAACACCAGCAACATGACCACTGGCGTCTTCGCCTTGATGGAATGCTTGAGATTGGCAGACATGTGGACCCATGTCCCGGCTTGTGCCTCTTGAACGTCTTCGCCCAAGCCGACGCTGGCGTCGCCCTTCACGAAGAACAGCATGGCCGGTTTTGCCGCCGTGTGTTCGGAAAGCTCCTGCCCCTGACCAAAGCCGAAAACGACCGCCTTGATCTTGTCGTCTTGAAAGATCGTGCGGCTCAAGATGCCGTCCGCAGGCGGCTCGGCTTCCTTGGCCAGATCGAGGATGTGCTTAAAAGTGGTCATTTTGACTTCCCTGTTTTCTTTGCCAGTGTCCCAACGAAATCAGTCGCTCGTTGAATCCAGTCCGTCAACTGGCCGTCGTCTTCGATGCCATCTGGCTCAACCATAACCCAGCCCTTCATCGGTTTGCCGGTAATGTCGAACTCCCGAACGTGCGGCTCCATCAGGGCTTCTTCGTAATTGTCCGGGCCGAGGCGGATAATGAGCGAGTTCTTCCACACGCCAACGAGCATATTGCCATTCAGCAAGAAGCCGACGCCGCCAAACATTTTCTTCTCTTCGATGTTCCTTTTGCGGGCCAGTGCACCGCGAATGCGGCTGGCGAGGGATTCGCTGAAAGGCATGGATCACTCCTACTTCAACACATTTGCTTCAACGATCCCAGATGGCCCCTGCACATCAACCACCTTCGCTTTGGGGTCAGCGGAACTCGCCGTGTTGCCGTAAATAGGGGCGGGCTTCTGGCTGTCCTTCACGATGATTGTCGCTTCGGCCCGCTTGAGTCCATCGGTCCTTCTGGCATCATCGCCAAGACTCCGAAGCATGATGCCCGGTTTGAGCCGAATACGTTCGGGATACTTTCCGGGTGCAACCATGATCGTGTCACCGGTGCTGGAAGCGTCGATGGCGGCTTGAATCGTCTTGTGGTCCTGCGGAACACGAAGTGTCGCAGCAAGGGCGGGTTGGGCCGTGATGACGGCGATCAGGAGCAGTAAGAGAGTTCGCATCATGATGAATTCGTCGCCTATTCCTTGCCGGTAGCGGCAATTACGCCATCAGGTATAGAAACGCATCGTCCGCCTTTTTCTGTTGGGCGTTGTTCTCGATGAATCGCTTGAGGATGAAGTAACCGTACAGCGTCTTGATCCGGTGCGTCAGCCGAGCCTCGTCCCGTTTCAGCATCCCCTTCCAATAGGCCGGATCACGAGGGTCATGCTCGGCCTTGAGAACGGCTCCGAGTTCTCCCTCAACATCAGGTAGCGACCGCCACAGTCGTATGTGCTGGTGATGGGCAGGTAGCGCCCTCTTCGCCAGCTCTTTGTAGCCAAAGCGATTCATCTCCGTGATTGCAGCAGCGTGGTTGATGATGTGCCAGAGTCCGCCGAACCCCTGCTTCTTGATAGCAGCTGTAGCGATCAGTTCTTCAATCGTGACTTCCACCATCTGTTGAATCGAAGCGTAGGGGTGAAACTTCTCGTCAGCGGCGAGCTTGACCTGATTCCCGTTCAGCCAGCCTTTTTCTTTGCCATAGTAGCCTCGGCCAGCGTGAGCCGTGTTGAATCCCTCGGTCAGCCTGGCAATTCCGGTGATGACCTCTGGCGTGGCGAAGTCGGCATGATCGTGCAACGCACGAATCGCAATGGAAGCGAAGATGATGTTGTGGCCGGATTGCCTCGTTTCTCCGATATTCTCTTCCAGAGCTTCGACAATCGTCTTCATCGTGTCGGGCTTGGGTTCCTCCTTTGGCAGTGGCTTGAAAAGATCAGCGGGCGTGACTCCGGCTTGCCTGGCGTTCCACCAAATCGCTTCCTCGCCAGCAATCACCCGTTTCATCTCGCCTTCCATACCTCGAAAGACCTCATCGGGCAGATCGCTTTGGTCTTCTCCAAAGAAGTACCCAGCAGCAACGGCGGCTCCCAGATGCCCAGCCATCGCCCCTGCCTTGTGTGCGTTGGCGAGTCCGTAGACGCCAGCTTGGAGGTACTCAAAGTCGATCATAGCCTTTTCCCATAGTTGAAGTCATTCCACCGATTCTCCCCCGCACGCCTTCAACATCGCTGCCAACGGCTCTGGGTCGGCCAGCCGGTGATCGCTGCCGATTTCAATCAACTTGGCCCCACTGTTCTTTGCCAACTCTTCGCTGTCTGCAAACGGGATCACGTCGTCGGCCTGGCTGTGCAGAATCACGGTATCGGGCCTAACCGTCTTTTTCGTTCCCCAATTCTTCCATGCTGGGCACAACAGAACGAGCTTGGCGGTGCCGCTGGTGATGTTCATGGCAACAGCCCCGCCCCGGCTCGATCCGACGACGACCTGCGGCTGATGCTTATCGAACTCCGCTTGGGCTGTTCGGACAGCGGCCTCAAAGTCGTCGTCATCGAGGGCGGGGTTGATGACGGTGTGGCCGTGGTCCTTCAGGTAGGTCGGTTTGATGCCGCCCGGAACAGAATGCCAGCCGTGGAGGAAGAGAATGAGCCTTGCGGTTCCCGATACTTGCGGAGCAACCAATGATCTGCGGTTCGTGGCCATCGTGTGAGGCGTCTCCCGCCGGGGCGCTGTTGGTTGCTGATCGCATCTCGCTATCGTAGGATACTTGCACTTGGCAGACAACATTCAGCCCCGCGCTGGCGGCGACAAGGAAGGGAGCGATGACGGGCAGGAAGCGGCGTCCTGGACGGCAAAGGCGTTCGATTGTTATCATGGGCCCACAGGCGGATCGCTGGTTCGCGGGCTACGTTGAGGTAGATGATTGTGGACGAGTCACAGGTCGGAGATGTCGCAGCGCAGCGCTTCCTGGAACGCCGATTGACCGAGCTGGAATCCCGATTCCTGCACCTGCAGCGCACTGTGGATGACCTGAATGGCGTCGCCATCGACCAGTCGCGGCGCATCGAATCGCTGGAGCGGCGATTGCAACAGATGTTGAGTCACGTTACCGCACTGACAGCCCGCGCTGCGGAAACGGGAGCGTTGGAGGACGAACGGCCGCCTCATTATTGAGCCCTCAAGATCGGATCGTAATTACCAGGAATTCGGCGCCGAGCGGGTCCCAGGACAGCCAGCGCTCCGGATGGCTGAAACGGGTTCTTTGTGCAACAATCGAAAACCAGTGCGGCGCGCCACCACGTCGCCGGCGGGCCTGTAGCTCAGTGGTTAGAGCAGGGGACTCATAATCCCTTGGTCGGGGGTTCGAATCCCTCCGGGCCTACTTTCGCACCGCGCCGCTGGACGCAGCATTACGGCGTCTAACTCCGCAACGACTTGGGAGTTAGACGCGTCGTCCTCGGTCACCGAGTTTCGTGTCGGTTCGTCGGGCAACGCGGCGTTTCGCTCTGAATCGCATCCTGCGCGCTGCAAATGCGCTGCGCTTTTTAACGCCTCGGGGACGTTGACGCGGCTGGCGGCGAGGGACAGCATTGCTCCGACCTGCGTTACAGCGTCCGCTTCCTGTCGCGACTCGGGACAACCCAGACATCGCGGGCGGTCGTCGGCAGAAACTCGTAGAAATCGAGTCGATGGCGCCGGCCCTACTCCGCCGGTCTCGAGGAGCCCGAAAGATCGCGGCACCCGATGCTACCCCGTCGGGACAGAATTAACGGCACCAGTGTACATGCGTATCGTTTTCCGTCAAGACGGCAGGTTGAATCGCCGCTGACGACGTGTGCCACAATCCCCGCCTGGACATGATCAATGAGGAGTCGCGGCGAATCGCCTGTCGAGCGGCGATGGGGGCGGCGGGGACGCCGCTGAAGGTGGAGGCGATAGTGTCTGCCGATTTCGACGCTCGATCGCGACGTTAACTTGCCGCCCGAAGAAGGATTACGGATATTAAGTCCCTGACGTTCATTCGTCGCTTTTCGCAGGAGCGTTCACGTCCGTGACTCATTCCAACGATCCGCAACTTTCGCTGATTCTGGACCGCTTTGACCGCGAGAGGGCCAAGGGTAATGTGCCGCCGGAGATCGGCTCTTATTTGCCCGCGGCTGGCGACGCGTCCAGGTTGCCGCGCCGCGAGCTCTTGATTGAGCTGGTGATGATCGACTTGGAGCGCCGGTGGCGGTCTGGCGGGGGCGAACTTCCAACCATTGCAGTCGATCGAGAATCCGCGTTGGAGGCGACCCTCGACGTAGTTCCGGGGAGTGACCCGTCGGGCTCGGAGCGATCGCCCTTCGCGCGACCGATCTCTGCCAGCTCTGACCGCGCGACCGCTTTGCAGTGCTTTTCGGGACGATTCTTGGATCACTCGTCGGTGTAGTAGTGATGCTATTCGTTCGAGAAGAACGAAGGTAAGGAACCCCAGCCCCTATGCCCCAACCAACTGATCGCAACCTGCTCGTCGGCATCCTGGCCTTGCAGATGGACTTTGTGAGCCGCGACCAACTCCTCGCGGCGATGAATGCCTGGGTGCTCCAAAAGGATAAGCCGCTGGAGCTGGTACTGTTCGATAACAAGGCTCTGTCCAGCGACACGATGGCGTTGCTGCAAGCCCTCGTCGCCAAGCATCTCGAAATTCACGGAAACAATGCTCAACAGAGCCTGCAATCGCTGAGCTCAATCGGCGACCTGCGTACGGAACTGCAGTCGCTCGCCGATCCCGATGTGCAGGCCACGTTGTCGCATGTGGCAAAACCCGCAGGAACCGTCGATGCAACCGTCGACCACCAGGCGACCCAAATTGACGCGATCTGCGATAAGTTCGTCCGGGCCTGGCGAGACGGGCAACAGCCGAAGATCGAGGATTATCTGCTGCAGCTGCCCGCGACGGCACAAGACGAATTGCTCGAGGAATTGCTGCGGGAAGAAATTCAGTTACGTCGAGCGGCCGGGGACGTCGTGCGTGCCGAAGACTACCAATCCCGATTTCCACAGCACCACGCGATCATTGCGAGGGCATTCACGCCCCCGTCGTCTCGCGGCAGTCGTCTCGGGTCGACGATCGAGTTTCGTCGGGGTGGCGGACGCGGAGACTCTGGCTCGGAAACGCGGTTCCGTGTGATCCGGCCGCATGCTAAGGGCGGTCTCGGAGAAGTGTTCGTTGCCCGCGACACCGAACTCAACCGCGAAGTGGCACTCAAGGAGATTCAAGAGCGGTTCGCCGCCAATCCGGATAGTCGCTCGCGGTTTCTACTTGAAGCGGAGGTCACCGGTGGACTCGAACATCCGGGAATCGTTCCGGTGTATGGTCTCGGCCAGTACGCCGACGGTCGACCATTCTATGCGATGCGGTTCATCAAAGGCGATAGCCTCAAAGAGGCCGTTGAGCGGTTTCACGGGAGGCAGCGCGATGCCAAGGAATTCACAACCGGCGAAGTCGGCGTTGAATTCCGACAGCTGTTGGGCCGCTTCGTCGATGTGTGTCAAGCGATTGAGTATGCCCACAGCCGGGGCGTATTACACCGGGACCTGAAACCTGGCAATATCATGCTCGGAAAGTATGGCGAAACACTCGTGGTGGATTGGGGCCTGGCCAAAGTCGTTGGTCGCACGGAGCAGCACAAAGTCTCAAGCGAGCTAACGATCTCCCCTGAATCCGGCAGTGGCTCGGCTCCGACGCAAATGGGTTCCGCGGTGGGAACGCCTGTCTTCATGAGCCCGGAGCAGGCCGCCGGCCGATTGGACGAACTCGGCCCGGCCACGGATGTTTATAGCCTGGGCGCGACGCTTTACCATATCCTGACGGGCCAACCGCCATTCACAGATCGCGACCTGGCCGACATCCTGCGTCGGGTGCAAGCGGGAGATTTTCCGCGTCCGAGAGAGTTGTCGTTGACTCCGCGCAAGGGAGAGCCCGCAGCCGGCGAAAGCCGGCCAGGGTCATACTGGGCTGTTCCAGTGCCTCTCGAAGCCATCTGCCTGAAGGCGATGTCGCTGCGCCCGAGCGATCGGTATGGCTCGGCTGCGGAGTTGGCGAAGGACGTGGAACGCTACCTGGCAGACGAACCGGTTTTGGCAATCAGCGAGCCGTTCACCGAACGCGCTCGACGCTGGGTGAAGCGCCATCAAACACTGGTCGGTTCGACAGCTGCGGCGGTTTTAGTGGCCACCGTTTCGCTTTCGGCTTTGGTATTGGTGGTCAGCAACAACAACAAGCGCCTGACTACCGCTTTGGCCGATACGAAACAGGCGAAACAGGAAGCGGATCAAGCCAAGCTGGCTGCGGTCCAGGGACTTGTCACGGCACTCAGGCATGCCCCGGCCGCTCGGGTACCTGAGTCGATCGACGCCTTACTTCGCCACCGAGACGTCGTTGTCCCGATCCTGCAAGAGCGGTTTGCCGGTGACCAAGGCATTCCCAAGCTGCAGTTGGGGCTGGGGCTCGCGGCCCTGGGGCAAGCCCCGTACGACTTTCTGACCGATCAGATAATCGTGGCGGACCCAGAGTCGGCAGCGAACCTCTTATTCGTTTTCCAGCTCGAACCAGCGGCCTATGTGGCTCGTATCCGCGAAAGGTTTGGGAGCAGGTTGGTTCATGAGACCGTTGATGGTGGCACGCGGTTCAATGAGCAAGAAGTGTTGGAGCGTGCTCGGCTGGCCATCATGGCGTTGGATCTAGGTCAGACGGCCGACGCAATCGAAATGCTGCACAACGGATCGGATCCTCGTCAGCGGACGTGTTTTATCGAGCAATTCGGGAGTCGCGAGCATGCCTGGGTGAGTATCTTAGAGGCATTGACCTCAGTGCAGGATCCTGATTTCCGTTCAGGTCTTGTCATTGCCCTGGGAGGCTTGGGTCCCGATGCGATTCCGGATGAAACCCGACAGCGACTTGTAGCGGAAATTGGCCAGTTGTACCTCCACGAAGAACACGCTGGCGTGCGCAGCGCAGCGGAATGGAACTTGCGTAAGTGGAGTCTGCCGATTCCTCCACGAGACAGAGATCGGTACCTGCCGCAAGAACAAGCGCGATTCTCGCAGGAACTTGGTATATCACTCGTTCTTGTCCCCCGCGGAAGTTTTGATCGTACCGTTAGCGAAGCCGAAGCCAAGCTCGCCGTCGTCAAGGGACCTGCCGTCGTGCGCAAATCGTCAACGGCCAGCGTGACGCTGAGCCACGATTTTTACTTGGCAGACCGCGAGGTAACACTCAGTCAATTCCGCGAGTTTGTAAGAGATTCGCAGTTAATTGGCGCGAACGAGCTGTCGACCAGAGAGGGAGGGACTCCTTTGCCACGTGAGCGTCCGCAAGCAGCCGCAAGGGCGCCTAACCAATTGTCTTCAGTCCAGACGAATTCTAGTCCTTATAGTCAGGTAGGTCCGACTCTCGAAAATCAGATGCAAGACGACAGTGAATTGCCTGTTCAGAACATCACCTGGGAGCAAGCGGTATTGTTCTGTAATTGGTTGAGCAAGAAAGACGGTCTGACTCCGGCCTATCGGGACGACCTGAAGACCAACACATGGCAGCTGTTGCCTGAATCTACCGGTTATCGTCTTCCGACGGAAGCCGAATGGGAGTACGCATGTCGTGCAGGCACCAGTACTCTCTATTGCTTCGGCGACAATTTGGCGCAACTCGAGCAATACGCGGCGTACCGGACTCGACTCTCGCCCGTCGCCTCGCGACGCCCCAATGCATGGGGGTTATTCGACATGCACGGCAACGTGTCCGAATGGTGTCAAGACTGGTACCAGCCGTTCGCCGATCCCGTGAAAGACTCCGGCGAGGGGAATGGTGACGCGGATGCACTCGGCGATGCAGAACCAAAAAGCGGAAAGCAGGTCATAAATCCCACTGGCCCGGGAAGCGGAGAAAGGCGTGTCGTGCGCGGCGGGTCATTTCGCACGGATGCCGTGTCAGGAACACGTTTCCATCGCAATCCGACTGAGCGAGATGTCGAAGTCGGTTTCCGGGTCGCCAGGAGTAAACTCGCCACAGCGGCACTGGCGAAAGTTATCCCGCCAGATGACGCACGCGCTGATTCAGGGCCGGAGCCTGTCGCACCGAGCCGACCCGGTGCGGTTGGCGATGCCCAACCCACACTGGCCCCATTGCCCGCGCTGAGCGAACCCGAGACGCTGGCTCACGATAACTTCACGAATGCCGGATTTGAGGAAACGGCCGAGAGCCGGTTGAGTGGCTGGAAGGTGCAATCTTACAAACAACAACCTGATCGTGCGCAAATCACAACCGTTGCGCCGAGGCTGGGCAAGAAGTGCCTCCAAATCCAATCCGCCATGTTGGATGACATCCACGTCGTCCAGCGGATCGTCGTGAAGGCACATGCCGACTACGAACTGTCAGGCTGGGTGAGGACCGAAGGTGTCGAGATGGAGCCGGGTAGTTCGTTAGGGGCCACCATTTCGATTGCCGATGGATTTGAATGCACTGAGAGTGTCCATGGTACGAACAATTGGCGACACGTTCGGCTCAGTTTTAATTCCGGCGATCGAACGACCATCCGCGTCGGTCCACGATTGGGGCACCATGGCAGCCTTGCCAAGGGGACGGCATGGTTTGACGACGTGGTGGTGAGTGAACGTCCCAGGAAAGAGAAGTAATCAGTTCTTGTCCAGCTCGTCACCGGGAAACGTCGGCCAAAACCAGTCAATCCGTGGCGTGTTTCGCTCGCAAGGAGACGGTTACGAATTGGGGACGGTTCGGTTTTGGCCGTCGTGCGTTTCCGGCAGGTAATGTTAGAATCTCGGACTTCCAGGCGATTCTCTCCTTGGCGCGAAACGCCCCATGTCCGATTTGACCCACATCCTATCGCAAATCGAATCCGGCGATCCGTCGGCGGCGGAGCAGCGGTTCCGTAAACCCAATTCTGAAAGACCACTCGAAAAACGTTTGGGCGACGACCGAAGTGCAGTTCGCGGACTTCAATTGAGACTTTCCGACTTTCGAATGCCAGCGGATGACGGCCAGGCGTTGACTCTAAGGATCGTAGCTTCTCACGGAAGCGATCAAACCACCTGTCCGCCGTCTGCGGAGCGTTTTGGTACGCCCAATCGTATGCGTCAGCCAAGTCCTGTCGCGCGAGTCGGTGGACGACAACTTGATAGCTCACACGGAAGGCTTCCGCTGTGCGCGTGCGCGGATCGCGTCGAACGCTTCGTTAAGAGGCTGGCCTTCGTCGCCGGCCTGCCAGTCATCGACCGCAAGCTGGATGGCCGCCGCGTCGCGATCGAACTCCTGAAGGACCTGTAAAGCGTCACGCAGCAGTTCGTCCTCATTCGTATATCGCCCCGTGGCCATCTGACTGGCGATGAGCTGCTGAACGTCAGTGGGAAAAGGATAGGACATGGGAAACTGTCTCGCTGCA
>Ga0233425_10000822_pt1 | contig 75245 bp, 61 predicted proteins | sample Watercolumn_Towu_2_FD_181712 | JGI IMG/M metagenome (GOLD analysis project Ga0233425, IMG submission 181712) | Freshwater microbial communities from Lake Towuti, South Sulawesi, Indonesia - Watercolumn_Towuti2014_140_MG | ecosystem: Environmental > Aquatic > Freshwater > Lake | place... | reverse complement strand
GCACCCCGGTCACCAGGACCCCGATCGCCAGGACCCCGATCGCCAGGACCCCGGTCGCCAGGACCCCGGTCGCCAGGCGGGCCATCGAGCGGCCGGCGTCGTTCTTGAGGTGGGCGCTGTTCCGCGGGAGGACCGTCCGGACGGCCGCCTGGATCACGCGGCGTCGGCGGAGGCGCCGGTCGATCGACGGCGGGTTGAGGTGGTGGCGCATCCTGAGCGCATAAATGCGATGGCGTCATCCAAGGCGCGCATGCCGCGCAGGCGATAACACTCAGTACACCGCGAAGTAGAGTTTGTCGAACTCTGTGTTGCATGATAAACGGCTCCTATGGTTGTGGAACAAGCCTGGTTTTCGCAGACGATTCAAATCAAATTCCCGCCGCAGGATGGCGTGAATGTCGTTCACAAGGTGTCCGAGTCGAAGAAGTCCTCGCGCAGCAGTTCGAATTGGATTGACAGCGAACGATACGTCGCCTCGCCGTCTGCGGGACGGGAGAAATTGCGAATTCGTTCCTGCATGAGCGTAATCTCGTCGTCGAGCGAATCGCTCCATTGGATCGGTTCCGCGACAGGACCGTCCTGCGAGTCCAAAGTGGAGGAAGAACCGTTTACTGCCGCGATCCGCTGCGGTTCCTTCCGCTTATCGGGCGAGTCGGCATCGCGAAAACAGGCTATCAGCCAGACTACGACGGCGGTAACACAGGTGATCGATCCGGACGCGAACACCAGCGACCAACGCGACCTCCAATGGCGACGATGTGACTGGGCACTCGCGGCAACAACGGGCACCACCGGGGTAGTGAAATCACCGATATCGACAGGATCGGCCGCTGCCCTCAGCAGTTGATCCATCGCCAGCCAACCTTCGCGAAGCGACTTCACTTGTTCGTCGTCGGTGTCCAGTGGCGTGGCCGGGTCGGCCGTCGCGCGCTCAAGAATGCTGAGCAGCTCCAGATCGGCGGATTGGTCGTCGCAGTCGGTCGGTTTGTTCGACGGACTCCTCGGATTCTCGGTCATCGGTCGCCTCGCTGAATGGCCAGGGGCAATCTACTGGACAATGGTTGATGGGACGGTTCGATCTCTAGGGCGTCGGTTCGGCGAGCAGCTGCCGCAGAGCCAGCAGGCCGCGGCGACAATGGCTTAACGCCGTACTCAACGGAAATTCCATGGTGGCGGCGATCTCCGCGAATTCCATATTGCCGAAATACCTCAACATCAATACCCGCCGTTGCGGTTCTGTCAGTCGATCGATCGCCATTCTCAGTCTTTCCTGTTCCTCGGCGCGGATCAGCTGCAGTTCGGGCGCGAGATCGCTCCCCGATTCCCCGCCGCCATTCCGGCCGTCGCCCATCAAGGGGTCCGCGGATGCATGTTCGCGTCGCGCTTGTCGGGCTCCGTTCGCACGAAACCAGTCGCACGCCAATCGATCCGCGATGCGAATCAGGTAAGCGCGAGGAGTTCCTCGTTCCCGATAACCAGCCCGCGCCTGCCAGGCCCTGCGGAAAACTTCTTGCGTCAGGTCGTCCGCCAGATCGGCAGATGGCAACAACGCTCCAAGGAATCCGCGCACGGCCCGGGAGTAGTCTCGTACCCAGTGCGTCAGTCGCTCGCGGTCCGCATCTTCGCTGGCGTTCATGCGTACCATAATAAACGGACGATCCGCGAACTTATTGCAGCCGGCGGGAAAAAAAGCTCCAACGGCCGAGGAAAAGGGCGAAACGGCGGGGCTACGTGGCGGGGGCTTCCAGCCCCCGCCGGGTCGCGGAATTGCAGATCACAGAGCGACGACTTTTTCTTGCCCCCCTTTGGATATTGTGAGATACTACCCCGCAATGTCGCCGCAGGTAAGAGAGGACGCAAGAAAAACAAGCCGCTGGGGATCATGTCTGTCGCATGTGCAAGCCTCCTGCTCCAGCCACGACCAGTTTCAGCGTCTTCGGACAGATCGAAGCTCTCTGTGGCGAGTTTCGACGTCAATGCCACCAAGGCGGCAGGCCCAACATCGACGACTTCCTGGGAGCGGTCGCCGTGCGGGATAAGGACAATCTGTTTCGCAACCTGCTCCATATTGATTTGGAGTTTCGAAGGCGAAACGGTGAGTTGCCGACGTCGGCCGACTACTTGAACAAGTTTCCGGAACGCGATGCGGTCATTCGCAGCGTCTTTTACGAGTCGACACGAAGCTGGAGCCGCTCTCCTTCCCACCCCGGCCGGACCTGGTCGAGAGAATCGAATATCAATATCGAGACTGTTGCGGGTGCATCTGGCGATTCGGAATCGGATGTACCCGCCGCCAGCCGATTGGGTGGATACTGGCTCTGCAGGGAAGTTCCTGCTATTTGGGTCGGGGCGCCGTCGCGATCCGCTGCAGGAAATCGTCCGCCGATTCCAGCGTCGGGACCAGCAGGTCGGGTTCGCAGGCCCGCAGCTCGTCGGCGGGATGGCTGCCGGTGGCGACGGCGAGCGATCGAGCGCCGATGGCTCGTGCGCAGCGAACGTCGAGTGGTGTATCGCCGATCACCCAGACATCGCGGTGCGGCGAGTTGAGATGCCGGCGCGCCGATTGCAAGGCGGCCGCCGCGACCAGATCTCGATGGGCATGCTCGTCGCCAAAACCGCCGAAAGAAAAGAAACCGTGCAGCCGGTAATGCTCCAGCTTCAACGCGGCACCTTGGCGCACATTGCCCGTCAGCAACCCGAGCGCCACATCGGGGGTCACGGCGAGGGTTGCGAGCAAGGACGCTACACCCGGCAAGACAGAGCCCTGGCGCTGGGGGAGTTCGACAGCCAGTTGACGCAGGTAGGCGTCGCGAAACCGTTGCCAATTATGCTCGCAGTTTTCGATCGCGTGCCGCTCGAAAAGCTCCGCCGCAATACCGCGATCGGTGCGTCCGCTGAGTTCCACCTGGAAAGGGTCGGTGACACCAAATTCATCGCGCATCGCGCCCCGCAGAGAAGCCAATCCTGCTCCACCGGTCAGCAGCAGCGTTCCGTCAATATCAAACAGCAGTACGACCATTCAGGACCGCGTTGTAGGAGGAGAACCAGTCTATTTTCCCAGCTTGACTTCGAACAATCCGGCAGAGTTTGCGGCAGCGCGGGCCAAACCGCCCGTGTTAAACTCGGCGGCGATCTCTCCGGTTGCGCTCAGCGCAATCAATGCCCCGTCGTCCGGCTTGAGAACTTCATGTACAACCTGTCGGGCCGCCACGGCGACCGGCAGCTTGAGAAACCGCATGCGCGCCGAGACATCGTGGGCCACGGCATTGCGAATGAACTCCTCGCCGGTCCCGGTGCAGCTCACACCACAGGTGGCGTTATCGGCATAGGTACCGGCGCCAACGATGGGGGAGTCCCCCACGCGTCCGTATTTCTTGTTGGTCAGACCGCCCGTTGACGTTCCTGCCGCGATGTTTCCGCGCCGGTCGAGGGCAACGCAGCCGACTGTACCTTTCTTGCCTTCTTTGGCTTGCCGGTCGCGGACCTCGAGCCAGTTCTTATGCTGTCGATCGGTATCGAAATAGGAAGGTTCCACACGCGTCACCTCCATCTCGCCGGCGAATCGCTCTGCGCCATCCGCCACCAGTAACACGTGTCGCGTTCGGGTCATCACCAGCCGCGCCAGCGAAATCGGGTTCTTGACCGTACGAACTCCCGCCACGGCGCCGCAGGCCCGGTTCGATCCGTCCATGATCGAAGCGTCCAGCTCGTGTCCTCCTTCACTATTGTAGACCGCGCCCTTTCCGGCATTGAACGTCGGATCATCCTCCAGACTGCGGATTACCTGCTCCACAGCATCCAGGCTGCTGCCGCCCGACGCCAGGACCTGTTTGCCGATCTCCAGCGCGCGCCCCAGGCCTGCCTCGTATTGCGCTCGCAATTCGCGATCCATTGATTTCGGGTCGTCCAGCGCGCCGCCATGCAGCACGATCGCGTATTCCGGGCGATTCGCCGCCGTCTGCGCCGCGACATCCGTGGAACCTGCAGGATTCAATATGCAGAACAACATCGCCGCCAGAGCGGCTCGCAAAAGTATCATGTTCGCCCTTTCCTCAACGCCCAACTGTCGATCGAAACTGCCTCAGTTCGTCCAGTACACGCTGCATATCGTCCGGCAGCGGTGCGACGAATTCAAGTGGGAGCCTGGTAATCGGGTGCTGGATTCGCAGCGAGTAGGCATGCAGCGCCTGGCGACTCAGCAGCAGCGTATCGTCCCGATCGCCTCGCAATTCCCCCTGCCGGATCTCACAGCGACCGCCGTACTGACGGTCGCAGAGCACCGGCAGGTGGATATGGGCCAGGTGAACGCGGAGCTGATGCGTGCGGCCCGTGCGGGGCACCAGGCGCATGAAGGCAAAACCGGAAAATCGCTCCAGCACTTCGTAGAACGTCTGCGCCTCGCGACTGGTCGAGTGGTCCGCCCGTATCGCCATCTTCTCGCGCTGGTAGGGATGGATTCCGATCGGTAGATCGAGCAGATCCCGGTCGCGATCCGGGTGCCCGCAGACGATCGCGCGATACTCTTTTTCGGTGACCCGACTTTCAAACTGGGAGGAAAGTTCGAAATGCGCGCGATTCGTTTTCGCGATCACGATCACACCGCTCGTTTCGCGATCGAGCCGGTGAACCACGCCCGGCCGGGCTGGCCCGCCCGCGTCACTCAGTTGCTGAAAGTGGTGTGCCAGGGCCGCCGTTAACGTCCCTTTCCAATTTCCGCGCGCCGGATGAACCACCATGTGGGGTGGCTTGTTAATGGCCGCAAGATGCTCGTCTTCGTACAAGATCTCCAGCGGAATATCTTCGGGCTCGGGGCCTTCCGCGGGCAAGTCGGGCAGTCGCACCTGGATCCGATTTCCCTCTTTCAACCGAAATGCGGCGCGAACCTGAAGTTCATTCACGAGCACGTTTCCCGCATGGATCACCTTGCGCAGGAAGACCCGGCTGCAATGCGGAAACTTTTGCGCGAGTAGCGCGTCCAGCCTCGTCCCGGCTTCGTCTGGTTGCACGACAATCTCATGCGTCGTCGCGCCAGGTGTGCCGAATTCCGTCATCACAAATTGATCCATCGCCAGGTTCGGCGGGAAACCCTAACGAACCCGCATTGAGGAGCGACGGTGCGAGCCCCGAACGAAGGATGCGCGCCAGATCTGCGAGGGGATGGTCTGGCGACCGCTGCTTCGCCCATTAATTGCCCGGTTCCACCGGGTTGGCAGGCTCCGACTCCGGCTTGGCCGCTCCCTCTGGATCGGTCGCTCGCGGTTGCTCAGGCTTCGGCTCTTCGGGCTTCGGCTCTTCGGGCTTTGGAACCTCGGGCTGATCCTTTCCCGTTTCCGGCGAATCCGGATCGGCCGGCGGACTGGGCTCATCGGGCTTGGATTTCTTTGTCTCGTCCGACCTGTTCCCACTCTCCGGCAGGTCCAGCCCTTTGCCGAAACCGCCAAAGGGGTCATCGAGTCCGGTCCGTGAGCCTGGTCGATCGGAGAGGTCTCCGAATTCCGGGGGAAGAATGTCGCGGTTTCCAAACGGAGGCAGCACTGCGGGCGTCTGCTTGCCGAACCAGTCATAAAACTGTTCGACCGAGGAACTCGCCAGGTAATCGGCGCGGGCCTTGGCCGCCTTACCGAAAGCTGTTTCGGGAGCGGTGGAGTGGACCTGGCGGAATTTTTCGGAAGCCTGTTTCAATTCTCCCATCGCCTCAAAAGTCTGCGCCAGACCGTACAAGGCGAAAACGCGCAGATCGGGTTGGCCGGCTTTTTCGGCAACTTCCTGAAATCCTTCCTTGGCGTCCGAAAGTTCCTTTCTCGCGATTTCGCGGTCGGTGAACAGACGCGCACACCCGGCCGACAGTTTTCCCTGGGCTGCATTCAAAACCGCCCACAGCCCGGGTACCTGGTCGGCGTGCATGGTGGCTACGGCATCGATTTTCTTGTTGCGCTGGTCGGGGTTGCGCTCCATCGTTGCCGCGAAGTAATCCCGCCAGGTTGCGCCGGCCGCAATCGATTTCTGGTACTGGACAAACGAGTAGGCGATCCAGGCGACCAATATCAAACCGATTCCGATGGCGATGTTCTTGCCATATGGCCGAATTTGCTCGATATGCTGCCCCAACCAGTCGGCCAGCACGTTGGTCTGCAGCTCATGTTTTCTTTCGGTCTTCATGGGCGTAAGTATAGGACTCAAAAACAGATACCGTCAAGGTCGTTCCGGGGCCGGCCCGCCTCCCATGCCGGTCGGGCTCCGACGCCGTCCGCATGCCGCCGCAGCGGCAGCGGGGGCCGGATTCCGTTTGTTTTCGCCGGCCGGCTGTTGACGACGCCATCGAATTGTTCGGTAATGGGTCGCTCCCCGGTTCGCTTGTCCGGCAGCTCCGTTGCTGCAGATTCCGTCTCAAGGGTGCGCAATGACCTCGGTCCCGTCCGTATCGGCATTTGATTCGGCGTTTGAAATTGCCACTTCGCGACTTCGATTCGGCCCCGGCAGCACGGGCGAAGTCGGAGCCGAACTGAAGCAGCTCGGAGTCCGACGCGCGCTGCTGTTCGTTGACAAAGCCGTGCAGGCGACGCCGCAATTCGATCGCCTGCGGCAGTCGCTGGACGATGAGCGCGTCGCATTCGACCAGTTTGACGCGATTCGGATCGAGCCGAGTTTCGAGTCGTTTTCGACGGCGATCGAAAGGGCGGTACGAGGCGAGTATCAAGGATTCGTAGCCATGGGAGGCGGTTCGACGATCGATACGGCGAAAGCGGCCAACTTGTTTGCCACCTATCCCGCGCCGTTTCTGACCTACGTTAACGCTCCGGTGGGTGAGGGTCGACCGGTTCCCGGGCCGCTCAAACCGCTGATCGCGATCCCGACCACATCCGGAACCGGCAGTGAAACCACAGGCGTTGCGATCTGCGATCTGACAGACCGGCGGCTGAAGACCGGCATCGCGCATCGATTTCTCAAGCCGACTCTGGGAATTCTGGATCCCGACAATATTTGCACGCTGCCGGCCGCCGTTGCTGCATCGACCGGGCTGGACGTTCTCTGCCACGCCATGGAATCGTACACGGCGTTGCCGTACAACCGTCGCCCGGCGGTCGCGCGGCCCGAACAGCGGCCGAATTACCAAGGCGCCAATCCGATCAGCGATGTCTGGGTGGAAAAGTCGATCCGGATGGTCTCCGAGTTCCTGCCTCGCCTTTTCGCGGATCGGGGCGATGAGGCGGCGCGCGAGAGCATGCTGCTGGCCGCGGCCTATGCGGGTATCGGATTTGGCAACGCCGGCGTACACCTTTGTCACGCCATGTCGTACCCGATCGCCAGCCTGGTGCACGACTACCGCCCCCGCGATTATGACGTTGACCATCCAATGGTGCCGCACGGTGTCTCGGTCATGCTCACGGCGCCGGCCGTCTTCGAATTCCTGGCGCCGCGCGACACGGCCCGGCATGCTCAGGTGCTGCGCTGGATCGGCTACCGAGGCCCCGACGTTCATGACCACGATCTTGGCAAAGGACTTCGCGACGCATTGATCGATCTGATCCAACGGTACGATCTTCCGAATGGGCTGGCGGCGTTGGGCTACGATCGATCCGATCTGCCCAGGCTGGCGGAAGGCGCGCTGGTGCAGCAGCGATTACTGCGATTGGCGCCGTGCGACATCGGCGAACAGGAACTCTGCCAGCTGCTCGAACAGTCACTGCAACTCTGGTGAGCCGCACCTTGACGCGCCGGAGCCAGGCGACTACGACTTTCTGATACCTTTTCCATAACGATTGCCGCCATCCAGCGGCGAGGATTTTTCCAAGCAAAGGGGAGTAACGATCGTGGCAAAACAGAAGAAATCCAAGAGCAAGAAGATTGCCAAATTCATGGGGCGAATCGGCATGCGCACCGGAGAAGCCCTGGTGGAAGCCGACGAAGCCTGGTCCGCCGCGGAACCGGAGGTCGTCATTGGAGAGCTCGACGGTCCGGTCGGCTACGCGATCGCCAATCTGCTCGGCAATCAAGTCAAGGGGCACACCAAGGTCTTTGCGATTCTCAACAGCGACGTGCAGATCCGACCCGCGACCTTGATGGTCAGCAAGGTGACCGTGGACAACACCAAGTACACCAATATTCTCATGGGCACCGTCCAGGCGGCAATCGCGCATGGTGTTCTGGACGCGGTGCGCGCTGGCGATATCCCTCGGAAACGAGCGGACGAACTGGGAATTATCGTTTCGGCTTGGCTCGACCCAGGCATCGTTGACGCAAAGTTCGATCCTGGCGTGCTGTTTCAAACCAATCGCGAGGCGACCGCCAAGGCGATTCACAAAGCGATGCACGGAATTCCGGATATCGACTGGCTGCTCGACAACCAGGACAAGGTCGAGCATTACTTTCACCGATTGGCGATCGATCAGAAGTTGTAGATCGTCGTCCGTTGGGAGTTTCCCGTCACGGTTGGTGGTCGATGCGAACAAAGTTCAAGGGATCTTCGTTGCGCGGGTTGTCGACGCGGATCGCCATTTTTCCGTCGAGAAATTCGTCGATCGATTTCCCCACCACTCCGGCGCGCCAGCCGCGGGCCAGTCGAGGCGGTTGGCTTTCGTCGCTGGCGAACCCCAACCGGTAGGCGATCAGGTCCCGCAGATCTTCGACGGTACCGACCAGGCTGGGCGCGACTTTTGCTTCGCGGCAGATGCAGCCCAGCGCCGTGTAAAGAAACTGTCCCAGGACGCTCAGTTGCGGCCGGCTCGATCGCATTCCTTTGCCGGGACAGTTCCGGTCCGGCAGGGCCAGTGCGCGTTGGATGCACTCGACGAGTGCCGGCATGATTCGCTGAATGTCTCCCCGCTCCATTCCGCGCACTGCCTTGATCCGTTTGGGATCCGATGTCTGCCGCTTGGCCAGTTCCACAATCAGGTCATCGCGCAGCACGCGCCGCGGCGGCCAATCGCGGTGGGCCGCCGTCTGATCCCGCCAGTGCCAGACCTCGCGGACAATCGCCAGTTGCCGCGGGCTGAGCCCGGCGATGCCGGAGACCCGCCGCCACCGCTCCGCGGATTCCGCCCGCTCGACCTCTTCCTGCCAGTCGCTCATTTCGCTGCGCATCCAGTCGGTCCGCCCGCAACGGTCGATCTGTTCACCCAAATGCTTGCGCAGCGGCAGCAAATGGGTCACGTCCTGCAGCGCGTATTCCAGTTGCCGCGCCGAAAGCGGCCGCTGCCGCCAGTTGGTACGCGTTTCGCCTTTTTCCAGCTGCTCGCCCAGGATCCGCTGCAACAACGTGCCGTACGAGGCAGGATAATCGAGCCCGACAATGGCGGCCGCGATCTGTACATCGAACATCGCGTGCGGGCGGCGGTTCGTCGCCAGCCGGCAGAACCGCAATTCCTCCCGGCCGGCGTGCACAATGGTCTCGTGAGGGCCGCGGGCCAACAGTTCCCAGAACGGGCGGAAGTCCTCCACCGCATACGGATCGATGACCGCCAGGTGTCGTGGCGCGGCAACCTGCACCAGGCATAATTCCGGGCGATACGTATCCTCCGACACGAACTCGGTATCGAACGCGATCATCGGTTCGGCGGCGAGCGAGTCGCAGAATTGGGTCAAAGCCGATTGGCTGTCAATATAATCGTAGTGCACTGCGCCGCGCGGGTCCGGGACTGAATTCCAATTGCCAGCATCTTATCGACCAACCGGCTCGCCTGCCAGACGACGGCGTGTTTCGATTCCATCGCGTTCTGTCCCGTCCCGTCCCGTTCCTGTCCGGTTCATGTTAAGATGAGGCCCGCCGGTCAGCACGGTTGTCGATCGCCAAGCAATTTCCCCGCCGCGCACATGCCTGAATGTTGGCTTAAACCGAACCGCCGCGTGATGTGGGCCTGTATGCTCCTGCCGCTGGTCATTGCGCTGTTGTGCGTGGTGGCGATTGGTTTATTGCCCCATCGCGGCTGGTGGCTGGCGGTCAGCGGACTGGCCGGAGTCATCGTTGTTGCGTCGTGTATCGCGGGTTATACCGTTTGGCGGTGGGCGCAATGTCCAAGGCTCGCCTATGCGGACGGTCAATTGCTGGTTTATCTCCGCTCGATCGATCCGGAACCCGTTCCGATCGAACATGTCGAGTGTTTTTTCCTGGGCCAGGGCGATAGCGACATTCCCGTAGGCATTCGAAAGCACGGGGGCAGTGCCTCCCAAACCGCCAACATTGTCACCCGCCTGGCGGAGTCGGCGCCCGAGTTCCATCATCGCGAAATTCGCTCGCCGTTCGGCCAGTGGTGTGGCGGATATATTGTGATTCGCGGGACCTGGTGTGAACCGATCAACGGCCCCTTGCTTCAACGTCTGAACCAGCGTCTGGCCCAAGTCCATCGCGCACAGCGGGAGGGGTCGTGACGGGATTATTGGTCAGTGTTCGCAGCGCGAGCGAGGCCGATTCCGCGTTGTCCGGGGGTGCCACCATCATCGACGTCAAGGAGCCAGGCCGTGGTTCGTTGGGGGCGGCGGATCCTGAAGTCTGGGCCGCTGTCATCCGCCAAGTCGGACGCCAAGCGCCCGTAAGCGTAGCCTTGGGCGAACTTCACCAGTTGCAGGGAGTTGATCCGAAGCAGTTTGCCGGTGCGGCCTTCGTCAAAGTTGGGCTCGCCGGTAGCGATTCCCGCGGCGACTGGCGCGACGCCTGGGCGTCCCTTCGCCGGGCATTGCCAGAGGAAACCGAGTTGGTCGGCGTGATCTACGCGGACTGGCTGGCCGCCGCGGCACCGCATCCGTCTCAGATCATCGACGCGGCGGAACATTTGTCGCTCCGCACGATCCTGATCGACACGTTTCAGAAAAGCGGTGGAACGCTATTCGATTTGACCTCGAAGGCGGAACTTGACGCATGGTGCCAGGAGATCCGGCGCCGCATCGGTGGACTTGTCCTGGCGGGCTCATTGACGTCGGATGCCATCGGCCGCGCATTAGAATTACGTCCGGATCTGATCGCCGTCCGAGGTGCGGCATCTGGGGGCAACCGTACGGCGACGATTTCCCGCGAGCGGGTCGCGGCGCTCGTCGAATTGCTCCGCACAACCCCCCCCGCCTCTGTGGCATGGCGAGGATGCGCCACCTGACGGCACGTTTGTTTTCGCGCGACGACCTTGGCGGCGCGGAAAACTCAAGGTCCCGCGCACAATCGATACGCCGGCGGCCATGACCGCTTGGGAATTCACCATCAATCAGAATTCGGTTGCTTGACACGCCCCTGCGCGAATTTGATACTGGGGCTTCTTCATTTCGGCTCTCGACCACGAATCGGTATTCATCTTCATTATCGGTTTTCAATTCGCAGGAGTTATTTCGTGCCTCATTCGATTCTGGAAGCGATTCGACAGGGAAACTGGAGTTACGAGCCGGAGACCGCGCGTGCCGAACGATTCGCTGCCACCGACGCGTTGCCCGGGTCGACGGAGAAACTGGATGTGCTCGCTCAGCGCGTTCAAGAAGGACTGCCCTTGTGGCATCCCGCGGATCGACTATTTTACGAACGCAGCGAAAGGCTACGGGACTGAATTCCATGCCGGCATTGATTACGGAAGTAAGGCATCTCCTCGGTCAGGATCTAGCCCTGGAGAAACTCAAGGCGTTTCTCGACGGCGTGCAGCAGCGTTACCAGGGGCAGGTCGATAATCTGCGCGGGGAATGGACCGAGAACTGCCTGAACTATTCCTTCGCCGTGCTGGGACTGCAAGTGCAGGGCAAGCTGATCGTGCTGCAGGAGTTGGCACGTATCGAAGCCCAAATTCCGTTCGCGGCCATGGCATTCCGCGGTCGGATCGAACAGGAAATGCGTGCGGAGCTGGCCCGGATTCTGAGTTGACCGGCTGTCCCGTGGTTGCCGGTCGTCTGTTCACTGCCCTAAGCCCGCTCGCGGTACCGCTGAAGATCACTGTTCCGCGTCGTTATTCAGGCAGGACGATGCGCTGGTTTCGGACGGGCGCTCGCGATGAAACGCGCGCAACGTCACGCGAACCCGATCCAATTCGTCCGCCGCATCGACTCGCCCCAGTCGCAACGACAGTTCCGCCGCCACCAGGCGGGACTGCGCCAGTTCGTACTTCGCCTGCTGTCGCTCCGCGACATCGCAGCTCTGGCGCGCGAAACGCAATGCGGATCGGTACTTCCCGAGCGCCGCCAGCGCTCGACTATGCTCACGCAGAAAACTGGCTTCGTCCAGCAGCACGAATCGCTTCAACAGGATCGCCCAGCGTGTCGCGCGCAAGGCGCGACGATAGAGTTTGCGACTCTGTGCTGGGTCGACGGACCGCAACGAGTCGCCATGTTCGCGGCAGGCGCGGGCGAAGGTACTGACTGCGAAACCGGTGTGTGTGTGCAGCAGCCAGTTCCGCCGCATTATCTCGACCGCTTCCGATGTCAGTCGCAGCGCTTCCGCAGTTCGGCCGTGGGCCAGGTGCCAGACCGACTCGGCGGTCAACAGCTGGATCGTCGCGCAGTGGCTCTCGCGATCGAGCGGAAAGCAGGACCTGTACTTTTCGAAGGGCAATCGGCCGTCGACGGCGCGCGTCCAGGTTTCCAGGGCCTGATGGGCCAGCCGGTCCATGCCCAGCGTCACCGCCAATTCGAAAATACCGCTCGCCATCCGCGCGGCTTGATCCAATTCACCCAGATAGAGTTTCACGCAGGCGAGCCAGTATCGCGTATGCGTCAGTCGAGCGGCATCCAGGATCTTGGTCTGGTAAAGCTGCGCCGCGGATTGCAGGCGCTGGTCGGCCTGCAGAAACTGGCCGCTGGCGAAACAGCCGAAGCCCCAGGTCCGGCTGACGTCCGCCTGCAACACGAAATCATCGACCTGTTCGGCCACGCGCATGGCGCATTCGTAGTGCGGTACCGCTCGTCGATGCATGCCCAGAAAAACCATATAGGCATTGGCACATTGTCCGTGGACGGCCGCCAGCACCGGAGACACGGGAAAGTCCTCGGCCAGGTTAAACGCGGTGAAACAGGCCCAGACGGATCGCACGACGTCACGCCAGAAATAGGGATAAACAACCTGCGAGAGGGCACGGATGGCGAATACGGTTCGTCGATCCGGTTCCGCCGTCGATTTCGATCGCGCCCAACGCAGTCGTCGCAGCCAGGGAGTTCCACGCAGGACTCGAATCGACGCTGCGCCCGCCACGGCCCGCAGCGCCGCCCAACGTGAGCCGGGCACGGTGATTCCCAATTCGACGAGAATCTTCTCGTAACCGGCGATCGCATCCAGCAAGGAACCCTGGCGATAGGCGATCTCGGCGCGGGTCTGCCGCACCGCACTCTGTTCCAGCACGTCCGACGTCAACTCCTCCGCACCCGCCAGCGTCTCGGCCGCCTCTTCAAACCGTCCGACCAGAAACAAGGACTCGCCCAACCCGACCGCGGTACGATAGCGAATCCGCTGATTGGCAACATCGGACATTCGCCGAGCGATCTGGAATTTCTCGATCGCCACCTCGATCGCGAACTGCACCTTCGCCTGTTCTGCGGCGAGCAGCGCGTAGGCGACGGTCCGCTGCTGGTCACCGGCCGCCTCAAAATGGTAGGCCAGATCGTTGACGCGCGGCAGCGCTCGAACACGCTGGCTCTCCGTATCCGCCCCGGGCTGCAGGCCGGTCCAGATCGCCGCGAAATTGACCTGCGTTGACTGCTCGATCGCGGTGCCGATGGCCCGGTGAATGCTGCGTGTTTCGTCGGGCGTCAGCGAGCGCAACACCGTATGGCGGATCTTGTCATGATAGGTTTCGATGAACAGCCCGGAGCTCTGTTCGATCGTTCGCAGCAGGTTTTCGTTGCGCATCGGTGTGATCGTTCCGGCGGCGTTGGCGAGGCATCCCGCCGCACTGGCCGCTTCATTGATCGCCAGCGCCTTGCCCGAAACCGCCACGACGCGCAGCAACGATTCCGCCTCGCTCGGCAGCCGACTCAATTTCCGCCGTACGACTTCCGGCATCTGCACGGCCTCGAACGTCTCTGTCGATGCGTCAAACCCCTGGACCAGTTCCAGCATCAGGTAGGGGTTGCCGTCGGTAACGCCCGCGAACTCGGTTCCCCGCTGACGAATCTCTTCCGAGTCGATCCCCACGCGGTCGATCAGCAGGTCGATGCACTGTTGCACGGTCAGCGGTGTCAGCTTCAAGTCGTATTGCGGCGGCGCGGCGGGCACTCCGTCCAGCAATCGCTTCCAGGACCCCATGAACCGACTTCCCTCCGATTCGTCGCTGCGATAACTGCCGAGGAAGAACAGCGCGGGCGCCTGCGGACCGACCATCGCCTGGGCCAGCGCTTCGGCACTGTCGTCGTCGCCCCACTGCAGGTCATCGCAGAAGATGACGAGCGGCCGCTTGCCCGACATTCGACAGAGGATGTGCCGCAGCGCCGCGAAGGCCCGCTGCCGGACCTGCTGGCGGTCGAACGCGGCAACGTTCACACCCGGCGACAACGCCACCATCGTCACGCGCCGCAGTACCGGAAACAGATGCGCAAGAAACATGATGTCGTCGGGAAGTAGAGCAGCCGCCTGATCGTTCGGCAGCGATTGCCAGTAACTCGCCAGCGCATCGACGACGCCGTCCAGTGCCTTGAACGGGACCGATTCACGATCGTAACAACGCCCGTTCAGAATCGTGAACCGATCGTCGCCTCGCAGCCCGGCTAGAAACTGCTCGGCCAGGATCGTCTTGCCCTCTCCCGACTTTCCACTGATGAATACCGCAATCGTCTGCGCCGTCCGCTGAAAATCATCGAATGCCGTCTGCAACAGTTGCAACTGCTCTTCGCGGCCCACCAGCTGACCAGCACCGTCGCGCGGCGGGCCGCCAGCGGCTCCCTGTCCTACGGTGAACAACTCCGCGATCTCGCTGCCGTCCGGCCGAGCTCGCGGATCACGATCGAGCAATCGCCGGCAGATCACCGCCAGGTCGCGGGGAATATCCGGACGATCGAGCAGCGATGGGGCATCGGTGGATTGCTTGATCGCCAGGATTTCGACGTCGTTGCCACGAAACGGCCGGTCGCCCGTCAGTCCCTCGAATAACATCGTGCCGACCGCATACCAGTCGGATGCCGTCGTTCCGAACGCCGTCGCCTGCTCCGGCGCTGCGTAGGCCGGCGTGCCGTTGAACCGCGAAACAACGCCAGGTCGATCCGCTGACTCCAGCTTGGCCACCAGGCCAAAATCGAGGATCACCAGGTGGCCGTCAGACCTGATCAGCAGATTGGTCGGCTTGAGATCCCGATGGACGACGTGATGCCGATGCAGGGCCAGGACGCCGGCTACCAGTTGCTTCATCGCCGATCGCAGTCGGGACTCGTCCAATTTTCCGCGCGGTCGCACATAATCCAGAAAATCGTCGCCGTCAATCAAGTCCATGGTGAAGTACCATTGACCGCCGTCGACTTCGAGCGTGTGCAGGCGGACCAGATTCGGATGGTTCATGTCGGCCAACACGCGAAATTCCCGTTTGAACCGATGCAGGCGATCGCCCGCATGCGCCGCCAGGCGACTCGCCTCTTCACTCCAGTTCCACGCCGGTTCGGCCTGCTGGAAATCGACCGGTAACAACTTGAGAGCCACGCGCTGTCCGGTCGGGAGATGGCGTGCTTCGTACACAATTCCAAAGGCGCCGCGTCCCAGCTGATGCGATAGTTCATAATCTCCCAGCCGCCGCGCCTCGGGTATCACACAGGCATTGGGGACGAATTCAACCTTCAGCTCGGGTTCGGCATCGCTGGCGATCGTTGACAGGAAGAATGTCTGGCGGATCAACTTCGCGAATTTTGGAAATCGCCGCAGGTATTCGGGAGCCGCCGGCGACTCGTGATTGCGTCGACGAAATTCGATCTCGATCGGAAGCAGATTGCGCAGGAGCGTCGTCTGAGCCCGCATGCCGACTTTGCAGAGATAGGCCTCGAGCGACGGTCGTTGACCGCGTTTCCAGCACTTCAGGTAGCTCTCGCAAAGTTCGTTGATCAGTGCGAAGGTGGCTTGCGCGGCGGCCGTTTCCGGCGCCTCGGGCAAAGCCGATTGGTCCGATGCTCTGGCATCGAGTTGTTCGTCGCGCATCTGGCGGTCTCGAGAACGGTTCAAGCGACGCGCGGTCCGCGATAGGGCTGGACAACTAACCTGACTGGGCTGCGTCGATCGCGATTCCGCCGCGAATTGTACCGGTAACGTAGCGGGCACGCCAGAATTGACATCCTGGGCGGGGGTACTGTTCAGGGAGGCGGATAGGGGGCGTCAAAGCCGACATTCTGCGTCGCTTCACGGACCTGTCGTCGCGCGACAACCAGCTCATTCCGCGACTGGGCCTGGGCCATCGCCGCCGTGTGCTGGGCTCGGTCCTGAACCAATTGCCGGCGGTATTGCTGATAGAGGCTGTCGCCGAATAGCTCGATCGCCTGATCGAGGTGTCGCGACGCCGAGGCATAGTCGGCGCGGGCTTCCGCCGCCAGGGCGAGATTATAATGGGCCGCGTGATTGCGCGAACTTCTCTGCAAAGCGCGTTCCCAGGCCATTTCCGCCGCGGCCCAGTCACCCGATCGGGCGGCGTCGTTGCCCGCACGCAACTCCGCCAACCCCTGCCCGTAAAACTGGCGTGCCAACCGGACTTGGATCGGAACCCGATGCGGTGCGATCGCGCGCACGACGTCGCTCGCGCAGCTGCGGCACAGGTCTGCCATCGTCCGGTCCGGCGGTGGCGGCGGCTCGTGACGATTGCGGTGGCGATGTCGATGGTCGCTCGTTCGCCGATCACGAATCTCGCCCGACTGTACATCGAGTAACTCGTAGGAAATCCCCACGCTCGATTCGTCACCGACACCGGAGGCCTGCGTTCCCAGCGGCCATCGCATCCAGGATGACGAGGAGCCCTCTTTGGGCGTGAGATCGGCCACGCGCCATTCCGCGACGCGCCCCATCAATACCGCGTCGGCTTCCAGCAGGCGGGCCGCGGCAAGCAGGTCAAGTTGTGGCTGGGCGCGGCGGGCGGCCGCGAATTCCGCCGGATCGATCAGAGAGTAATGGCCGTTTTCCTGAAGCGCCTGGATCACCGCGGCATGGACCGGAGCGTGCGGCTGCTGTTCGGCATCGAAATCCAGGACCAGCAGCCGTTCCCAGCCACCGACGTCCAATTCGGCCGGTCGCCTGGCGAGAAAGACCCCCGTTGGTGCGCAGCCGCTGCATGCCGCCGAAGCCGCCAGGATCAGTGCGCACGCGAAGCTGCGGGCCGTCATGACCAACTCAACTCCCTCTCCGGCGCTCTGCCCGATAGGGAGGCAAGCTCCATGAAATAGGTCTCCATGGCCGCGTGCACGCGATTCGCCGCGAAGCGCTCTTCGAAGAGCTGCCTGGCATTTTCGGCCATGCGATGGCGCATCGCGGGATCAGAATAAAGTCGTTCCAGCAAAGCGACCAGCGCCTGCGGGTCGGCAAACGCGTAGCTTCCGCCCGCCTGATGCTCGGCCAGCAATCCGGCCAAGGTGCCGCAATCCGGCGATGAAATCACCGGCAGGCCGGCACTGAGGTACTCGACCGCCTTATTGTTGATATGTCCTAGAAAATCAAACCGCTGCGGCAACGGGTCGAGGCCAACATGGGAACGGGCCATCAATGCCTGGATCGCCGCGGCATCGACCCAGCCTGGCATCGTCACGTTGGACAGCCCGGTCGCCTGTCGGCGGAAATCGTTCCACAGGTCTCCGGTACCGCAGAGCACAAACTGGATCGGGCTGCGCTTGTCCCGTAGAATCCGCGCGGCGGCCAGGACCGTCGCCAGGTCGAGTTGCCGGCCGAATGTACCAAAAAAACAGGCGACCCACGGAGTTCGGATCGGATCGATGCCTCGCGCGTCCCAGGCCCGCGCCGCCGCATCCAATGCCGACTGCGAGACAGCGCCGCGCTCATATCCGAACGGGAAACTGCGATCCCACGCGGTGCGCGGCCGAGCTGCTTTGCTTACACCCCACTCTACGAACGACTCCGTGACACCGATGATCGCGGCTGCGCCGGCAGATGCTCGGCAACCCATCCGGAAAAGCGGACGCAGCGCCAGCGCCGCCAGCGATCGCAAGGGTCGGGGAGCCAGATCAAGAAAAATGTCGGGCCACATGTCGCGCATGTCCAATACGACCGGAACATCGGCCTCGCGACCAAATCGCACCGACTCGTCGCAAAGTTCCAGCGACGGTAAGGAGGCCACAATCAGATCGGGCCGAGCAACCGTCCGGCATTGCCGCGCGAACGCAGCTGCAATCCGCTGATGATCGCGGATTCGCGCCCAGGAAACGTTGCGCGCATATCCGCCTCCGTGCAGCATCCGAATCTGCAGGTTCGGCTGGGGCTCACAGATCGTATCCCGCAAGTTCCAATGCCGTTTTCGAAAATGGTCGAAGGTCGACGTCCACCAGGTCACGGCATGGCCCTGGACTGCCAGATAACGGGCCAACGCTCCGGCCCGATGCGGCCGGTCCCTGCAGGCCTCGCCTGCCGGAACCGGCTCACCGATCGTGACCAGCCAAATCTGCATCTCGCCCTCCTGATCCCGAGAAAGCCCGTCGCGTGCCTCCGCGCGCATTCCCACCCTCGACCTGACCCCTGGCGGGGCGGGATTTTATCGAGCCGACCCCGGTAAACCAACCCCAATTGCCTTTAAATCACGTATCCCCCACTGGTTTGCCGCATCTATCTAAAGGTATTCCGAGCGGACGAGGGAAGCCGGCTCGGCCTCTGGCGTGGGATTGCCGTTACTGGTTTGATACAGGTATCGACCCGCACGGGTCGGCGGAAGGTATAACGAGATTGATTCGCAGGAGAGAACAAGGATGAAAACGCGAGGGAGGGGGTTCGAGTGGGCGCTGCTGGGTGTCCTGCTGTCAGGCCTGCTTCCGGGCACGGTGCCGGCGCTTGATCCCTACGCCGGCATTGAACCGTATTGGATGCTGCTTCACGAGCCGTCCGTGTTGTCCGATTTGAAGCTGACCGCCGGCCAGCGCAAGGCTTTCATCAATGTCACCGACGAACTGGATCTGAAGTTCTTCCCGCTCCGCAACCTCAACGCGCAGCAAGTTCATGCCGGTATCGATCGCCTGACGGAAGAGGCACAACGGCGACTCGGCGAGATCCTGCAGCCGGCGCAGGGCAAGCGGTTGCAGGAGATCCACTGGCGAAAGCTGGGAATGGCCGCGTTGTTGCGCAACGACGTCATCCAGCGGCTGAAGCTGGAAGAGTCGCAAACGAAGCAGATCGAGCGGATCATCCAGGAAACGCAGGCCGCAGTCGCCGAGTTATCGCAGCAGGCCGCGTCGGCCAAGGACCGTGATGCAATCGACAAGCGGTACGTCGCGTTGAGGACCGACGAGCAAAAAACAATCCTCGGGTTGATGAAACCGGAACAGCAGGCGGCTTTTCGTAGTCTTTTGGGGCCCGATTTTGACGAGTCTCGTCTGGGTCAGCCCGCACTCAAAGTGCCCGAACTGATCGACACAAAGGACTGGATCAACTCGGAACCGCTGCGACTGGGAGAACAGCGCGGCAAAGTCGTCGTGGTGCATTTTTACGCGGCGGATTGTATTAATTGCATTCGCAATTACCCCTGGTATCGAGAATGGCACCAGCGTTTCAAGGACAAGCCCGTGGCCCTGATCGGAATTCATACTCCCGAGACGGAGGCCGAACGGGATGCGTCCGCCGTGCGCAAGAAGGCAGCCGACGCCAAACTGGAATTCCCGATTCTGATCGACGGGCGGAACGAGAACTGGAATGCCTGGGGAAATTCGATGTGGCCGTCGGTTTACGTGATCGACAAGCGAGGCTACCTGCGTTTCTTTTGGCCCGGCGAACTGAAGTGGCAGGGTAACGATGGGGAGAAGTACATGCGGGAGCGGATCGAGCAGTTGCTGTTGGAACCGGCCGCCTAGGGTGGCTCGTGGAGAAGTTGCTCGACCCGTTGCCGATCGCAAACGACCGGCGAAAGCGGCAAGCGCCGCCAGTCGAAACGCGGCACCAGTTCCCGGGGCGACAGCGATTCGTGCTGCGCGGCGAGGCCACACCAATGGGCAAGCAGACCGACAACACGGCGCGATTCGATGCCGGCCTCGCGAAATGCGCTGAGACGCGTATCACCATGCCGCTTCGCCAGCCGCAGCCCGTCGGGGCCGACCAGTAGCGGAACGTGGTAGTAGGCGGGCCGGGGAAGCCCGAGATATCGTTGCAGCACGATCTGCCGCGGCGTCGACGACAACAAGTCGTCTCCGCGAACGACTTCGTTGACCCCCATGGCTGCGTCGTCCACGACCACGGCAAGCTGATACGCCGGCGTACCATTGTTCTTTTGCACGACAAAATCGCCGACGAGCCGGCTCACATCTGTCGCCATGTTGCCTCGCAGCTGGTCGCTAAATTCGATTTCTTCACGCGGCACGCGCACGCGCCACGCCGCTGCTCGCCCCGCGAACTGCGCCGCGGCCGATCCATCGACAAAACGGTCTCGACAGGTTCCCGGATAGCGCGGGCCGTCCTCGCCCGCGTGGGGCGCTGACGCGGCGTTCTGAATGTCGGTACGCGAACAGATACAGGGGTAAAGGTACCCCGCGGCGGCCAATTGACCGATCGCCCGCCCATAGATCGCGGTTCGCTCCGTCTGGATATACGGTCCGTCCGGACCTCCCCGATCCGGGCCCTGGTCCCAGTCCAGCCCCAGCCAGCGCAGGTCGTCGATCAACGCTTGCGTCGCGGCCGGCTTCACGCGCGGCCCGTCAAGATCCTCGATCCGCAGAATCAAACGCCCGGCGCGCGACCGCACCGACAGCCAGGCCAGTAAAAAAGTGCGCGCGTTACCCAGGTGCAACGCGCCGGTCGGCGACGGCGCCAGCCGCCCAACGATCTGATCGCTCATTCCATGAAATTCCCGGGTTCAATGCCGCTCGAATCGCCCGCATTCTACAACAGATTACGCAAAGGGACCTTTGGGAGCCAGTGCGCGATTGGAACCAGTCGCGGAGTGACGACATGGGGTAGGACAGGTCTCCTGACAAATTCCTCTCGGCTAGATGGCGTTCCATTAGGATCTGTACAGCCTGACCCTCTTCATTTGTTGTGCGGTGTACCCCGAAGGGGTTTTTCTGCCGCGCAGCCGGGGGTTGCCGGTACTCCGGCTACCCCCGGTTACCGTCCCACGCGACGCGCCGGCGGTCGAGCGCATCGGTCCATCGACACTCATGGGCCCTCCGAGACCGCAACCGATGGAGCGCTGAATCGTGGGAACTTCACCGCGCCAGATGGACTGCCCGTGGCACATAACACGAACGCTGACTCGATCGCCACGATTCCTCGCCGTTTCGGTTTTGGTCTCGGCGAAGTCGGTTGGTGTCCGTGGGCCGGTGCGCTCGACCGAGGAACTCGGATGGTGCCGGAGGTACCCAGGGTAGCCGGAGTACTGGCAACCCTGGGCTGCGCGGAAGAACATCCCCTTCGGGGAAAGGGCCGCTTTTTCGCGGCTCGGCGCGGCGGGTGGCTCGAGGGTCTGGACTCAGTTCGTGTGCCACTGGCGAGGTACTCCGAGCCAGTGCTCAGGCGACAGAGTACAGTTTAGACTGTAGACGAATGGCGGGTCGGGGATCGGTATCCACCCGAAGTGCGAAATCAGATTCGAGGACATCGCGTCGGATATGCCGCGGCGCGCGCATTCGAACTCAGTGTCCTTAACCACCAACCTACTGCGACGATCGTCCGATGCCCGACTCCACCCTGCGCCGCTCTTCAATCCGTGCTCGGTCGCTTGAGCACTGGCTCGGAGTACCTCACCAGTGGCACACAGAGCTTTCAACGGTCGGCACAGGCAACGTGACGGTTACCAAGTCGATCAATACCTCGGCCATGCAGGAATGGACACTGACTTTCAAGAACAGTCTTGGCGGCCAGAATGTGGCGCAGGTGACGGTCAATAGCTCCAGCGTGATGTACACCGGAACCAAGACCAATATCGAGGCCACCGATACGCAGGGCGCGTCGAGCAACCTGAACGAAGTGCAGACGGTGACGATCAGCAACGCCAATGGCGGGACGTTCCGGCTGGCGTTCGACGGGCAGGTGACCGCACCGCTGAACCATAATGCCTCGTCGACCGACGTTGATTCGGCCTTAGAATCCTTGCAGGCGGTGGACACCATGACGGTGACCGGCAATGCCAGCGGGCCTTGAACGGTCACGTTCGCCGGCGCGCATGCCGGGCTGAATGTTTCCGCGATGAACGGTGACGCGGCCAGTTTGACTTCGGGAAGCCTGGTGGAGACGCTCGAATATGCCTACGACCTGGGCAACCAATTGACCAGCGCGTCCGATTCCGACAACGATTACGCCTTCACCTTCGACAACCTGGGTCGCGTGTTGACGGTCAGCAATTCCGGCACGTCCGGCGTTCCGACCGTCGTGTTGAGCTCGGCGTACGACGCGCCGGGAAACAGAACCAGTCTTTCGTCGACTCGTATATTTACGAGCTTTTTGGTAGCGGACTTACAAAATTCTGGCGGCAAGAAAAGTGACGCATTGAGGTAACTTTCGATGGCAATCGTCATTCCGGGAAAATCCTGTTGTGTTCTGTGCGGGGAACTGATTGCCACGCCTGAAATCGCAATTGCTTTTCCAGCGTTCATTCCACCTCGGCACGAGTTAGCCAGATTCTCGGACCAAGTATTTCACAGAGAATGCTACGTACGTTGGCATGAGCACAATCGCTTTCAAGCCTTGTATGATGCCTATTTGCAAATTTGGAGTTCGCGGCCTCCGTTCACTCGCATGCTCATTCGAGTTGATCCGTTACGTGCGGAGCGCGATCGCATGATTCAGCGGATCGTGTCCTTTTCGGCGGGCTGCAAATTGTCGCTGCTTTAGTTTACCCAATCTGCCGCGCGACGCGAAGATTTTCGCGGCGCAATTCGAGCTCCGCTCGGGCTCTACAAAAGGGGCCGCCCCTTGCCGTTTTCGCCGTCGATGGCCCCTCTTTTTGCGAGGGCGATGCGACCGCGAAGACGGAAGGGGCTCCCGGAACAGAACCTCTGTGTGGGTGACAACAGAAATGCCAGAGTCAATAAATCCAAGACACCCAATAAATCCAAGACACCCAAACTCCTAAATCCACCCAGGAGAAATCAATCCAAAGAAATCAATCCAAGACACCCGGACTTTTTTATCTGATAAGCCGATCAAACCAAGACACCCAAACTCCTAAATCCAAGAAAATCCAAGACACTCAAACTTTTCAAGAAAATCCAAGACACTCAAACTTTTTAAGAATCAAACCAAGACACCCAAAACTCTTAATTCCAGGAAATCCAGAAATCCAAGACACTCGAAATCCAAGACACTTAAACTCTTGGGTCTTCCGCCAACGACCAGCCATTTTTGAGTTTTGACGACTTGTTTGCCACGGTTCTAAGCCAAATGATTGAACTCTGGCGGCCCCGATTCTCATTGCGAACTTTGGCCGTCTTCGTGACGCTGGTGTGCGTCTATTTCGCGGCTTGGGAACTGACCAGCCGGAAGGGTGTGGCGATGATCGAGGCTCAAGCAAGAGCAAATGAACGGGATGATTGGTGGATTAATTACGTATCTGACGTTTCATCGCCTCTACCATTCGTCGTGTCATATGTCGCTGAACCCATAAATCATGAGGGGCCGGAACCGATGGGGCCAACTTGGGAACGCCGCTACTGTCTATGGATCTTTGGCTGGGTTTGGGAATTCAAGAATGACGCAGCACCAAAGAATTAGGACACTGCCGGCCAGCGGCACCGGCAACAGCTTCCAAGCCGGCCGAGGTCGTGGACGGTATCACCAACAAACGCAGTCGGACCAGTACCTACAAGTTCGACCGCTTACCGCGCCCAGAACTGGATCAGCATGTCGCTGGCCAGCGCTCCGCAGAACAGGCTGAAGATCAAGCCGGCGACAATTTGCAGGTCGCGTGCCAGCGGCGTCGAGCGACACGATGATGTCGAACGCTGGGCCGGTTCCGGTCGAGCCGGTTGTTCCTGGAAATAGGACTGTCCGTGGTGAATTCTAGGGGTCATGGTGGGCATGGTCATCGCGTCGATCATCGGAGAGGAATCAGTGGGGAAGGTCGAACGGCTTGTTGTACCAACTCTACCACAGACTTTGCGCGCTGCGCAAGATTTTCCTTTTCCTCGCAAAGAAAGTGTGCTAGGGCTTTCGCACCCGCGTAATTGGGGTCGGTCGAGGAATTTCCGAGGCCCACCAGCACGTTGTTCGCGGTAGCGACAGCTGTAAACGACCAGCGGCCGCCCTTTTGGGGCGGCCGCTGGCGCGAATATCAAAAATCCTCCGGTCGATTGCGACAAATGGAGTCGCTTCGAGAATTGCGCGAATCGGACGTGCTAATGCACTGTCGTTTGGTGATTCGGGCAAACGAAAAAAATATGGTCCCTCTGCCGAATGCTGACCGGAGGAATATTGCCTGAATAATACCCTATCACCCGACGCATTGCATCGGGTTGGTGGATAAATCGGCATTATTTTCTCGCCACGTGAAGGTCGCCAAAGATTCTCCTTTCCATCAAGGAAACCGAGGCAGTGGCCGCAATGCTCCAACGCAACCCCGGCGTTCAACTGGTGAGCAGCCCCGGCGTGCCCCGCAAACGGGTCAGATGAGGCAGGTCCAGGATCTGGAATTCTCGGGCCAGTGACGTCCACCGCTCTCCCCGCTGCTCAATGCGCCGATCTTCAATCGGCCCCAGCCTGTTCGCTGCTCGATTCAGATAAGTCACGCGTGATGGTTCCAGTCCCATCAGCCGGCAGACGGTGGCGTCCACGGCCGCCGGGACCGTCCCGATGACCAGCAGCCCCATCGACTTGAGCGAACCCATGATCGGGCCGTCGCCCTCCATGCAATCGATACCGTCGACCACCGCGACCGTTTTGGGTAAGGAAGCATTGATGTCGAATACCGTTTCCGGGATCCCGGCATGATGCAATACGTTTTTGGGCCAGCCGTATTTAACGCCGGGAATGGTGCCGTACATATTCTTCATTGATGCCGTAACTCCCACCCAGTGATGGGTCTTCATCTTCGGCAGCGACACGATCAGATCGGCTTCGACGACCGAACGGGGAAAAAAGAATCCGTCCAGCGGGGATGCGTGTCCCCGATTCTTGACCCAGGCGACATCTTCGTAGTTCAGGTCGACAAACGGCAGCGCAGCCGAATCCAAAGCCTGCTGGAGGCCCGATTCGAGCAGCGCCATCTCCGTATCGCGCACGTGCCCGGGCCCCTCGCCGACGCTGACGATCGCGCCCCAGCGCCGAAACGCCTCGGCCACCGCCACGATGACCGCCGGATGGGTCGTCATATGCGGTACAAGCCGACTCGGCTCGACGAGATTGGGTTTGAGCAGTACCCGTTTCCCCCGCAATTCCGCGGGGACCAGTCCGGTGGCGATCAGCCCATCGCGAACGGTCGTTTCGAGCGGTCCGTCGTAGCGCTGGTGACGAGCGACAAACACCGACGCGGTCAGGGCATAGATTTCGCGCAGCGCGGCGACGCTCAGCAATCCGGCGGCCGCCAGTCCGGAACCGACCAGCAGAGCACGGCGGTGCAGCAGCATCTCGCTCCCCGCGCCGCCCGTCGATACGGATTGATTTCGTTCCATCTGTGCTACCTCACCACCAAGGGACTGGATTCGCCCAGGGCCGCGTGGCCGATCAACGCGAGCTTGAATGCGGAGTCGTTCCGGGTCACCGTGGCCGCAAATGCCGATGAAAGCCACGCCTGTGTATCCGTCGCGGTCCGACCATGCGCCGTCAACGCCAGCAGGCCGAGGCAGCGCGACATTACCGCGGGTTGGGTGGTCAAAGCGGTTTCCAGGTAATCGAGCGACCGGGTGGTCCTGGGCAGTGACGGTTCGCCGGCTAGCGCCAGTAGCGCCAGCGCCGTCGGTACGACATGCGGCCGCAGTTCCTGGCCCAGAACGGTCGTGTTGCCATAGTTGAGGCCCCCCGATTCCAGTTGCCGATCCTGCAGGACGGCGATGCCCGTTCGACAGCGTTCGGAATCGGATAACCGCGCACGCCGTAACGCCAGCACCTGCATTGCCGTAGGCTCGACCCAGGAATGCGTGCCCTCGGCCCAGGGCCAGGCTGCCAAGGTCGGGTCGTGGCCCGTTTGCGGATTGCGCGGTTGGGTCTTGCCCTTGGCTTGCAGGATCCAGCGCAGCCCTCTTTCAATCGGAGCCGCATAGCGTCGGTGCCCGGCGTGTTCCTGCAAGGTAAGCCAGGTTAAGACCGCCAACCCGGTCGGCCACCGCGGTTCAGGTTCCTCGCGGCGTACACCCACCGAACCGTCGTTGGCCTGACACTCTGCCAGCCACTCGCCCCCCAAGGCCGCCGACGCATATTCCCCCGCCGCCGACAGCAGCAATGCCGCATAACAGGTCGGCTCGCTCGCCGGCTTCCAGTTCGAGCCATACCCGATCAGCGGCTGGCGTTGAATTGTCTCGAGTACGTCGTGAAGGACCATTCTGCTAGAATCGTCAAAGTCCGATGGTCCCTGTGAGATTTCCCGAAGCGGAGAATTCCCGGGCGGGCAAACGGGGCCGGTCAAATTGGGTGGAATGGGAGGATTGGCGATTGACTTGGACACCCTTGGCGTGGATCGAGCAGGAGTTGGCAGCTTGGGAACATCGGGGTCTACGTCGGCAACGGTCGACCCGCACGGGACCCCAGGGGGCCGCCATTACCTGGAACGGCCAGCGGCTGCTGAACTTCGGCTCCAATGATTACCTCGGTCTGGCGGGCGGCGATTTGTCGTCCCACGTCCAGCAGATGCTCGGCACGAGCGGATGGGGAAGCGGCGCAAGTCCGCTGGTGACCGGGCGTGGCGAATGGCACGCGCAGCTGGAGCGGCGGCTGGCCGAATTCGAGGGCGTCGAGAGCGCTCTGTTGTTTCCCAGCGGTTATGCAGCGAATATCGGCGCGATCACGGCGCTGGCGGGACCCGGCGATGCAATTCTCAGCGACGCGCTGAACCATGCCAGCATCATTGACGGTTGCCGGCTCTCCGGCGCCGCCGTCCGCGTCTATCGCCATGCCGATCCCCGCGATCTGGAACAAGGACTTTTGGAAAATTCTTCCGCGCGGCGTCGGTTTATCGTCTCGGATACGTTATTTAGTATGGGAGGTGACTTCGCGCCGTTGAGCGCGATTGTGGAACTGGCGTCCAGGTACGAGGCGACGGTGATCGTGGACGAGGCACATGCCACCGGTGTCATTGGCGGACGGGGCAGGGGAGTCAGCGAGCTGCTCGGCGTCGAATCCGGGGTCGACGTCCGCGTCGGCACGTTGAGCAAAGCACTGGGTACGATCGGGGGGTTTGTAGCGGGGAGTCGGCTGCTGATTGAATGGCTGGTGAACCAGGCGAGACCGTACATATTCTCGACCGCCTTGCCCGAGGCGGCGGCCGCGGCGGGCATCGCCGCGCTGCGGATCGTGGAACAACAGCCGCAGCGTCGCCAGCGACCCCTGCAACTGGCCGCGCGATTGCGAGACGAGTTGAAGTTGCGAGGACTGCAAACAGGAGATTCAGCAGGCCAGATTGTGCCGTTGATTCTGGGCGAGCCCGGACGGGCCCAGGAGTGGTCGCAGGCGCTACGCGATCGCGGGCTGCATTGCCCGGCGATTCGCCCGCCTTCCGTTCCGTCCGGTGAATCGCTGCTGCGTATCAGTTTGACCGCCGGACACACCGACGCCGACCTGGACCGGCTGATTCAAGCCTTGGACGAGATGCACGCGCCAAATCTCACCACCAACGCCTGATGCCTCGCAGGCGGACCCGGCCAAACGGTGTTCGCCCGCCTCGTTTCGCGTGTTAGACTTGGACAAGCTCGCTCCCGAATTGGGAGCTGGCTGGGATCAAAGGAGAACGGATCACGTGACATCACATCGGACAGCACGCATGCGACCATCTGGGATCCGCGCGGTCGGACTGATCGCTTTGCTGGCAGCGACAGCCTCTCCGCTCGACGCGCAGCCCCCCGCGGCCACGAACCCCTCCGCCGACCGGCAGCAGATCGCGCGCTGGGTGGCCGATCTGGATGCCAACTCGTTTAACACGCGCGACGAAGCCTCGTTGAAGCTGATCCAGGCTGGCGTCGCGGCGGTGCAGCCCGTGCTGGATGCGATCCAGCAGGGTTCCCCGGAAGTCGTATTGCGAGGCGTGCACGTGCTGCAGGAGATCGCGGTGGTCTCCGACGACGACGACCAGCCACAGGCCCGTCAAGCGCTGCAGAAAATCATGCAGGACGCCAACCGCAGCGCCGCGCGCCGCGCCGATCTGGCGCTGCGCAGCCTCGACGAAACCCGCGCGAAACGGGCCGCCGACTTCCTGACCAGCAAGGGCGCACGCATCACCGAGGGAAAATACTACTCCGGATCACAGTTTCAGGGATTGTTGCCGACTCTGGAGGTCGGCAATGAATGGTTGGGGACAGATCGCGATCTCAAGCAGATCCGCTGGTTGAACGATATTCAGCAGATCAGCTTCCTGGGGCCGAACGTCAAGGACGAATGGCTGCGGAATCTGGAAGGCGCCAGGCAGATCCGCAGTGTGCAGATCAAGCATGCCCGTATCTCGGGCAAGGCGCTGGCCAGCCTGAAATTGATCCCCGAATTGCGATTTGTCAGCCTGCTGTACTCGCCGGTCGACGACGAAGCGATTTCCGAGCTGGTCGTGCTGCCGAATCTCATCTCCCTGCGCCTGTACGGTACCCGCATCAGCGTTGACGGCGTTCAGAAGCTGCGCGAGACTTTCTCCAAGGAACTGACCAATATCGATTTCCGCCAAGGCGGGTTCCTCGGAATCCAGGCCCAGCGCCAGGGTGGCGTCTGCGAGATCCAGTTGGTGCAGCCCGATACCGCCGCCGCGGAAGCCGGATTGGAGGCCGGCGACTTCGTGCTCACTTTCGGCGGAGAACGGGTCGTTGACTTCGAGTCATTGACACGCTGTATTTCCAAACATGCCGCGGGCGATGAAGCCAAGATCGAAATCGCCCGGCAGGGCACAACCCGCACACCCAGTTTTGCTCGAGGCACCGCCGCCGAGTTCGGTGCCGTCGGGAAAGAAACCAACCTGGGCCTCGAAATCACCGAAGTCAAACCGAATACGCTGGCCAGCGAAATCGACCTGCGCGTCGGCGATACGATCCTCGTCTACCGTGGCCTGCGAATCTACTCGCCTCAGGACTTCGACGCCGCCTTCCGAGCCGACCCCGAAGCAAAAGACTCGGAAGACCTGATCCGCTTCGTCCGCGCACCCAAACTGCTGACACTCACCGCGAAGCTCGGCGAATGGGAGTGAGCCGGAGAACGTGGAACGGGGCGGATTTTGTGGCGGGGGCTTCTAGCCCCCGCTGAATGCCCCCCAGCGTACCGGTTCCCCCCGATCGCGCGAAAACGGCATGTCGCGCGCAACGCGCTTCCCACCGATCCATGAAGACTTTTTATCAGCCCAGAGTGAACGGGGAACGGTGGGCCTCGGAGTACCTCGACCCACCCTCGACCCACCCTACAGGCCTTTTCATGCCGAGTATGGATCGGATTCAGTTCGCTCGGCTTCTTCGCCAGACATCGATCGCTTACGAACAGCAGTTGTGGGCGCTGCTTCGCAATCGCCAGCGTTCTGGTGGGCCTCGGAGTACCTCGACCCACCCTACGGGTACGGAATCCTCCCTACGAGTTCTACGAGCATCGACCCCGTTCCCTGTTCCCCGTTCCCCATTCCCTGTTCCCCGTTCCCTGTTCCCCGTTCCCTATCACCGCAGCGCGGCGTACAGCTGGTGGACGAACGCGGCGTTGTCGCATTGGGCGTACTGCATGGCACCGCCCATGCGGGAAAAGCTCTTACAGAATCGCAGGTAGTAGGCCGGGTTCGATTTGGGCGGTTCTCCTTTCGTCCAGTCCCAATTGCCACCGTCCTGGATATCGACGACGAACACCTGGTGGTCGCGCACGATTTCTCGGCCGGCCTGCAGCCGCAGGTTGTTGACGCAGCTCAAACTTTTCTCGAACACTTGGGGGCCCATAATCGCCGATCCGATATTGAGCACCACGCCTCCGTCGAGTGCTTCGACGGAGCCGCCGAACAGGCGGAAGTCGAGGTCCGCGCCGCGTCCGATCACGGCGCCGTTGAAGAGCGGGTGATTGGCGATAATGTCGTAGCCGATTCCGGGGTGGACGGTGAGTGGCACGTCATGTTGGAAGGCGGAGGCGAGGATCGAGGCGTGTTTCCAGCGATGTTCGATCGGCCGCCAGCCGGGCGCGAGGGCGGCGATCTGGATCGCCTGCAGGAAATCGGCGCGTGCCGCCGTAAGTGGATCGGCGGGATGCCGCTGGATCGCCTCGCGCAGCGCCTCGGCGTGCGGGATCCGCACACCGTCCTCCGTGATCAGGCGTCCGAGGGCGCGTCCGTAACCGAGCCCGTCCAGCGCTCCGCTTAAGAGCGCCAGGTGGATCTGCGTCGCGGTTTCGTCCCAGGTTCCGAATTTACCTTGCGCGACGTTCATTTCCACGCTTTCGGTCGATGCGCCGAACCAGGCATATTCCCAATCGTGGATGGTGCCTGCGCCGTTCGTCGCCAGGTGCGTCAGCCAGCCGTCGCGCATCAGGCGATCGAGGATCAAGGCGGTGCCGTTGCGCAACAGGTGGGCGCCGTAGATCAGCATCACGGTGGCTCCGCGGGAGCGTGCGGCGCGGATCGCGTCGACGGCCCTTTGGATGGACCGCGCCGCATCGTCCGCCACGAGCGGCGGTGGTGCTTCGGGATCGATCAGGATCTGATCGGCCCGTGTCAGGCTGGCCCGTTCGGCCAGCGGATAGACGCGTAGTTTGGAAAGGTCAAGTGCGGCGCGCATGGTCTCGTCCCGTCTCCATCATCACCAGTCGCCGACGCTGCCGTCGGCGTAGAAGACACGTTGCGCAAGTTCCTGCTCGAACGGGTGCTTGCGGACTTCCTCTTCGTTGATCGTGATACCTAGTCCCGGTCGGGTGTTGGGACGGACCACGCGTCCCTTGGCCTCGATCACAAACCCTTCCTGCACGACATCCTGTCGCCACGGGACGTCGCCATGCACGGTCTCGCAGATGATGTAACCGGGCTGGGCGAATCCGAATTCCAGCGACGCGGCCGTGCTGACGGGCCCTTGGGGGTTATGGGGCGCCAGGGCGATGCGGTGCGCGTCAGCCAGGGCGGCGACGCGCCGCGCCGCGGTGAGTCCGCCGCAGTGGGTAATGTCGAGCTGGCAGATTTCGCAGCCGCGCCGCGCGAACAGCTCGCGAAACTGCTCCAGGCTGGTAATCCGTTCCCCGGTGGCGACGGGCGTGGTCAGCGCCGCATTGATCATCGCCAAACCTTCGATACATTCCGGCCAGCACGGTTCCTCGAAGAAGTAGAGCCCGTACGGTTCGAGTGCTTTGCCGAACTTGAGCCCCATCGCTGGGGACGGGCGGGCATGGCAGTCGACCATGATGTCGATGTCCGGCCCGACCGCGTCGCGCATCGCCTCCACGCAGGCCGCCGCGGCCCGCACCGGCCGTTCGCCTTCGATCGGCATCGTCGGCGGCACCGCCATGCTCTTGAAAGCGGTGTAACCGTCCGCTACCGCTTGCCGCGCCAGATCCCCGAAGCGGCGCGCCTCGTCGACCGGCGTTTCGTAAAAGTCCTCCATCCGGCCGCCACCCAGATGACAATAGGTGCGCACCTGATCGCGCACCGGTCCTCCCCAGAGCCGCGAACAGGGCAGGTTGGCGACCTTGCCGAGGATGTCCCACAGCGCAAGATCGATCCCCGAGATTGCCGTCGCCCGCACGATCCCGTGCCCGTGCCAGAAATGCTGTCGGAACATCATCTGCCAGAGATATTCGATCCGCGTCGGGTCCTCGCCGATCAGCAACGACGTCAAATCCTCGATCGCGCCCACGACGGCGCGTGTGTGCCACTCCAACGTCGCCTCGCCCCAGCCGAACAGGCCCGGCTGATCGGTGACCACTTTGACGAAGATCCAGTTACGCATTCGCGCGTGGCAGACATGCGTCTCGATTGCGGTAATCTTCATGATCGTTCCAGTTCCCCTAACAACTTGCCGGCTTCGTCGATCACCGTCTCCAACGATCCGGGCGCCAGGATCGCGATCGTTTCCGGATAGGCGCCGGTGCCATACATGTTCTCGCTGGGCAAATACGACGGGCCCCAGCCGTTAGCCAACGTGGCCACAATCACTGGTCGGCCGGTCTGCGCGCGGAGTTGCCGTTGCAGGATCTGGTAATGTTCGCCCGGCACGAACAGCCACAACGAATCCCCCAGACGCCAGGCCGTCAGTTCGAACGGGAACTGGTCTCCGGCGGGAAGCTGGGAGAGTCGCGCGCGCATCCGCGTCTGCCGTTCGACCTGGGCCCGACAGTCTCGGGCCCGTGTCAGATCGCCTTGCTGGTTGGCGCTCGATTCGGCGTGCAGCCATTTCTCGCGTTCGCGATCGACTTCTTCCAGACTCGGCAATCCCGGGCGGTAGGGGAGACGCAACGTGCGGCGCAGACATTGGAACGTCGCGAGTCCGGGGCGGCGCGTTTCCGGAACCGGTTCGTGCTTCCAGGTCCCGATCGTCGCACCCGATACCACCGCACCGGAGTAAGTGAATTGTGTGTTGGGTGGATCGAGCCCTTCCAGGGCGGCCAGAGCGGCGAAGCCGAGCTGCCGGCCGTTACGATCGGCGACCGCCGTGTCGCCCACGAAACCGTCGCGCGGCCCCAGATCGCCGGACGCCCCTTGGATAAACAGGCAGGGAGCCCCGGTCTCCCGCTCGACCACCTCACGCAACGCGCCGGGGAAATCGGGGCTGATCAGGCGATTGTCCCACGCCAGCGTCGTCGGGTGGCAGGCGTAGTTGACCAGCGTCGCGACGGTTTTTCCCGCGTTGTCGGTGACCCGCGCGACGATGACCGTGCGATCCTGGCTGCCTGTCGGATTGAAGCCGCAGACAAATTCGCCGCGCGCGGCGTCCCACAGATCGCGGTGTTTTGCCAGATCGCACGCACCCGAACCAAACACGATCGTTACCGGGCGGACTTCAGCCCGGGCGTCCGTCACCAGTTTGCCCGTCACTTCCCCCATCCGATCCAGGTAAGCCGGAATCTGCCCACCGCCCGGCAGGTCGACCCGATCGAGGCTCATCAGTCCGGCGGCATGCGTATGCGAGAAAATCACCGTGATTTGCTGCTCGGCTACCGACGCCTTGGCCGCGACCGCCGCGCGAAACCGGCGCATCTCCTCCGCGCCCAGCAGGCAATGGTCCAGCGCCACTAAAATCTGTCGCTGGTCGGCATCCGATCCGGCCGATCCCCACACCACGACCGTCGCGCGCAGCGGGCGATGGATCCCCTCGGAACGGTCATGCGTCGCCGCGCCCCACATCCGGTGGTACGTTCCCACGGGTGGCGTGATGTCGGCATGCTGGATCGCGAAGTCGCAATGCGCTTGCGGGGACTCGATGATCGCCATGGTTGTCAGACCTCACTCGAACGGTTGTCTTTGTCCGCGATGACTGTCGGTCTCTGATCGTCCTTGCTGTACCGGCCGTGATACTCGCTTACGGGATACTTTGCCGCATTCTTCAGCATCTTGTCGAACACGGCGGAAGCGATATCCAGGTCGAGTTCGTTGGCCAGCGCCAGCGTGTAGCCGAACACATCGGCCAGCTCTTCGCGGATCGCGGCGCGCCGCCGCGGGTCGTTGGCGATCGAACGTGAATCGTCGATCGACAGCCACTGAAAGTGCTCCATCAACTCCGCGACTTCCACCATCAACGCCATCGCCAGGTTCTTCGGCGCATGGAACTGCTCCCAGTTGCGGTCGGCGACGAAATCGCGGACCAGCGACCTCAGTTCCGCCACGGTGGTCGTCGAGTCGACGTCGGTCCAGCGGCGCAGCCGATCGTGGTACGGCCCGTCCTGCATCAGATCCAGACTCATCGCCAGGCGTCGTCGATCGGGTTCGCGCCCAAGTTCCGCCAAAGCCTGCAGCACGCGTTCGACGCTGTCGGGGGAGACCGTACCCAGCAGCGGCTCGCCCAGTCCCATGATCTGCTTGGCACGCTGCAGGTCAGCGAATCGTGCGGGATCATCCTGCATCGATTGAAAGAGCGTCGTCACGGCGGCTTGCGCCTGTTGCAATTCGTCCCAGTCGCCCCGTTCAGCCTGTTCCAGCAAGTGCAGATACTGATAGACCGCGAACGACATCGGGCCCGACGTGATTCCGCAGCGCTGCCGGCCCTGGTCGTCGTGGCGGGGCCCGTCGCGCAAGGCGCGAGCCAGGAACGGGTCCCAGCCTTGCACGATCTTCAGTCGCCGCAACCTGGGATGCGTCAGGAACTGCAGCGTGCTCTGTTCGTAATTGGACTCCGTGATCTTCGCGGCCACGATCCGGTCGCCGCCGGGTGCATCGAGCAGCATCGCCGTGGCTGCCGCAGTCAGGCGCACACCGCTGACGTCAGGGATGGAATAGACGCCGACGGCGAATCCGCGCTCCGCGGCGGCGGACACGACCCCGGCGACGTTTGCCGAAATCTGCTCGTCCGAGGCATGGGCGGGCAGATCCCGACCGGGTCGCACGAAAACGATCGGGTAGTTCCCGTCGCGCAGCACGTCGAGCAATCGTCGGTTCGCGTCGACGCCGTCCTCGGGGCGCAGCAGCGCGATCCGCACCGTTCGACCGAGTTGTGCACGGGCGGCCACGCCGAACCACTGTTGCAGCTCTTCCACCGTTCGCAGGTGCCCGTGTCCCGTCGAGGCGGCGATCAGGACGGCCGGCGCTCCCAGTCGGGCGAGCCGCTCCAGGAAATCGACCATCCGGTCGGCGTCCAACGCGCGCCGCGGCAGATCGCCGCGGGTGGCGTCAAAACAGGCCACGGTCGCGCTGGGATAACTGCCGATCGGGTCGCGCACAAAATCGTCGCTGCTTGTCGCTCGCATCGCCCCCCCATGCCGCTCAAAGTAGGCGGAAAACGGAATGCGGGAGTATCCCACTCCAAGGCTGCGAAATCAACCAGCAGCCCGCTGCGAGGACGGATCGAAGCCGGGCAGGAATTGCTGGCGAGGCGGCCGGCGACTTCGCGACTGACGGCCCCGATACCCTTCCGCCAGATTCATCATCACTTCCAGGATCAACAAATCGGCGCGATTCAGCACGTGCCGAGCACTGCGGCTGCCCAGGCTGCGGATGATCTCCTCCAGCACCTGCAGGTGCAGCAGCATCAGTTGGCGCGGAGTCAGCTCCACGTTGATCAGCATCTCGGCCAGCCGCGTCATTTCCTCGGCCAGATTTCCCGAGCCCATGATCACGTAGGTGCGAAGCAGTTCGCGATAGTGGCTGCGCAACGATTCAGGCAGCGACGGCAGCACCGTCGCCGCGCCGGCATCGACCCGACCGGCCTGCGACCGCTCCAGGATTTCCGGCTCCTCGTCCGCGTCGATCGGCGGTAAACCTCCGATCGATTGCAGGCCGGCGATCAACGAGCGTTGTTGGCGCAGCAATCGCGCCGATTCGTCGTGTTCCTGCTGCAAGCGATGGTGCTGCGCCGATCGCATGCGACGATTCTCGCCCAACAGCTGCTGGCGCTCCCGCGCCCGGGCCAGCTCCCAAAGCAGCGTGCGCGTCGTGGTAGCATGAATGCAGAGATAGGCGTCGGCGCCCGATTCATAGCACAGGTCGGTCATTTCCGTGCAGGCCGCCGTGCCCAGGACCAGGATCGGTTGTTCGTCGCTGCTCCCGGCGCGGATCGCATCCAGCGACTCGAGCGCGTCCAATTCCCCGGTTTCATGACAGAGCAGGATCGCATCGAATACTTCGTCGCGCAGGCGAACCAACGCCAGGGCAAGGCCCTGCACCTCCTCCAGCGCCACCTCGCAGGCGTTGTCGGTAGCCAATGCCGACTTCAGCCATCGGCCGACCGGCATCGATCCGTTGATCAACAGGACTCGCATCTTGGGCGGCAATACACCCCAGGGCGTCGGAGGCAGTTTCCTGCCCGGCGCATCACCTCGGAAACCGGATGTCGAAACGGTATCGTCCCTCATGGATGCCGGCGACTTGTACCGGCCATATCCCGCCCGGTCAATGGCAAATGAGTGCTAGCGTAACTCGAAACTTGTTTCGAGTAATGCGTAGGGTGGGTCGAGGTATTCCGAGGCCCACCAATCTGCGGAACCAAACAAAACAGAACGCCATCCTGGTTCGATCGTCGGGCGTGGATCGCAGTGTGCATTCGCAGGAATAGCATCGGGTGGGCCTCGGTGGGCCTCGGAGTACCTCGACCCACCCTACAACCCCTACAACTCCCGACCGACCCTCCAACGCTCACGATTCCAGCCACGAATCGGCTTTGCGCAAACCGCGAGGTTTCCTATACTCCCGCCCCGCTGGAATCGAATCGTCGGTATCCGGCACCGGCCAGCGCTCGAACAGCCACGGTCGGATCCCCGCGTTGGGGAACGGAGCAAGGGTTCCGCGAGGACATTGATTTATGCGGGGATCCACCAAACTTCTCGCCGGTGCCGTCGCGTCACTGGTCCTGTCAGGCGCCGCCGATCGGCTTGCCGCACAATCGGAGACTCGAGCCAGCCCACCGGTCATCAGCAACGACGGTTCATCGACGCCGCCCCGACTGCTGGGGCGCATGCGGGGCGCAACCGGCACCCGTCCCGCGACGCCGCCTCCCGCCCAGGACGAGACGCCGCGCGAGCCGCTGCCGCCACGCCCCAGCGGTGGTCGAACCAGCCTGGTCGATGGCCAGTTGCCCAATACCGCCGGGCAGGTCTGGCGTGAATATGACCTGCGCCCCTATACCTCGCGAGTCACCGCCGTCGAACGACCCGAACAGGCGGTCATTGACTGGATCCTGCGCGAAACCGGAACCGACGTCTGGTTCGGTGAACCGCTGGGTATCCTCAGCGCGGACCGGGATACGCTGCGCGTCTACCACACTCCGGAAATGCACGCGATCATCGCCCCGGTCGTGGATCGGTTTGTCGGGTCCCAGGCGGAAGCGTTTTCACTGGCGATGCGCCTGGCGACGGTCGGCAGCCCCAGCTGGCGCGCCAAGGCCTATCCGCTGCTCAAGCCGGTGACGGTCCAATCCCCTGGTGTCGAAGCCTGGCTGGTCTCCAAGGAAAACGCCGCATTCCTGCTGGCGGACCTGGCGCGACGGGTCGATTTTCGTGAACATAATTCGCCGAACCTGATGATCCAGAACGGACAGAGCCATACCATTTCCCGAACCCGCCCCAAGCCCTACGTCCGGTCGGTGCGCGTTCGCGATGGCGTGATCCCCGGACTGGAAAACGATTCCGTCGAACTGGAAGAAGGATACCTGGTCCAGATTTCGCCGCTGTTCGCGCTCGACCGCAAGACGGTCGATGCGGTCATTCGCTGCCAGATCGATCAGGTGGAGAAGTTGATTCCCGTTCCGATCGAACTGCCCGGCTACGGCAACCAGAAACAGCGCGCCCAGGTTCAAGTTCCGCAAATCGTCAGTTGGCGTCTGCACGAACGGTTCCGCTGGCCCACCGATCAAGTGTTGCTGTTGAGTTGCGGTGTGGTGGCAACGCCGACTCCGGAACAAAGTGGCGCTGCCGGACTCGTCAGCGCCTTGACATCGACTTCCGGTCGAGCGGACGCGCTGCTGTTCATCGAGTGCCTTGGCCGGACCCCCGACGTACCCCGCGAGGCAGACCGGGGAATTTCGACCAGCAGCCGCTACCGAGGTCGATACTGAAGACCTGCCAGAGTGGGTCGAGTCTTGTAGGGTGGTCGAGTCTTGTAGGGTGGGTCGAGGTACTCCGAGGCCCACCATTTGCTTCTCCTGCGAATGCACACAGGGACCCAGGACCGACGATCGGTTCAGGATGTCGTTTTGTTTTGCTGATGGCTGGTGGGCCTCGGAGTACCTCGACCCACCCTACAAGGCTGGTGGGCCTCGGAGTACCTCGACCCACCCTACAAGACTGGTGGGCCTGGGAGGCGGGGCGGACGAGAGTCGACCGGTGCGTCGGTATGGGTTACAACGGTGGCTGGCAGCCAACTCCGCCCCTACGGATTCATTCACGGACCGACCTGCTCGTGAGCCAGGACAAACAGGAAATTCCCGCCGCCGGATTACTCGAGTCGGCACTCCGTGCCAGCATGGAGCAGCGCGAACAGCCGGGCGGGGTCGGCGAATTGCTGCGGGCGCTGTGCAGCGAAGCACTCGCCGGAACCGTCTCTTTCGATCGAAATACGCTGCGCACGATCGAGAACCTGATCGGCGACATCGATCGACGCGTTTCGAAACAGTTGGCCGTGATCATGCACCACCCGCAGTTCCAGGCGTTGGAACGTCGTTGGCGCGGGCTGAATTACCTGGTGTTCCGCGCGGAGACCGGACCCACGCTTCGAGTCCGCGTGCTGCACTGCGACATGCCGGAATTGCAAGCCGACCTTGGTGGCGGCGTGGCCGGCGATGCCTGCTGTCTGCAGCGGAAACTTGCGGCGGAGTTTGACCATGTCGGTGGCGAGCCGTTGGGTGTGCTGGTCGGAGATTACCTGCTCGCAAATACGCCGACGGACATCGCGCTGCTGGGCCGTATCGCCCAGCTTGCCGCCGCCATGGCTTGCCCGTTTATTTCGGCCGTAGCGCCCGAGTTCTTCGGCTGTTCGGACTGGGACAACTTCGCCGAACTTAATGCGCTGCCACAGCACCTTCGAAGCGACCCATTCGCCGATTGGCGCGCCTTCCGCGCTCGACCGGAATCGCGTTTCGTTTTCCTCACGCTGCCGGAAGTCTTGGTGCGGCTCCCCTTTGGTTCGTTGCGTACGATGACCAAGATCGAAGAGTTCAATTTTCAAGAATTCGACGAACGCTCCGGAACGCCCCGTTTTAATTCGGCCGAACTGTGCTGGATGAACAGCGCCGATCTGTTCGCCACGCGACTCGCCGAGTCGTTTGCCGCGACCGGCTGGTGCACCGACATTCGTGGCGCGGAAGGCGGCGGGAGAGTGGACGGTCTGCCGCTCTTCATGTATCGTTCGGACGAGGGCGACATGACGATCCAATGTCCGACTCGGTTCGCCGTCAACGAGCGCCGCGAAATGGAGTTGAGCAGCGCCGGTTTTATTCCGTTGGTGTTCTATCGGGGAACGGACGCGGCGGTTTTCTTTCAAGCTTGTACAGCGCACCATCCGCCGGCGGACAGCGATCCCGAGGCGGGTCGGAACGACCAGATCGCCGCGCAGGTTCCCTGGGTAATGGTCGCGTCGCGTTTCGCGCTGGGAGTGATACTCGTCTCGAAGCAGATCGCCCGCCGAGCGTTCACGGTCGGCGAGTTCGACGCGCAGTTGAATCGCTGGCTGGCCCGCTATACCGATGCCGAGGTGCCGCGCGCCGGAAATCCCCTGGTGTTCGGCGCCGCTCGGCTGGTTCGTGACAGCGAACACGCCGAGCGTTGGGCTGTACGACTGTCACTGCAGCCGCATCTCTCCGACGCGAAGATGACCGAGCCGCGCGCGATCGTCGTGCCGCTCCCCTGGCCCCTGAATCCGAGCTGTCAGTAATTCTGTAGCATCGGTCGCGTCTTGTAGGGTGGGTCGAGGTACTCCGAGGCCCACCGTTCGTTTAGTCTTGTAGGGTGGGTCGAGGTACTCCGAGGCCCACCAGTTGCTTTTCCTGCGAGTGCACACGGCGACCCAGGACCGACGATCGGTTCAGGATGTCGTTCTGTTTTACTGATGGCTGGTGGGCCTCGGAGTACCTCGACCCACCCTACGCACTGGTGGCTGGTGGGCCTCGGAGTACCTCGACCCACCCTACGAACTGATGGCTGGTGGGCCTCGGAGTACCTCGACCCACCTTACGCACTGATGGCTGGTGGGCCTCGGAGTACCTCGACCCACCCTACAAGGCTGGTGGGTCTCGGAGTTTACTTGCCGATTTTGTCCGAGGGGCGTTTCGCGACATTTTGCGTCGGTGCCGCCGAGAGGTACGCGAACAGGTCCGCAATCTCTTCCTGCGTCAGCGTGTTTAACAGGCCTTCCGGCATGGAGGAAACTTTGCTGCGGGTCATTTCTTCGATCTCGTTGCTGCGCAGCGTCACTTTCTCGCCGTTAGCCTGCAGAATCACTTTCTCCCCGCTGCCGCCGGCCGCCACGATGCCGACAAGCTGCCGGCCATTGGTGGTGGTCACGATCTGGGACGCGAATTGGTCGGAGATGACGTGCGAGGGATAGTAGATTGAGGTCAACAGTTCTTTGCGCGTGAACCGGCGAGTGACGGCCGTCAGGTCGGGCCCCATGCGTTCGCCTTTGTCGCCGTAGCGGTGGCATTTGACGCATTGTGCCTTGGTGAAGATCTCCGCACCTTTGGCCGTGGATCCATTCCGGGCGCCATCGCCGCTGGTGAGGTACTCGAGCAATTCCGAAAATTCGAACTTGTTCGTGGCGGTCGATTCAGGCAGTCTCGCCTCGGGCATGTTCGGATAGGTTTCACGGAACCAGGTCTGCCACTTGCCGAGTGCCGTCTGCCAGCTATCGGCAGTCTCGGATACAGGCTCCTCGGCCCAGTGTTCCAGGAGTGCAACCGCTTTTTCCGCGCCCTGTTCCTTGAGCTCCAGGCCGCGCAGGATGACTTCGCGGAAGCAGACAGCCTCGTCGGGCGCCTGGTCCACGGTCGAAAGCTGGGCGATGACTTCCAGTGCGGCGGCGCCATCGAGCAGCGACAGGCTGCGGACGAGGTAGTCCCAGTTTTCGCCGTCAGGTTTCTGGGCCAGTCCCATCGCCGCGGTAGCGCGGCGGTCGGGATCGCGTTTCCAGATTTCGCGCAGGTATTCCATGGAAGCTTCATCACCGCTGCGCGCCAATACGGCCACGATTCCCACCAGCAGAGGTTTCGCGGCGTCGTCATTTTTGCCGCTCAACTGTTTGTCGAGCCGTTGCAGGTCGGCGAGCGTCTCCTCGTCCAGGGTTGTCGGCAACTTGTAAAGTGCGCCCAGTGCCGCATTCGGCCACTTGGCCCCCTGGGCCAGGATTTCGCGGCTCTCCGCCTCGGTGACGGTACGCGCGAAATCACGCACCAGGTTCTTCAGATACAACGGATAGTTCGATTCGGCGGACGGTTTGATATGTTTTTCGCAATAGTCGATCCATTGCATGCGTTGACCCGGCTTCCATCCGGCCTCGAGAAACCGCAATTGCATCGCCACATGCAATTTCTCCACATCGGGCTGATCCGACTTCAACGTCGCCAGCAGACGGTCGGTCACTCCATCGCACTGCAAGGCCACCAGCAGCCGCACCAGTTCGCGATTCATCAGCGCGTTGCCGCAAGGGTACTCGTCGCTCAGTGCCTTCCTCAGTGTCGCCAGGTCGTCGTGCGGCAGTTCCGCGCGGCACAACGCGACCTGCATCACGCGCAGCAGGTCGACGAAGTTGCGGTCGCTGACGAATTCAGTCATCATCTCGCGCAAGCGGTCGAGCACGACCTTGGTCGTCTCCCCGCCGGGCTGAGTCACGACCAGTGCCAGGCAACCCTGGATCACGATGCGCTGGTTCTTATCCTTGAGCACCTGATCGCGCCAACTGGCGACGTCCTGGCGTTCGAGCAGTCTTCGGGCGGCGGTCGCTTCCGCTCGATCGTCCGAATCCAACAACGGCATCAGGCTCTGGGGATCGACCTTCTGTTCGCCCCTCAGCAGCGCCTCGCAGGCTCTGCGGCGGACGGTCCGGTCTCCATCATTGAGGAATCCGACCAGCAGTCCGTGTGTTCCTTCGCCACCATGTATGCCCAGCAATTCCGCCACCTTGCCGCGGACCAGTTCGCTCTTGTCCTTAGCCAGCGCCGTCAGCAATTCCTGGGAGGGCACCGGTCCGAAGAGCTGCATGACGTCGAGTGCCCGCGTGCGATATTCCGGCGGGTTCGAATTGCTGCGAGCCACGCCCTCCAGCAGCCCGTCCCATTTGTCGCCGATCTGCGAGCGAAGTCGCGCGATCTGTTGCCGCGACCAGGCCGAATTGAGCTGCGGCTGGCGAATCACCGCGCTGATGCCCGTGCCCAGATTCGCGACGTTGGGGGGAATGTTCCCTTTCCAGATGACCCGATACAAGCCGCCGCCGGTACCTCGACCGCCCGTGATGAAGTACAGTCCTCCCTCCGGCCCGACTTCCAGGTCGGTAATGTTCAGCGGATGTCCTTCCAGAAAGACCTCGCTGCTGGCGGTGTAGGAACTGCCGCTCGCTTTGAGCCGTGTGACGAGTATCCGTCCGTAGGACCAGTCCGCCAGAAACAGCGCGTCGTGATAGCGGGAAGGAAACGCGAAATGGTTGTAGCAGGCCGCGCCGGTTGGTGAACCTGGCCCCGTGTCCAGGATCGGCGGAATGCAGTCGACAAAATACTCGGGCCACCGCGCCCAGCCGCTGCGCCAGCCGAGGTCGGCTCCCGATGTCACATGGAACAACTGCGTGGGGCGATACCAGGGCGTGCCTTCATCCGTCTCCATGTCACTGTCGTGGGCGAACAGGTCGCCCTGACGATTGAAAGTGATGTCGTAAACGTTGCGTAATCCGCCCGCGACAAGCTGCGCGGCCTTGCCTTCCGTGTCGATGCGCAGAATCACGCCGCCCGGCGCCTTGACACCCACGGCGTGTCCTCCCGGGTCCTCGTAGCGACCGACCAGGTCGCCTTCATAGAACTCGCGATAGGGACTCTGCGCTTCCACCTCCCCATCCACCGACGACAGGTTGCCGACGACCACGTATAAGTACCCGTCCGGTCCCAGCGTCACGCCGTGCGGGCCATGCTCGCGCATCTCGCCCTTGAACTTCCAGATTAACTTGATCTCCTCCAGCCGACCGTCGCGATCCGAGTCGCGCAGCCTGTACAGCGCCGCGCCTTGAGGCCCTTCTCCCGTCACGAACAGGTCGCCGTTCAACGGCAGGATTCCCTGACAGTTCTTTACCAGGTCGCAGTAGGTGCGAGTCTTGTCGACAATCTGGTCTCCATCGCTGTCGTACATCAGGATCAGGGGACCGCCTTCCTTGGAGGCCACGATCTGACCGAATTCGTTGAATGCCATCGCGATCAGCGAGCCGGTCTTCTCACCGTCGATTACCCGCTGCACGCTGAATTCGGGGCCGATGTTGAACCGTTCGCCGCGATCGATCTCTTCTTGTGCGACGTCATCGGCCCGGTCCCAGGGGATCGTCTCGCCCAGTTTGCCGAACGACTGAGCCGCCTCCCAACGTCCGTCGTTGTAGATGGCGGTGTCCCAAAGCGGCAACGGCCGCAGACTGGTCTTCCAGAACTTGTCCGACGAGTACGATCGCCATTGACCGTCCTGGTCCTTGATGATGACGCGCGCCGCCATGGCCGCCGTGTTGCCGCGCGTGTTCGTGGCTTTGACGGCAATCACATTCTTGCCGCGGACCAGGAACTTCGAGACATCGTATTCGACGAGCTTCTTGAAGCCGCTGCCCGTGCCGATCAAGCGGCCGTTGATCCGCAGTTCGTATTGATCGTCCGCCGCGATCGTGATTTTTGCCTCGCGCGGATCCTGCAATTGCAGGTTCTTGCGGAAGTGACAGGTTGACTGCGGAACGCTGTTGCGCTCGTGCTCCGGCGACCAGATCCACTCGGCCTCCTGAGCCCATAGAAGTTGACTGCTTCCAATCAGCAGCTGAATCGCGACCGCAAAAAAAGCTACGGCCTTCCCACATCCATGTGGGGACATTCGTGTCATCATGACATCCTCGCGGAATCGTTGGATTCGTGACGCGCAATTCGAAACGTGCGGCCTGTCACGCGCGACGTGCTGCGCGCGATGAGGGAACCGCGCGCGACTTCGGGCCGATCATTTCGTGCGAGAGAGTACCACCAAAACCGCCTGCGACGCAACAGGAATTGTTGAGGCAGGCAAACTGGCAAAACGACGCGTGACGCCCAGGCCGGGAAAGCCGGCTGCGAAGTGCCAATTCGGATTGGCAGCAGCCAGCGACGACCCGACTGCTAGCATTCATAACCGGTCAAGGTCGGGTGCCGCCGCTTGTCAGGTATCCGGGCTCACTAGCAAGGCTTCGATTCGAGCCACGACTTCCGTCAATTCCATTTGGGAAACGCGATGAATCAACTGCGCCTTGCGAGCTTTCCAATCAATGCAGCGCAAGTGATCGGCCAGCACCACGCTCGTCGAGCCGTCCGGGTTCGAGATCCCGACCTCGAACGCATACGCTTTGGCCTGCCGAGTCGCGGGGCACAGAACGCACAATCCCGTCTTGCGATTGTAGCTCTTGGGACTGATGACCAAAGCGGGACGCCGGCCGGCTTGCTCATGCCCGGCCGTCGGATTGAGTGTCACCCAGACCAGATCACCGCGATCGGGCACGTAGTTCGACGCCGTCCGTTTCAATCGATCATCTCCCGTCCGATGTCGGTGCCGAAATCGGTTTCACCGTGCAATTGCGACGGCCGGCAGTTCTTGAGCAACTCTCCCAGGCTCAGCTTCTTCGACCGGATGGGCCGCACCGCCAATTCGCCCTCCCGAACTCGTAGTTCAACCTCTTCTCCTTCTTCAACGCCCAGCTGCCCGGCGAGCGTTTGGGGAATACGAATCGCGAGGCTGTTGCCCCACTTCTGAATCGTTGGCATCGCTTCGGTCTCCTCCCCATGTAGATACAATAGATATACATCCCGGATACCTGCCGGTCAAGGTCGTGCCGTAGGGGTCGTAGGGTGGGTCGAGGTACTCCGAGGCCCACCATGAAACGCAAGTGATCGGCCAGCACCACGCTCGTCGAGCCTTCCAGGGCGATGTATCATGCTGCGAGCAACGTGCAATCCGAGTGGTACCGTTCGAATGCGCGCCCAAATTCAGTCCTTGGTCTCCTGGTTCCTCGTCGGCAATGCTGTTGCCGGTTTTTATTCGCAAGCCGATGTAGCGGCCGCCGACGACCCGAAACCGGGACTGGAGGACCTCCTGCCATTGAGTCGCCTCGCGATGGCGGAACAACTGAGGCTCAGCGACGCGCAGCGCGCCGAGGCGAATCGCATCGTCGAAGAGTTTCAAAGCCAACTCGAGCGTATCCACCGTGCCTACCCGGCGGGAGCCCAGGATCAAGAGGGACTGACGAGACGGCGTGAGTTATTAACGAGGCTAGGTTCATTAAGAACTACAACCGCCGAACGGCTCGACCGCCTGTTGACGCGCGAGCAGTCGGAACGGCTCGTCAAGCTCAAGCCGGCAGGATCCCCGCAATTGGCGACGGATTTCCGGATCCGATTTGCACAAGCCAGGTTTGTCCTTGAGTCCTCGGAACCGCAAGCAACGAACGAGACCGCCGTGCAATTGAAACGAAAGTGGTCTCAAGCACAGGTGATCGACCCCGCGAGCGGTACGGCAATCGGCCCGTCGCTGGTGCACGATGAAGAACGGCTGATCGTCTGTCAGGCCTTCAGTACCGATGGCCGACGCGTCGCGACCGGTACCGGAAAGATCCCCTCGACGTGGACTCTGGGCAGCGAACGCGGGGACGAAGGCGAGGTGCGAGTCTGGGAGGTCCAGAGCGGCAAACTGTTGGCTTCCTACCGTTGCGACTCGTATGTTACCGGAGTCCGGTTTCGCGACGACGGCAGTACAGTCGAAGTCATGTCCGACCCGATCAATGGAAGGTAGTGTCGTAGGGGTCGTAGGGTGGGTCGAGTGCCGTAGGGTGGGTCGAGGTACTCCGAGGCCCACCGGCTTCGGTTGGATTGCTGGAAGCGCCGGTGGGTCAGGCTGGGCTGATAAAGAAGGCGGCGAAATTACAGAATTGAGGCGCAAACGACGAGAGTGTCCGTTGCGCGCAACGAACCTGTACTCCCCTCGCTACCGGTATTTCCGGGGAAGATGGGTCGGGTGTGAGGGGGGACGCCCTCACCCTCTCCCAGCAAATACCTGGGAGTTCTGGTGGGCCTCGGAGTACCTCGACCCACCCTCGACCCAACCTACAGGCTCTCGGAATCCGATCGCGCGAAGACGGCATGTCGCGCGCAACACGTTTCCCGCCGATCAATGAAGACTTTTTATCAGCCCGCCGAGGCCCACCGGTTTCGGTTGGATTGCTGGAAGCGCCGGTGGGTCAGGCCGACGGTCCGTGTCTTCTTCCCCAGCGGATCGGTCCGAGTACTTCGGTCTCGCTGTCGACCTAATCCCCGTCGATCAGCCGCACGTTGTAGTCGCCAGCCCCGCGATGCGAGCCGATCCAAACGACGGACCGTCCCGACTTGGGCAGCCTGATCGCCAGCAATTCATGCCGTTTCAGGACGAGGTTCCAAAATAGCGCTGGCGATGCGCCAATTCCCGTCCTTGTCGCAGGCGGCATAGTACATTCGAAATTGGCCGGTATCGAGCCGGATCAGCGACATGTCTTCCGCGTGGACAGCGTCCAGTCCGTCTCCGCCGTATCCGCGGCCCTCGATCGCGCATCCGACCCGCTCCCACTCCATTCCGTCGCTCGAACGTGCCACGTAGATTCGCGATCGGTACCCTGACATGTCGGAGGCGATCGAAGCGGCGGCGAAATCGGCGCTACTGCCGTTCGCCACGGCACTGGCGTCCATGCTTGGATGAAGCGGCACCTTCGCTCCCGGCGGCGGATCCTGCCATGCGGAATAGAACATCGTCCAACCGTCGTCTGCCGTGGCCGGGGGAATGACCTCCGCCGCCGAAATACCCGCCGAGTCGTATTCCGCTTGCCGGTCCCGCATGCGATAGCCCGGTTCGAACTCGAAGTGGAGTCCATCGGAGCTGATGGCGCTGACGATGGCTGCCGAAATCCGTTGGCCACTGGCGAGTCCCCCGGGACCAGACTCCGAGCGAAAGCAATAAAGCCGGCAGCGACCATCCGGCAGCTGCAGGCAGCGAGGCCCACCGACACCGCCGGGACTGGCCAGCCGAATGCCGTCCTCACACTGCCACGACAACTGGTCGTCGGAAACGGCGCTGCAGATCACGGTCGGGCGATCGGCGGGGCCACGCGACTCGAAGTACATCCGCCAGCGACCATCGCTACAAGCTGCGATCGACGGCGCAATTACGCGCAGCGACCGATAGGGGACCTCGGGCTGCGGCGCCAGGCGGATTCCAGGCTCAGTGCGGAATGCCAGTCCGTCGTCGGAAACCGCGCTGAGAAGGTAACCTTGACATGCGGGAAAGGGCTTGCCCGGCCCCACCGCGGTGTAAAACAAACGATAGCCGTCACCAGGAACGCGAATGATGCAAGGCGCCTGAAGCTTGCCGCTATCCAGCCCGCGCGAGCCTTGCAGACGCGGGCCGGGTTCTTTCCGCCAGACGCCGTGTGTGCTCATCGGGATTGCTCGCGGTGGGACCCTATCCGTGCTTACTGGCGGCTGTCCGTCTGGATGCAATAGACACGCGCCGACGAGCGGATCAGCAAGCGATCGCCGGCGATCGCCGGAGTCGCCATACACATGTCGTCCTCCGCGAGCGAATTCGTGTGCAGCAGTTCGAACTGGTCGCCCACCTTCAGCACGAACGTGACGCCGTCTTCATTCAAGCAGAACAGCTTCCCGTCATATGCCCATGGAGAGGACGTAAACGCACGGCCATTGGGCAGTCGCTGCGTGCCAAAAATCTCCTTGCCGTCGCCGGCGCGAAAGCACCGCATCATGCCCATGTCGTAGAGAACATAAAGCCGCTCGTCAAAGACCAGCGTCGAAGGGTTATACGGACCGGCTTTCGGATTCGACCATGCGATGAACTCGTTCGAAACCGCATCGTCCTGGAGTGAAATATTGTCGGCCGCGCCGGGACGAATCGCGTATATCGGCTTGGTCTGATCGAGTACGTAACCGGAGCTGACGTATAGCAGTCCCTGATGCTCGTACGGCGTCGCGATCGTGATGCTCGACATGCCGGTCAGCCACCAGAGCAGATTGCCATCCAGGTCATACGAGCGCACCTTACCGGTTCCCGGCGTCACGATCTCGGTGCGTTGAGCGTTCTGCCAGACGAACGGCGTCGCCCAATTACTCTTTTCGTCGCGAATGGTCCGCCAGACTTGCTCGCCGGTCTTGGCATTCAGCGCAAGCAGATACGATTCGACCTCATTGTCGTTAACGAGATACAGTCGATCCCGATGTAGCACGGGAGACGCGGCGGTGCCCCAGCCGAATCGCGTCGGCTGCGGATTGATCGGGTGCTGCCAGACCTCGTTGCCATCCATATCGAAACAAAAGACGCCGACATTGCCGAAATAACAATAGACTCGCTCGCCATCCGTCACGGGTGTCTCGGAGGCATAACTACTCTTCAGGTGAATCGGCGTTTCCGGGATTGCCTCTCGGACTTGCCGCTCCCAGCGTACGGCGCCGCTCTTCAAGTCAAGGCAATAGACTTTCCACTGATGCAGCGAGTCGGGGGGCTTCGGCCGGTCGCCGCCGAAATACAGCCCTTTCTTCGGTTCTTCCGTCGTGCCCGTATTGATGACCGTCGTCAGAAAGACACGGTCGCCCCAGACGATCGGCGACGACCAGCCGCGTCCGGGAATATCTGTCTTCCAAGCCACGTTCTCCTTGGCGGACCAGCGATCGGGAAGGTGCCGATTGCTCGTTACACCGCGCGCATCGGCGCCGCGAAATTGAGGCCAATTCGTTTCCGCCACCGCCCGCTCCCAACAGGCGACCAACACCAGACAGAACGCGGCGGCACGGATGAAGGTCATGCTTGCGTCTCCTTGCAGTAGCAAATTCACGTGGTGATGAACGGCTCGAAGGTGCGAAGGCAGCTCGAGTCCGAGGCCGTTGACAGAATGTTACCAGATCGTTGACCGATCGTCGTCCGGGCGACGCGGAGTGACTGCACTTATTTCGCCGATTTCTTGTTGCGCGATCAACATCGTTGCGGTTCTATCCAAGGGACTTAGCAGTTGCCAAGACCATCAGGCAAGGGGGATTCGAGCATGATCGATTCGGAATTGCGGCAAGGCTACGAACGGATCCAGGGTGAGGCGACGCGAATGGCGGGGGGGCTCACCGATCTCGCGCAGCGAGCGGCGGTATACCATCACCTGTTTCACGTCACGCGTGGAAATCACATGTTTCCCGTGATTGCGGCGCATGGGGCGTTGTGGGCGCGGGGCTACTTCGCGTTTGGAATGCGGTTGGCGCGGGCGATGTCACTGCAGTATCTTGCGCGGCCAGCCCTCCGCCGGTGCCAACTGGCGGCTGTGGCACAATTCGCGGACACGCTTCGCGATATCAACCGCCGGGTCTGTATCGATACCTACACCAATTATCACTTTGTGACACAGTACGGAGACCATTCCGCGGCGGCGGATTTTGTCTCCGTCGAGTTGCTGGAAGCATTGCGAAGAGTGCACGCGGCGGCCCGGGCCAGGCGAGCGTTGACCGATGCCGAAAAACGCGACGTGTTTCAAGCTCACTTTCTCCACGAACAACGTACCGTCGTCGGCTCGACAATCGCTCGCGCCGTCGCCGAGTTTGACTGGCCGCTGGCCAAATGGATCGCACTCAAACCGCCCATTCGCTTCGCCTACTTTCCCGCCGGCAACCGGCTCTGGTTCCAGAACTTTGCGGATCAAGAGGAACGGATCCGCAATGGGATGCGCGCGTTTGAACTGGCGATCGCCGCCGGGAATGAACGATTGACGAGTTCCCTGCGACGCTATCGGACGCTGCCGCCCCAATTCTTCGCCTCGCCGGATCGGCACTTCGCCGCGCTGCGTTCCGAACTGATCACCACCTGACAAGTAACGCGAAACTCGTTTCGCGTGGCGTCCCGACAAGTAACGCGAAACTCGTTTCGCGCAGCGTGTCGTGAAACTTGCGGATACGGAAGTTGACCGGTCCCGATGCGGCGAGGACGGAACGCGCAAACCTTCTCGTACTCGGCTCGAAACAAGTTTCGAGTTACTATTCCGGCTTGGGAGCAGCCTGCGCTGCAGGGGTACCGGGAAGGAATCGGGCCTCCGGATCGGACGGCGGTTTATCGAGCAGGATGAACGCGAACAGGTCGAGCAGTTCTTCTTTGCTGAGCTGGTTCTCCAACCCCTCGGGCATCATCGAAAGTTCACTGACGCGGAAGGTTTCGATTTCGTCGCGCGGAAGCGTTTCGAGTTTTCCTCCCTGGACTTTCAGGATTACACGCTGTTCGTTTTCTTCAATCGGCAGACCGGTGAGCACGCGTCCGTCGTCGGTGACCACGATTCGCGCCTGGTAGCTGGCGCCGATCACCAGGCTCGGGTCGAGCACATTGGACAGCAGCTGTTCGAAGGAGGCTCGTCCGTTCGACGTAATATCCGGGCCGACGTCCTGCCCCTTGCCGTAGATCTTGTGGCACTGACCGCAAATTCGATCGAAAATTCTCTGTCCTGAAACCGGATCGCCGCGTTCCTGCTGCAGCAGGGTCCGCAGGTTGCCTACAACCTGTTCGCGTTCGGGGTTGCGTTGAGTGCGAACCGTGCCCCACTTCTCGCGGACTTTGCGCACGAGCGTTTCATCCTGGCTGGCGAGCAGCCGCGCGATCTGGTTGCTGTTCAGCGCCGCGTCAGGGATTTTCCGTTCACCGACGGCGTCGAGCAGGATGTGGCTCCATGCCGGCCGTTGTGCCAGCAGTTCGACCACGCGCGGTTGCAGTTCCGCTTCAAGTCGGCCATAAATCTGAACCAGGATTTCGGCCAGCCGCGGTTCCTCCCAGCGACCGAGGCTATCGAGGAACTTGGCGCGCAGTTCCAATTCCGATCGGGGTTGGCCGGCGAGCAGTTCCGGGATTCCGGCAAGCAGCGATCGGTCCCGGAGGAAGACCAGCGTTTGCAATGCGACGAGCCGATCGGGGGACGGAACATCGGCGTCGAAGACCATCGACGCACATCGCTTTGACGCCGGCGCGTCGCCGAGACTTGCCGCCAGCGCCGCGGCGGCTCCGTGCAGGGAATTCTGTGTTTCCGTGGCGAGAACCTGCCTCAGACGCGGGCCGAGCTTGCCGCGGAGTTCCGCGAGCACTTCCGCGGTGAGTTCGCGGTTCTGCACCTTGGTCGTGATCACGTCCAGGCTCTTACGCGCCGATTCCGGATCGATATCCAGAATCAACTCCAGCAGCCCCGCGATCGCCGTAACGTCGACGGCGTCGTCGCCGCGGAGCACGGGGGGACGACAGGCCAGCACGCCACCGGTCATCGCGGCGATGACGATCGTCGTTCGCAGCCATCGCACCATGATCGGCGTCAACCTGCTTTCTTCTTCGCGAGAATCCGCTCGGTCACCCGCGGCATCAACCTGGCCAGATTCGGCGTGTTCTTCAGATCGACCTGCTTCACGAGCTGCATGAACTCGTCGCTGCGATTCTCCAGCAGCGGGTGGAGGTTCTGCCAGACGATCTGCGGGATCAGCACGTCATCGCCGCATGCCGCCAGGACCTGCAGCAGTACCGGCAAGGGGTTAACGCCCTCCAGCTTTCCCGCCGCAATCGCCACTTGCAATTGCACGTCGCGAGATTTGTCGCCCGCAAGCTCGAGGACGCGATCGCGTATCGAATCATCGACGCGACGGAAATTCCCCGCCGCCCGCACGCCCCAGGCCCGAATGCCGTCGTCGGCCTGGTTCAGCAACCGGAGGTGGAAGGCGGGGGCCAACGATCCCGATCCGACTAACGTCCATAGCCCATGCAGGCGCGCTTTGCGCGGCGCGCTCTCATCCAGCACAAGCTTCTCCAGCGCGGAGCGGGTCGCAGGATGCAGCCGTTCCAACAGCAGCCGTTGCGCGATATCACGGTGGTAGACGTTGGGGCTCTTCAGTCGCGTGATCAATTGCGCGTCGGTTTCGGTCGACAAATTGGCGATCGGTACGCGAGCCGTCGCTTTATGGCGAATGCGATACAGCCGGCCTTTCAGACGATCGATTCCTTGCGGATCCCGGTTCGCGTCCTGATAACAATGATATCGGTCGTACCAGTCGAGCACGTACAGGCAACCATCGGGCCCGGTTTTCTGAACGACCGGCATGAACCAGGCATCGTTGGCCACCAGAAAATCAGGTTCGCCCTCGCCGAAATAGGTCGAACCGTTTCTCGACAGGCGATCGACGTTGATGCAGCCGCCATGAATGTTGCCCATGTAGAGCCGGTCGCGATACGCTTCGGGGTATGCGTCACTGTCAAAGTAATGGATGCCACAGTAGGCGGCCTTCTGGTGTTTATGCTTGACGATCGACTGGATCGGCCAGGTGTGCGCGGGGTAAGGGCCGCCTTGTCGATGATAGTAGCCGGTCTCTGTCAAATGCCAGAGATGGTCGATCACGCAGGCGCTGAGGAACGCGCTGCCCTCCGCGTCGAACGCGATTCCCCAGGGGTTGCTCGTCCCCTCGGCGAACAGTTCGAAGTCGCGCGTTTTCGGATGGATTCGAAACAGGGCGCAGGTGAATTCGTAGGTCTTGCCTCGATGGGTCACCTTGCTGAAGTTGAACACGCCATTTAATCCGTACAGATAGCCGTCGGGGCCCCAAGTCAACGAATTGGGCAACTCGTGGGTGTCGGTGCGGCCAAATCCGGTGACCACGACTTCCGATTTGTCGGCCTTGCCGTCCCCATCGGTATCCTGCATGAAGAGAATGTCGGGCGCATTGGCCACCCAGACACCGCCATGCCCGACGGCGATCCCCGAGGGAATATTCAGTCCCTCCGCGAAAACGGTGAATTTGTCGGCTTTGCCGTCGCCGTCGGTATCCTCAAGAACCTTGACTCGATCCTTGCCTGGACCAGCCTCCCGACGCGGGTACTCCAGGCTCTCCGTGATCCAGATACGGCCCTGCTCGTCGAAAGTCATCGCCACCGGATTCACAATGTCCGGCTCACTGGCGACCAGTTCGACGCTGAAACCGTCCGGCAACGTCATCTTCCTTATTGCCTCCTCCGGGCTCAGCGGCGGACCAGGGGGCTTGTCCTGACCATGGGGAATGGGGGGATCGGCCGCACTGGCCGCCGCGCCGGCGGCGATCCCGATCGTCAGTGCCAAGGCGACCGCCGTCGCCGAGCGCAGGAAGGTCAACGGAGAACGAGGGGCGGAAGGACGGTCGAAAGCCATGGTTCATGGTCCCTGGAAGCCGGTTTCGATTGGCCAAGCCGGAAGTTGGGATGGCCCATGGGGCTCGATTATGGAGACGCTTTCTGCCCGACGCAAGCTTCTCCCGCCGACGGGAAAATCGGATTCTCAAAATTTGCTGCTCGACTTCGCCCCTAAAGGCTGGCATAATGTGGGCGATTCCCTCTGCACGGAATGCATTCAGTGCTTCACGGGCTCCGTTTGAAGAATTTCGGCCATTCGTTTCTTTCTTGATCCACGAGGTGGTTCATGCGTTGGTCCATCACGTTTGCGGCGATCCTGGGTTCATCGCTTCTGCTGTCGGGATGTGGTAGCGGCGAGGCCCCACCCGTTACGGCACAAGGTGGAGGTGGCGCATCAGGTGGTGGGGGCAGCAGTGGACCTCCCGGTGGCATGATGCCCGGCGGCGGCGGTGGAAGTGGTGGTCCACCGGCAGGCATGATGCCCGGCGGCGGCGCGGGTGCTCCAGGCGCGGGCGGTGCTCCAGGCGCGGGTGGCGCTCCAGGCGCGGGTGGCGCTCCAGGCGGAGGAGGCGCGGGTGGCGGTGCTGCGGCAGCAGTCGGTGGTCCGCCACGCGGGAACTTAGGGGGTGGACAACAAGAACGCGGTGGTGGATTTGGCGGCGGTCCTCCAGGCGGCGGGGCTGGTGGTTTCGGCGGCGCGCCCGGCGGCGGCCCGGGCCCTGGCGGTCCTGGTGGCGGTGCCGGTGGATTCGGTGGCGCTCCCGGTGGCGGGGCTGGTGGATTCGGCGGCGCTCCGGGTGGGGGTGCCGGCGGATTCGGCGGTGCTCCCGGTAGCGGACCAGGTCCTGGTGGCCCAGGTGGCGGCGCTCCCGGTGGCGGCGCTCCCGGTGGTTTCGGCGGCGCTCCGGGTGGTGGTGCGGGCGGTTTTGGCGGCGCTCCAGGTGGTGGCTTTCCAGGCGCTCCAGGAGCTGGCGGCGCAGGTGGGTTCGGCGGCGGTGCACCCGGCGCTGCGGGAGGACAAGGGGCAGGATTTCAAGGTGGTCGCGGTGGGCCCGGGGCACCAGGCGCTCCCGGTGGCGGTTTTCCTGGCGCTCCAGGGGCTGGCGCCGCTGGAGGTGCTCCGGCTGGTGCGCCGGGGGCAGGGGCTCCCGGTGGAGCTCCCGCCGCAGCGGCCCCTGCGGGCGGCGGAGGCAGCGCGGGAATCGGCACCGTCGATGACCCGGCTTCGGAGCCGGGCGCAACGGCACCAGGCGGCGCAGCACCCGGCGGGGCAGCACCCAACCCAGGATTCCAGGGTAACCCGGCTGCAGGCGCGCCGGGCGCAGCTGCCGGAGCTGCCCCAAGTGCGGGAACCAATGAAGACGCCGCACCGAAGACCATTCACGATTACGCGCATATGGCGATGCAGGCAGGGAACGAAAACGATGCATTCAATCTGCTCTATCTGCGCGCCCTGGTGGACGATCACGGTCCTACCGACACTCTGGATCAAATGCGCTGGGTTGCCCCGCTGAAACGATTGTCCTTGGGCGTTCGTTGGGGTGTCGGCGTCGTTTATTCGGGAACCAAGAATGTTGATGGCCCCGAACCGATCGGCGGTTCGTCAAGCGGCGGTGGAGGACCGGCTGGATTCGGGGGCGGACCGGGAGGACTCGGAGGTGCTCCGGCTGGCTTTGGCGGTGAACCATCGGCACCAGGGGAAATGGCAGGACCACCCGGCGGCGGTCGAGGCGGTCGAGCAGGTGGGCCACCCGGTGGCCCGGGTCGACGCGGCGGCGGGATGGCTCCTCCCGGCGCTCCCGGCGGCGGGGGCGGAAGCAGCGGCGGCAAAGCCACGAAAAAAGATGCGTTTCGAGCGCCCGATAACCCGGCCGCTCAACTCGCGTTCTACACAGGAATCTGGTCCCAGGAAGTTCTTGAACAACTTCGCACCCGGCTTGGGAATGGTACCTACGGCGAATTCCTGAAAGATGCCCAGTCCTATACCGGGGCTCGAAACCAAGGACCATCCGGGTTCGCTGGCGCGGGCGGCGCCGGTGGCTTTGGTGGCGGCGGTGGCGGCGGCGGACCAGGTGGCCGCGGTGGTCCCGGCGGATTCGGTGGCGCGGGAGCGCCCGGTGGTTTCGGCGGAGCTGGAGCACCTGGCGGATTCGGTGGCGCTGGAGCACCTGGCGGGTTCGGTGGCGCTGCAGCACCTGGGGCGCCCGGAGCACCTGGCGGATTCGGTGGCGCGGGAGCACCTGGCGGATTCGGTGGCGCTGGAGCACCTGGGGCGCCCGGAGCACCTGGCGGATTCGGTGGCGTGGGCGCACCTGGCGGATTCGGTGGCGCGGGCGCACCTGGCGGATTCGGTGGCGCGGGCGCACCTGGGGCGCCCGGAGCACCTGGCGGATTCGGCGGCGCAGGAGCACCTGGCGGATTCGGTGGCGCGGGAGCACCTGGGGCGCCTGGAGCACCCGGCGGATTCGGCGGCGCGGGAGGACCCGGAGCACCCGGCGGATTCGGTGGTGCGGGCGGTGCTGGCGGCGCGGGCGGATTCGGCGGCGCGCCGGGTGGTTTCAATTCGCCCGGCGGTGGTGCGCGATCGGCGTCCACCAATCCCAACCAACTGATGCCTGGAGTATTGATGATCGGCACGGAAGACAAATTGACGTTGCTGGTCGAAAGCGCCCGCAAAGAAGGTGTTGATTTTCTCATCGTATTCCATGTCGACGTCCGGCTTGCGAACGGGATCATTCAGAACAACACCAAGGCGGAACTGATCGACGTTACCACGGGCAAACAATTGAAGGATGTGCCTCCGACGCAGCAGTTGCTGAACACTCGCGTGGCCAAGGAGATGGATGAGAAACGCACTAACCCGGTCGAAAACGAGGTAAAAAGGCTGTTCAAGGCGATCGACGAAAAAGTTCAGCTGACCGACCTGCCTTCGACCGCAACCGTGGAGAAGCTCGAACCGTTTGTCGACAAGCTGCTCGAGGCAAAACACGCCAACGCCATTCCCGTGATGGCGCAGCTCCGTTACTACTATCACAAGAAGTTGATTAACGGCGACCGATATGTTTCCGGGTGCGCGAAACTGGTCGGCGACGAAAAAGCGAAGGTCGTGGCGGAAGGCAATCAGGACAAATTGCTGAATGCCCTGGCGGCCTTCCTGCCCAAGGAGCGGCCATCTGGCAAATAGGAATCGGGTTTCGCGCAGAGACGCGAAGGAAGTCAAGCAGCAGTCGGTCGGCGATCCTGTCGAACCGATCGGCAATTCTTTTTCTGCGCCTTAGCGCCTTTGCGAGAGACCATTTGCCTGGTATGGCAGTCGGTTTTCACGCAGAGGCGCAAAGGCGCGAAGGAAAACAGACAGCAGTCGGTCGGGGTTTCTGTCGAGCCGATCGAAATTTTTCTGTGCGCCTTAGCGCCTTTGCGAGAAACCATTTGCCCTGCCTCACTTTGGTTGCGGACGATTTGAGCGCTGACGCAGTTGGTCGTAGAACAGCACCGCCGCTGTGGCGGCGACATTCAGGCTGTCAGCGATTCCGAGCATTGGCAGTCCGATCGGCGTGACGTCAGGTCGGTTCCAGGTAGCGTCGAGGCCTTCTGCTTCGCTCCCCAATACCAGTGCGGATCGTTCGTGCCATTGCACCTGGTCATAGCGGATCTTCGCATCGACCCGCGCTGCGTATACCTCGAAGCGATGCTGTTGTAGCCAGGCGATTGCCGCGACTTTCGACGTGGCAAAGCAAGGGACGGCGAAGATTGTCCCCAAGCTGGCCCGAATGGTATTGGGATTGAGCAAGTCGGAAGGGCCATCGGCAACAATCACGGCGTTGACACCGGCCCCGTCGGCGCAGCGGAGGATGGCGCCGATGTTGCCGGGCTTTTCGATCCCCACCAGCACGGCCACCAGGCACTGGGGTGGAAGGACAAAGTCGGCCAATGATTCCTGAACGGTATGAGCGACGGCGACGAGCCCATCTTGTTTTTCGCCGTAGGCCAGTTTGGCGAACGCCCTGGCGCTGACTGGAATGATACGGATGCCTCGCGTCTGGAATTCCTGGAGCAGTTGACGGACCTGCGGGTATTGGTCGGCCGCATCGCGAAGGAAGACCTCGTCGAACGACACGCCGGCGTTCAATGCTCGCTCGATCTCCCGCAGCCCGTCGATCAGGAATCGGTTCTGTGTTTCGCGGCCCTTGCGTTCCCGCAGTTTGGCGGCGAGATTCAATCGCGGGTTTTGCAGGCTGGTGATGCGTTGTTCCACGGACGCGGGATTTCCTGGGGTGTGAGGACGGCGCCGCGCCGCGTGTTCGCGGGCAGGCCCGAGCAGCACGGCAGTGCGACTCGAAATTACCCGGCGACCCGCAAGCGAGGACGTGCGTTGTCCTCCAAGACGTCGACACACGCCTGGCAGACATCATCGACCAGCACGGCCAGCATGGCCGCATTGGATCCGCTCCTGCGCTGACGGCTTGTTCCCTGCTGATAATACGCTTGTACGGCGCGGTGTCCATGCCCGTACGGTCCGGAAAGCGCGGGCTGCGTCGGCCCATGGATCGAAACGCAGGGGGTGCCGACCGCGGCGGCGAGGTGCATCGGCCCCGTGTCGGAGCCAACGAAGAGCGCGGAACGTCGAAGCAGCGAGGCCAGTTCGGGCAAGCGGGTCGAGCGCGCGACAAACGCATGGCCTTTCGAATCCTGCGCAATCGCATCGGCCCACGACTGTTCCCTTGTTCCCGCCCAGACCACCAGGGATGGCAGGTTGAATCGGCGTCCAAGAAACTCGGCCACGGCGGCGTATCGATCGACGGGCCAAAGTCTCGAATCCCAGCCTGCTCCTGGATTGATCACGGCGAACCGATCGAGTCGCTCCGCGTCGAGCCAGTCGCGAATGGCGGCCTCCGCCTCGGGATCTCGCGAAAGGTCGAAGCGGACCGCCGGGTCGACGACGCCCAGCGGCTCGAGCAGTTCCAGCTGTCGATCGACCAGGTGCTCTCGCCTCGGTGCGACACGATGATTGTTCAAAAGTGTGCTCAATTCCCGACCCTGCGGTGCGGCGAAACCGATCCGTTGCCTGGCGCCGGAAAGCCAGGCGGCGATCGCGCTCTTAGCGAGGCTCTGCGGATCGATCACGATATTGCCGCGGAATTCCTTCAATCGACGGCGTAACGCCAGGATTTCTTGCGGCGACTTGAGCCAACCCTTTGGCACCACGATCAACTCGTCGATCGCCGCGTGATTGCGCAGCAGCGTTGCCGACGCCGGTTCCGTGACCCAGGCGATCTGTGCGTCCGGCAACTGGTCTCGAATCGCGCAGGCGACCGGCAGGGTGAGGATGCAGTCGCCAATGGCGCTCAGCCGGGTGATCACGACCCGCGGGTTGCCGGAGCAAGACATGGCGATGTTCTTTCCAAAGGTGTGAGAATCAGGATTTTGGTGAAGTTTGAACAGGAGGCGCACTGCCGCCAGCACCGCCGGCACCGCCGGCACTCGAGCCACCGCTGCCGCTGGCAGCACTTGACGCGGCAGCGCCACCGCCCGATACGTTGCCGGACGATCCGGTCGGCGGCGTCTCGCTGTCGGGCTGATGGAATCCGGCCGGCTTGACGTTCAGATCTTTCGGAGCCGGTCGCTGGAAGTGCATTTCTTCGGCGTAACCGCGCAGCGGATCCAGGTCACTTGCCAGGCCGGCCGGCGCTTCGTCTTCGGGCCGGATCGCAGGCATCTGGAGTTTCGTCCCGGCAAACAGGGAGCCACGATAGATGGTGCCTTGCTGGAATGGCCCGACACCAAGCACCCAGGTGTCTTTGGCGTTGCTGGTCGCCTGCGAGATCCCGGCTTGCCAGACCGGCTCGCGCGTGCGGCGGTTGTATGCGAACACGCCAATCTTCGCGGCGCCGACCTGCACAATTTTGCGGGCCACCGAGAGTTCCGGGATGGAAGGAATCGGTGGGCCGTTGGAGACCAGCGACGCGGCGCCGGATAGCCCGTTGTTCGCCGGCAAACCGTAAACGATTTCGTTGTTGTCGACGCCGACCGCGCCCAGGCGCGCCTCCACCACAAAGTCCGCGTCCTCGACCTTATCGACCAGCCTCAGATCGGCCGCCACCATCTGCTGCCGCAAGGAGCTGATGACGTACTCGGCGTTCACATACCCCAGGCCCTTCAAGTTGCCGATGAAAGCCGGGTCCTTGGTATTGACCACAAACTTGGTATCGAAAAACACCTGTTGCCCGGCCAGATCCTTGAAGTCAATCCGGGCAACCGCCCGATCGACCGCGTCCGACATCAACAACTGTTCGGTCGCCGTGCGGCTCTTGGTTGCACCACAGCCCGAAATCACCGCCAGCAGAACCGCAAGCATCCATCGTCCCGCGCAACGCGATCGGATCGCGCGGCGGGTGAGTCCGATGCCAAAGGTCGGCATTTCTGCGGGTGCTTTCGGAAGGCAACAACACGGTCGAATCACGATGGCAATCCATAGCTGCGGGTCGGAAATCGGGCGGAGTATATCGAACCGCGGAAGTTATCCCAATGCGAATTGCGGAATTGCTAGCACCGTCGCATATGGAGTCAGACTGGCGAAGCTGGCATAATCTGGGTTACGGGTTACGGGTTACGGGTTACGGGTTACGGGTTTCAGAATCTGCCCGCAATCCGTAACCTGCAATCCGTTCCTCCCCTAACCTGTTCCCCGTAACCTGTTCCCCGTAACCCGTTCCCCGTAACCCGTTCCCCGTAACCTGTTCCCCGTAACCTGTTCCCCGTAACCCGTTCCCCGTTCCCCGTTCCCCGCAACCCGTAATGCCCGATTTGATCGCACAAGGCACGGAATCCCACCACCGTTGGCGCCGCAGGCTGAATCTCGAGCATCCGGCCGTGATTGGCCGGCAGGAACTGGAATGGGCGACGCCTTGGGACGACAAGATTTCTCGGCGGCATCTGCGCATCGCCTGGCGGGACGGGCAGTGGTTCGTGGAGCGACTCCCCGAAGGACGCAACCCGGTATTCTACCGCGGGCATCCCGTGGACCTGTTTGCGTTGCGTCCCGGCGAGCATTTCGTGGTTGGAGCGACGACGTTTTCGCTGGTCGATGAACCGGTCGCGTTGTCACTCAGCGAACCGACGCCTGTGGCGCAACAGTTGTTTGACACGGAGTCCCTGCGGCAGCGCGCATTCGACAACCCCGATCGGCGGATCGAGGTATTGAGCCGACTGCCGGAATTGATCAGCGGTGCGGCGAGCGATAATGAACTTTGCGTGCGGCTGGTGAATCTGCTGCTGGTCGGTGTCCCGGGCGCGTCGGCGGCGGCGATACTGGAACGCGCGCCGGCGGGTGACGGCGAGCCGCAGGTGAAGCTCCTGCATTGGGACCAGCGCACGATCGGCCGGATCGGGTTTGCGCCCAGTGCGCGACTGATCCATGAAGCACTATCGCGACGGCAGTCGGTTCTCCACATCTGGGGTGGCGGCTCCAAGGAAGCACCGCACGAATTCACCATGTCGGACGATGCCGATTGGGCTTGCTGTACGCCGGTTCCAGGAGAGTCCGATTCGCGCTGGGCGATCTATCTTGCCGGTCGTTTTTCCACTTTGCCGCGCAGCGCCGCAGTCGAACTGCGCGACGATGTCAAGTTTACGGAGATCCTGGCGACGACCTTGAACAACCTGCGTCGCTCCCAGCAACTGGTGCGACGGCAATCGAGTCTCAGCCAGTTCTTTTCGCCGGTGGTGCTGGAGGCATTATCGGCGCAAGATCCCGACGTGGTGCTCGCTCCACGCGAAGCCGACGTGTCGGTCCTGTTCTGCGATTTGCGAGGTTTCGCTCTGGCGTCCCAACGGTCGGCCGATGACTTGCTGGGCTTGCTGCAACGGGTCAGTCGCGCGCTGGGAGTCATGACGCGACAGATCCTTGAACGTGGCGGCGTGGTGGGCGACTTCCACGGCGATTCGGCGATGGGATTCTGGGGTTGGCCGATTGCGCAGCCCGACGCGGTCGAGCGCGCCTGCCTGGCGGCGTTGGCCATCCGCGCGGAATTTGCGGCCGCCAACGAAGTCGCCGGCCACCCCTTGGCCGATTTTCGGATCGGTATCGGCATCGCCAGCGGCCGTTCGGTCGCCGGCAAAATCGGGTCGATCGATCAAGTGAAAGTCACGGTCTTCGGGCCGGTGGTCAATCTGGCGTCCAGGCTGGAAGCAATGACCAAACAGCTCCGAGCACCGATCCTGCTCGACGAGGCAACAGCGACCTGCCTGCGGCAGTCCACGTCCCGCGATGTCGCGCGCGTGCGACGGGTGGCCCTGGTACGCCCCTACGGGATGGATAAGGCCGTCGACGTCAGCGAATTGCTGCCGCCGGAACGCGACTATCCTCAACTGAGCGCCGCCCATATCGCCTCGTACGAAGCAGCCGTCGACGCGCTGCTGGCCCGCGATTGGCAACGTGCCTTTCAACTGCTGCACCACGTACCGCCCGAGGATCGCGTCAAAGATTTTCTCACCGTCTTTATCGCTCAACACAACCGTACGCCACCGGCAGACTGGGATGGCGTCATTCCCCTGGCGACGAAATGAGGTTACGGTTTACGGGTTACAGGTTACAGGGAAGAGCAAGGCTCGTAGGGTGGGTCGAGGTACTCCGAGGCCCACCGTTCCCCGTTCCCCGTTCCCCGTTCCCCGTTCCCCGTTCCCCTCTTTCCCCGTAACCGGAGAGCATCGGATGGTCTCAGGCCCCGCCGCGAACTGTTCACGCCGCAGGACACCGCATTTCCACTTGTCAGCGTTTGTATGGCTCACGAGTCTGCTTGTGCTTGGTGCAGGTGCGGCGGGTTTGGCCGCCGACGGAGTGGTGGCGGAGGACAAGCCGAGGCTGATTGTGGTGATGGCGGTGGATCAGTTGAGCTACGATTATCTGATTCGCTTTCGCGATCGGTTCCAGGACGACGGCTTCTTCCGCCTGGCGGAACGACAAGCGGCCTGGTTCACCGCGTGCCATCACCGGCACGGCTTTACCCTGACGGGTCCCGGTCACTCCGTCATCATGACCGGTACCTACCCCTACCGCACCGGGATCATTGACAATGAGTGGTTCGATCAGCGCGCGCGAACAAAACGTTACTGTGTCGAGGATCCGGCGATGCCGATGGTCGGCGCACCGTATACAAAAACCGAGTATTTGGGAGTGTCGCCGGTCAACTTGCTGGTACCGACGGTCGGGGACGCATGGCGGGACGTAACCGATGGCAAAGGAAAGGTACTGGGCGTCACCTTGAAGGACCGGGCTGCGGTGATGATGTCGGGCATGCGCCCCAGCGGTGTTTACTGGTTCGATGTTAACACCGGCAAATGGGTCACCAGTCGCTATTATCGCAGCGAACTCCCGCGGTATATGAAAGAAATCAACGCTGGCGACTTTGTCACGAGCTACGCCGGAAAGGTATGGACTCCGCTTTACGATGCAAGTGTCTACCGGCCACAGCATCCGGACGATAGTCCATTCGAGGGCGAAACGGACGGCGTCAGTCGCGCGTTTCCCCATTCGTTGCCGACGGAATTGTCCACGAAGTTCTTCAAACAACTGCTGATCAGCCCGTTCGGTAACGAATTGACCATGCGGGTAGCGCAGCGGGTGATCGAAGCGGAAGAACTGGGCATGGACGACGTGCCGGACATACTGAATGTCGGCTTATCGTGCAATGACTATGTTGGCCATAACTACGGGCCGTACAGTCTGGAGGTGGAGGACATGACCTACCGCACCGACAAGCTGTTGAGCGAGTTCGTGCGATACCTCGACGAACGGATCGGCGCCGGGCGCTGGACGATGTTTCTGACGGCGGATCACGGAGTAACTCCCATTCCGGAATATATCGCGACACAGGGATTGCCTGGTAAGCGCAAGCCGTTGGGCGAGCTGGCGGCGTTTGTCGAGCGCCTGGAAGTACGTCTGGCGGCCCGCTTCGGTCCGCCGCGCACCAGCCAGCATTTCGTCGAGTACATGGATGCGAACCAGTTGTTCCTCGATCGACGTGCCTTCGAGAATCTCGACGCGTACATCGCGGCCCGGGCCGTCGTCCGCGATTTCTTCCTGCAATCCGATTGCGTCGCGTATGTCGTCACGCGAGACGAACTGATCGCCGGCCAGGCCAAGGCGCAACTTGCCGACGAATATCAGCCGTTTCTGGCTCGGGATTCCCAAATTCTAAAGCTGCTGCAACGCTCGTTCCATGCCGACCGCAGTGGCGACGTGCTCTATGCCCATAAGCCGTATCAGATCCAGTCGACGCATCCGGCGACCCACGGCAGTCCCTGGACCATGGACTCCCATGTCCCACTGCTGGTACTGGGCAACGGTATCAAGCCGGGAAAATTCGAACGCCCCACCAGTCCCGCAGCCATCGCCTCCACCGTGGCAAAAATTCTCGGCATCGACCCGCCGTCCGCCAACGAAGAACAGCCGCTGGAAGAAGCGTTGGCCCGGTGAAGAGGGGAACGGGTTACGGGTTACGGGTTACGGGGAACGGGGAACGGGGAACGGGGAACGGGGTTGAGGCTCGTAAGACGCGTAGGGCGCGTAGGGTGGGTCGAGGTACTCCGAGGCCCACCATTCCCCATCCCTAAACCGCGCGGATCGGGCGAGCACGAAGCGACTTGTACGCAAGGAGGAGGCCCATGACCGCCGCACCCAGCGTTGCTGTCCACAGCACTGCGGTGGGTGACTTGCGCGGCGGTATCTCCCAGATCGGCAACGAACCACTTAGGCTGCCGAGGGCCGCTCGTGTTCCGTCGGACGAGAAGGCCAGCGGCGCCAGCAACCGATTCTCCATGACGAGTCGCGGCGCATACCCTGACACGAACCATGCCGCGACAACGAGCAAGCTTACCGCTGCCAGCGCGACGAACCACACTAAACCCCGTTTGCATACGTCTCCTGACCCGTCTGTGTGAGCAGGACGGGTCGGGAGACCCGTCCTACGAATAACGCGAACCCGACGATCAAGCTGTGACATTGCGCTAGTTTACGGCAAGAAGCGGTGCTTGTCTTGCCAGGTCCCGTGCTCAGAGATCGGTCGGAATCGCAAAGTGGTGAATTCGTGATGGAAATCCTTGCGGTTTCGTTCCTGCATGGCCTTCGCATGTCGATTCGCGAACGGCCCGTTCGAGCGGCCATGCACCATATCCGTCATCGCCTTTTGAGTATTCCAGATACTGAATGTCGACAGCGTTCTCATGGGCCGCATGGCGGCTAATGAGATCGTTGTTGCAGCATTGTCACGCACCTGTTTTTCCACAGGCTTGCCCCAGCGAATAAATCGAACTGCCTGCGACAATTTGAGACGTGCCAATGTGACGGCAATCACAGGACGCCGTTCGTCGTGGTCGCCCGCGGCCATTGGCAGGTCATCGAGTTCGGATATGCGCCCCCAACGACGCAGGAACTCCATGCGCACGTGCCATCCCGTTGCGAGAGCAACTCCCAACGCGGATGTTGCGAGGAATCGATCGATGGCGGTTTCGTTATCCCAGCGGGCGAAAAGAGCGATTTGACGAGGACGGTAACGCGAAGGCAGAGCCACGGGGCGACCTAGCGCCATCGGTATCATGCACTCCGCGTGTTTGAGGCCCGGTATCTTGCTTGAGTTCGGAGGATGAACGAGCGCGCTGAGCGTGGTGATGATGCCACAGTTGGCGAGATGGAAAGAGAAAACGTCCGTCGACATACTGCCCGCTCCGCATTGCGCCGTCAATCTTCTCCGCGAGATTCTAAGCCATAGGCCAATGCGGCGAAGAGATCTGTCATGGACCCGTTCCCCGTAACCCGTTCCCCGTAACCCGTTCCCCGTAACCCGTTCCCTGTAACCCGTTCCCTGTAACCCGTAACCCGTAACCCATAACCCGTAACCCGTAACCCGTAACCCGTAACCCGTAACCTCACTCCGCCGCCGGCCATTGCTCGACTTCGCGCAAAATTTCCTCGCGCGAGCAGGCGGGGCGCAACGCTGTTCGAATTCGGAATCCGTAGTCTTTCCCGATTTCTGGTTCCGGTATCAGGAACTGGAAGTCCCAGGCTGGATTCGTGGTCTGCAGGTCGGCATTGGTTCCGCCGCCGCTGGGCGAGTGGGTGAAGCGGATCCCGCGGGCGCGGTCGAACATCACCAGCCAGATCAGGTCGTCGAAGTTGCCGTAGAAGAACGGGCGATCGAAACGGAAGCGCGAGAAGTTTTTGAACAGGGCCTCTCGGCCGCCCTCGGGAAACGACATCACGAAGTCATCGTCGCGGTGCCGCACGGTGCTCTGGTCGTTGTGAAATTGCGTGCAGAATTGTGTCCAGAGTGGCTTTGGCCCTTCGAGCCCGCCCTGAAAGTAGATCGACTTGTCGGCGGGCGCGTTAATATAACTGGCCCAGAACAGTGTCAGGTAACCGCGAGGGAACAGGGGTTGGTGGGCGCGGCAGCGGAATTCCATATCGAGGTAGTGCGGCGGCGCGATCTCGAATCGCGTCCAGCTCTCGACCTGAAATGTCGGAGTCGGCGGCTGGTGCAGTTCCACTGCGGAACCATCGATCGCTCGTAACGTCATCGGCGCGTTACGCGGCTCGAAAAACGTCTTGAAGTCCTCGAGATGTTCGCCCGTGACGATATGTTCCAGGTTCAGGCCGGAGACTGCGGGCACGAACAGGTTCCGTTTGCTGGAAGTATGCCGGAGGCTCCAGACACCGTTGTAACCGGCTCGGTGCTCGCCGGATGCCGAATTATCACCCACGATTGCGGTGAGTTCGCCGCCGCGAAGTTCGATCGATGCGGGTGGATCGTCGATCGCAGCAAGGCTGCATGGGCGCATTGTTGCTGCGCCGGCGACGGTCGCCGCCGCCAGCGAACGATGCAAGAATTCCCGGCGATCGATAACAGCCGTCTCAAGTGCCATGGTAATCCTCCTCGCGTAATCGTCGTGCTGTGTGCGTCGAATCTCGTAGGGTGGGTCGAGGTACTCCGAGGCCCACCAGTCTACAGCACCAATCAACAGTCGTTCCATTCGAGCGTTGGCGTGCCGACGTATGCCGCCGGACTAGCCCAGGTTCTATCGTGAGCGAGCTCGCTGGTGGGCCTCGGAGTACCTCGACCCACCCTACACCCTTCCGAGGCCCACCAGTCTACAGCACCAATCAGCAGTCGTCCCATTCGAGCGTTGGCGTGCCGACGTTCGCCGCCGGATTAGCCCAGGTTCTATCGTGAGCCAGCTCGCTGGTGGGCCTCGGAGTACCTCTACCCACCCTCGACCCACCCTACACCTCTCCGCTGGCCAAGTTCGTCGCCCCACCCTACACCTCGACCCACATTACGCCTCTGATCCGGTCAGTTTTCGCCAGTGAAACTGTAGTTTCTTCTCCGAGATTGGCGACTCGGTTCCCAGCGACTGGGCGAACAGGGAGACCCGATATTCTTCCAGCAGCCAGCGGAATGTTTCGAGCTCCGGCTCGAATCGGCCTTGGGCCTGGTCGGACGTGTCACGTTCTTTGTAGTGATGCCACCAGGCCTGGAATTGTTGTTGCGCGCGGCGGTCACGTTCGATACTGCCGTCGCGTAGCCGCTCCAATCGCCGGTGGATGCCTCGCAAGTATCTGGGGTAGTGTACCCACCAGCGCCACGGCACGTCGACCAGGAACCCGTCGAAGATCAGGTGGTCGAGCTGCTCGCACAGGTCATCGACGACGGTCGGCAGAGCCTGCACACGAGGTGTCTGGAGCGACGCGCATACCTGTTGGTACTCGCGCATCAGTGGGGTCAGCACGCGTGTAATCTCATGGATCGTCAGATCGCTGGCGTCGCGTCCCTGTTCCAGGCACTTTTGGAATTCCTCGGCGCGGCGCGGCATCGTCTGTTCGTTCAAGTAAGCCTGGTCGATCAGCCGTTCGATCAATTGGCTTCGCAGCCGGTCGGGTGGGGCGATGGTCTCCAGTTGACGCGTCCAGTGCGGCCAGAGCGGCAACCATTCCACGAGCGGTTCCAGGTGGGCGGATTCCTTAAGCGCCAGCAACCGGCGAATGCCGCGCCGCGTCAGGTAGTCGGCCAGTTCGGCGTCGTCGATCAGCGTCAGGGTGACATCTTGCCCTTGGTCGATCAGGCAGGGAAAGGCTGGCAGTCGAATTCCGCCGCGTCGGATCTCGAATCGCTGAGGCAATTCGCCGAAATCCCAGTTTACAATCCCGATCCGCCGCCAGCCCGGCTCGTCGACTTCGTGGTGGATGCGCGCGGTGATGCCGAGCAGCTGCCGCAGGGCATCGACGTCGGTGCCGCGTGCAATCGTCGTCCCCTGATCGTTGACCACACGAATCTTCATGCGCAGGTGGTACGGAATCCGATCGAGCGGAAATTCCTGGGGATCGACCGGCGCGTTGCCGATGCGTGAGGCCGCCGCAGCCAACGCGGGCAGGAACGGGCCGCTGCGGTACTCGAGCAGCGGCATGATCTGCCGAGCTGCCTCCGCTGCCGGCGGCAACTCGCGTCGCTGGGATTTCGCGAGCAGCCGCAGCAGCGCTTCCACTTTTTCCAGCAGCATGCCTGGCACGAGCCAATCGAGTTGATCGTTACGAAGCTTGGCCAGCGTCGCTACCGGAACGACAATCGTGACGCCATCGTCTTCCGAACCGGGCTCGAATCGGTACTCCAGGGGCAGCGTGACATTTTCGATCGGGAACTCGTCGGGAAATTCGGCCGGGTCCGCGTCGCGGAGCGAATGGGGATTATCCAGCAGGTCGGCGGCGGTCATGAACAGCTGTCGTGGGTCGTGCTGTTCCGTTTTACGTTGCCAGTGATGCAGCGCGGCGGCGTCGACGACGTGGGCCGGGAGTCGCGCCTGGTAGAAATCGGCGCAGGCCTGCTGGCTCACCAGGCCTGACCGAGTGCGCGACTTGGCGGCACGCCGATTCAGATCGACGATCAGTTCCTGATTGCGCCGCAGGAACGCCGCGCGCATCTCGAGATCGCCATCGACCAGTCCATTCCAGATCAGCAGTTCCCGGGCGGTCAGAGGATCGATCGGGGCGCAGCGAACGCGCCGACGTTTGACGATGGGCAGTCCGAACAGCGTGACGCGTTCCAGCAGCAGTCCTGCGCCATCCGTGCGGCTCCAGAACGGATCGCGGTGATTTTTCTCGATCAGGTGACGGGCCAGTGGTTCGATCCAAGCCGGATCGATGCGGGCGACGGTTCGGGCGTAGCGGCGCGAAGTCTCGACCAGTTCGGCGGCCATAATCCACTTCGGGCGCTGCTGGAAGACGCCCGAGCCGGGCCAGATCGCCAGTTTTACGCCGTGCGCGCCGGTATATTCGAATTCGTCGGACTTCAGCGCGACGCCCGACAGCAGCCCCGACAGGATGGCGCGGTGGATGGCGGCATAACGGGCCGGATCGCGCGGGTGCCCGTGGCTTTCGGGTTGCCCGGCCGACAGGTCGATCTTCCCCGAGGCGCTGGCAGAACGCCGCGCTGCGCCGGGCCGCCGTCCGCGCCGCTCGATCGATTCTTCGACCAATTCGCACAATTGACGATGGATGTCGCTCCACTCCCGCAGCCGCTGGAACGACAAAAAGGCCTCCTGGCATCGTCGACGCGTCTGGCGTTCACCGCGCGACTCGCGCAGCTCGCGATAAAAATGCCACAACTTGAGATATCCAAGAAAGTCGGAGTTCGGATCAAGGAAGCTGCGATGCGCTTCGTCGGCCTGGGCCTGCCGCTCGACCGGCCGTTCGCGTGGATCCTGGACTTCCAGGGCGGAGGCGATAATCAGAATCTCCGGCAGGCAACGCTCGTCCTCGCCCGCCAGGATCATGCGAGCCACACGCGGGTCGACCGGCAGTTGCGCCAGGCGCTGGCCGAGCGGCGTCAGGTCGTGTTGCGCGTTCAAGGCGCCGATTTCGAACAACGTTTCGTAACCATCGCGGACCATGTCCGCATGCGGCGGATCGAGAAATGGGAAATGCTCGACCGAACCGAGCCGCAGGGCCGTCGTCCGCAGGATGACCGACGCCAGATTCGTGCGTCGAATTTCGGGGACCGTGTATTGTTCCCGCGAAAAGTAATCGTCCTGGGAGTAGAGTCGAACGCAGACGCCCGGCCCGACCCGTCCGCAGCGCCCGGCCCGCTGGTCGGCCGAGGCGCGCGAAACACGCTCGATCGGCAACCGTTGCAGCCGGCTGCGCGAGGAATACCGACTGATGCGCGCCGTTCCTGTGTCGATGACGTACCTGATTCCCGGCACCGTCAATGACGATTCGGCGACATTGGTCGCCAGGACAATCCGCCGCCCTTCGTGCGGCTCGAAGATCCGCTGCTGCTCCTTGCCGGACAATCGCGCGTAGAGTGGCAGCACTTCGGCCGGGCGACCATCCCCGGGAAACTCGATGCCGCGCACCGCGCGCGCCGTCTCCAGGATCAGATACTCCGTGGGCAGAAACACCAACAGATCACCCTGGGGCAGATGGCGGAATTCCTCCAACGACTCGACGACCTGCCGCGGAATATCCCATTCGCTATCGCGACCCGCCGTCGTCGGCTCGCGATAGCGAATCTCGACCGGCCAGGTCCGCCCCGAGACCTCGACGATAGGCGCCCCGTGCCCGTCGCGCCGGAAGTGCTGGCTGAACCGCTCCGCGTCGATCGTCGCGGACGTGATGATCAACTTCAAGTCCGGGCGATATGGCAACAGGTCGCGGAGAAAGCCGAGCAGGAAGTCGATATTCAGCGACCGCTCGTGGGCCTCGTCGATAATCAGCGTGTCGTACTGCTCCAGCCGCCGGTCGGATTGCGTCTCCGCCAGCAGAATGCCGTCGGTCATCAGTTTAACGTACGACTCCGGGCGAACCGATTCTTGAAATCGGATCTTGTATCCGACGGCGGCACCGAGAGGCGAGCCAAGTTCCTCGGCGATGCGGGCGGCAACCGAACGCGCGGCGATCCGCCGCGGTTGCGTGTGGCCGATCCATGCCTCGATGCCGCGCCCCAGTTCAAGACAGATCTTGGGAAGTTGTGTCGATTTTCCAGAACCGGTCTCGCCGCAGACGATCACGACCGGATTCTCGAAGATCGCATCGGCCAGTTCGTCGTGATGCTGCGTCACCGGCAGCGTGGCGTCGAATTGCAGTCGAGGCCGCCGCTGCTCGCGGAGCCGGCGGATCTCGACGGAACGCTCAACGTCGCGCTGCAACCGCTGCAGCAACTCTTCGTGGGGCTGCCTCGCGCGGCGGACTTTCAGCCATTGGCGCAGCCGCTGACGCAATCGATGGCGATCACGGAGCATCGCCGCGTCAATCTGTGCCTCAAGTTCCGTTGCGGTGCGATCCATTGCATTCTGTCGCCGCGTGACGACCGTAGCGCGGCGATGACGGATATTGTGCACTACGAAAGACAAACAGGGAACCCGCGTCGTTGATGCAGAGTCCTTTCCGGCGGACTGCCCGTGGCACTCGTGGCACAATGCGGTTGTTGAGATTTGCCCCGAGGAGATCTAAGATGGCAACCTGCCAACGCACACTCTCCCCGTGAAAACGAATCGATATCCCGCTGTGAACTCTTTAGATCCTGCTCGATCGAATTGCTACAGCCGGCGGCGCCGCTGGTCGACCAGCTTCCCGCGCCTTGCCAGGGTCTGGATCGGCTTTTGCGCCACGCTGGTGTGCCATCCGAACTGTCTGAGGGCGGAGGATGGGCGTCAGGAAACGCGCATCTGGGCACTGATTGTGGTCGGAACGCCGGGTGATGAATCGCACCGTTCACTCTTCGAAAAGACGAGCAAGATCTGGATCGATTGGCTCGCGAATACCTTGCAGGTGCCCCTCGAGCGGCTGCGAGTGGTCGACGGTCGCTCGACCGCCGTCACGCGAATGGCCGGCGATAAGCAGGCAGTGGCGCAGGCATTTAGCGAACTGGCGGAGCGCGTAGGGCCCGACGACACGTTGTGGGTGCTGGTGCTCGGTCATGGCCACTACGACGGGCGTCGAGCCTGGCTGCATCTGCCTGGGCCCGACCCTGGACCGACCGAATTCGTTTCCTGGTTGAACGGCGTGACCTGTCGCGAGCAGATCATCTGGCTGACACAAACGTCCTCGGGATGGTGGCTCAAGCCGTTGGCCAGGTCAAACCGCGTTGTGATTACCGCTACCGACGTCGATCAGGAAGAGAACGAGACCGAATTTCCTCATGCGCTGGCCACCGTCATGCAGGCGCCGGCAAGATCGTGGGACGTTAACAGCGACAATCGGCTGTCGTTGTTGGAGTTGTTGGCCGCAACGTTGAAGGAGGTGCGGTCGCGGTTCGAGCGGGACCAGCGGGTGCCCACGGAACATGCCTTGCTGGACGACGACGGCGACGGGCTGGGCACAGAGATCGAGACGCTGCTCGACGCCAATCCGGACGGGCGCAATCCCGACACGGAGGGTGCGGCGCCGGCACGGCAGCGCGGCAAGGACGGTCGCAAGGCAGCGGGAATTCCGTTACAAGATATTCCCGCACCGTGAACGCAATGTCTTTTCGCATGGGTATTAGCAAACAGGAACGCAGGCATGCAGTCCGACCATTCGAGCCCCGATTCGCGACCTCCAGCGAACTCCCCCACGACCTCGGCCGCAGGTTCACCGGGAACCGTCGACGAGCAGCAGATTGACGCGCAGAGTATCGCGCGGCTGAGCGAGGCGCGGACCAGACTCAAGCAGGAAATTGCCAAGCTGGTCGTCGGTCAGGAGCAGGTGCCGGCTCCATGAGCAAACAAGCCATGAGCAAGCAGGCCATGAACAAGCAGGCCGCGGCATCGCTGCAGGAACTGGTCGATCCGCACGAGGTCGCGTCGGTCGAAGACCTGGAACTGGTTGCTCGCTGGGTTGTGGAAGGGTTCTTGCACGGCCTGCACCGCAGCCCCTACGTCGGATTCTCGGTCGACTTCGCGTCGCACCGCGAGTACCTTCCGGGGGACGACCTGCGGCATCTGAACTGGAAGCTCTACGGTCGGCATGACAAGCTGTACATCAAACAGTACGACGCCGAAACCAATGTCGATCTGAACCTGATCCTCGACGTCAGCGGCTCGATGACCGCCGCGGTCCGCGAAGGTTCGTCATCCAAGGCGCGTTACGCATCACTGCTTTGCGCGGCATTGGCGCACCTTGCCGCGCGACAGCGCGATGCGGTGGGCCTAACACTCTTCGCCGACCGCATCATCGAACACCATCGGGCGCGAGGCACCAGCGATCATCGCCTGGCGATCATGAGTGCGCTCTCGCAGCCGCGCAGCTTTCCGCCGGCCGATTCCGCGCAGGTCTTGCACGAAGTGGCCGAGCTGATGCCGAGGCGGGGCATGGCGATCCTCGTCAGCGATCTGTACTACGAACCGCGCGAGCTGATCGAGGCCCTCGACCACTTCCGCCATTTCGGACACGATCTGCTGGTGTTCCAGGTACTTGATCCCGTGGAACGAAGGCTTGAAATCGACGGTCCAATCCGGTTCATCGATCTGGAGTCGGGGCAGCGCGTCGAAACGCTGGCTCATGAAATCCGAACGAACTACCAGGCGGCGGTCGACGAGTGGCTCGGCGGGCTGCGTCACGAATGCCTGGCCCGCGACGTCGAGCACGCCGTGCTGGAAACCGATCAGCCACTCGATCGAGCCTTGTTCGAGTATCTGGTCCGAAGGTCCCACTTATTCTAAATGGTATGGCCGGACTCAGCTTTATTCATCTCGGGTTTCTGGCGGCCGGACTGGCGGTTGCCGTGCCGCTGCTGATCCATCTGCTGTTTCGCCAACGGACGCGGAATGTGCCGATCGGTTCGATCCGCTTCATGCTGCAGGTGGTGCGGGAGCATCAGCGACGGCGCCGGGTGCGGCAGTGGCTGCTGCTGTCGCTGCGCGCCTTGGCGGTGCTGCTGTTGGCGCTGCTTTTCGCTCGTCCGTATCTCGACGCCAGTCACGAATCCGACTCCGACCTGGAAGTCGTCGTCCTGGTCGACACGTCGGCAAGTATGCATGCGCGGTCCGGGAACGATGAATCGGCGTTTCAGCGCGCGCAGGCGCTGGCCCAGCGCGAACTTTCGCGATGGGGTGACAACGTTGTTGTGCATCTTGCTTATTGTGACGCCGAAGGCGTCAAGGAGTTGGCACGCGACGCGTTCTTCGCGGTACAGCAGCCCGGCTGGCTCGCGACCGATTTCGGTTTGGCGCTGAGCTGGGCGCGGGACGTGCTGGCAACGGGAAACCGCTCCCGGCAACGCCTGGTGCTTTGTACCGATCTGCAGCGGGCCGGCCTGGAGGCATCGGTCATTCCTCCCGCCGATGCGCGCGTCGCTTTTGTCGTTCGCGATGCGGGCGAGGCGGTGACTGCCGATGTCGCCATGATGCAGGCATCGGTGCCGCGCAGCGAGATCCGTCCGGGTGAGCCGATCAAGGTCCGGGCCGTGTTGCGCAACGGTGCTGCGCTCCCAGCACGGCAGGTCCAGGTCGAAGCTCGGTTGCGAGGACCAGCCGGCGAGCTGCGTTCCGCAGCGTCGATCGATATCACCGGAGGCGGTTTCGCCACGCTCGATCTGCCTTTGGACGTCAAGGTCGCCGGCGTCTACCAAGGGGCAGTGACCATCGGTACCCAGGACGCTCTGGCCTGGGACAATCGTTGGAACTTGGCATTTGAAGCACGGCCGCCCGACCGTGTGTTGTTGGTCGACGGCCAGGAAGGACGCTCCGCGTTTGGCAATGAAACCTATTTTTTGGAGACCGCGTTGCGACTGCGTTCCAACGATTCGGCGGAACGCGTCGGTGCGTTTGAAGTCGAGCGGATGGTATGGGAGGACGGTGAGGGCTTTCCCAGCTTGAACGGATTTCGCGCAATCGTGCTGGCGAATGTGCGACGTTTGTCGCCGCTCGATGTCACGCGGCTGTCGGAGTTCGTCCGCAGTGGAGGGAGCCTGGTGTTCTTCGCTGGTGACCAGACCACCACGGAGCTGCTGCAGCGCCTGGCCGATGCTGGGCTGCTGGGCGGTGATCCGGCGCCGGAGATTTTTTCCCATCGACTCCGAGCCACACGCTGGGATACCGAACACCCCGCCCTGGCTTTGTTCAATGATCCGCAACGCGGCGACTTGCGCAGGCTGGAGTTCAATCGGTCGTTCCCTCTTAAGCCCCGGGAAGCAGGACGCGTGTTACTGGAAGCCGCCGGCGAGGCACTGATGGTGGAGCGCAGCGTGGAACAGGGACGCGTGATTTACATCGGTTGGACCGCCGATAGAGAATGGTCCGAGTGGCCGCGGACCCGCATGTTCGTCCCGCTGACGCGGCAGCTGCTGGCCTATGCAACAGGTGCGCTCGCCGAGCGACCCCGAATCGACGCGCTGATCGCCAGTCGCAGCGAGCAACAGCCGGGAATCGAGTCGGTCGAGGGCCGGATTCTGGTCTACAATGTGGATCCGCGGGAAGCCGTACTGGATCGTGTTGGTCCAGAAGAACTGGCCAATGCGGCCGGTGCGAACCTGGATGACCACGATTCCCGCCAGCAGACCGAAACGGCCGCTCTGGCTTCGACCGCCGGTGCCGAACGCCCCAGGGAGATCTGGCAATATCTGGTCTGGGGCCTGTTCCTGGTATTGACCGTCGAACTCTTCCTCGCCGGCCGAGTCCATGCATGACGGGCCCTAAGTCGTGGCGGGGGCTTCCAGCCCCCGCAGTCTGCCACTTTGCCTATTGGGCGCCGCCGCTAGCGACATCGATGCCAATTGCGACAGCGGAGTAAGTCCGGGGTCGGGAGTCAGTTTGTGTGCCACTGGCGAGGTACTCCGAGCCAGTGTTCAGGCGACAGAATTTGGTTTGGACTGTTGACGAACGGCGGATCGGGGATCGGGATTAACCCGAACTGCGAGATCAGATTCGACGACATTGCGTCGCATATGCGCGCCGCGCTCATTCGGCCTCGATGTCCTTGACCACGAACATGCTGCGACGATTGTCCGATGCCCGACTCCATCCTGCGCCGCTCTTCAGCCCGTGCTCGGTCGCCTGAGCACTGGCTCGGAGTACCTCACCAGTGGCACACAGTACGAACAGCTCGTAGATGCCAATCCAACGAACGGAACCATCA
>Ga0233425_10000821_pt1 | contig 75355 bp, 64 predicted proteins | sample Watercolumn_Towu_2_FD_181712 | JGI IMG/M metagenome (GOLD analysis project Ga0233425, IMG submission 181712) | Freshwater microbial communities from Lake Towuti, South Sulawesi, Indonesia - Watercolumn_Towuti2014_140_MG | ecosystem: Environmental > Aquatic > Freshwater > Lake | place... | reverse complement strand
CTTCAGCGCATAGACGGCAAGAGCGAACAGAATGGCGAGCAGCACTTGAAGAAGCATTCCGGGCGGCAATAGGCCGGCAGGATGCAAGATATCGAGCTCGTGCCCGGTCACGACCCTGATGCCGCCCGCAGCCAGGAGCCAGCCGGAAGCGGCGAGAAAGCCGCCGATAACGGGATACGGCACAAAGCGCACGAATTGACCGATCCGGGCCGCGCCGATGGCATAGAGCGCGAGTCCCGTCGCCAGTGTTGCGAGCGCGAACGACAAGAGCACGTGGTCCACGGCTTTCGCCGGACTGCCACCTTCGCCGAGTACGATGCCCGAGACCGTCGTAGCGAGCACGCTCAAGACGGCGACGGCAGGATTGTTGGGACCCGCCGCGACCGGAGGGATTGACGAGGAGAGCGCGACATAGAGACCGCTGATCGCTGAGCCCATCAAGAGGGCCCACAGGCCCGTTGCCAAGCCCGGCCTCAACTCGGCCTGAAACAGGAGCGCGCTGAACGACAGGCAATAGGCGAGCGCCAGCAGGCTCGCTGCGAGCCCCGCCAGCACATTGATGCCGATCGAGCGCGCATTGCCGCGACACCATCGGACGGCTTCATGCATGTGGGTCTCGCCTTTCTGGCCGGTGCGCCGTCCGCCAATCATGTCGCCGAGCCCCCTGATGACAAGAGGGTATTCGCAATCCGGAGAGCCTGTTAACCATTCGTTAACCACTCGGAGCCGATGCTCGGCAGGGCTTCGGCCGCCATGCTGCCGCGACAGGGAGCAAGACATCATGACGGCACCGGCGACAGATGGGCCTCCCGGCGACCGGCTCACGCGATTTGCCATGCCGGAGATGGCTCAGGATCTCGCGGACGCGACGCGCGGCTGGCTCGTGCATCTCGCTCATACGAAGGGTCACGCGGAGCTCACGCTCGAGGCCTATCACCGTGATCTGAGGCAGCTCCTCGGTCATCTTCGCCATGCTTTGGGACACCCGCCCACGCTCGCTGATCTTGGCCGGCTCGACGCCAAGGCCATCCGCGCATTTCTGGCGGCCCGGCGGCGCGAAGGCGTCGCCAGCCGCTCGCTGGCCCGTACCCTGTCGTCGCTCAAGAGTTTCTTTCGCTGGTTGGAGCGGGAGGAGGCATTGCGGCTGAGGGCCATCGATCAGATCGCGCGTCCGAAGCTCCCGCATGCGATCCCCAGGCCACTGACGGTCGATCGCGCGCGAAAGGTCGTCGAAGGGCGCATGGACGCGGAGCTCGACTGGATCGCTGCCCGCGACGTCGCCGTGCTGCTTCTCCTTTACGGGGCGGGCCTACGGATTTCAGAAGCCCTCGGTCTCGCAAGAAAGGATGCGCCCGGTGCAGGCCGCGACGTGCTCCGCATAACAGGCAAGGGCGACAAGGAACGGCTCGTGCCCATCCTCCCGGTTGCGCAGGCGGCCATCGAGCGCTACGTCGCCCTCTGCCCCTACCCGTTGCCGCCCGATAGTCCGCTCTTTCTCGGCGCCAAGGGCGGTCCGCTGTCGGCACGTGTCATTCAGCTCGCGATTGAGCGCATGCGTGACGAGCTTCTCCTGCCGGAGACGGCCACACCGCATGCACTCCGGCACTCATTTGCGACCCATCTCCTTTCGGCGGGAGCCGACCTGCGCCAGATCCAGGAGCTCCTGGGGCATGCCTCGCTGTCGACGACCCAGGTCTATACCGAGGTCGATCGGGACAAGTTGCTCCAGGTCTACGCTTCGGCGCATCCGCGCAAGTGACGGATAATGCTCTGGTATTTCTGAAGAAAATCTGCAGGCGTGCCATTGATCCGTTTACCGTCCTGAGAGCCGCGGCCCAATTCCTGCCAAATTTCTGCCCCGTTCGGGGAGGACGCGCACGCGGGCACAGGCCGTCCAGCGCAGGAGAAGCAGGATTTTTTTTGGGACTCGATGCGAACGATCATCCGAAATCTCGCGGCGCACATCCTGGTCCTTTCCGGACTCGCCACGGCGTGCCCAGCGAGCCTCGCCGACACGAGAACGGATGAGGCTCAAAGCAACAAGCATTCCGTGGCGGGAGCTGCACCTCGAGCCAGAGTGACATTCGACTGTCGCGGCAGCAGCATTCTCGACGAGCTCAAAGCGAGCGACCCGGCCGCGCACGACCGCATCCTCGCTGAGGCGAATGCGACCGCGAATGCCAACACCGTTTTCTGGAAGATCGAGAAGGATGGGCTTCATCCATCGTACCTTTTCGGGACCGTCCATCTGACCGATGACCGCGTCTCGACCATGAGTCCGACTGTCTTGGACGCCATCGGTCGATCCAGGATCGTGCTGCTCGAGGTCGCCGATCTATCGCCGGAGGCGACATCGGCCGCATTGGCCGCGACGGCAAAGCTCGCACTCTTCAGCGCGCCTCAAAGTCTGGCAACGCTCCTCTCTCCGCAGGAGTTTGCGATCGTCGAGAGGACGCTCGAGAACGCCGGGCTCCCGCCCTCGACCGCCCGGGTTTACCGGCCCTGGATCGTCAGCATGATGCTGTCCAGCACGGCCTGCGAGCGGCGCAATGTGCAGAGCGGTGAGCCCGTGCTCGACAGGCGCATCGCCGACGAGGCGAAATCTCGCGGCATCGAGATATCCGGTCTCGAGACGCTCGAAAGTCAGTTGCAGGCCATGGCCTCCGTTCCCGAGGACCAGCAGATCGACATGCTCCGGGCCGGCCTTTCCTATGCCGATCGCACCGATGATCTGGTCGAGACGATGATCGAGCTCTACCTCAGCCGGCGCATGGGGGCGCTGTGGCCGCTGCAGATCGAGCTGGCGCAAAAGTCTGGGATCGGCGCGGCGTCCTTTGCCGGGTTCCACGATGCGCTCATCGATCGGCGCAATACAAGAATGCGCAGCGTTGCGATGCCTCACCTCGAGAAGGGCGGAGCCTTCATCGCCGTCGGCGCGCTTCATCTTTCCGGCACGACAGGGCTCGTGGAGCTCTTGCGCCAGAGCGGCTTCACACTGACGCCCGCCGAGTAGTGAGATCAGGCACAGGCCTAAAAGTGAATGGCGCGTTTGGCGGTGGCCAGAGCCGCCTCTTTGACGGCCTCCGATAATGACGGGTGAGCGTGGCAGGTGCGGGCCAGGTCCTCGGCCGAGCCGCCGAACTCCAAGAGAACCGCCGCCTCGGCGATCAGCTCGCTGGCCTGCGCACCGATGATGTGGACGCCCAGAACACGATCGGTTTCCAATTCCGCCAGCACCTTGACGAACCCTTCCGGCGTCTTGTTGACCTTGGCCCGTCCGTTGGCCGTGAATGGGAACTTGCCGACGGCATAGGCGATGCCGCCGGTTTTGAGCTCCTCCTCTGTGCGTCCCACCGACGCGACCTCTGGAGACGTGTAAACGACATTCGGGATGACGGCGTAGTTCACGTGACCCGCCTGCCCGGCAATGTTCTCCGCAACCGCAATACCCTCGTCCTCGGCCTTGTGAGCGAGCATCGGACCGGCGATCACATCGCCGATCGCGTAGATTCCCGCAACGCTCGTTTGGAAGCGCGCGTCCACGACGACGCGTTTTTTCGAGTCCGTCTCGATGCCGGCCTCGGCGAGCCCGAGCCCCGCCGTGCATGGGGCACGCCCGACCGCGACGAGCACGACGTCGGCTTCCGCCGGCTCGGATGCTCCGCCGGCTGCCAGCTCGATCGAGACGGTCAGTCTTGCCCCTGTCCTGGCGACGTCCGTCACCTTTGAGCCGAGCCGGAACGTCAGGCCCTGCTTCTCGAGAAGGCGCTGGAACGCACGCGCTATCTCGCCGTCCATGCCGGGCAGGATGCGATCGAGGAATTCGACGACCTCGACCTCCGCGCCGAGCCGGCGCCACACCGAGCCGAGCTCGAGGCCGATGATACCCGCCCCGATCACCAGGAGCCGCTTCGGCACCTTTTCGAGCGAAAGAGCGCCTGTCGAGGAGACGATCCGCTGCTCGTCGATGTCGATGCCGGGAAGGCGAACGACCTCCGATCCGGTGGCGATGACGATGGAGCGTGCTTCGATGCGGCTCTTTTCGCCGTTGATGAACGTGACTTCGACCGCACCTTTGCCCGCGATTCGCCCCGTGCCGTGGAAATGATCGATTCTGTTCTTTTTGAGCAGGAACGCCACACCATCGACGTTGACCTTCACGCCCTCGTCCTTGAAGGCCATCATTCGGGCGAGGTCGAGCTTCGGCTTGACCTCGATACCCATGGCGCCGAAATGCCGTCGCGCCTCATCGTAAAGGTGGGAAGCGTGAAGGAGGGCCTTCGAGGGAATGCAGCCGACGTTGAGGCACGTGCCGCCGTGAGTGGGACGCTTCTCGACGACGGCGACTTTCATGCCAAGCTGGCTGGCGCGGATCGCGCACACGTAGCCGCCGGGACCCGTGCCGATGACGATGAGATCGTAGCTTTGGGTTGGTCCGTTCATGGTCGTCTTGCCTCGATGGAGGACGTTGCACCTGCTCTCGTCTGAATTTGCGTCCTGCCGGACCGTGCGTTGAGCTTCATCGCGGGCGTGTGGACTGCAAGTGGCACATAAATCAATACGCGTTCGCCGCCACCAATGCGAACCCAATCGCTTTGGCATAGGGTGAGCTCAGAGCTCCAGAATGAACCGCTGCGGATCCTCGAGGCACTCCTTGACGCGAACCAGGAACGTCACGGCCTCCTTGCCGTCGACAATCCGGTGATCGTAGCTCAAGGCCAGGTACATCATGGGCCGGGCCACGATCTGGCCGTCCTTGACGACTGGCCGGTCCTCGATGCGGTGCATGCCCAAGATGCCAGATTGCGGCGCATTGAGAATGGGTGTCGACAGCATCGAGCCATAGACGCCGCCGTTGGAAATGGTGAACGTCCCGCCCTGCATGTCGGCGATGCCGAGCTTGCCGTCGCGTGCCCGCCGGCCGAAATCGGTGATGGCGGTTTCGATCTCGGCGATGCTCATGCGGTCCGCCTCGCGCAGCACGGGCACCACCAGTCCGCGCTCGGTGCCGACCGCGACACCGATGTGGTAGTAGTTCTTGTATATGATGTCCTCGCCGTCGATCTCGGCATTGACAGCCGGTATTTCGCGCAGCGCCTGGATACAGGCTTTGACGAAGAAGCCCATGAAGCCGAGCTTCACGCCGTAGCGGCGCTCGAACAGCTCCTTGTACTGCGCCCGCATGGCGAGCACTGCGCTCATGTCGACGTCGTTGAACGTCGTGAGGATCGCGGCCGTGTTCTGGGCGTCCTTCAAGCGGTGCGCGATCGTCTGGCGCAGCCGCGTCATGCGTACACGCTCCTCTCTCACCCCGTCGTTCAGGGCCGGGGGCACGCGAACCTGCTGGGCTGGCACGACAGGCACATTGAGCGGTGAAAACGGAATGGGCTTGGCAGAGACGTCTTGCTCGGCGGCCGCTTCGGACTCCTCACTCTCGACCGCTCTCGTCTCGGCGACCCTGGCAGCAGCGTCCTCTTTGAGCACCTGGCCCCGCTTGCCCGAGCCGGTGAGCCCGTCTGCATCGAGGCGGGCCTCAGCGAGTATCTTTCGTGCCGCCGGCGGGAGCGGGACATTTTTCTTCTCTGCCGCCTTGGCAGGTTGCACGGCGGGAGCCGCCTGCTTCACCGGTTTCGCCTGCTCCGATGTTGCGGCCGGACCCGAGGCCTTCGTGGCGGCCTTGGCGCCGCCTTCTCTGATGTGACCGAGCACTGCCCCGATCGGAACCGCGGCGCCCTCATCCGCTCGGATTTCCTCCAATACGCCCGCTGCGGGGGCCGGAACCTCGACGGTCACCTTGTCGGTCTCGAGCTCGACCAGAGGCTCGTCGGCCTTCACGGCATCACCGGCCTTCTTGAGCCACTTGCCAACCGTTGCCTCGCTGATCGACTCGCCCAGCTGAGGCACGCGAATTTCAATCGTCATCTGGCCCTCTTCGTTGGTGCCGGCGATCAACGGCCGGCCGCAGCACGCACCATCAACCCCTGAGTGCGTCCTCGACCAAGCCTCTCTGCTCTTGAGTGTGCTTGCTCATGAGGCCCGTCGCCGTCGAGGCGGAGGCGGGACGGCCGGCGTAACGGACCTTCTTCATCTTGCAGTTCGAATGCGCGAGAACCCATTCGATATTGTGCTCGATGTAGGTCCAGGCCCCCATGTTCTTGGGCTCCTCCTGGCACCACACGACGTCGGCGGCCGGAAAGCGGTTGAGCTGTTGGATCAATGCGCGGGCCGGGAACGGGTAGAGCTGCTCCACTCTGAGGAGGTACACATCGTTAATGCCCTGAGCCTCCCGAACCTCGTAGAGATCGTAGTAGACCTTGCCCGAGCACAACACCACGCGGCGCATCCTCTCGTCGGCGACAAGCTTGATCTTCTCGTCTGGCAGTGCCTGCGCATCGTCCCACAGCAGCCGGTGGAAGGCGGTGCCGGGACCCAGCTCGTCGAGCTTCGAAACGACCCTCTTGTGCCGGAGCAGCGACTTCGGCGTCATCAGAATGAGCGGCTTCCTGATGTTGCGATGGAGCTGGCGGCGCAGAATGTGGAAATAGTTGGCCGGTGTCGAGCAATTGGCGACCTGCCAGTTGTCCTCGGCACAGAGCTGAAGGAACCGCTCGAGCCGGGCCGATGAGTGCTCCGGACCCTGTCCCTCATAGCCGTGAGGCAACAGGCACACCAGACCCGACATGCGCAACCACTTCCTCTCGCCCGAGCTGATGAACTGATCGAACACGACCTGCGCGCCGTTGGCGAAATCGCCGAACTGGGCTTCCCACAACACGAGCGCTTTGGGCTCGGCCAGCGAATAGCCGTACTCGAAGCCGAGCACGGCCTCCTCCGACAGCATCGAGTTGATGACCTCGAACCGGGCCTGCCCCGGCGTCATGTGCAGAAGCGGCGTATAGCGCCGCTCGCTCTCCTGATCGATCAGAACGGCGTGACGCTGCGAGAACGTGCCGCGCTCGCAGTCCTGCCCCGACAGCCTGACCGGGAAGCCCTCGGTCAAGAGCGAGCCGAATGCGAGATGCTCGGCCATGGCCCAGTCGATGCCTTGACCGGTCTTGACCGTCTCCCAGCGCCGCTCGAGCAACCGCTTCACGGCCTTATGGGCGTTGAAGTCGCCCGGAATGGAGGTGATCTGGAAGGCAATGTCCTTGAGACGCTGCAAATCCACGCCAGTCGTGCCGCGGCGGGCTTCGTCCTCGTCAAAGCCCAATCCGGCCCAGCGACCATCGAGCCAGTCGGCCTTGTTCGGCTTGTAGTGGGTGGCAAGCTCCATCTCCTCGTCGAGATGAGAGCGGAAACGGGACCTCATCTCCTCCACCTCGGCCTCCGTCACGACGCCTTCGGCCACAAGCTGCCTGGAATAGATCTCGACCGTCGTCGGATGCTCCTTGATGGCGCGGTACATGAGGGGCTGCGTGAAGGCCGGCTCGTCCGACTCGTTGTGACCGAAGCGGCGGTAGCAGAACATGTCGATCACGACCGGCTTCTGGAAGCGCTGACGGAACTCCGTCGCGATCTTGGCGCAGTGCACGACCGCTTCCGGGTCGTCGCCGTTGACGTGCAGAATGGGCGCCTCGATGATGCGCGCGACATCCGAGCAGTAGGGCGAGGAGCGCGAATAGCGCGGATTGGTCGTGAACCCGATCTGATTGTTGATGACGAAGTGTATGGACCCGCCCGTTCGATGGCCCTTCAGGCCGGACAGGCCGAAGCACTCGGCAACCACGCCCTGCCCGGCGAATGCGGCGTCGCCGTGTATGAGGAGCGGGAGCACCGGCGTACGCTCGCCGGGCTGACATCCGTGCTGGTCCTGCTTGGCGCGAACCTTCCCCAGCACCACAGGATCGACGATCTCGAGATGCGACGGATTCGCAGTCAATGAAAGATGCACGGCGTTGTCGTCGAAGGCGCGATCGGACGACGCGCCGAGATGGTATTTGACGTCGCCCGAGCCTTCGACCTCCTCCGGCTTCCAGGATCCGCCCTTGAACTCATTGAAGATGGCGCGATGCGGCTTGCCCATTACGTTGCACAGCACGTTGAGGCGGCCGCGGTGGGCCATGCCGATCACGATCTCTTTGACGCCGAGCTGCCCGCCGCGCTTGATGACCTGCTCGAGCGCCGGGATCATCGATTCTCCGCCATCGAGACCGAAACGCTTGGTGCCTGTGTATTTGACATCACAGAAGCGCTCGAAGGTCTCGGCTTCGATCAGCTTGTTGAGAATGGCCCGCTTGCCCTGCACCGTGAAGCGAATGTCCTTCTCCTCGCCCTCGACGCGCTCCTGAATCCAGGACTTCTGGGCGGGCGAGCTGATGTGCATGAACTGGAAGCCGATCTTCCGGCAGTACGTGCGCCGCACGACATTCAGAATCTGGCGCATGGTCGCCGTCTCGAGCCCGAGATAGCGATCGAGGAAAATGGGCCGGTCGAGATCGGCCTCGGTGAAGCCATAGGTTTCGGCCTTGAGCTCCCTGTGCACGCTGCGCTCGGTCAGGCCCAGAGGGTCGAGATCGGCCACCAAGTGACCCATCACACGATAGGCGCGGATCATCATCAGTGCGCGGATGCTGTCCTGCGTGGTCCGGTAGCTCGCCGCCGGCGACAGCTCGAAACCGGTCGCCTGCGCGCGCTCGGCCACGCGATCGCGAATGCGCCGCTCGGTCGCTTCGTACTCGCCCGTCAGAGCTGCGACCACCTCGCTTCTCGCGCCCTCGAGACGCGACAGAGGCACTGCCCAGGAAGGCCCCGTGCCCGCGTCGGGCCGCGAGGGCGCGCGCTCGTCGAGCTCGACGTGACCGCCGGCGCGTTCCTGATGCAGACTTTCGAAGAAATGCCGCCACTCGTCGCTGACGGAGCCGGGGTTGCGCTCGTACTGCTCCCGCATCTCCTCGAGATAGGGGGCATTGGCCACATCGAGGAACGACGTTCGGCTGAAGTGCTCGTTGAGTGCCTTGCGTGACATCCAGATTCCCGTTTGCTTCCGGCTGGCACCGGAAGGCGATTGGGGGCGTGTCCTCTCTACACCCGGACGTCTCGTGCGTCCGTGGCACTCCTTACTTAGGGGGTTTCTATCAGCCCTTTAAGACCTTCGAAAGTGTAGTCCCCAGCGAAGCGGGGCTGTCGGCAATGGCAATGCCGGCTCTGCGCATGGCCTCGATCTTGTCCTCGGCCCTGCCCTTGCCGCCGGAAATGATGGCGCCGGCATGCCCCATGCGCCGTCCCGGCGGCGCCGAGGCGCCGGCAATGAAGCCAGCCATCGGTTTCTTGCGGCCCTTCTTGGCCTCGGCGATCAAGAATTCGGCCGCCTCCTCCTCGGCCGAGCCCCCGATCTCACCGATCATGATGATCGACTGCGTCGCCGGATCGGAGAGGAAGAGATCGAGCACGTCGATGAACTCGGTGCCCTTGACCGGGTCTCCACCGATGCCGACTGCGGTCGATTGGCCAATCCCCGCATCGGTCGTCTGCTTCACGGCTTCGTAGGTGAGCGTGCCCGAGCGCGAGACGATGCCGCACGAGCCCTTTTTGAAAATATTGCCCGGCATGATGCCGATCTTGCACTCGCCCGGCGTCAGCAAGCCGGGGCAGTTTGGTCCGACGAGCCGCGACCTGGAGCCGGCGAGCGCCCGCTTGACGCGCACCATGTCCAACACAGGAATGCCCTCGGTGATGGCGACGATCAGCGGCATTTCGGCGTCGATGGCCTCGAGAATGGCGTCGGCCGCAAAGGGTGGCGGTACGTAGATGGCGGTCGCCGTCGCGCCCGTGGCCTTCCTGGCATCGAGAACCATGTCGTAGAGCGGCAGATCGGCGAGCTCGGGATCGGCGTGCCTGTTGCCGCCCTTGCCAGGAGTCACGCCCGCTGCGACGCGCGTTCCATAGGCGCGTGCCTGCTTGGTGTGAAACGTGCCCTGGCTGCCGGTCACACCCTGGCAGATGGTGATGGTGCTCTTTTCAACGAGGATCGACATGGAATGCCTTCATGGGTGGCCGGACAGTCCTTTCCTGCCCGGCCCGGGCATGCACAGATAAGCAGTCACGATGACGCAATCGGCTCATGCCGCGCGCGCGGCGCGCGCCATGGCCCTGAACATCTTGGAGATCAGCATGTGCGAGATGAGGATGACGATGATGACGATGCCCATCTCCAGAGCCTGGGCGTGGAACGTCTCCGGATTGTCGACATTGATCCCGTCGCGCAAGCCGATGGCGATGATGGCGCCGATCGCAAGGAGCGTGACCAGGCGGAAGACGACCGGATGGATGACCGCGCCGATGAATTGCAGGATGGCAACCGCGATCGCCATGGCGGCCACGACCTCCCACTGAACTTGACTGAGGAGCTGACTGACTTCGGGCATTGCTGTTCCCTCGGATGTTATGCGCTTTCGACCCCTTGTCTTCTATCAGGCCCTGCCGCCCATGAAAACTGAGCATAGGGCCCTAAGCTCTTGGCGTTCCCCCTCGATCAGGCGGCCCTTTTGACCGCATCCGTGATTTTGGCCGCTGCGTCGGCGAGATCGTCGGCGGGCGTGATCTCGAGGCCGGATTGGGCCAGAATCTCCTTGCCCAGCTCGACGTTGGTGCCTTCGAGGCGCACCACCAGTGGCACCTTGATTGCCATCTCGCGCGCTGCCGCGATCACACCTTCGGCAATGATGTCGCAACGCATGATGCCGCCGAAAATGTTGACCAGGATGCCCTTCACGGCCGGATCGGAGAGAATGATCTTGAAGGCCTCGCGCACTTTCTCTTTCGAGGCGCCGCCGCCGACGTCGAGGAAATTAGCGGGCTCGGCTCCGTAGAGCTTGATGATATCCATCGTCGCCATTGCGAGCCCGGCGCCGTTCACCATGCAGCCGATCGAGCCGTCGAGCTTCACGTACGAGAGGTCGTGCTTGGAGGCTTCGATCTCCATCGGGTCCTCCTCCGATTCGTCCCGGAGCGCCGCTATGTCGGGGTGGCGGAAGAGGGCGTTGCCGTCGAAATTCATCTTGGCGTCGAGGCAGACGAGATGGCCTTCCCTGGTCACGACGAGCGGGTTGATCTCGAGGAGGCTCAGGTCCTTGTCGAGCATCAGCCGATAGAGGCCGCCCACGAGCGTGCCGGCCTCCTTGACCTGATCCCCGGAAAGGCCGAGTGCGAAGGCGAGCTTGCGGCTGTGAAAGGGCTGCAGACCCATGGCCGGATCGATGGTCATGGTGAAGATCTTCTCGGGCGTGTCGTGCGCGACCTTCTCGATGTCCATGCCGCCTTCCGTGGACGCGATGAACGCAATGCGAGAGGTCGCGCGGTCGACGAGAGCCGACAGATAGAGTTCGCGGCCGATTTCGCAGGTCTCCTCGATATAGAGCCGGCGCACGACGCGCCCTATAGGGCCCGTCTGCGCCGTCACCAGTGTACGCCCCAGCATTTGCTCCGCGTAGAGCTTCACCTCGTCGAGCGACTTGGCGAGACGCACGCCGCCTTTTTCGCCCGTACCCTTTTCCTTGAACTTGCCCTTGCCGCGGCCGCCGGCGTGGATCTGCGCCTTCACGACCTTGACCGGCGTTGCGAGCGACTTGGCCGCTTTCGTTACGTCCTCGAGCTTGAGAACGGCATGGCCCTTGAGAATCGGGACCCCGTATTGTGCCAAGAGCTCTTTGGCCTGGTGTTCGTGGATGTTCATCTTGTCTCTGTTCGCGATTGGTGTTGCCGCGGCTCCCCTCGCCCTCGTGGGGAGGGGTTGGGGGTGGGGGGACATGACCGGATCGGCGCTCCCTGCGATGACTGCTGAGGCGGCATCGTGCTTTGCCGCGATGGTCCGCCTGCAAGCTCACCCCACCCCTGACCCCTCCCCATCGAGGGGAGGGGGATCGGTGGGAAGGGCGCTCCTGCTCGAGCGAAGCGAACGGGCCGCCATGAGGATCGGCGGCGAGCCCCTCCGGCGGACGGAGCAGCCTCAACAACAAAAACGAGCAGAGCCTTCATCTTTCCCCCGCGTTTCCCTCATTCCATCGCTTTTCGCGATGAGATGAGGGCCGCTATGAGGAGCTCAAACGGATGCAACGTCCGCCGGCGCTCCTCATCCAAAACCCTCTCCCAGCACTCCGGGAGAGGAGCCGAGCTACGCTCCGAGCTGTGGATTGATCTTGGTGCAGGCGTCCACAAGGCCCTTCACGGATTCGATGGACTTCATCAGCATGGCGCGCTCGACGCCATTGAGATCGATCTCGATCACCCGCTCCGCGCCACCCGCGCCGATGATCACCGGCACGCCGATATAGAGACCCTTCACGCCGTACTCGCCATTGAGATAGGCCGCGCAGGGAAGCACGCGCTTCTTGTCGCGCAGATAGCTCTCGGCCATCGCTATCGCCGAGGCAGCCGGCGCGTAGTAGGCGGAGCCGGTCTTGAGAAGAGCGACGATCTCGCCGCCGCCCTTGCGCGTGCGGTCGATGATCTGATCGAGGCGATCCTGCTTGATCCAGCCCATCTTGACGAGGTCCGGAAGCGGAATGCCGCCGACGGTCGAATAGCGGATGAGCGGCACCATATCGTCGCCGTGACCGCCGAGTACGACGGCCTGCACATCCTCGACCGAGATCTTGAACTCGTCGGCCAGGAAGTGTCGGAAGCGGGCGGTGTCGAGAACGCCGGCCATGCCGACCACCATGTTGCGCGGCAGACCGGAGGACCTCTGAAGCGCCCACACCATCGCGTCGAGCGGGTTGGTGATGACGATCACGAAGGCGCCCGGAGCATACTTGCGGATGCCGGCTCCCACCTGCTCCATGACCTTCAAGTTGATGCCGACCAGGTCGTCACGGCTCATGCCGGGCTTGCGCGGCACGCCCGCCGTCACGACGCACACGCTCGCACCCTCGATGTCGGCGTAGGCGTTGGTGCCCTTCATGTGGCAGTCGAACCCCTCGACGGAGCCGGACTGAGCGATATCGAGAGCCTTGCCCTGGGGCAGGCCTTCCATGATGTCGAAGATGACGGCGTCGCCGAGCTCCTTGAGGCCGATGAGGTGAGCCAGCGTGCCACCGATCATGCCGCCGCCAATCAGAGCAATTTTGGTCCGTGCCATGTGAACGATCTCCCTAGGGTCCGATGACGGTGGTTTTTCGCAAGTGCGAAATCACGCTTTGCACCGGGTGGTAGGCCGAATCCGGACCCGGCTCAAGCCCGGAACCGCTGCGTCCCGGCTCATTCTTTGGTCTGGACCCCGGAAGGGATCAACGCGGTCAATTGACCGGCAGGAGCACCACACGCCTTCTGCGCCCGTGCTCAGGACTGCCGGCCGGCAAGATAGGCCTCGCTGCGCATCTCCATGAGCCGAGAGACTGTGCGTTCGAAGAGCTCCGCGCCGTCGCCCTCGGGATAAAGGCAATCGGGCTCGGCTGCAGCCGAGGCGATTAGACAGACCCGGTTGTCGTAGAGCGTGTCGATAAGGGTCACCAGCCGGCGGGCCTCGTTGCGGTGGGACGGAGCCAGCACGGGAATGCCATCGATGAGCACGGTATGGAAAGCGTGGCAGATATGCAGGTAGTCGAGCGCGCCGAGCGGCTGGCCGCACAGATCGGCGAAGCCGAAGCGGGCCACACCCATCGCGGAGAGAGGCACGTGCACCTTGCGGCCCTTGACCTCGAGATCCAGGGGGACGGCCGGATGATGTCCCGTCAGCCGCTCCCAGTGGCTGTCGAGCGCGCAGCGTGCGGCCTCGTCGTCCGGAGTGAAATAGAGCGGCCGCCCTGAAAGCTTGTCGAGCCTGAAATCCTTGGCCGACGCCAGCTCGATGGCATCGGCATGCTCACCGAGCAGCGCGATAAAGGGCAGGAATAGCTGGCGGTTGAGGCCATTCCAGTAGAGCCGCTCGGGCGCCGTGTTGGAGGTGGCGACCACGATGGTTCCCTTATCGAACAGCCCCGAGAACAGTCGCGACAGGATCATGGCGTCGGCAATGTCGGTCACCTGGAGCTCATCGAGGCAGAGCAAGCCCGCCTCGGCCGCGATCTCCCCGGCTACGAAGGGGATGGGGTCGCCGTCGGTGGTGGCGCGGCCCCGCGAGATCCGTTCGTGTGCCTCCGCCATGAACTCGTGAAAATGGATGCGGCGCTTGGAGGGCTGCCGCACACATACGTAAAACAGATCCATCAGCATGGTCTTGCCGCGGCCGACCGCGCCATGGATGTAGAGGCCGCGCGGCCGGGCCGGGCGCTGTGTCTTGAGACTGCCGAAGAGGCCGCCTCGCCTCGTTTGCATACGCGCCAGCTCATCAGCCAGCGCATCGAGCCGGCCTGCGACATGCGCCTGCACGGGATCGGCCTCGATCTCTCCCTTTTCCACCAGAGCTCGGTAGGCCCGGACAACCTCTGCCATCATTGCTTATCCCGCTGACGGACGCCGCCTTCGACCTGCCTGTCGTCGTCCCGCGGCGCAAGGCTGTCGCGACCGAATGTCACCAACTTCGGCGAGGATCGGAACCCGGCAACCGGCCGCGCTCCCATTCGCGCCCCCTTCGGCCGGTCGGAAAAACATTGAGTTTGTTATATTTTTGTCACTTATTGTGCGGCGCAATATCGCGCCATCCGCCGACCACAATCTGCTATCCTATAGGTAAAGGACACGGGGTCTCTCCGATCCCGCACGTGACGTACACCAGAGCGGAGGTTTTCTCATGAGCAACCACCAGCACTGGGGAGGAACGATAAGAAAGCTGTGGCCGAATGAAACGGAGAAGTTTCGCGACCACCTGTTGCGGCTGGACAAGAGGAGCCGCCGGCTGCGCTTCGCGCACACGGTGTCCGACAGCTTCATCGAGGACTACGCCAGCCGCATGGGCGAGCTGGGCTCGATCGTCATTGCCTATCTTGAAGGCAGCGAGGTTCGCGCCGCCGCCGAGCTCAAGAAGATCGGCGACACCTGGGGCCGGGAAGCCGAAGCCGCGTTCTCCGTGGAGACGGCGTTCCAGGATCAGGGCATCGGCACCGAGCTCATGGGCCGCATTATCCGCTCGGCGCGCAATCGCGGTGTGCGGCATCTCTATATGAGCTGCCTTGCCGAGAACGAGAAGATGTTGTCCATCGCCCGCAAGCACGAGGCAGACCTCAGGCTCGAATACGGTGAGGTCATTGGCGATATCGTGCCCACCACTCCCAACTACTTCTCGGTTCTGGCTGAGGCCGTGGAGGATCGCGTGGGCTTTGTCATGACCGTTCTCGACCTGCACAGCCGGTACATGAAAGCGGCCTGACGAAGGGCTTTTCTCGAGCTGAGGCGCGCGCCCAGTGCTCGCCCGGCATCGAAAGACGGGGGCCTCGGCTCCTTTTCGAGTCCGGAGCGGCCCATGACCGATGCGGCACTCGAAACAAGTGCAACACGACGGCCGCGGCGGGTAGCGCTCAGGATGCTTCGAGCCTCAATCGCCGTGGCTGAACGAACCGCGGATTGGTCTCCGCCATGCTGCAGGATCACGCAATCATCGTGTTGGCATTCATTACGAGGAGCGCCTCAAGTGGAATTGCTCGCCGGCAATTGCGGATTTGAGCTCGAGGATTGCGTCTCGAATCTCGTCTAGAGGCCGGGAAAAACATAATAATTGAGGACTTCGCGCAACACTTTCGCTGGAATGAGACGAATCTCGCCGCGAGTTTTCACTTTCGGTGTCAACAAATTCCGCGAATTTGATCATGTTTTTTCGTGTTCGAAATGATTCGAACTCTAGAGGGAGAGACTGAAATGGCGAAGGCTATGAAGAAAGCAGCGAAGAAGGCTCCGGCCAAGAAGGCCGCAGCGAGGAAGCCGGCCCGCAAGGCCGCGAAGAAGCGCAAGGCCGCCTAAGGCTTTGGAACCGCCCGTTCCGGGTTGGGCTCCTGGGACTGGGCGGCCTTCCTCTCGAGGAAGGTTCTGCTCCATTCATTGAGGCCGGTGACCGCGCGATGCGTCACCGGCCTTCTTTATTGCCCGACTGATTGGATCGCCTAAGGCTAAGCCTGATGTTTCAAAATGGGCCGGGGCAATGGCCGGGACGGCGGACGCCCACTGGCGTTCAGACCCGGCGCTGGACCATCAGCTTCTTGAGCTCGGCAATGGCTTTCGCTGGAGAAAGGCCTTTTGGGCAGGCCTTGGCGCAATTCATGATCGTGTGGCACCGATAAAGGCGGAACGGGTCCTCGACATTGTCGAGCCGCTCTCCGGTCGCCTCGTCGCGCGAGTCGATCACCCAGCGGTAGGCCTGCAAGAGAGCCGCGGGGCCAAGGTAGCGGTCCGCATTCCACCAATAGCTGGGGCAGGAGGTGGAGCAGCAGGCGCAGAGAATGCATTCATAGAGGCCATCGAGCTTCTCGCGGTCCTTCTTCGACTGCTTCCACTCCTTGGGCGGGGCCGGCGTGACGGTCTTGAGCCACGGCTCGATCGAGCGGTGCTGGGCATAGAAGTTCGTCAGGTCGGGCACCAGATCCTTCACCACCTGCAAGTGCGGCAACGGATAGATTCGCACCGGACCCTTGATCTCGTCGAGACCCTCGAGGCACGCCAAGCCGTTCTCTCCGTCAATGTTCATGGCGCAAGACCCGCAGATGCCCTCGCGGCAGGAGCGGCGGAACGTCAGCGTCGGATCGACCTCGTTCTTGATTTTGATGAGGGCGTCGAGCACCATCGGGCCGCAGCTCTGCTCATCGATCCAATAGGTGTCGAGGCGGGGATTCTGCCCGTCCTCGGGGTTCCACCGGTAGATCTGCAGCTCGCGCCATTTGCCCTTGAGACCGGGTGCATTCCAGGTCTTGCCCTTCTTCACCTTGGAATTCTTGGGCAGGGTGAGCTGAACCATGGTCGGGATGCTTTCCGGTTGGCGACATACGGCCGTCATTGGCCGCAAACATTGAAGCGGTGGTGGGGCCTCTGTCAACGCCGGGCTGCGAGGGGAAAGTCGGGTGCGCCGCGGCGCCGCGCTACTCGACTTTGTGCTTGCGCAGCTCGTGCACCAGGACCACGAGGCGCTCGGCGATCTCCGAGCCCTGCTCGACCGAGGCCTTGAGCGTCGCGCGGTTCTGAATGAGCTTGTTGAGCCGGTCCTGCGCCTCTCCGAAGCCGTAGAACAATTCCTCCGGAGCGACGATCTCGCTGTCCTCGACCGCACACATCACGTCGAAGGCGTTCTGAGAGGCGAGCACGAGCATCGACGCCACGTCGTTCATGAGCTGGTGGTAGAGGCGGCTCGCATCCGCGTTGACGCGCGGCCCGTGGACTCCGAATTTCAAGGGCGATGAGCCCTGTCCGCCCTCGCCCGCGAACAGTTTGGGATGACGCTGAAAGCGGCGGAAGATTTCGGCGAGACCCAGGCAGCAGGTCTCGAGGTCCCTGAGCGCGGTGCCGGCTTTGCGTTTGGGCTTGGCCCGCTCGTTGTTGCGCTCCTGGGCGGCCCAGTTGATGGCCGCAATCGAGGAGATGGCTCCGAGGGCGGCCAGGGCCGGCAGCACGATCGCGAACGGGTCGGGCGCGATTCTGCTGGCGTTGTCGGCCTCCGCCGGTTCCGGTGCCTGTCTCGGTCTTTTCATGCCTTAGCCCGACCTATGCATCAGAACACGGCCGCTGTTGTGTGAACCAAAGAGCAGGCGGTTACAAGGCTCGCTCGGAGCGCTGCAATGGAGCCTCCACCGCTTCTCCAAAGGTGGGACAAGCAATCCACTTGCAGAGGCGCACGAACGACCTATGCTGCATTGCAGCATATTCTGTCGATTCGAATGGGAGCCGATCCATGCAAGTCCGTCCCCGCCGCAGCGTTCTCTACATGCCGGGAGCCAACGAGCGCGCACTCGAGAAGGCCAAGTCGCTGCCTGCCGACGCCTTGATCCTCGATCTCGAGGACTCGGTCGCGCCCGAGGCCAAGCCCGCGGCCCGTGAAAAGGTCTGCGCCGTCGTCAAGGACGGGGGCTACGGGCGGCGCGAGCTCGTCATCCGGCCCAACGCACTGGAGACCGCTTGGGGAACGGCCGACATCCTGGCTGCGGCCGAGGCCGCGCCCGATGCCATCCTCATTCCCAAGGTCGCCCACCCCGGAGACATCATCAGCGCCGCCAAGATCCTGAAGTCGGTGCACGCACCCGACAAGACCAAGCTGTGGGCGATGATGGAAATGCCGATGGCGATCTTGAACGCCAAGGAGATCGCCGCCGTCGGCGCCGACCCCGAGAACCGGCTCACCTGTCTCGTCCTCGGAACCAACGACCTTTTGAAGGAAAGCCGGGCACGGGCCCTTCACAACCGCTTCGCCGTGGTGCCCTGGCTCGCCATGACCGTCGTTGCCGCGCGCGCCTATGGCCTCGACATTATCGACGGCGTCTACAACGACTACAAGGACGAGGCGGGATTCCGTGAGGAATGCGAGCATGGCCGCACGCTCGGCATGGACGGCAAGACATTGATTCACCCCTCCCAGGTTGCGCCTTGCAACGAGGTTTTCTGCCCGACCGAGGAGGAGGTCACCTGGTCTCACAAGATCATTGCCGCGTTCGAGCAGCCCGACAACGCAAAAAAGGGCGTCATCACCGTCGAAGGCAAGATGGTCGAGCGCCTGCATCTCGTGCAAGCCAAGCGCACGGTCGCCATCTCCCGCGCCGTCAGCCACATCGAGGAATGGTTCTAGCCCGGTGGCCCGCTGATACCCGCCTTCTATCGAACGAATTCTCAGTCGCTATTGGCGATCCGGCTGCTCTGAAGCGCATTGTGGCCCTGGTGATCGCGCCGTGATGGAGTGCCCGAGATGACAGCTTCAACCTCGTTCTATGCTCTTGTGATAACGCTGCTGCTGGCTGGTCTGGCAGCAGTCCTCGTCCTGCGGCCGGTATCCGCCAAGGCGCCCCAGCCACAGATCTTCACAGGCCTCGTCAAGGGCGTGGCCGTCGGCGGCTACGACCCCGTTGCCTATTTCACCGAAGGGAAGGCGGTCGCCGGCAAGCCGGAGATCTCGATTGAGCACGAGGGCGCGGCTTGGCGCTTCGCCAGCGCCGCCAACCGTGATGCGTTCACGGCCGACCCCGCGAGATATGCCCCGCAGTACGGCGGATATTGTGCCTACGCGGTGGCCAAAGGCTATACGGCCAAGGGTGACCCGAACGCCTGGTCGGTCGTGGGCGGCAAGCTCTATCTCAACTACAATCGCCCGACCAAGGCGGAGTGGGAGAAGGACACTGCCGGCTACATCCGGAGCGCGGATGCGAACTGGCCGGGTGTGCTCGAAAAGTAGCGGGCAATTGCTACCGATCAGGACACGCGGGCCGCGCTCCGCTGCCCGGCGATCAGCGCATTGCGCTCGCGCATGGCCGAAGCCGAAGTCTGGACAAGTGGTGCGACGAAAGACTACTCGGGAGAGGGGTGCGCTCGCGGCCCAGAAATGGCATACCCCGGCGCAGTAGAACGAGGGCGCGGCGAGGGCCACGAGCATGAAGGCGACCAAGACAAATCCCGGCAATTTTTTCGAGGACTACAGGGTCGGGCAGATCCTGAAGCACACCACTCCGCGCACGGTCAGCGAGGGGGACGTGGCGCTGTACATGGGACTTTATGGTCCTCGATTTGCGGTGCAGTCGTCGGATGCATTCGCCAGGGCGATCGGCTATCCGCGCGCGCCCATCGACGATCTCCTGATGTTCCATGTCGTATTTGGGAAGACCGTCCCCGATATTTCGCTCAATGCGATCGCCAATCTCGGATACGCCGAGGGCCGCGTGCTGAAAGCGGTCTATCCCGGCGACACGCTGTCGACGGTCTCCGAGGTCATCGGGCTCAAGGAGAACTCCAATCGGGAGACCGGAACCGTCTATGTGCGTTCGACGGGGCGCAACCAGAATGGCGAGGTCGTGCTCCAGTACTGCCGCTGGGTGATGGTCAGGAAGCGTGACAAGGAGGCGCCTGTCGCCGAGGCGGTGGTGCCGAAGCTTTCCGACCGTGTGGACCCATCCGAGCTCGGGAGCGCGGTTCCGCCGCTAAAGACCGCGGCCTACGACTTCGACCTTGCCGGCTCGCCCTACCGCTGGAGCGACTATGAGGTGGGCGAGCGCATCGACCACGTCGACGGCATGACCCTCGAGGAGGCCGAGCATCAGATCGCAACGCGCCTCTACCAGAACACGGCCAAGGTGCACTTCAACCAGCACACCGAGGCCAAAGGCCGTTTCGGCAAACGCATCGTTTACGGCGGCGTCTGCATCTCTCTTGCGCGTGCGCTTTCGTTCAACGGCATGAACAACGCCTTCCACGTGGCGGCCATCAACGGCGGGCGGCACGTCTCGCCCCTGTTCGCGAGTGACACGGTCTACGCGTGGACGGAGATTCTCGAGAAGGCCGAGGTGCCGGCCCGCAAGGATGTGGGCGCGCTGCGCACCCGTCTCGTTGCGGTCAAGAACCAGGACTGCTCGGCGTTCCCCTACAAGAACGAGAAGGGCGAGTACGCCGACGGCGTTATGCTCGACCTCGACATCTGGGTCGTGCTGCCACGCTGAGCGAGCCGTGCTTGCAGAACCCGATTCACGGCAGGATTTCACGGCAGGCTGGCAGCAGGCTCCGCCTCCGCTATACTTGGAACGTCTCTGGGCGGCATAAACTGACATGGCGATCGGGCTGCGCGTTCTGGGCTGGATCGGGAACGAAGGGGGGGGAGAGTCGGGATGGTCGTAAGGTACTCGTGCCACGCGGCCGTGGCCGTCGGGCTTCTCATCGCATCGGGGACGCCGGCAGCCGTCGCCAGCGAGGCGAAATCGGACCTCAAGAGCTCCGATGGCAAGATCACCGGAACGCTCTCGCTGCATGGGACTCTATCGGGCGTTCTCCTCACCATCAAGCTCCAGGGACTTTCTCCCGGGCCGCACGCCCTGAGGTTCCACGAAACCGGCGTATGCGAGGGTGATTATGTTGCTGCCGGCGGAATCTATAACCCGCTCGGCGCCAAGCATGGACTGCTCAACGATGAAGGGCCGATGGCCGGCGACCTCCCCAACATCTACGCGGGAGCCGACGGCGTGGCCGAGGCCGAGCTCATGAGCCCGTTCGTTCACCTCGGCGAGGACGACGAGGCGACGCTGCTCGACGAGGACGGGACGGCCGTCCTCGTCTTTGAGAAACCGGACGATCATCAGTCGGATCCCGATGGCGGGACGGGTCGTGCCATCGCTTGCGGGGTGCTAAGGGGCAAGTAATACCGGTGTGCGTCTCGTTCGACTCGTCGGCCATTTGACTGCCGTCATCGCCGCGAAGGCGGCGACCCGTCCAAACATGCCCAGGAGAAATCTGCGGCTGGGACAGGCCGCCGCCTACGCGGCGGTGACGAAGGGGTAGGGGCGGTCGATCAATTTGCACAGCCGTATAAGAGACCTTGCACCCGTCACCGCCATTGCCGCAAACGCGCTTGGCGCACCTCGGGCTGACGCCGAAGGGCGTAATGCCACGCCCGGAGCCGGAGAGCGCCGAATTGCCGCCCCGTGGCGGGCAGGCTAAGAAGCGGTGGTGGCAAATCTTTCGGGGGAGCCGGATGGCTGAGGCGAGACCCAGGACCGGGGTCGAGGGAAAGGGAGCGGCGGCCAATCGTCCGCTGTCTCCGCACCTGCAGATCTACAAGCCGGTCGTCAATATGGTGATGTCGATCCTGCATCGGATTACCGGCGCAGCGCTCTACTTCGGCTCGCTGCTGCTCGTCTGGTGGCTGGTCGCCGCCGCAGTCGGTCCCGCCTATTTCGACTACGTAAACGGCCTTTTTGCCACGCTCTGCGGCAAGCTCCTCCTCGTCGGCTACACGTGGACTCTCATCCATCACGCCTTGGGCGGCGTCCGCCATTTCGTCTGGGATACCGGGCGCGGGTTCGACCTCGAGACGGTCGACCGCATGTCATGGCTGACACTGCTCGGCTCGGCTCTGATCACAGCGGTGATCTGGATCTATGTGATCGGTCAAAGGGGAGGGTTCTGAGCATGAGCTTGCGTACACCCCTGAAGCACGTCCGCCGGCACGGCTCGGCAAGGGACGGCACGGATCATTTCTGGAAGCAGCGGCTGACAGGGCTCGCCAATCTCGTCCTCTCGGTGTTTCTGGTGATCTTTCTCATTCGCCACGCCGGCGCCGATCATGCAGCCCTCAAGGAGTCTCTGCGCCACCCCGCCGTGGCGCTGCCGCTCGTTCTGCTCGTCATCTCGGGCACAGTCCACATGCGGCTCGGCATGCAGACCATCATCGAGGACTATGTTCACGGCGAGAGCTCGAAGATCGTGCTCCTCCTGCTCAACACCTTCTTCTCTGTACTGGTGGGCGCCACGGGCGTGCTTGCCGTCTTGAAACTCGGCTTTGGAGCATGACGACCAATGGCGGCAGGCGCTGAGGGCAAGAAATCCGGGGCCACGAGCAAGGCCCCTGCGGCGGGCAACAAGGCCTACCCGATCGTCGATCATACCTATGACGTTGTGGTCGTGGGCGCCGGCGGAGCAGGACTGCGCGCCACCCTCGGGGCGGCAGAGGCCGGCCTCAAGACGGCGTGCATCACCAAGGTCTTTCCCACGCGCTCGCACACGGTCGCGGCACAGGGCGGTATCGCTGCCTCTCTCGGCAACATGGGCCCTGACGACTGGCGCTGGCACATGTACGACACCGTCAAGGGGTCCGACTGGCTCGGCGACCAGGACGCGATCGAGTACCTCTGCCGGGAGGCGCCCCAGGCCGTCTACGAGCTCGAGCATTACGGCCTGCCGTTCACCCGCACCGACGATGGACGCATCTATCAGCGTCCGTTCGGCGGCCATTACACGGAGTATGGACAAGGCCCGCCGGTGCAGCGCACGTGCGCCGCAGCCGACCGCACCGGACACGCGATGCTGCACACGCTCTATGGGCAGTCGCTGCGCCACTCGGCGGAGTTCTTCGTCGAGCATTTTGCGCTCGACCTCCTGATGGATGGCGAGGGCGCATGCCGAGGACTCATCGCGCTCGCCCTCGAGGACGGCAGCATCCACCGCTTTCGCGCCAAGCGCACCATTCTGGCGACCGGCGGCTATGGCCGGGCCTACTTCTCCTGCACGTCGGCACACACCTGCACGGGCGATGGAAATGCGATGGTGCTGCGGGCCGGTCTGCCGTTGCAGGACATGGAGTTCGTTCAGTTCCACCCGACCGGGATCTACGGCGCAGGCGTCCTCATCACGGAAGGCGCGCGTGGTGAGGGCGGATACCTCACCAACGGCGAAGGCGAGCGCTTCATGGAGCGCTATGCTCCGCACGCCAAGGACCTCGCCTCGCGCGACGTGGTCTCGCGCTCCATGACAATCGAGATTCGAGAAGGACGCGGTGTGGGGCCCGACAAGGACCACATCTACCTGCACCTCGACCATCTCGACCCGAAGATCCTCGCCGAGCGGCTTCCGGGCATCACGGAGAGCGCCAAGGTGTTCGCGGGCGTCGACTTGCGGCGGCAGGCGATACCCGTGCTTCCGACGGTTCATTACAACATGGGCGGCATTCCGACCAACCACCACGGCGAGGTGCTGACCTCGAGAGACGGCAATCCCGATGCGGTCGTTCCCGGGTTGATGGCGGTCGGCGAGGCAGCTTGCGTTTCGGTGCATGGCGCCAACCGTCTCGGCTCGAACTCGCTCATCGACCTCGTGGTGTTTGGCCGCGCGGCTGCGCTACGTTGCTTCGAGACCGTGGAGAAGCGCGCCGCTCATCCCGATGTCTCGGCTCTTGCCCCGGAGACCGACCGCGCGATCGGGAGGCTCGACAGGCTTCGCAATGCCAACGGAAAGACGCCGACCGCCGACTTGCGCCTCAGGATGCAGAAGGTGATGCAGGCCAATTGCGCCGTTTTCCGCGACGGTCCGGTGCTCGCGGAAGGCGTCGAGAAGATCACCGAGATCTGGAAGGAGTGCGCCGACCTCAAGGTCACCGACCGCTCGCTGATCTGGAACTCCGATCTGATCGAGACGCTTGAATTCGACAATCTGATCGCTCAGGCGGCCGTCACGGTGGTGGGGGCGGCGGCACGCACGGAAAGCCGCGGCGCGCACGCTCGCGAGGACTTCCCCTCGCGCGACGACGAGAGCTGGATGAAGCACACGCTATCGTTCGCCGATGCCGGCAAGGCCGAGGTCAGGCTCGACTTCCGCCCCGTTCACGAGCGCACGCTCACCAGCGACATCACCTACATCAAGCCGAAGGCGCGCGTGTACTGAGCGGGGGATCGGCTCACATCGATCGGGCCACCCGAAAACCGATATCGTTGTTGCGCGTATCCGGGCTGGCCCATTCCCGATTGGTGCTGCGTGCCTCCTGGGCACCCGTATTCCATGAGCCGCCGCGCAGCACGCGCACGCATCCGCTCGTCTCGCGAGCCGCCGTGCCATCCGGCGGTGCGCCGCTGAAGCTGCTCATGTGACAATCCTGAACCCATTCCCAGACGCTGCCCGCCAGATCATGAAGGCTCCAGGGATTGGCCGGAAATGTGCCAACCTCTGCGGTGCGCCGCTGTGAGAGCTGAGCCGACTTCGGCGAGGCAGTTTCGCCCGTCGGAAATCGCAGTGAGTTGCCGGCCTTCGCCACGTACTCCCATTCGGCCTCCGTCATGAGCCGGTAGCTGGCACCGGTTTTGCGCGACAGCCAGGGCAAGTAGTCGCGCGCAATATCGTCCCACGAGACACGCATGACGGGCTGGCGTTCCCGACCCCAGTCGGCCGCCGGCTTGTGCTTGCAGCCGCCCTCCTCGACGCACGCATCCCATTCGGCGAACGTGACCTCGAACCGGCCGGCAGCAAACGCCTTTCCGATCGAGACCTTGCGAGCCGGCCGCTCGTCGCTGTCGCCGTCGGTGGTCCCCATCGTGAACTCGCCGGGGCCAATCACGACCATCTCCGGGCACACGTCCGGACAGTCCCGGAATTGACGGCCTGGCCGATGAGCCTCGTCGGCGGTTTTCGCTTCCTGCGCGGCCTCGGGTGCGGAATGCCCGAGCCCCTTCTCGCTGCCACCTTCATCCCCGGACTTCACGGCCGTCCTGGTGTCAATCTCGGCCGCATTTCCAGTCTTTTGCCCGCTTCCCGCAGCCTCTGACTGAGGCGAGAGGGACGCCGGAGAGGCATTTTCCGTAGCCTCCCCTGGCCCACTCGGAACCCGCAGAGCAAGCCCCACATAGGCGGCAGCGGCCACAGCCGCCGCAGCCGCCGCCGCGAGCACGAGCCTCGAGGGGGACGCAGCCTTGGGACGCTCGACGCCAAGCGCAGGATCGATGGCCTTGAGCAATGCCTCGACGTCGCGCGAAAAATGCTCGTGGCTGACATCGAGCTTCTGGTAGAGCGCGAGATTGCGAAGGTCCTCCGGCAGCAGGTCTTTTTTCGGCATCTGTGCGCCATCAACCATGACGGGAATGACCGGAATGCCCCGCTTCAACGCCGCGGCAATCTCGTCGCGCACGAAGTCGTCCTCGCCCAGAGCCTCCTTCTCCTTGAGAAGGTCGAGCCACCTCGTTCCGATGACCGCCAGGAGTACGTCGCACTTGGCAAGCTCCCGCTCGAGCGCTATGTCGAAACGCTGACCCGCCATCAGGTTCTCGACATCCATGAACACGTTCTGCTCGCCCAATAACGACGTGAGCCGGTCACGGATGCGGGCCGCATCGGCTCGCGCGTCGGAGCGCCGGTAGCTGATGAAGACCTTTTTGGACATGGCGAGGATTCCGGCGCAACGTGGGGACCGCCTGATGGGCAGGCGGCCCGGAGTGAACAGGCTATCTCTTCTGCTTCTTATCGACGAGATCCGCGACTCTGTCCGTGAATCGCTTGTAGGTGTCGGGATTTTTCTCGCGATCCTTGGCGGCAGCCTTGAACTCGTTGCTCAGGAGCTCACGAATCTTCTTCGAGACGCCGTACTCCTTCTTGCTCTTGTCCTTTCCCGCGCTGGTGCGCACTTTGCAACTGGTATAGCGCTCGTACCAGTCGAACTGCGCGTGTGTCGGAGGATCGTCGAGCTCGGAATCCCAGATGCGAACCCAGAAATTCTCGATGGGCACCGGGAACGGGCCTCTGCGGCAATAGCTCTTTCCGAGCGTATCGACCCTGAGGTAGAACGACTTGGCCGGATCTCCGTACTCCGTGCGAAGCTGATCGTGTTGATCCTGGGTGATGAGGCTCTTGCCGCCCTGGTTGGCCTCGCTCTTCTCGTACATGTCGATTAGCTCGGCCGCGACCAGGAACTCGTTGTCCGGATCTGCCCAGCTGTTGTCGTCGGGCACATGACGAAGCACCGTCATGACCTCCCACAGGAGATTGATTGCCGTCTCCGGATTCTTCGGGATCGAGGTCGGTTTGCCGTTGTGCGTGCCTCCCTTGGGGAAGCCCGTTCGGAAGAGCCTTGCAAGCTGGAAGCCCGCTCCGGGATTGCCGCGTATGAAGGCCGATAGATAGAGATTTCGGATTTCCTCCGCGCCTCCGTCCACGCCGCCCTGAATGCGGAGCCGGAACGGAATTTTTCCGTCCCGCAGTCTGTTGGCCAGCTCCATTTGGGCCGTCATCGAGCCGCCATCCGCAGCGAGCCGCCAGTATCGCGCTGCGGCTTCCGGCTGCGGAGCCGGCAATCCTTCGCCCCAGGACAGCATGGCCGCCACACGCTCCTGGGCCCGCGTGTTGCCGAAATCCGCCGCGCGCGAGAACCACACGAAAGCCTCGTCGTTGTCCGGAACAATGGTCGTGTTCTCGCCGACCAGGCTTCCGCGACGGTAAAGCTCGCCCAGCCGGTACATGGCCTCGGGAGAGCCGCGTGCAGCGGCCTGCTTCAGCATCTGGATCGCACGGTTCGTGTCGGCGGGAATGCCCCCGCTCCGGGTGCCGTCGAATTCCTCCGGCCCGTCGATGCCCTCGGACAGGGCCAATGCAGTCTGAATGATGGCCGGAAGGAACCCGGATTCGGCGGCGGTCGAATAGTTCGTGTAGGCCTTGAGGGCGCTCTTAGCGTCCCGGAGCTGCTCGGCGCCGGCATCGAGTTCGCCGTTGTCGTACGCGACACCGAGCTCGTAAAGCGCCAGCACATGGCCCAATTCAGCGCCCTTTATCAGCCATTCCTTCGCCTGCTCCTTGTCGGGCGCCCGCTTCTCCGCCGCTTTCGCCGGCGCTCCGGCTTTGGACTCTGCAATCGCCGCAGCCTCCGATTGATCTCCACCGCCACCGTCCGAGGCTCCGTCGTTGGCGCTCGTACCCTTCTCGCCTGGAGCCTCGTCCCCGGTTCCCGCCCCGCCCGCTTCCGGCGACGGCTCAGCCTCGAAGTACTCGCCGTTGTAATGGAGCATGGCGATCATGTGATAGGCCGCTGCGTGGCCGAGGCTGGCCGCATCACGCGCGTTTTGAGAGGCAAGCCTCAGCGCCTCGTCGCGTCCCAGTGCCGGAGTCAGAATGGATTTCGAATAGTGGGCCCGGGCAAGGTTATACTTGTAGCGCGCCACGAGCTCGTCCGCCTTGACGGCCGCAGCGCAGGCCGAAATGGCCTCGTCGATGGTCTTGAGCGCCGTCTCGCTGGCCAGCTCACCGCCGAGGCCGCCGAGCGCAATATTCTGCAGCTCGGTGCCGGCAATGTCCTCCGGGCGGCTCTTATCGAATTGCGATGCGGCAAGCTCGTCGCAGCGCTTGCCGATATCGCCCTCCGCGGCTGCGCTACCGCCGGCGGCCGAGCTGTCCTCCGACTTTCCTGCGCCCTGCTGTTGCAGCCTCAGATACGCCGCCACTTCCTTTTCGTGCCCGCACGGCGCGAGATCGACACGGCTCTCCTCGAGATCCTCCCGGGAAATGCTGCCGGTCACAACGCGTGAGCGCAGATTGTCGAGAATGCTCTTGCTGCTCGAGCAGCGCACAGCGATGTCGTCCGCATCGTCGCCCTGCCAGAAGCTGTAAGGCGTGTCGAAGGTGTCCTGACTGAAAGCGGGGACCTGCAGCACCTTGCGCGCCCTGGCCTCGCGGCGAACCGCCAAGCGGACCTTCGTCTCAAGGATGCTGATATCGAGCCGCGGCGTCGACAAGAACCGCAGGAGCGTGCGCGTGTAGAGCGAGATGAACCCCCTGCGCTCCTTCTCCTTCTTCTGCTCCCTTTGGTTTGACGAGCTGCTCTTGTCCTTCTTGTTCTTGCCGTCGTCGTCCTTGCTCTTGGTCTTGCGGAACTCCACTTCCTCCGGGCGTTCGTACGACGTCTGCAGGGAGCCTGCCGAATAGAGGCGGAACACTCCTTTGTTCGCGACATTCGGCGTGACGAGGCCGCCCACGATTGCGGCGGCTTTGACGCCCGTGACGAGAACCCGGTTTGCATCGGCGACAAGAATGATTGGCGCCTGTGTCCGTTCGCGAATGGCGGCCTCGAGCGCATTCTCCGAGATGGACGTCTCTGCGATCCACTCCTCGTAGCGCCGCTTCTTCTTCTCCTCGGTATCGAGCACACGGGCTTCGAGCGGATTCTTTTTCAGAAAGTCGATGATGAAGGCCGGCTGGCTCTTGGCGTCCGGCAGAAGATAGAAGTTGCCCTTGTCCTTGAAATTGAGGCCATGACCCGAGAAATAGACGAGAACGTCATCCTCGGGCTGCACCCGCTCGAGGAAGCGGGCAAGGGCTGCATCGAAGGCCGCCTTGTCGGCAAGATCCTCGTCCTTGATGAGCTCGACACGATAGCCGATGGTGATCTGCTCGAGGCCGAGCCGCATTTCCTCGGCGTCGTTGCGCGGGGCCAAGAGGGGGTCGACGCCGTTCGAGGACTTGTATTTTCCGATGCCGATCACGAGCGCGTGCCGGTCTCCGGCCATGGCCTGCGCCGCAGTGAGAACCATGAAGACCAGCGCAAGAAGGGCAATTGTTACATTGAGCAGCGCTGCAGCACGCACGGCGAATACGCGAAACATGACGTTCTCGGCTCCCACGCTTCCACGTCTCGTCTCTCGATCAATACCCTGGTCCTTACTGGCTCCGGGCTCAGTGCCGAGAAGACGCTAGTTTGATGATTCCGAAGTTCGCCAAGATCGTGCCGCAGGTGGTTACGAACTTCGCGAACGGGACACTAGCTCAGAATTGTAACGCTCCATCCTGGCGCTCCAAAGGGCTCAGGCTCTCTGTTCGCAAGACCCAATGTGGAAAAGGCAGGCGCGAGCGGCCTGTCCTCTCTCCTCCACATCATTGCGCCTCCGCAGGACCATTTGCAGGTTGAGCCGCCGGAAGGGCCTTCGTGCTGATCCAGCGCGCGGACTCCGGCATGATCCCCGACTTGGCGACGTTGTCGATGTTATCCCGGCAGGACGTCTCCACGAACTGCTGCGCCCGCTGCCAGGCCGATTCCTGGACCATGGCATCGCCATCTCTGGCGCCGCCGGCCGAGGCCTGCTCCATCCGTCCCTTCAGCACCCCCGTCTCGACGCCAGACGAGCCTAGAGCACCTGCCGCTGCGCCCTGCCCCTGCTGCTGAACCTCCATGCCTCCGGCGGACTGCTTCTTGCCCGCGAAGCGTTCGTAGTTGACGGTCAGACAATCGAATACGACCCGGCGGGCACGGTAGCGGAACTTGAACTGGCGCTCGAGCCCGAGCGGATCGGCGGCCTGCACATCCTCATCAGGGCTCGACGCGCTCTTGATGGCCAGATACTTCTGGCGCGGCACAGCGCTGAGATACGCCGTGACAAACCTGTCGTACCTGCTGTCGGCTCCGTAGGTCCACAGCGTCATCGAGGTTTTCGGGCTCTTCTCGTAGATGGTGCGCACGAAGCGATCGAAGCTCTGGCTGACGCCGATCACCTCGCCGATCTCGAGAGCCTCGGCATAGACCACCCGTGCGACCCGCTGGAACACTTTTCTGATGTCGTCGACGCTGGGGCCTCTTGCGCCGACACCTTCGAAGTAAGGCAGAAGCTGCTTGGCTGAACGGTCGAGGATGCGGACCTGCAGGCGCTCGCGTGTCCACAACTCGCCGGCGAGCCGCTCGAAATGGAAGAGTTGCGCCTGTTTGTAGGCTTCCTCGATCTCACGTTTGACCTCACCGGCCGTCACCTGGCTGATGAGCCCGGGCTTCACCCGGCTGTTGGGCTCAGGATCGCTGCACAAGCCGCCCGCATCGTCATCCGCCTTGTTGACGCCATGGAGGCCCCTGAGACAGTCGAGAAAGTCGTCGACAGCCTGCTCGACGTCACGTTTGCGCTCGATGACATGAGCCGAGCTGGCCTCTCTGCGCTCCTTGTCGTCTTTGGCGATGGCGCGCTGGATCCGCCCTTGCTCGAGCCGCTTGATCTCGGCCTTGACGTTCTTGTCGGTCGAGCGGTCGTCCGAGCTGCTGTTCTCGCTCGAAGAATCGTCCGACGAGCTGCCGGACGAGCCTCCGCCCGCCGAGCCTCCGGAAGGCCGATTGGGCTGCTGATTGAGAACCTTCGGAACCTTGATGATCTTCTTGATGGCCCGGTCGATCCCGAATTGTGCCGCGGCCGGCTCAGGCATCACTACCAATCCAAGCGCAAGAGCCGCTACGGCCGGTTTCAACAAGGCATGCACGGAAAATGACGCGCGGTCCATGAGATCCTCCCTTGGCGCACGCTGGAAATATGTACAATTAGGATAATTCTATTACTCCTCCCGCGTCGAGGCAAGTCGTAGGACCGTCGGGAGACTGGCCTGCAATTTCCTCTTGGCTCGAGGAAGTCTTGAAAGGCAGCATGGGTCGACGCGCTGGGTGGGTCCGGTATCAATCCCCGCACGGGCGCCGGTGTGCCGAAGGGGCGCATTCAGTACGTCCTGTTCCCGAATTCGCGGAAGAAGGGCAGCGAACGCTGGCCTCGAACCAAGTCCGATATCCGTCAGCAGGTCATGGAGCTGATTGCCAATACGCCCGGCATCGAGAAGGAATAGCTGCAACTACTTCGGCGCGCGCTTGGCGAGGATGCGCTGCAGCGTGCGCCGGTGCATGTTGAGGCGGCGCGCGGTCTCAGAGACGTTGCGATTGCAAAGCTCGTAAACGCGTTGAATGTGCTCCCAGCGCACGCGATCGGCCGACATAGGGTTCTCCGGCGGCGGGGCTTTCGTGTTGGCCGGAGCCAACAGCGCGTCCGTCACGTCATCGGCATCGGCCGGCTTGGCGAGATAGTCGACGGCGCCGAGCTTCACGGCCGAGACGGCCGTCGCGATGTTGCCGTAGCCCGTCAAGACGATGATGCGCGAGTTCGGCCGCACACGTGTCAGCTCGGCGATGAGATCCAGTCCATTTCCGTCCTCGAGACGCATGTCGATGACCGCAAAGGCGGGAGCCTTCTGACGGATGAGGTCGATACCCTCCGAGACCGAATGGGCGCTGCGGACCTCGAACCCTCGCTGCTCCATGGCCCGGACGAGACGCTGCAAGAACGCCCGGTCGTCGTCCACGATAATCAGTGAACGGTCCTCGGGTAGCTCGTCCTGCCGAAATGAAAGGTCGTCTGTCACTGCAATTTCCTCCCGCTTCGGTTGAATTATAGTCCGGCTGCCGCCTCAGCCAAGTGCAATATCTGAGGAAACAGCTAATGGTTAGTGCCCCCACTCGCCGAATGTCGTGAACCGAAGCCGGTGTCCTCCTCGCCCGTCTCACCCCGTGTGACCGGGGCTTCGAATGCCGCACGAGTCCAGACAATCCTGACGATCGCCCCGTGCTCCGGCGCCGGCTTGTTCTCGAGGGTGAGGCGCGCGCCTGAGCGCTCGAGCAGCGTCTTGGCGATGAAGAACCCCAGGCCGAGCCCGGCGACCTTGTGTCCGTCGCGCTTCTTCGCGCCGGCCGGCCGGGTGGTCACATAAGGCTCGCCCAGCGTATCGATGATCTCGGGCTTGAAGCCGGGCCCGTCGTCGGAAATGGTCACCGTTACGGCCGTGCCATCCCATTCGGCTCCGACATCGACGCGTGTGCCCGCGAAGTCGATCGAGTTCTCGAGGATGTTGCCGAGCCCATAAATGACGCCGGGGCGCCGCGACGCGACCGGCATGCGAGCCGCAGGGCCCGCGACCCCGCCCGTCGGAGCGGCCCGAATCAGGATGGGAACACGAACGTTTTCATAGGGTGCGGCCGCCTCTGCCAGCATCTCGCTCACTGAAACGCTTTCGTGAAGCGGGTCCTGCTCTGCCGGATGGCGCGTGAGCTTGCGCAGGATCTCCCGGCATCGCTGCGCCTGCTCACGAAGCAGGTGGATATCCTCTAGGTGAGGGTCCTCCTTGCTCATCTGCCGCTCGAGCTCGTGGGTGACGAGCGTGATCGTGGAGAGCGGCGTTCCGAGCTCATGGGCCGCGGCCGCGGCAAGGCCGTCGAGCGCGTGCAGCTTCTGCTCGCGCGCGAGCACGAGCTCGGTGGCGGCAAGCGCTGCCGACATCTGACGGCTCTCCTTGGCGAGCCGCCAGGCATAGAGAGCGAGGAAGGTCATTCCGGAGACCACGGCTGCCAGCATGCCGGCGCGATACATCGAGGGGTTCTCGAGGTATCCGCCGTCGAACCAGGGGAGCGGCCAAGCCTTGAGCGTGATAAATACAGTCGCCGCAGCTGCCAGCAATCCGAGAAGAACCGTATTGACGATCGGCAGAGTCGCAGCTGAAACCGTGACCGGCGCAACGATCAGCATCGTGAACGGGTTGTCGATTCCGCCGGTGAGGTAAAGGAGGCCGGCAAGCTGCAAAATGTCGTAAGCGAGGAGAAGGGAGGCGAACCGAACGGACAGGCGATAGCGGGCCGGATAGCGGATCGACAGAAAGACGTTGAGCCACGCCGACATGGCAATCAGCACCAGACAGGGACCGAGCGGCAGTGAAAATCCGAGTCCGGCCGAGACTCCCCCGATCGTGAGCAGCTGCCCTAGGACCGCCAGCCATCTCAGACGCACGATCGTCTGTAGGCGCAGTCGGCTGTCGGCTGCGGCCATGAGGCCGGTCGAGGCCGCGATCTCGCCGTAGGGTCGTGAGGCTTTGCTCGTCGTCACGGGAATTCGTTTTCTCGTCTCTGGGGGCCGCGCTGGACGTCGTCTACTCCCGCTCTCTCGCTGCTGCCGCCAACGTAGGCCAGAATGCCGCGGCTTGCCAGCTTTCCTCTGGTGCGCCAATACCTTTGTCGACTGTCGGCCTCCCCTTCCCGCCATTCAAGACCGGCACGGGGCGCGCGCGTGTGGTCGAAGAGGGGTGCAGCGTCATGCAGGATACGGCACGAGTCGCCACGACGTCGGCCCCGGTCCAGGTGCGAAACCTGGTCAAGGTCTACGGCGCCATTACCGCCGTGGCCGGTCTCGACTTTACCTTGGAGCCAGGGACGGTCACGGCCCTGCTCGGCGGCAACGGCGCCGGCAAGACGACCACCATTGCCATGATGATGGGCCTGGTCGTGCCGACCTCGGGCGAGGTTTCTGTGTTCGGAGCGGATATGGCGCGCCATCGTCATCGCGTGCTGCACCGGATGAATTTCGAGAGCCCTTATGTCGACATTCCGATGCGGCTCACGGTGCGGCAGAACCTCAACGTGTTCGGCAAGCTGTATGGGGTCTCCGGCCTCGAGGCACGGGTAGCAGAGCTGGCCTCGGAGTTGCGGCTCGGCACGCTTCTCGACCGGCCTTACGGCGAGCTCTCGGCAGGTCAGAAGACGCGCGTCAGTCTGGCGAAAGCCCTTCTCAACTCGCCCGAGCTCCTGCTTCTCGACGAGCCCACTGCCTCGCTCGATCCCGACACTGCAGACTGGGTGCGGGCACGTTTAGCGAGCTATTGTCGCGATCGCGGCGCCACCATTCTGCTCGCCTCGCACAACATGGTCGAGGTGGAGCGGCTCGCCCTTCGCGTCATCATGCTCGACAAGGGGCACATCGTCGCCGACGAGTCACCCTCGGAGCTCACCGGCAGGTTCGGCCGCAGCAACCTCGAGGAGGTGTTTCTAGATATTGCACGGCGCACAGAGAATGCCGGCGGTGAGTTGGCGCGGGACACGCAGGCATGACGCCCATGGAGCATCGCTCCCCCCACCTCCTCATGCAAACCGGTCTCTCCGCCACATGGCGCCGGATGAGAGCGATCATCCTCCGGCACTGGTACGTGATCCGCTCGTCCTGGCCGCGGGCGGCCGAGCTCATGTACTGGCCGATGGTGCAGATGCTGACCTGGGGCTTCCTGCAGAAGCATTTGGCCGATACCTCGGGGCTCGGCGCCGTGGCGGCGGGCCTTTTCATAGGCGGCGTGCTGCTCTGGGATATCCTCTTGCGCTGCCAGCTCGGCTTCTCGGTGGCGTTCCTCGAGGAGATCTGGTCGCGCAATCTCGGGCATCTGATGATGAGCCCCTTGCGGCCCTGGGAGTTGATCGCGGCCCTGATCGTGGTCAGCCTCCTGAAGCTCGCGGTCGCCATGACACCGGTCGCGCTGCTCGCTTATGTCATGTTCGGCTTCAACATCCTCTCGCTGGGTTTTGCGTTTGCAGGGTTCTTTGCCATTCTGGTCGGAACGAGCTGGTCGATGGCGCTGGTGTCGACAGGCGCGGTCCTGCGCTGGGGTCTCGGCGCCGAAAGCATCGCGTGGCTGGTCGGCTTTCTGGTGCTGCCGCTCTCGTGCGTCTATTACCCTGTGACGACGCTCCCCGGCTGGCTCCAGCCCGTGGCCTGGGCTTTGCCGCCGACGCACGTCTTCGAGGGACTTCGGGCGGTGGTGCTCAACGGTGAATTGAGGAGCGACCTCTTGCTCTCGGGACTGGTCCTCGATTTGGTCTATCTTGCCGCCGGCATGGTCGTCTTCAACATGCTTCTCAAGCGAGCGCGCGAAGCGGGAACGCTCGTACAGATGGGCGAATGAACTATCGGAAAGGACCTCGGGAATGAATAGGCGGATCTTGCTCATCTCGCTTGCCGGCGCCCTCGCAGGAGGTGCGGCCGCGTTGGCCCTTTTAACTGGCAGTCCGGTGCCGCTCGGACCGTCGGGCTCATCGGCGAGCACAGGAAAAGCGCTGATCGGCGGACCCTTCTTGCTCGTCGACCAGACCGGGAGGCGTGTCACGGAGAAAGATTTCGCTGGACGCCTGATGCTCGTCTACTTCGGCTTCACGGCTTGTCCCGATATCTGCCCGTCCGGGCTGCAGGTGATCGCCGCCGCACTCGACAAGCTGGGTGCCAGGGGGGAGAAGGTGGTGCCGGTGTTCATCACGCTCGATCCCGAGCGCGATACACCCGAGGTGCTGGGAGGCTATGTGAAGAGCTTCCATCCGCGCCTCGTCGGCCTCAGCGGCACTCCGGAGGAGATCGCCGCCGCAACGAAGGCCTATCGCGTCTACGCGGCAAAGGTGCCGAGCGACACGGCACCGGGGGCCTATTCCATCGACCACAGCGGTTTCATGTATCTGATGGACGGGCAAGGCCAGTTCGTGCAGCATTTTCAACACACCGTGACGGTGGAAAAGCTCGTTGACGGCATCGCGAAGGCCCTCTGATTGCCAACGAAATTCCGATTGGCCCGCGAATCGGTGCATGTTGGCCCTGCGTGGAAAAGCGCAAGGGCCGGCCGCCCGCCGTGAACGCTGCTCCCTGCCGGAGAGCAGGACTGCACGGCGCGGGTGGGTATTTGGCTTCGGGGGAGCGCGGGCCAGCTCCAATGGCCTGCGGCATCACGGGGGACGGGGACATGCTCTACCACTGGTACGAGCTGGGCCATGTTGCGGTCCGGCCGGCGCGAGCCGCGGCCGGCACCGTGCGCATGTTCTTCAACCATCCGCTGAACCCGCTGGCCCATACCGTGCTCGGCCGGCACGCCGCGGCCGCCTCGGCCGTTTTCGAGCGCACCACGCGCCGTTACGACAAACCCGAGTTCGGCATCGCCTCCGTCGAAATCGACGGCCGGCGGGTTTCCGTCCGCGAGGAGGTTGTCTGGGAGGCCCCGTTCTGCCGCCTCATTCGCTTCGTGCGCGACATCCCCGAGGCGCGCCGTGTCTGGGCTCCGCGATTGCTTCTCGTCGCTCCCATGTCCGGACACTTCGCCACTCTCTTGCGAGGCACGGTGGAGGCTCTTCTTCCCAGCCACGAGATCTACATCACGGACTGGCAGGACGCTCGGGACGTGCCCTTGTCCGTGGGAGAATTCGGTCTCGACGACTACATCGATACCATCCGCATCATGCTCGGCGTCCTGGGCCCCGGCGTGCACGTGTTCGCAGTTTGCCAGCCCGGCGTTCCGGTTCTTGCTGCGACGGCCCTGATGGAGGAGGATGGCGATCCGGCGCGCCCGCAGAGCCTCATTCTTGCCGGCAGCCCGATCGACACGCGCAGGAGCCCGACGCTCGTCAATCACGTCGCCGAGGGCCGCGGGACCGAATGGTTTCGCAACAACGTCATTTCTGTCGTGCCCTGGCCCAATAGAGGCGCCGGCCGATCCGTTTATCCCGGCTTCCTGCAGCTTTCGGGTTTCATGTCGATGAACCTCGATCGCCATGCCAACGCCCACAACGATCTGTTCCTGGACCTTGTTCGTGGCGACGGTGACTCGGCCGAGAAGCATCGCGAGTTCTATGACGAGTATCTCGCGGTCATGGACCTCGCGTCGGAGTTCTATCTCGACACGATCGACACCGTGTTCGTTCGCCACGCCCTGCCGCGGGGCGAGATGCGCCATCGCGGGCGCCGGGTCGACCCGGCCAAGGTTCGCAACACACCCATCCTCACGATCGAGGGTGAGAAGGACGACATCACCGGTCTCGGCCAGTGCCGCGCCGCGCACGACCTTTGCTCCGGCCTGCCCGAGACCCAGAAAGTGCACTACGAGTGTCCGGGCGTCGGCCACTATGGCATTTTCAACGGCTCGAGGTTCCGCGCCGAGATCGTTCCGCGCATTGGCGAATTTGTTTCGCGGCACGGACTGCGATAGCGTCGCGCCTCGAAGGCTCGGGTGGCGGAGCGGAGAGGCTGCACTTTCGCCGCGTTCGGGCGAGAGCGCTTGCCTCTCAAAGTCCTGGAGAGCATGAAGCAAGGCGAAATCCGCCGATGAAGCATGCTGGGGCCGTCGCGCCACACTGGCAAGGCTCGGATGAGGCTCATTCGCGTTTCGGACTGGTGTCTCTCGCCGGGACATTGCTAGAAAGAGAGGAAGAGCGCGTCGAGCGCGATGCCGGAGAGGGCTCGGGCATCGTTGGTCCTCACGGAACCAAGGTTCCGCCGCTCGTCAACGGACGAGGTCCGTACTCCGGGGTCAGTTCATGCGGCAGACCAACGCGCCGGTTTCGTTGGCGCTCACTAACGAGGGCATTCGTTCCTTGGGTGCGCCCGTCGAGGTTCGCAGGCATCCCGGCGCACGCCGGTTGACGCTGCGTGTGAGCCGGGCGCGCCGGGCCGTCATAGTCACGCTCCCCCTGCAGTGCGGGCTCGACGAAGCCGATACGTTTCTGAAGCGCAACATCGGCTGGATCCGAGAGCGTCTCGACAGCCTGCCCCGCCCCGTGACGTTTGGTGACGGCGTTTACATGCCGTTTCGTGGCGAGGTGCACAGGATCGTGTTTTCCGGCCGATCGGGCCCAAGGGGCGTGGTCCGGCGGGTGCCGGGCGCGCCTTTTCCCGAGCTTCACGTCGCCGGAGAGCCGGAATTTTCCGGACGCCGCCTCGCTGGCTGGCTCGCCGAGGAAGCCCGCTCTGACCTCGACAAGGCGGCATCGGTGCACAGCGCCCGTCTTGGCGTCGCGCCTAAGCGCATCGCTGTTCGCGATCAGTCGAGCCGCTGGGGTTCCTGCTCGACCACCGGAGTGTTGTCGTTCTCATGGCGTCTCATCATGGCACCACCGGCCATTCTGGACTATGTCGCGGCCCACGAGGTTGCCCACCTCAAGGAAATGAACCACGGCCCGCGCTTCTGGGCTTTCGTTCGCAGCACCTATCCGAATGTCGATTACGCCAAGCGCTGGCTGCAGATCTATGGCATGGACCTGCATCGCTACGGGCCGGCCTGAAGTCACTGGCTGATCGGTGATACCGTCGAGCGAAAGCATCGACTTTCGCTCGACGGAATCCGCGCGCAGGGTTGGTGTGGCGGCTGCGCGCAAGCAAGAGTGAATACCGGCGCGCGTCCATAATGCCAACGAGTCGAAGCTTTCGCGCGCCAGTATGATCCTCAATCGACCCGGTGCCAATCGAGCTAGCGCTGGGGCCCGCCGAGCGACATCAGGCCGTCGCCGGGCGGGCGAACGACGATGACGTCGCCGCCCTGTGCGTCCACCTCGCCCGGACGGTGAAGTGTGCGATCGTCCCGCTTCAGCGTGCCGGCCTCGACGGCTCGAGCCACGAAATTGCTCGAGATTCCTTCTTTCGGATGGACGACTTGTGGCGCCTGATAGGTGGGCGTATCGAGATGGCGGCGGGTGGCGAACCGCGAGGGAAGCCAACGCGATCGGACCGCCGGTGCTCGCGCACCGGCCGCATAGGTCGAGGATCGGTCCGAGGTGTGTGTGCCGGCGATCTGGGCGGCCGGGTCCTCGGACTTGGCCGGTGGCTGCTCGAGTCCCGGCAATGCGCCAGGCTTCTGCCCCTCGTGCGCTGCCAGCATGATCTCTCGCCAAAGCAGCGCCGGAAGTCCGCCGCCGGCGACACGCTGCGTCGGCCGGCCGTCATCGTTCCCGACCCAAACGGACGCCACCAGATTCGAGGTGTACCCTGCAAACCAGGCATCCCTGAAATCCTGACTGGTGCCGGTCTTGCCGGCCGCCTGGATCTCGCCCAGTGCCGCACGCTTGCCGGTTCCCTCCTTGATGACCTCGCTCAGCATTCCGTTCATCGCAGCAACGTCACGGTGCGCCAGCACCTGCCGTGCCGGCGGCCCGTCTCTGGTGTAGAGCACCCGGCCATTGCTGAGGCGGATGCGGCGAATGACATGAGGCTCGACGCGCCGTCCGCCGTTGGCGAACGCGGCATAGGCCGCTGCCAGCTCGAGCATCGAGACTTCCGAGGTGCCAAGTGCCAGCGAAGCATCCTTGCGCAGCGCACTAGAGACGCCGAGGCGGCGGGCGGTCTCGATCACGCGATGGGTTCCCGCTTCCAGGCAGAGTCGCACGGCAACCGAGTTGATCGAGCCGGCGAGCGCCTGGCGCATGGTCACGGCACCGAGATACTTGCCGTTGTCGTTGCGCGGCTTCCAGCCGTTGATATCGACCGGAAGGTCATAGACCACGCTATCGGGCGAGAGCCCCCTCTCCAGAGCCGCGAGATAGACAAAGGGCTTGAACGCCGAGCCCGGCTGGCGGCGTGCCTTGGTGGCACGGTTGAACTGGCTGTCCGAATAGGAGCGCCCGCCGACGATAGCGCGAACGGCGCCCAGGGGATCGAGCACGACGACCGCGCCCTGGCTGACCGAAAGGGCCTCCCCCTCCTTGTCGAGCTCACGCGCGACAATGGCACTTGCGCGCCGCAGGAGATCGGCATCGAGCGTCGTCTCGACCAGAATGTCCTCGCCGGCGGGTCCGGAGACTTGAGGAAGCTCTTCCAGCACGTAATCGACGGCAAAGGCGGCACCCGCCTTTTCTGCAGCCAGCCGCCCATCCGAGAAGCGAACGTGCTCGACGAGCGCATCCCGCTCCTCGGCCGCTGTAATGAAGCCCGCATCGCGCATCTTGGCGAGCACGCTGCGGGCGCGGATCAGGGCCTGGTTGCGATTGGCGCTCGGCGCATATTTCGATGGCGCCTTGAGCAGCCCGGCGATGACGGCGGCTTCGGCGAGCGTCAGCTCCGGCGCGCTCTTGGCGAAGAAGCGCTGGGCCGCGGCTTCGATGCCGTAGGCTCCGCCGCCGAAATAGACGCGATTGAGATAGAGCTCGAGGATATCGCTCTTCGAGAGTCTCAGCTCCAGCCAGATCGCAAGGCTCATCTCCTCCACCTTGCGCGACAGCGTGCGCTCGGGCGTGAGGAACATATTCTTGGCGAGCTGCTGGGTGAGCGTCGAGCCGCCCTCGGCGATGCGGCCGGCGCGAAGATTGGCAAGGGCAGCACGGCCGAGCCCCAGGGGATCGAGGCCCCAGTGCTCCCAGAAGCGGCGATCCTCCGTCGCGATGACCGCATCCGTCACACGCCGGGGCAGGAGGTCGAGCGGAATGTAGGACTGGCCGACGCCGCGCTCGGCCAGCACCGATCCGTCGCGTGCCAGCACGCGCACGACCGGTGCTTGAGCTTTTTTGCGGTAGGCGAGCGGATCGGGAATGGTGAAGGTATAATAGATCAGGTTCGCCCCGAGCACGGCCGCGCCCGATACGCTGGCGAGCACCAGGGCGCCGATCGCGAGCCGCCATCTCAGCCGCAGACGGCGGAAGATACCCCGGACCGGCGCGGCTGCGAGCGACGTGCCGTTCGCGAGCGCAGAGGCCGCCGCACCGGCCAGCGCCGGCATCGCCTTCTTGTTGCGTTTGAAAAGGCCCATGCCCCGGTTTTCCGCGCGGCCGCTCATGAGGCTCGCGCGCGGCGAGCCCGGCCGCGGCGATCGCCGAAGCCACAGGGACCTTATCGGGACCGCGCTAAGGGTCGGTTAACCAAGGCCGGAAGGACGCTAGAGCGTTTCCCACGTAGGTTGGGTCAAGGCCCGCGTCTTCAGCGGGCCGCGACCCAACGACTTTGTGCCAGCCGTTAGATGTTGGGTCGCGCTACGCTTGACCCAACCTACGACCTACGGCAGTCCGATTCACATCAGGCGGAAAGGGCTCTAGCGGCGGCCGAAGGCCAGGCCGGTCAAACCTGCCAGCAGGCCGAGGACGATGCGGACGCCGATCGTGAAGAGCATGAACAGGAGCTGGCGCTCCTCGAGCAAAAGCTCGACCCAAATGTTGTACTGGGGATCGAGCCCGGTCGAGGTGATGATCGACTTCAGGTCGCCTGCAAAGCCCAGCATCTCATGCAGCAGAGCCGGTGAATTGACGGCCACGACCGCGAGTGCAACCGCCCCGAGAATGAGGGACAGGAACAACGTGCTCGTCGAGAGCAACAGGCGCAGCAGCATGAGTGTCATCCCCCGATGGACAGCTCGGGCAGTCCCGGCCGCCTCCGGTGGCACCTTAACACGCGAGCCGCGCGGGTCAATTTAGCCTTGCAACAGACTGATATGGCCGCTTCGGTGCGATGAGAACGCCTCCCGGCCACCCGTGGCGGGACCGATGGCTCAGCTTGACGTCGACGTTTTCTCGTGCTCCCGAGGCTCGCCGGGCCGGCCGTAGCGGTCCTCGATGTAGGTTTCGACGATGGCCTTGAACTCCGCTGCGATATTGGGCCCGCGCAGCGTCATTGCTTTCTTGCCGTCGATGAAGACGGGTGCGGCCGGCGCCTCGCCCGTACCGGGGAGCGAGATCCCGATATCGGCATGCTTCGATTCACCTGGGCCATTGACGATGCATCCCATGACCGCGAGATTGAGATCCTCCACGCCCGGATAGCGCGACTTCCACTCCCCCATGCGCTCACGGATCATTTCCTGGACGTCGCGAGCGAGCTCCTGGAACACGGTCGAGGTCGTGCGCCCGCATCCGGGGCAGGCGGCCACGATCGGCACGAACGAGCGCAGCCCCATCGTTTGCAGAAGCTCCTGTGCCGCGCGCACTTCCAGCGTTCGATCGCCGCCGGGCTCGGGCGTCAAGGAGAAGCGGATAGTGTCGCCGATGCCCTGCTGCAAGAGGATGCCCATGGCCGCCGACGAGGCGACGATGCCCTTGGACCCCATGCCGGCCTCGGTGAGCCCGAGGTGCAGCGCGTAACGGCAGCGCCCGGCCAGCATCCTATAGACCGCGATCAGGTCCTGAACCGCCGAGACCTTGGCCGAAATAATGATCCTGTCGGCGCCGAGCCCAAGCTCCTCGGCGCGCGCCGCGGACAGAAGCGCCGACTGCACGATGGCTTCGTGCATGACCTCGCGCGCGTCCTTGGGTGTGGCGCTTGTCGCGTTCTCGTCCATCAGGTGCGTCAGGAGCTCCTGATCGAGCGAGCCCCAGTTGACGCCGATGCGCACCGGCTTGGCGTGAGCGAGCGCCAGCTCGATGATGGATGAGAACTGGCGGTCCTTCTTGTCCTTGAAACCAACGTTGCCGGGGTTGATGCGGTACTTGTCGAGCGCTTCGGCACAAGCCGGGTTATCCGCAAGAAGCTTGTGGCCGATGTAGTGGAAGTCGCCGACGAGGGGCACCTTGACGGCGCGCTTAAGGAGCCTCTCGCGGATGTGGGGGACGGCCTTCGCAGCCTCGTCGCGATCGACGGTGATGCGAACGAGCTCAGAGCCCGCGCGCGCAAGCGCTGCGACTTGCTCGACCGTCGCATCGATGTCCGCCGTGTCTGTGTTCGTCATCGACTGCACGACAACGGGATGCCCGCCGCCGACGACGACGCCGGCAATATCGACCGCTACGGTCCGGCGGCGCTCGCTCAGGTGTCTCGTGTTCGCGGACATCGGTTTTTGGCTCGGGGTAGACATGAGATCCGGAGCGCGGATGCCGGGCATTGTCGCTCCATGCTTCGTTATCGCCGCGACGCGAGCCGCGGTGCGACGGACGACCGGGTCTTAGACCGGTCCGCAGAGCCGCGCCAGCGCAATCATGGCAGGCCGGAAAGACTCTAACTCCGGCCGCTCAGCGAAGCCGCGGCCAGCGAGACCGCGGCCAGGGCCGCCATGACGAGAACGATGGACGGCCCCGCGGGCGCGTCGGCGTGCGATGAGAGCCAGAGACCCGCGAGCGCGCTCGCCACACCAATGGAGGCCGCCAGTGCCACCATCCGCTCGGGCGTCGACGCAAGCGGGCGGGCTGCGACGACGGGCACGATCAGGAAGGCGATCGCGAGCAGCATTCCGGCGATCTTGATGGCAAACGCGATAGCCACGGCGAGAAGCAGGACGAACAAAGCGCGCACCATCGCGGGATTGACGCCCTCGGCTGCCGCGAGCTCGTCGTGGACGGCCAGGCGCAAGAGCGGCTCCCACAGAAGGTAAAGCGCCGCCAGGATCAGGCCTCCTCCGCAGTAGATCCAAACGAGATCGCTCCCGGAGATCGCCAGCACGTCTCCGAACAGATAACCCATGAGATCGACCGAGGGTCCCTTGAGCATCGCCGTCGCGATCACGCCGAGCGCCAGCAATCCATGATGCATGAGACCCAGAATGGAATCGAGCGGCAGCACATTCTGGCGTGAAAGAACTATGATGGCGCCGGCCGCGGCGAGCGTCGCCGCCATCACGCCCACCGTGACGTCGCCATCGACCGCAAGCGCCAGAGCGACGCCGATGAGGCTTGCCTGCGCGATCGTCTCGCCGAAATACGCCATGCGGTTCCAGACCACGACGGCGCCGAGCGGAGCGGCCACGAGCGCCAGCGCGACGGAGGCAGCAATCGCGCGGCCGAGAAACGGATCGATCACAGCCGTTGCTCCTCGCGCGCCGTCTCGCCGGACGTCGTCTCGCCCGCGAGATCGTGACGATGGTCATGGTGGTGATGGTAGAGGGCGAACGCCGGGCTCGCCTCCACTCCGAACAGACGCACGTACTCCGGATGCTGGGCGACCGTCTCGGGCACACCCGAGCAGCAGACGTGCCGGTTGAGACAGATGACGCGATCGCTCGATGCCATCACCACATAGAGGTCGTGACTGACCATCAGTACGCCGAGACCGCGCGTATTCCGCAAGGAGGCGATGAGGGTGTAAAGCTCGGCCTCACCTGTGTAGTCGACGCCGCGCACCGGCTCGTCGAGCACGAGAAGCTCCGGATCGGCCGACAGCGCCCGCGCAAGCGCGACCCGCTGCAACTCTCCACCGGACAGCTCGGCAAGTTGGCGGTGCTCGGTGTGAGATGCTCCGACCTCGGCGAGCGCGGCGGCAGCCCCCCCCTGGGCTCCAGGCCTTTGTGCGCCTCCTCGTCCAAGCGCCAGAAAGCGCGAGACGGTCATGGGCAGCGTGCGGTCGACGTCGAAGCGCTGCGGCACATAGCCGGTCCTGAGGGATGGGCGCCGGTAGACCCGTCCTGCATCCGGAGCGACAAGCCCCAGGAGAGCCCGCACGAGCGTTGTCTTGCCGGCTCCGTTCGGTCCGATCAGGGTCACGATCTCACCGGGCAAGATGTCGAGGTCGACACCATCGAGGAGCGCGCGGCCATTGCGCCGGATTGCGAGCCCGCGACAGCCGATCAACGCGTCCTCCGGCATCGGGCGGCGAGAGTCCGTCAACTCGGTGCGGAGCGCATCATGGTGATGGGGAAGCTCCGCACGCGGCGCGTGACTGTGCTCGCTGCAACCCCCCTCAGCCGCTAACTCGTGAGGCGCGGCGCCGGTCATCGGCACTGGGACTTTCTGCTCATGGTGAGGCACGACTCGATCGAGCTCCCGGCGCAAATCCATCATTCGTCCGCAGCTAACATGCGGCCGGTGCCGGTCACAAGCGCTGCAGTAAGAGGGATCAGGTGTCCTTCTTGGCGGCACAGCGCGGGCAAATGCCCTGGACCTCGACGAATTTCACGCGCGGCGCGAACTTCGAGCTTTTGGCGCGCTCGCCGATGAGATCGAAGATATCCTGGCCGTCCACCTCTCCTACCGCGCCGCACTTCTCGCAGCTCAGAAACAGCGGCCGGCGTCCTTTGCTCTCATGGTCCGCCCGCCTGCAGGCGAAAAAGGCGTTCTTGCTCTCGAGGCGATGGATCACTCCGGCATCGAGCAGAGCATCGATAGCCCGGTAGACCGAGATGGGTGCCACGCGCGTGCCCTTCTCGCCGAGCCGCGCCAGAATCTCGTAGGCACCGATTGACGCGTGGGTCGATGCAATCTCCTCGAAGACCTTTTGCCGAAGTGTCGTGAACCTCAGGCTTTTCTCTTCGAAGATCTTGGCCGCTCGCTCGACAATCTGCGAGAGCTTCTTGGCGGTCTGCTGCTCCGGAGTGGGAAACGGGCTCCGAACTGTCGCTTCTGTCATTCTTGAAGCCTGATGACGGATCAATGGCACGGTGCCGAGGTTATAGCTGGAAAAGCGGCGACGTTCATATGGAAATATTCTCGAGGCACGTGCCACTTTTCTTGGGTTCAATGAGTGCGGCTTGGCGGGCACTCGGGGCCGCGTCTTTATGTAATAAAGTTACATTGTCGTTACTTTCGGGTTTCTGCCAACATTGGTTGCTATCGGCCCAGTCGTGGAAAACCGGCAGGGAATGGCCGGCGGTGCAACCTCGACCGCGAACGGATGACAATCGTACAAGCTTACATGATCGCCGCCCGGCGATCCGCCTTGGGGCGCGTCGGCGGATTGCACCGAGCACGCCGCCTCGCGGATCTGGCGGGGCCGGTCATGGGCGCGACGCTGGCTGACGCCCGGATCGCGACGGCTCAGGTGGACGAGCTCATCCTCGGAAACGCAACCGAAAGCGGCAACCCCGCACGCCTTCTGGCGCTGGCGTCGAGTCTTCCGGAGAGAGCCGGCGCGTGGACGATCGACCGGCAATGCGGCTCAGGGCTCGACGCCCTCATTCAGGCTGTCCGGATCATAGCGCTGGGGCAATCCCACATCATCCTGGCTGGAGGCGCAGACAGCGTCTCCACCGCTCCCTGGCGCGTGAGCCGGCCGAGGAGCCAGTACCACCTCCCACGGTTTCTACCGGCAGGAGCCGAATCGGAGGACTCTGCGGCCGGGCGCGAAGCCGTGGCCTTCGACGCGCTCGATCGCCTCGCCGGACGGCTCGAGATCACCCGCGCCGAGCAGGATGGTTGGGCCGTCGCCGCTCTCGAGCGCGCCATCGCGGCGCGCGACGCAGGCGGCTTTGTCGGCGAGATCGTGCCGCTCAGGGCCAACGCCGAGGAGGCACGCGATCAGAGCACCATCGACACCAGCGTCGAGGCATTTGCGGACGAGGAGCCCTTCTCGACGCCAAACGGAACGGCAACTCCCGGAAATACAAGTGCGATTCACGACGGGGCCGCATTTGCGACTATCGTCTCGGAAGCGATCTGGAACGAGCTCGGCCGTCCGTCGGCGCTGCGGCTCGTGTCCTCGGCCGCGCTTGGCGTCAATCCGGCCGAGGACGGAGCAGCCCCGATGGCCGCTTTCCGCGTCGCGCTCGAGCGAAGCAGCGGCGTCGAGCCCCGGCACGTCGGGGCGCTCGAGCTCGGCGAGCGCTCCGCCGGCCAAGCCATCGCCTTCGAGCGCGAGTTCGGCATCAGTGCGCCGCGCCTCAATGCCGACGGTGGGGCTATTGCGCGGGGCCATCCGCTGGGCGCGGCTGGGCCAGTCCTGGTCACCCGCCTCTTCACGCGCATGATCCGAAAGCCGGTGGGTGAGGCGCCGCAATTCGGCGCCGTCGCGCTCGGAACGCTGGGTGGCATCGGACTTGCCGCTCTCTTCGAGCGGGTGGCCTGAGCTGCCGGCGTCGGATTGGGCCAGGCCAGGGCATCTCTCTTGTCTTTTGTCGGAAGAGATTAAATCCTCTCCATGACGCGCGCGCGCCGCAATCTCGCCGCGAACCGGCCGGGAGATGTGGCCACGTTGTTGTCGCCCGTGGTCGAATCGCCGCGGCAGCCGGTTCGCAGACGTCCAAGTGTCGCCTGGCGCTATGTCCGCATGGGGCAGGCTTGATGGCGTCGGACCGGATTATGGCCGGGAGGGCTGAGCAATGGGTTGGGACATCAGGGCAACGGCCGATGCAGCCGTCGAGCAGCTGCCAGAGATCCCGAGTCTTCCACCGGATGTGTCCCTGCAACAGGCCGCCGCCTGGGTGTTCGGCGCCGTTCTCGTGGCGGGCGTCGTCGCCGCCCTGTTCCGGCTGGTGCCGAAGCTCTGGCGCGTGCTCGAGGAGACTTTGTTCTCGAATTGGCGGCTCGCTCTGCTCGGCGCGACGGGCATCGCTCTGTCGCTCGCCTCCGGCTACACGACCTGGGACGGGATGCGCAATTTCACAGGCGAGGCGACGCTCTCGCTGCTCATCACGTTCGGCATTCAGGGCGTGATGCTGATCATGGCCTGGCTCATCGGTGAGAGCTTCGCGACCGGCATGAGCCAGACGCAATCCAAGGGCGGCGGAACTTGGGATCTGGTCGCAACCTCTTTGTTCGGCCTATTGGTGTTCGCCGTGATCGGTATCTGGGCGGGGCAGGGCCTCGCGGGCGGCGAGGGGAGCCCCGGCAACTGGTTCAACTCAGCGACGGCCGAGGCCATTCAGAACTACGCCGCGTTCGGAGCCGTCGGCGCGCTGGTGATCGCGTTCATCTTCGCGCTCGCCAAGAGCGACATCGGCACGTCGTATGTGCAGTCGACCCGGGTCATCATCAAGAATGCCGTGTTGTGGCTGATGTTCCTGTCGTGCATGGCGACATCGGTCTTCTTCTCGTTCGACAGCCTGTTCACCGCGATCTTCCCACAGGACGAGCGCGTGCGCGCCGCCGAGCTCAGGGCGCAGAACCAGGTGGCTGGCGTCGTCGCAGACATCGGCACCACGATCGAGGAGCGCAAGCTCTCGTCCGCACAGGAATTGTTCGTGAGCGAAGGCTGGGCCGCATACGACCGTAGCCTCGCGCGCCTCTCCGCGGCGGCCAAGGAGAGCGAGGGCGCGGTCGAGAAGTATTTCCACGCCCAGGCCGAAGCGCGCAACCGGGCCGTGGCTGAGCAGCAGGAGCGCATCGTTTCCTCACAAAGCGGGCAGGCCGGACTGGCCTCACGCAAGACGACCCTCACCGACGAGCTCGCGCGCCTCAAGGGCGAGCGTCCGGGACTGGCGGCCGAGTACGGCGAGAAGAAGACCGAGCTCGAAGGCCGCGCCAAGGAGATCGACGCCAAGCGCGTCGAGGCCATGGCCGAGGACAAGGGCGTCGAAGGCACGGGCAAGGTCGGAAAAGGGCCGGTCTGGCGTGAGCGCATTGGCGAGCTCGGCAGGCTCAACGACTATTACAAGGTCGGCGAGGAACGGGTGAAGGACGCCAAGAAGCGTCTCGATGCCGTGGAGAGCCGCATAGCCCAGATCGAGCGCGAGCTGGCACAGGTCGACGGCGATCTCGCCAAGTTGAAGGGCGACGAAGAGACCGCGTCACAGCGCATTTCCATGACCCAGCAGGCGATCGGCGTCGAGGACGGCCAGGTGCTCGATCCCTCGCGCATGCTGCCGGGCTTCGAGAAGGCCCGTGCCGAGTTCCGCCAGGAGCCGGCGGCGGAGCGGCTCGTCGAGATCCAGAAAGGATGCAGCCAGATCCTTGGCGCCATGACGACAGCTACGCCGGCCACAAAGGCCAAGGTCGCCGGCCTCGACTGCGATCCAAAGAGCGCGACGGAAGCGGCCGCCGTGCTGTTCTCGTTGAACGCGGGCAGTCAGTCCTTTGCCGCCAATTGTGCCGGAGGCGACAAGCTCACGGCCCACACCTCGGCCGATGCGTTGTTCGGTTTCGCCCGCCGCTGCCTCGCCGATTCCGGCCTGCCGTCGGTCGAGACGGACGCGCTGCGCGCCAAGATCAACTTCATGGAGCTCAATCGCGACGACAAGGCTCATCGCTTCGTCGTGACCTGGAACGCGTTTCAGGACGGCAACCGGCTCGCCTACCTGGCCCTTGCAATCGCCATCGCCATCGACGCGCTGGTGTTCATGTCGGGCCTGTTCGGCGCCAATGCGGTGCGCTCGCCCCTCTCCGACGTGCCCTCGGTCAAGGCGCGCTCGGCGCAGCATCTCGAGGCCACGATCAACGCCGCGCTGGGAGCCCATCAGTACGAGACGGCGGCCCTGGTGCTCCGTTGCCTGCGGCCGATCACCAATACGGACGGGTTCTCGGCGCAGGCCGACCTGTCAGAGGTGCACCCCGGCGTCGCCAACCGCGTGCGCCTGGTGCTCTCGGCCGGCGCCGACATCGGGGCCGTTGAAACGCTTCATGGTCCGCTCGAGCGCTACCGGGTGCGCAGCGAGCTGCGTGAATACCTCTCGATGGTCTGCGACCGGCACCTCAAGGCGGACAAATCGATCGTCGAGCTCGCCAAGCTCGAGCAGCTTCTGCGCGAGGCGCTGCGTCCCTGTACGCACGAGCATGCCGACATCACGCTCAATCACTTCGAGCCCGTGAGTGCGCGCGGCGGTTATACCTCAATGGTCACGCTCGGAGGGATTACCGATCCCTACGAGGAGCGCGTCGTGCGCCGCGTGATGAATGCCGGCGCGGCAACCGAGGCGATCGCCACCGACAAGGATCTGCCCGACCGCTACTACATCAAGCCGGATATCTACCGGGCGCTGCTCATGATCCGTGCCAACGATCCACCCTCGCTCGCCTTCATGGCCGAGCGCCGTGCGAGCTTGCCCGGCCGCTCCGCGGAGGCGATTCCGGGCGGGCAGCTCGATGGTGCGCGCCCCGCTGGTCTCGCCGCCGAGAGCGCACGTCTTCGCCTGACGCAGGAAGCGGCAAATCCGCCGGCGATCCCCGTCGAACAGTCCCGGCGGCGGGGCTCTCAGCGGACGATCGAAGAGCTTCTCGAGCACTTCGAGTTCGCAATGGGCATCCAGGCTGGAACACTGAAGCGTTACATCGAGATCAGCCGCGATCTCGAAATGTCCGCAATTCGCCGGATGCTCCGCTCAGTTCTCAGTCGGGACACCTCGCTGTTGTCGGACGTCCGTCGCGCCGACGAGTCGCTTGGTGCCGTCATCCGGGAAGCGCGCGCAACTTTTGCAGCTGCTCGCGCACTCAGCAGCGCTGAGATCGCCGAGCTTGACGAGTTGACGATGGCCATCGACAAGCTCCGAACCTTGCTCATTCTGGGCGAGGACGGCGCATATCGTCACGTGCTCGCAACGATGGAGGCTGCCCTCATGGCCGATGAGGCAGCGGGTCGCCTCCGCTTCACCGATGAGCCGCTTCTGCGCGCCCTCGAGGGTCACCGTGCCGAACTCGCAGCAGCGGATGTCTACACGCGCGAAGGTTGGGAATCGATTTACAACGCACTCAAGAATTTCAACGAGCGCCTCGCCTCCTATGCCGGCCACGATCAGCCGCCTGCCGGCTCAGCCTGAGAGGGCCGGCATGAGCGGGTCGAGATCGTCAACCGAGCTGCGGCAGGCTCGCGACCTTGAGCTTGCCGAGCGCGAGGTCCGGCACCAGCGACCGCAGGGCGATCCACTCGCGATGCTCCGACGAGATCTGCTCGTGGACGAGCGCGACGAAGGCGAGCACCAGCTCGCGGTTGCCTGAGGCGGCAGCAGCGCGGGCGTCCTCGAGCGGGCGGGCGCTCAAGTCCTCGAGATTGCGCGCCGTGTCGAGATAGCGCGAGGCGTTGCGCTCGCTCTGCGACAGCAGCGAGTAGGAGGCCAGGAGGCCCTGCAAACCGCCGCCAATCACGCTCGAGCAGAGGAGAATGCGCTGCGAGGCCTCTCCTTCACCGGATAACCCGCTCAAGAGATCGGTGAAGGCGGCCGGCGTGTGCTCTGGTCCCAGAAGCGAGAAAAGGAGTGGAAGACCGGCGAGCCCAATAAGGACCAGAGCGGCCGAGCGCACAATCCCGGCCTTCGTCACCGCACGCGCGTGCTGTCCGCCACGGCCCCGGTAATAGGAGCGCTGCACGTCGAGCTGGAACCGGCGGAAATACTCGAGCTGAAGAGGAAGCAACGGAAGCTCGCCGGCGTGAACCGGCTCGTCGGCCGCCATCACGGCCTTGAAGAGGCCGATGCGCGCATTTTCCGCTTTGGCGCGCTCGCGCATCCAGGTTTCGAACGGCTTGGCGAAGGCAATCGACAGCGAGCTGCCGATCGACACCGCGAGAAGCGCGAATTGTATGAGCGGAATCGCGTTGGCGACGATGGCTGGAAGCGCCTGATCCGAAGGGAGAAGCATGAGGCCGCCCAGCAACACCGCAACGAAGCTCGAGATGGCCGCGGTGGTGGCAAGGCGTTTGTAGCGGTTCTGGCCAGCCTTGGCGTTGCTGTCGCCTTCCCGGTAGATGGCGATGATGTCCTGCAGTGCCGGTCTCTGCAAAATCCGGCGCAACGGACCTGCCTCCTGCGCAATGAGCGCGGCATGCGTCTCAGGCTTCAAATCCCAATCCGCCGAGCCTTCCTTGCCGACAGCCGCAGCCGCGGCCTCGATAACGCTGGACATGCACCACCCCCGATCATCCCCGGCCATTCCCCAGGAGATGTTGCGCACCGGACCGGCCGGCTGGCAAGCGGCTGGTTCAAAGAGGCACTCCAGCCCAGTCGTTCGGGCTAGGCGCTGCCGATCAGGATGCCGGTCGCGAACACGATGAGCCCCCCCAGCACTACCTCGAAGGACGCCCGCCAGAACGGGGTATCCATATAGCGGGCCCGGATCAGCGCGATGAGCCAGAGCTCCACGAGCACGATGGCCGCGGCGACCGTCGTGGCGGTCCAGAAATCCGTGATCAGGTAGGGGAGCGTGTGCCCCAGGCCGCCGAGCGCCGTCATGAGACCGGTGATGCCGCCCCGCATCCAGGGGTGACCGCGCCCGGAGATCAGCCCGTCGTCGGCCATCGCCTCGGCGATGCCCATCGAGATACCGGCGCCGATCGAGGCCGCCATGCCGACCAGAAATGTCTGCCAGGAGTTGTGAGTGGCGAAAGCGGCCGCAAAGATCGGGGCCAGAGTCGAGACCGATCCGTCGATCAGACCCGTGAGGCCGGGCTGCACATATTGCAAGACGAATGCGCGGCGTTCCGCGTGAGCCTCGGCTTCCTTCACTCCCGCCGTCAGCTCCGTTTCCCCGAGCTGCTGGGCGAGGCCCACATGCTTGTCCTCGGCCGCCGCCAGATCTCCGAGAAGCCTGCGCACCGAAGCATCGGTCGATCGCTGCAGCGCCGAATTGTAGAACTGGCGCGTCTCGCGCTCGATGAGCTCGGCCTGCGCGCGCACCTTGTCCAGTCCGAGGGGCCGCACCATCCAGATGGGCTCATGGCGTACGAACCCCCTGACGTCCTGCCGGCGAATGAGGGGGATATGCTCTCCAAACCGCCTCCGGTAGAGCTCGATCAGCCAGCGGCGGTGCTCGTTCTCTTCCTCGGCCATCTGGGTGAAGACCTTGGCCGACGCGGGAAAGCTTTCCTCCAGGCCATGCGCGTACTCGGCGAAGATGCGCCCGTGCTCCTCCTCGAGGCTGATGGCGAGAGCCAGGATCTCGGCTTCCGAAAGGTCGGCGAAGTTTCGCACCGGCAAGCTCCCTCAAGTCATGACAGGTAACGCCTTGTTTAGAATTACTCTAACATGTGCGTCAATGTCGCATCGGCTTATGATCCCGATCAAACCTCCTGATCGGCACGAATTTTGTGCTTAAGGCGTTGTTCAACGCTCGACCCTTACCGTTGAGAGGCCGCAATTCGCGGCCTGAACCTAGGGGAAAATGCCATGCTCGAATGGCTCTCGGATTTCATTCAGACAGTGCTGGCCGGCACACTCTGGCCCCTTCATGAGCTCCTGAACGATGGCGGGTCGCGCTATTTCTGGCTCTACTGCCTCACCGGAATCATGATGGCCTATATCGTGACCGATCAGGGCAAGCGGCTGCACAGCGGTGAAAAGTGGCTTTTCTCTCCCGACGTCTGGTGGGGACCCAGCGCGAAAGCCGACTATTTCGTGCTCGTGTTCGGGTCTGTGCTGCGCCTCACGATCCTGTCTTGGGCCTTCCTCAATTGGAAGGCGATCGCCGCAGCCGTCGTGTCGGCTCTAGAGTGGCTTGGCGTGACCGGCACAGTGACCGGCTCCGCCGCCGTCAGCCTCGGCGCTCTGATGACGCTCACCCTGTTCCTGGCCGACGACTTCATGCGCTGGTGGTTGCACTACAAGATGCATACCATCCCGGAGCTGTGGGAGTTCCACAAGGTCCACCACTCGGCCGAGGAATTGAACTTCGCCACCGCCGAGCGCATTCACCCCTTCGAGGTGGTGCTCACCTCGCTCCTCATCGGCCTCACCTTCGGCGTCGTTAACGGCCTCTTCATCGGTCTCTTCGGCGATACGCTGACACCCATCACGGTCTTTGGAGCCAACGTGTTCCTGGTCGTCTTCAATATCTTCGGCGGCGTCTTGCGTCACAGTCCGACCTGGATCAGCTTTGGTCCGAAGATCGAGCGCTGGGTCATCAGCCCGGCCATGCACCAGATCCACCACTCCTCCGATCCCCGCCATTACGACCGAAACATGGGCGGATCGCTGTCGGTCTGGGATCGCTGGTTCGGCACCATCCACATTCCCAACGGCCGCGAGATCGAAAGCTTCGGAATTGGCGAGGAGACCAAGGACTTCCGCTCGCTCGGCGTGCTCTACTTCCGTCCGTTCGTGAAGTCGGCCGAGCTTCTGGGAGCGCGTCTTGCCCGCTTCAAGGAGCAGCGCAAATCGCGGCGTCCTGCCGAGGCGTAATCCTTGATCAAGCCGTCTGGCCCAGCCGCCGTTCCGGCCCGGCTGGGCAATTCGAGGCTGGCGCTCAGGCGCCAGCCTTGGTGCGTTCCTCGCTACGCGCAGCCCGGAACGAAGCGCTGTCGCGGCGCACGTTGTATTTGTTCGTGAGCCCCTCCCACTCGATCTCGAGCGAGCCGCCGGTGGCCTTGTGCTGCTTGTCCCAGCTCGACAGGAGATCGATGCAGGCGTGGTCGATATAGTCCAGGTCCTCGATGTGGACGTGCACATGCGTGTTGGGCGCCAGCTCCTCGAGCGCCGTGGCCAAAAGCGGCAAGCGGACCAATGTCGCCGAGCCCGCCAGGTAAAGGTCGACGCGCTTCTCGGCGGCATTCTCCTCCTTGCGGATGTCGAGGTGCGAGAAGGCGTAAACGAGCTTGATGACCGAAAGGACGAGCCCCAGCACGACGCCCTTCAAGAGATCGGTCAGCACGATGGTGGCGATGGTCACGGCATAGATGGCGACCTCGGCCTTGCCGAATTTCAGAAGTGTGGGGACGATTTTCGGGTAGGCCAGCTTGTAGCCTGTGAACACAAGCACGGCAGCCAACGAGGACAGCGGCACGTATTTCAGCGTGAAGGGCAGCAAGACCACGAACAGGAGCAGCCACACGCCATGCAGGATTGCGGACAGGCGCGTCTGTGCACCGGCTTCGACGTTGGCGCCGGAACGCACGATGACGCCCGTCATGGGCAGCACGCCGAGCAGGCCGCAGATGGCGTTACCCACGCCCTGCGCCGAAAGCTCGCGGTCGTATTTGGTGCGTGGTCCGCTGTGCATCTGGTCGACGGCCGTAGCGCAGAGGAGCGTTTCAGCGCTGGCGATGAAAGCGATCGAAACCGCGCCGATCAGAATGGACGGCTCGATGATGCGCATCAGCTTGTCGGCAGTCGGCAGGATGGCGACCGAAAGCAGGCTCTCGGGAACCTCGACGTACTTGATGGCATCGAGCTTGAATATCGCGGCCGCAATCATGCCGACGACGACACCCACAAGCGGGGCCGGAATGATGCGCCAGCTCTTGGGCGCCAGCGAGCCCCAGGTGAAGATCGTGACAATGGTGAGCACGCCGACCTCGGCCGCCGTCAGATGCGAGTCGCCGGCCTCGAGGGCGGACAGAATAGCGCCCGGAATGCCGGCCAGGTTCTCGAGCCCCGTGCCGATCGGCTTGCCGTCCAGCATGACGTGGAACTGAGATGCGAAGATCAGGATGCCGATGCCGGCGAGCATGCCGTGAATGACGGCCGGGGAGACGGCGCGAAACCACTGGCCGAGCTTCAAGACTCCGGCGGCGATCTGAATGAGGCCGGCGAACAGGACGATGGTTCCGAGCATCTCCGGTCCGTGGTCCTTGACCAGCATCCACACCAGCACGGTGAGTCCGGCCGCAGGCCCGCTGACCTGGAGCGGCGAGCCTGCGAGGATACCCACGACAAGACCACCGACGATGCCCGTGATGAGACCGGCCGACGGAGGGAGCCCCGAGGCGATCGAGATGCCCATGCAGAGCGGAAGAGCGACCAGGAACACGACCACCGAGGCCATGAGGTCCTTGCCGATCGTGGATCCCGGAGTGCCCGAGCTTGCTATTGCGGACATTCATCCCCCCTTGCGCCGGTTCTGTGGTCGCGCTCTATCGCATCGAATTTCCGGTGAATTTTGCCGGAACGATAGCCACAATGGTGAGACGCCGCAACCGGCCACGAGGCTCCCTGTGACGAGCGGCCGCCGGGGTGCAGCGGGCCACGATCCTCTTTCTGCCATCGACGAGCGACAACCATGACGAGCCCCTGGACAGAACGCAGAGTTGACACCGGTACCGACCGCAATCCGGCCGGGCCGTCCAACCGCTCCAGCGCCGAGACGGCGGGACGCATCTTGAGCCACCGGGTGCTCACCTTCCGGCCCGGCGAGACCGTTCACCACGTTCTAAAGCGTCTGGCCACCGAGCGCCCCGAGATGGCCGACCTCGTCATTGGCGTGGATCAGCGGGGCCATTACCTCGGCGCCGTTCCATTGGCGACCCTGGCAGGGCATCCGGGCGAGACTCCCGTCACGGATCTGTCTGACAGGGCTTGGCCGGCCGTGGGGTTCGACGCCGATCAGGAGCATGTCGCCGAGCTGGCCCGATCGCAGAAGCTCACGGGCGTGCCCGTCGTTGCCAGGGACGGGCGCGTCGTGGGCGCCATCCCCGCCGCACGCCTGCTCGACGTCCTTTGGCGCGAGCATACGGAGGACATGCATCGGCTCGCCGGCATTGCGAAACCGCTCGAGGAGGCCCGCAGTGCCCTCGACGAGCCGCCTCTAGCCCGCGTTCGCCACAGGCTGCCTTGGCTCGCCGCGGGCCTCGCCGGCAGCTCGCTCGCTACGCTGCTGATGGCAAGCTTCGAGGAGACCTTGAGCCGCAATGTCAAGCTTGCATTCTTCGTGCCGGCCATCGTCTACCTGGCTGACGCCATCGGAACGCAGACCGAGGCGGTCGCCGTGCGAGGACTGTCGCTCGCCCATCGTCCGTTCTGGCAGCTGATCGCAGGCGAGACGGCCACAGGGGCGCTGATCGGCACAGCGCTCGCGGCGTTTGCCTTCGTGGCCGTGGGCCTCGCATTTCAGGATGTGCAACTGGCAGCCACCGTCGCCATCGCCGTGATGGCGGCTGGCACGATCGCAACGACGGTCGGTCTCGGTCTGCCGTGGCTCTTGAGCAGAACGGGCCTCGATCCGGCATTCGGATCGGGCCCGCTCGCAACCATCATTCAGGATGTGCTGTCTATCATGATCTACTTCATGGCGGTCATCGTGCTGATGCCGGCTTGAGGCAACGCACGGGACCCCTCAGCGGCCGCGGCCGCGTGAAGCCCGCTCGGCGGCCTGCTGCTGCATCTCCATCCAGGCGGCAAAAGCCTGCTGCCAGCTCTTCTGCCACATGTCCGCGGCCTGCAGCCAGAATTGCATGGGATTGCCGGCCATGCCCTGCATGTCGAAGCCCGGCATCTGCGATCCGAAACCGGCCCACCCGGGCATGGAGCCGCCAAATGGCAACGGCGCGAGCTTCGTCATATCCGGCAGCGAGATATTCGAGCCCGGGCTCTTCATCTGCTGCTCCCAGATATCCATGACCTGATCGAGCATCTGCAGCTGCATCCGGCTGGCCTGCGTCATCTGCTGACGCGTCATGTCGACGAACTCGGACGGCCAGCCCAGAGCCTTCGCGGCACTGGCCATCTTGTCGAACACGGTCGACGCATTGCGCTCGGTGACGCCTGTCAGCTCGTTGCGCCACTCGGAGAGCGCGTCGAAGGCCGCGTTCATGGCGCGTCGCGCCTCCTCCGACAACCCGGCTCCGACCAGACTGGGCTTGCTGCTGCGCGGATTGGACGTGCTTGGCGACATGTGACCTCATGGGGAGAAATACATGCGAAAGTCATGTATTCTGGCATAGTTGGACGTCGCACGCCAGTAGCGGCGATCCCTGATAGTCTCTATATTTGGATTCAATCCAGGAGAATTTGATTGGGCCGATCGATGAGCGAATTGAGCCGCATCACAATCAGGAAGGACCTGTGCGGAGGGAGGCCCACGATCCGGGGGCTTCGAATCCGGGTACAGGACGTCCTTGAGCTTCTGGCGGCGGGGGCTACCCGCGCCGAAATTCTGTCCGACTATCCCTACCTCGAGGATGCGGACATAACGGCAGCCCTCGAGTATGCAGCCCGCCAGATCGATCATCCAGTGCTGGCAGCAGAATGAAGACGGCATTTCTGGTCGATGCCAACCTTCCCCTGGCCCTTGCCAGAATGCTGTCGGGCCTGGGCGCAGATAGTCTGCATGTTCATGACTTGGGCTTGAGCCAGGCGGCAGATACAGGGATTTGGCGGCTAGCGTCGGAACGCTCGTTGACAATTATTAGCAAGGACGTGGATTTCGCAGATCTCGTTCTTGCGACGAAGTCCGGCCCGAGTGTGCTCTGGGTTCGGATGGGCAACGTGAGAAAAGAAGTGCTGCTCGAACGTTTCCGGCGCGACTTCCCGGAATTCTGCGCTCTTCTGGCCTCGGGACACCGCCTCATAGAAGTTGCTTGACCGCTGGAGCCAGAGGGACCCTGCGCGTGAAGACCGCGACCCCTTGCCCGGCTGGGAATAGGCCCCTTTCACCCCGGGGGTTGAGGTGCTAAACGGCGCGCCATGACAGACACCTCACTCATTCGCAACTTCTCCATCATCGCCCACATCGACCACGGCAAATCGACCCTGTCGGACCGGCTCATCCAACTGTGCGGCAATGTCTCGGAGCGGGAGATGAAGGAGCAGATTCTCGATAGCATGGACATCGAGCGTGAGCGCGGCATCACCATCAAGGCGCAGACCGTGCGCCTCGACTACAAGGCGAAGGACGGCAAGACGTATCAGCTCAACCTGATGGACACCCCCGGACACGTCGACTTCGCCTACGAGGTCTCTCGCTCGCTCGCGGCCTGTGAGGGCGCCATCCTGGTCGTCGACGCCTCCCAGGGCGTGGAAGCGCAGACGCTCGCCAACGTCTATCAGGCGATCGAGAACAACCTCGAGATCCTGCCGGTCCTGAATAAGATCGACCTGCCCTCAGCCGACGTCGAGCGCGTCAAGTCGCAGATCGAGGACGTGATCGGCATCGATGCCTCGAACGCGGTCGGCGTCTCCGCAAAGACCGGCCTCAACGTCGCTGCGGTCCTCGAGGCCATCGTCGAGCGGCTGCCGCCGCCCAAGGGCGATGCCACGAAGCCGCTCAGGGCGATGCTGATCGACAGCTGGTACGACGCCTACCTCGGCGTGGTCGTGCTCGTGCGCGTGATCGACGGCGTCATGAGGAAGGGCCAGAAGGTCCAGATGATGGCCACGGGCGGCAGCTATCAGATCGAGCGCGTCGGCATCTTCCGTCCCAGGCAGGAGATGCTCACCGAGCTGGGCCCCGGCGAGGTCGGCTTTTTCACCGCCGCCATCAAGGAGGTGGCGGATACGCGCGTCGGCGACACCATCACCGACGAGAGGAACCCCTGCGCCGGGCCGCTGCCGGGCTTCAAGCCGGCACAGCCGGTGGTGTTCTGCGGTCTCTTCCCGGTCGATGCCGCCGATTTCGAGGACCTGCGCGAGGCGATGGCCAAGCTGCGCCTGAACGACGCGAGCTTCTCTTTCGAGACGGAAAGCTCGGCCGCGCTCGGATTCGGCTTTCGCTGCGGCTTCCTCGGGCTCCTGCATCTCGAGATCATCACCGAGCGGCTCGCGCGCGAGTTCAACCTCGACCTCATCACCACGGCGCCGTCCGTCATCTACCACCTCCACATGACCGACGGCACGAGGATCGAGATGCACAACCCGGCCGACATGCCGGACGTCGTCAAGATCGATCACATCGAGGAGCCGTGGATCGAGGCGACCATCCTCGTTCCCGACGACCATCTGGGTGCGGTCCTGAAGCTCTGCCAGGACCGGCGCGGGCGGCAGAAGACGCTGACCTACGTCGGTGCCCGCGCCATGCTGGTCTATGAGCTGCCCCTGAACGAGGTCGTGTTCGATTTCTACGATCGCCTGAAGAGCGTGTCGCGCGGCTATGCCTCGTTCGATTACCACATCAAGGGCTATGAGGAGGGCGACCTCGTCAAGCTCACCATTCTCGTCAATGGCGAGCCGGTGGATGCCTTGTCCATCATCGTGCACCGGACGCGCGCCGAGAGCCGCGGCCGCTCCATGTGCGAGAAGCTCAAGGATCTGATCCCGCCGCACCTGTTCCAGATCCCGATCCAGGCCGCGATCGGCGCCAAGGTGATCGCTCGCGAGACGATTCGTGCGTTGAGGAAGGACGTGCTCGCCAAGTGCTACGGCGGCGACATCACCAGGAAGAGGAAGCTCTTGGAGAAGCAGAAGGCCGGCAAGAAGAAGATGCGCGAGTTCGGGAAGGTGGAGATCCCGCAGGAGGCGTTTATTGCGGCCTTGAAGATGGATGAGAATTGATCGCTCGAAGAGCGATCACCCCGGGGCTCGTCCCCGCGGTCCATATCGCCATGTGCGCAGTAAGATGTAGGTTGGGTTAGCGCGGCCCGGTTGTCTCGGTCATGAGCTTGTTTCCGACCCGCGCGTAACCCAACACCGCTCACGGCCAACGCCGAATGTTGGGTTTTGCGCGGCTCGACGCTCGCGACCCTGCCTCGGCAGCATTGGCCGCGCCAACCCAGAACCTACGTTCTACCCCGCCAAATACGTCTTGCCATACGCCGCCCTGAGCGGGCCCTCGTAGCCGATCGAGGAGAGCCTCAGCACGTCCGCCGCTCCGACCTCCTCGGGCGTCGCCGGCCACGAGCCGCCGGCCTCGCGCCTCAGGAGCTCGGCGCGGATCGTGGCTGCGTGGACGATCAGGATCTCCTTCAGCGTGGGAATTGTCGTATAGGCCCACACGTTGTCCATCGTCTCGCGCGCGTTGCCGGGCGACAGAATCTCGATCAGCAGTACTGGATCGGAAAGCTCGACCTCGCCCGGCCCGTCGGGCGCGCACGAGACGCCGAGATCGGGCACACGCAGGTTGTGACGCGCCCGGATACGGACCGCGACGGCAGGCTCCGTGACCACGCGGCAGCGATTGCCCGGCGCGTCGAGGTGATCTCGAATTATGCCGGCGAGATTGCTTTGGATCGTCCCGTGCGTCACAGTCGCGGGGCTCATGGGGCGCAACTCGCCGTCGACGAGCTGATAGCGCCCGCCCTCGCCGTCGCCCGGCCAGGCGATGAACTCCTCGACAGTCATGGCCGTGGGTAGTTTGGGGACGGCGGAGGTCATGCCTTGGGCCCGGTCCTTGGCGAAGCGAGCACATCCTAGCATTATCGCAGGGATGGTGTCTTCATCTCGACGGGCCACGCGACCCTCGCTCATGCGCACTCCCCGCCAGCAAAGCCTTGGCCATCGTGCGCCATCGGGGCTCGCCGGGGAGGGTCGCATAGGTGAGCCAGGCCTCCATCGCCTCGAGGAAGCGGGCAAGGTCGGGGTTCTCCCAATCGTCGCCGTTACGGGCGAGATCCTGGCGCAGGTTGGCGAGGAATGTGACCAGCTCCTCCCGCGTCGAAAGGTTCGCCGCGGCGGCCGAAAGCGCGGCGAGATCGCGGCCGCGGATCGCCTCGGGTGCCGGGCCACAGGCGTGCGCCTCGATGTGGTCGAGACAATCGCGCTTCAGGGCTTCGAAGGCCCGCGTGCGGTGGGAGATGGCATATTTTTGGGCCGGCTCCATCTCGCCGAAGGTCTGGCGCGACCCCTCGGGAACGAACATCGGATCGTAGCCGAAGCCGTTGCCGCCGCGTGGCGGCCAGACGAGATGGCCGTCGACCCTGCCTTCGAAGAACGCCGGCTCTCCGCCGGGCCAGGCGAGGCACAGAACGGAGATGAAATTGGCGCGAGGCGGCGTCGCGGCCTTCCAGACGCCCGCCTTCTCGAGGGCCTCGTGCACGCGTCGCATGGCGAGGCCGAAATCCCTCGAGGGACCGGCCCAGTCCGCGGAATAGACTCCGGGCGAGCCGGCGAGCGCGTCGACCTCGAGCCCGGAATCGTCGGCGAGCGCAGGCAGGCCCGATCCCTCCGCCGCCGCCCGGGCCTTGATGAGCGCGTTGCCGCGAAACGTGGTCTCGGTCTCGTCGGGCTCGGAGAGCCCGAGCTCCCCCGCGGACACCGCTTGCAGCCCATAGGGCGCGAGGAGCTCTCCCAACTCCCACACCTTGCCCCTGTTGTGGCTCGCGACGATGAGGCGAGTGCCGCGGGTGAGAATCTGCTTCATGACCCTACGCGAATGGCCGCCGGCAGCAGAGAACCGGCTCCGGTAGGATGGGTTGTCGGCCCGGCTCCCTGCTGCCGGGTTGCGGCCGACCGAGCCTCACGCCACCGTCACCTTCTGCAGCGAGATGAGCTCGCCGATGCCCTTTTTGGCGAGCAGCATGAGCTGATCGAAGCTCTCCTGGCTGAACGCGACCGTCTCCGCCGTGCCCTGCACCTCGACGATGCCGCCCGAGCCGGTCATGACGAAATTCGAATCCGCCTCCGCATTCGAGTCCTCGGCGTAATCGAGATCGAGCACCGGCGTCCCCTTGTAGATGCCGCACGAGACGGCGGCGACGTTGTCGCGCAGCACACCGTCCTTCACCATGTCGCGCACCTTCATCCACTGTAGGCAATCGTAGAGCGCGACCCAGGCGCCGGTGATGGCCGCCGTGCGCGTACCGCCGTCGGCCTGGAGCACGTCGCAATCGATGGTGATCTGGCGCTCGCCGAGCTTCTGCGGGTCGACGACGGCGCGCAGCGCCCGCCCGATGAGCCGCTGAATTTCCTGGCTGCGGCCCGACTGGTTTCCGACCGAGGCTTCGCGCCGTGTGCGCTCCGACGTCGCCCTCGGCAACATGCCGTACTCGGCCGTGACCCAGCCACGGCCCTGGCCCTTGATCCACGGCGGCACGCGCTCCTCGAGGCTCGCCGTGCACAGCACCTCGGTATTGCCGAACTTGATGAGGCACGAGCCCTCGGCATGCATCGAGACCGCGCGCTCGAATGACACGCGGCGAAGCTCGTCAGGCTGGCGTTTGGAGGGGCGCATTCTGGCCTTCTTGCTCGTGGACGGGAGGTCGGGAGGCGACCCTACGGGAGCCGTGGAGGCCGTTCAACCCGGATTCAACAGGTCTGAGGCTCACGAATTGACGCCGGAGACCGCAATTTCCTAGAGTCCCGGCTCAGGAAGCCGTGAGACCCCGACCTCACCCAAAGCCCATGTCCGAAGCCTTGACCGAAATCGCCAAGCTCAACGATCGCTCGCGCGCCATCCTGCGTCAGATCATCGAGACATATCTGATGACCGGCGAGCCCGTCGGCTCGCGCAACCTCTCGCGCGCGCTGCCGATGACGCTGTCGCCCGCCTCCATCCGGAACGTCATGTCGGATCTGGAGCACGCCGGCCTCATCTATGCCCCGCATACGTCGGCCGGCCGGCTCCCCACCCAAAGCGGACTGCGGATGTTCGTCGATGGGCTGCTCGAGATCGGACACCTGTCACCCGAGGAGCGCAGCCAGATCGAGGCGCAGATCGCGGTCAAACGCTCCAAGTCCGTGGACCAGGTGCTGGCAGAGGCCGGCGAGATGATCTCGGGGCTTTCGCACTGTGCCGGCGTCGTACTGGCCGAAAAGCAGGATGCACGCCTGAAACACATCGAGTTCGTGCCGCTCGAGCCCGGCAAGGCCCTCGTTGTCATCGTCGGCGAGGACGGGTCGGTCGAGAACCGGATCGTGCTCCTGCCGGCCGGACTTCCCCAGTCGGCCCTGGTCGAGGCGGCGAACTATCTCAATGCCAAGGTTCGCGGCATGACGTTCGCGGAGGCCCGCACGACCATCGAGAAGGAGCTCGGCACAGCCAAGGCCGAGCTCGACAGTCTGACGCAAAAGGTCATCACGTCCGGTCTCGCCGAGTGGTCCGGCGCGCTCGGCGACCGCAGGAGCCTCATCGTGCGCGGACAGTCGAACCTGTTGAAAGACCTGACAGCCATCGAGGATCTCGAGCGCATCCGGCAGCTGTTCGACGACCTCGAGCAGAAGCGCGACCTCGTCCAGCTCCTGGGCCTCAGCGAGCGCGCGGAAGGCGTGCGCATTTTCATCGGCTCCGAGAACCAGCTGTTCTCGCTGTCCGGGTCCTCGCTGATCGTGGCGCCCTTCCACGACGAGACGCGCAAGATTGTGGGCGTGCTCGGTGTCATCGGTCCGACGCGGATCAATTACGCCCGCATCATTCCCATGGTCGATTTCACCGCCAGGCTGGTATCCCGGCTGATCACTTGATTTTTTGGCGGGTCCGGCCGATATGCGCTGGCTTTGGGGGTCGGATTAGCCCCCGCCTCGGATGAACTGGAGCGACGATGCCTCAGGAGACAAAACCGCAGAATTCCAACGGCGAAGCGCCGGCCCCTGCGGCAGAGCCGGGCCCGGGACCTCAAGGGACCGCCGGCGGAGCCGAGGCGCCTGGCAAGGCCGATCTTTCGAACGTGCCCCCTGAGCAGTGGCAGGAGATCGCCACGCACCTCACCAAGGAGTTCGACGAGGCGCGCGCGAAGGTCGAGGACTTGAAGGGCCAGAATCTCCGCCTCATGGCGGATATGGACAATCTCAGAAAGCGCACCGAGCGGGAGAAGGAGGACACCGCCAAGTACGCCATCACGAGGTTTGCTCAGGACGTCGTCGGTGTCATCGACAATTTCGAGCGGGCGGCGGCGGCCGTGCCGGCCGAGGCTGCCGAGCGCGACGCGGCCCTCAAGAGCTTTCTCGACGGTGTCGTGCTCGCCGAGAAAGAGTTTCTTGCCGTGCTGTCACGCCACGGCGTGCGCCAGATCGAGGCCAAGGGGCAACCGTTCAATCCGCATCAGCATCAGGCCGTGATGGAGCGCGAGGATCAAAGCCTTCCCGCCGGCACGGTCCTCCAGGTCTTTCAGGCCGGCTACATGATCGAGGATCGCTGTCTGCGCCCGGCGATGGTGGCGGTGGCTCGCGGCGGAGCCAAGGCAAACAAGGTGAACGAGCCGGCTGCGAATGGCACCGGGGCATCAACAGGCCAGGGGGCGGCCGGCGGCAACGATAAGGCCGGCTAGCCAAGTGGAAAGGGCTCTAGCCCGCCCTTCTCAAGGGCTTGGCTCTGTCACAGCCTGCGGCAAAATTTGATCACGGGGCAGTGATCCGAGACCGTTGCACCCTCAAGTGGCGGCCCTATATAAGCTCGCATCGTCCGCTCCAACCCCTGGGGATCGTCAGACGGCGGGCCCGCGACAAGGCTCGCTGACAGTTGGATGCCGCAACATGCGGGTCCAGCCGGTCCGCCAAAAAAAGAGGAAGCATATCAATGGCTAAGGTTATCGGCATCGACCTCGGAACCACCAATTCCTGCGTGGCCGTCATGGAAGGCGGCAAGCCGAGGGTCCTGGAAAACGCCGAGGGCGCCAATACGACGCCCTCCATCGTCGCCTTCACGGACGACAGCGAGCGTCTCGTCGGCCTTCCCGCCAAGCGCCAGGCCGTGACCAACCCCACCAATACGTTCTTCGCCATCAAGCGCTTGATCGGACGGCGCTACGACGACCCGATGGTCGAGAAGGACAAGAAGCTCGTCCCCTACAAGATCATCAAGGGCCCCAATGGCGACGCCTGGGTCGAAGCGGGCGGCAAGCAGTATTCGCCCCAGCAGATCTCTGCCTTCATCCTGCAGAAGATGAAGGAGACGGCGGAAGCCAAGCTCGGCGAAAGCGTGACCCAGGCCGTCATCACGGTGCCGGCCTATTTCAACGATGCCCAGCGGCAGGCGACCAAGGACGCCGGCAAGATTGCGGGCCTCGATGTGTTGCGCATCATCAACGAGCCGACGGCTGCCGCGCTCGCCTATGGCCTCGACAAGAAGAGGGAAGCCAAGACGATCGCCGTCTACGACTTGGGCGGCGGCACGTTCGACATCTCGATCCTCGAGATCGGCGACGGCGTGTTCGAGGTGAAGAGCACCAACGGCGACACGTTCCTGGGCGGCGAGGACTTCGACATGAAGCTCGTCGGCTACCTCGCCGACGAGTTCAAGAAGGAGCAGGGCATCGATCTCCGGAACGACAAGCTCGCTCTGCAGCGCCTCAAGGAGGCCGCCGAGAAGGCCAAGATCGAGCTGTCGTCGTCTGCTCAGACCGAGATCAATCTGCCGTTCATCACGGCCGATGCCACGGGCCCGAAGCACCTGACCGTCAAGCTGTCGCGCGCCAAGCTCGAGAGCCTGGTGGACGAGCTCATTGCGCGCACCAAGGGGCCGTGCGAGCAGGCCCTCAAAGATGCCGGCCTAAAGGCCGCCGAGATCGACGAGGTCGTGCTCGTCGGCGGCATGACGCGCATGCCCAAGGTGCAGCAGGTCGTCAAGGAGTTGTTCGGCAAGGAGCCCCACAAGGGCGTCAATCCAGATGAGGTCGTCGCTGTCGGTGCCGCCATCCAGGGCGGCGTACTGAAAGGCGAGGTGAAGGACGTCCTGCTCCTCGATGTGACGCCGCTGTCGCTCGGCATCGAGACGCTGGGCGGGGTATTCACCCGCCTCATCGACCGCAATACGACGATCCCGACCAAGAAGAGCCAGACCTTCTCGACCGCCGAGGACGGACAGAGCGCGGTCACCATTCGCGTGAGCCAGGGCGAGCGCGAGATGGCGGCCGACAACAAGCTCCTGGGCCAGTTCGACCTGGTCGGCATCCCGCCCGCCCCGCGCGGCGTGCCGCAGATCGACGTCACCTTCGACATCGACGCCAACGGCATCGTGCACGTGGCTGCGAAGGACAAGGCGACGAGCAAGGAGCAGTCGATCCGCATCCAGGCGTCCGGCGGTCTTTCCGAGGCCGAGATCCAGCGCATGGTCAAGGACGCCGAGGCGCATGCTGCAGAGGATAAGAAGAAGCGCGAGCTGGTCGAGGCGAAGAACCAAGCCGAGGCTCTCGTTCACGCCACCGAGAAGCAGCTTACAGAGAACGCCTCGAATGCGGGCGTCTCCGCAGTCAAGGGCGACGTCGAGAAGGCCATCGGGACCGTCAAGGAGGCGCTCGGCACCGACGACGCCGATCGCATCAAGCAGGCCAGCATGGCTCTCGCCCAAGTTGCCATGAAGATCGGCGAGGCCATCTACTCGGCACAGGGCGCGGCAGCGGGCGGCGATTCCGGCGGCGCCAAGAGTGCCGACGATAATGTGGTCGATGCCGACTTCGAAGAGGTAAAGGACGACAAGAAGAAAAGCGCCTAAGTGATACCGGGGTCAGACCCCTCACCTCGACTGGCGGAGATTGCTCCGTGAGAGTCATGTGAGGGATCTGACCCCTTCCCTCGTTTTCAACCCGCTCCAGTAATCGCCCCATGGCCAAGCGCGACTACTATGAGACCCTTGGCGTAGCCAAGACTGCCAGCGAGCAGGACTTGAAGTCGGCATTTCGCAAGCTCGCCAAAGAGCACCACCCGGACAAGAACCCGGGCGACAAGGAAGCCGAGCGCAAGTTCAAAGAGCTCAACGAGGCCTACGAGGCCTTGAAGGACCCGCAGAAGCGGGCCGCTTATGACCGCTTCGGTCATGCGGCCTTCGAAGGCGGCATGGGTGGGGGGCGAGCCGGAGGACACGGCTTCGGTCCCGACTTTGCCTCGTCCATGTCGGATATCTTCGACGACTTGTTCGGCGAGTTCATGGGCGGACGGCGCGGCGGAGCCGGGCGCGGCCGCTCCGGCCGCGAGCGCGGCTCCGATCTGCGCTACAATCTGGAAATAAGTCTGGTCGAAGCCTTCTCCGGCAAATCGGCGCAGATTCGTGTGCCAGCCAGCGCAACGTGCGAAACCTGCGACGGAACGGGCGCCAAGGCCGGCACCAAGCCCGTCAGCTGCCGCACCTGCGGCGGGCACGGCAAGGTGCGCGCCTCACAGGGCTTTTTCACCATCGAGCGCACCTGCCCGTCGTGTCAGGGGCGAGGCGAGATGATTGACGACCCATGCTCGACCTGCGCCGGCACGGGGCGCGTCACCAAGGAGCGCACGCTCTCGGTCAACATTCCGGCGGGTGTCGAGGACGGCACCCGAATCCGGCTCGCGGGCGAAGGCGAAGCGGGGCTGCGCGGCGGACCGCCCGGCGATCTCTACATCTTCCTCTCGATCAAGACGCACGAGTTCTTCCAGCGCGACGGAGCGGACGTGTTCTGCAAGGTGCCGATCTCCATGACCACGGCTGCTCTCGGCGGACAGATCGATGTGCCCACGCTCGAAGGCACGACCCATCGCGTCAGGGTTCCGGAGGGGACGGAGACGGGCAAGCAGTTCCGCCTCAAAGGCAAGGGCATGCCGGTGCTGCGCTCCAATGTTGCCGGCGATCTCTACATTCAGGTCGAGGTCGAGACGCCGAAGAACCTCACCTCACGCCAGCGCCAGCTCCTCGAGGAGTTCGAGCGTGAAAGCCGCAAGGATACGAGCCCGGAGAGCCACGGATTCTTTGCGCGCGTCAAAGAATTCTTCGAAGGCAAAGGCGGTTGAGAGACACCTCATCCGTCCATCCGTTAACTTAACTCTCTCCAGAGACTTCGATTGCGTCTCGCCCTCGTCTCCAACACTGTCGCGCCTGGCAGAGGAGAGGGCACCCCTTGCGTTTCGCCGTACTCGACAGCTGGCGCGGTGTAGCCGCAACATTCGTTGCACTGTTTCATCTCGCGGCACTCAACCACTTCCACATGATCCCGCTTGTCGCGAACAGCTTTCTGTTCGTCGACTTTTTCTTCGTGCTGTCGGGATTCGTCATCACGCACGCCTATGGCGCGCGGCTTTCGACGCCTGTCGAGGCGACAGGCTACGCCATCCGCCGCTTTGGCCGTGTGTGGCCGCTGCACGCCGCCGTGCTCGCGATGTTCGTTGGCGTCGAGGCCATGAAGCTCGTTCTCGAGAGCGTAACGGGATTGCGCGCCGGAACTCCCGCATTCGGTGAAGGCGGCTTCACGCCGCTGTCAGCCATTCCCAGCCATCTTGCCCTGACCCAGGGACTGGGTTTCCACGACGGTCTGACCTGGAACATGCCGAGCTGGAGCATCAGCGCGGAATTCTGGGTGTACCTCGTTTTCGCAGTGGTCTCTGTACTGTTTCCGGCCCGGCGCGTGCTGGTCATGATGGGGCTTGCGGCCGTGTCGGCGGCCGTTATCGCGGCATGCTCGAAGCGCGGCATCTACGTGACCTACGACCTCGGCCTGTTGCGCTGCCTCGCGGGATTCGCGGCCGGGCACGTCGCCTATGCGATGCGCCAAAGTTTCGAGACGGCGCCCTGGCGGCAGTCGGCCCGCATCGAGTGGCTCACGCTCGGCGGCATCGCCGCGTTCGTATCACTCGCCGGAACGGGCCCGCTTTCGTTGACGGCGCCCCTGGTGTTTGCGACGGCTGTTCTCGTCTTCAGCTACGAAAGCGGTCCGGTCTCTCGCCTCCTCGAGACGCCGCCCTTCCGCAGGCTCGGAGACTGGTCCTACTCGATCTATATGGTGCACGGCCTGATCGCCTTCGTGATCGGCCTCGCCTCCGGAGTGGTGCAGAAGCTCTTCGGCGTCGAGATGTGGCGCGAGATGGCCATCGCCGGGTCGGAGCAGCGCGCGCTCGTGTTCGGCGGCCCGTTCCTGCTCGACGCTGTCGCCCTCCTCTATCTTGGCCTTGTGCTCCTCATGGCCTCTCAGACCTACCGCTGGATCGAGGTGCCGGCGCGGCGCTATTTCGCGAGCCTGGCCGATGCTTGGGAGGAGCGCTCCGGGCCGGCTGGCGCTGCCGCGATTGGCGGCCTAGGGAAAACCGGCTAACGTCCCGCACTTCCGAGGCGGGCCGATCCGTTCCCGGATTGGCGGCCGTCCTTGACTTGCGAGATGCTGTTGCCCATGACCACCTCTCATCCCCGACTGCTGTTCTTCGCCGGCTCGGCCCGCGAGGCTTCGCACAACAAGCGCTTGGCGAGGCTCGGTGCCATGATTGCCGAGGCCAACGGAATCACGGCCACCTTCGCCGATCTCGGCGACTACCCGATGCCGCTCTATGACGCCGACCTCCAGGAGCGCGAGGGCATACCCGAGAACGCCAATAAGTTCGAGGCCCTGATGCGGGTCCACACGGGCGTGTTCATCGCTTGCCCCGAGTACAACGCCTCGATCACGCCGCTGCTCAAGAACACGCTCGACTGGGTGAGCCGCATTCGCGATCCCGAGCCGCTCTACGTGTTCAAGACTCGTGTCTTCGCGCTCGGCTCATCCTCGCCCGGCGGCATGGGAGGCCTGCGCGGCCTCAACACGGTGCGCACGGTCTTGGAGCTGGGAGTGAACGCACTCGTGCTGCCCGATCAATTCGCCGTTCCCCGCGCCGCAGAGGCCTACGACGAGCACGGTCATCTCAGGAGCAAGGATCAACAGGAGCAATTCAAAGGCCTCATTCAAAAGCTTGCCCGGGCGGCGCATGTGCTGCATGGGTAGGGGACGGCAACCAGCTCTACAGGTGTCCGCCCCACCGGGCGGATCCTCTTTCGCAACGACCCTGATAATCGAAACGCGTGGTCCGGCTGCCGGCTGCCGGACTCCGGAAGCCGCCAAATGACCCACCTCTCCGCCAAAGACCGCCTGATCGTCGCTCTCGACATGCCGACCATCGAGGAGGCCCGCCGTCTGGTTCAGACGCTTGGCGACACCGTGTCTTTTTACAAGGTCGGATTGGAGCTTCTGTTTGCCGGCGGTCTCGATCTCGCGCGCGATCTTCGCCATCAAGGCAAGCGCGTGTTTCTCGACATGAAGCTCTTGGACATCGGCAACACGATCGAGCGCGCGGTCGCCAACGCCAAGGAGTTGGGCGTCAACTTCCTGACCGTGCACGGGCACGATTTCAAGACGCTGCGAGCCGCCGTTACGGGACGCGGCACGAGCCCCATGAAGCTGCTCGCAGTGACCGTGCTCACGAACCTCACAGAGGATGATCTCAGGTTGCAGGGTTCCTCCATGTCGCCGGCGGAGCTCGTTCTGCACCGCGCGCGGCTGGCCCACGAATCGGGGTTCGACGGCGTCATCGCGTCCGGGCAGGAAGCACAACGCATCCGTGAGGCGACCGGCGGGGGCTTCCTCATCGTCACGCCGGGGATTCGTTTGCCCGGCAGCACCACGGACGATCAGGAGCGCGTGATGACGCCCGCCCACGCCATCCGCGCCGGGGCCGACCACATCGTCATCGGGCGTCCGATCACACAGGCCGACGATCCCATGGCCGCTGCCGAAACCTTCCTGAACCACATTCGCGAGGCTCACGCAGGGCTTTCTTCCAAATGAACGCTGGATGAACTTTCCGTTCAGACCCGCCTCAGCCGCCCTCGCATAGTCTCTCCACCATGCACCCGTGGATGAGCCCGGAAACGGGCCCGTCCGGTGCCGAACAGGAGAGCACCATGAACCGCAATTCCAAGATTCTCGCCGCTGCTTCGAGCGCCGCTATGACCGTTCTCGTCGCCGGCATCTCGACCGCGCACGCCGAAGGCTACCGCTATCGCAACGACATGCCGCGCGATCACGACCGCGGCATCCATCACCGCCTGCCCCGCGTCTCGGCTGAAGGCGCCGCGCCGAGCTGGTGGGCCGCCCGCATGGAGGCCGTTCACAACTGGCGCGACAAGGTCGCCGACCGTTACGGCTACCAGTACTCCAAGTGGTGGAGCGCCCGCGACAAGGACGTCGAATGCAGGAAGTTCGCCGACGACGATCCGGTATGGGACCGATATGGCAAGCGCAGCCTCGAGCGCGCGCGGCCTCGCCACTACGAGCCTGTAACCCGTTGCGTTGTGAGCGCGATCCCCTCGCGCGGCTGGGGCGGCTACTTCGGCTACTATGGCCGCTAACCGCCTTCCCGGCGGCGCGCCTCTCCCCCCGGAGTGTGCCGCCGGTCCCCATCTCCCAAGCGTCCCCTCCCGGACGTGGCGCCGCCCCGCTTCTCTCTCGGACGGGGCGGCGTTGTTTTATCTTGAAAAGCCCGCGCAACTGTCGTCCTACACTCGGCCGGACCAGTCACTCCGAGGGGGAGCACATGCCCAAAGGCTATCTGATCGCACATGCCGTGGTGACGGACGCGGACAAGTGGGCAGAGTACGTGGCCAAATCCAAGATCGCACTCGACAAGTTCGAGGGCCGGCCCATCGTGCGCGGGGGAAAGTGCCGGATCATGGAAGGCAACGGCGTTCTGCGCAACGTCGTAATCGAGTTTCCGAGCTACGAGCATGCGCTTGGCTACGCCACCTCGCCCGAGTATGCCGAGGCAAGGAAGTTGCGCCAGGGCGCCGGCACCATCGATATCACAGTAGTCGAAGGGGTTTAGGAGATCGCGCATCCCTCGCCTCTCTTGATCGGGAGAGGACATCCCAGGAGAGGAAATGCCCCACTTCCCAAAGAGCGACGGACGCCCCCCCTGGCGAGCAACGGTGCTGACGCTCTTTCCCGAGATGTTTCCGGGACCGCTCGGCCTGTCGCTCTCCGGTCAAGCGCTGGCGGCCGGCATCTGGCAGCTCACCGCGATCGGGATTCGCGAGTTCGGTGTCGGCCGGCATCGTTCGGTGGACGACAGACCGGCGGGCGGCGGCGCCGGCATGGTCTTGCGCGCCGACGTGCTGGGCCGCGCCATCGACCATGCGCGCCACTCTGAGCCGGATGCTCCGCTTATCTATCTTTCCCCGCGCGGCGCACCTCTCACTCAGGCGCTCGCGCACGAGCTCGCCGCCGGTCCAGGCGTGCTGCTCCTTGCCGGCCGCTTCGAAGGCGTGGACGAGCGCGTCATCGAGGCCCGCGCCATGCGCGAGGTGTCGATCGGCGACTACGTGCTCTCGGGCGGCGAGCTCGCGGCGATGGTGCTGATCGATGCCTCGGTGCGCCTTCTCCCAGGCGTGCTCGGCGCGGCAGAGAGCCTCGCCAGCGAAAGCTTCGAGACGGGACTGCTCGAGCACCCGCAGTATGCCAAACCGCGCGAATGGGAAGGCCGCACCATTCCCGACGTTCTTCTATCCGGCGACCACCGGAGGATCGAGGCTTGGCGCCGGGCCGAGGCTTTGCGGCTCACGCGCGAGCGCCGGCCCGATCTCGCGGACAGGAAGCGGCGGTGAGCGGCGATCGCGATCAGCGCTCCCTCTTCTTCAATCGTTCTGAACGAGCTCGACGTGCACGGCGGCCAGGCCGCGCGCCGTCATGCCGAGGACCTCGGCCGCGCCCTCGGACACGTCGATGATACGGCCAGCGACAAAGGGGCCGCGGTCGTTGATGCGCAGGATGGCGGAGCGGCCATTGCCTAGGTTCGTGACTTTCACGAGTGTGCCGAGAGGCAGTGTCTGATGGGCCGCCGTCATGGCGCGCTTGTCGAAAGCTTCGCCCGAAGCTGTCACCTCGCCCTGCCCATAGTAGGAGGCAATGCCGTCGAGCGCGTGGGACGTGCCCGTAAGCGGGGACATGCCCGGGCCTCTCTCCTTCGAGAGCGACGCTGTCTCGACCACCGGCGCGCGCCGCGCAAAGACGACGGTGGTCCAGGCGGGATCGCGGACCGATGGCTGACCGACGATGATCGCCCGCCAGTCGCCGCCGTCCTGCACCTCCTCTGCCGAGGCGCCGCTCCCGGCAATGCTCACCCAGAGTAGAGGAGCAAGTGCCGCATTGAGGGCGAGGCGGGCAATGTTGTGCTTTCGCAGAGACGGGTTAAGCACGCGCAAGGCATCCTTCATGACGTCGCAAGGACGATCAGGAGAGGGGCTAGGGCGATTCGGCATGCCAGGAAAGTCGAAGGCGGCAAAGCCTGTGGGCTTCGCCGCCTTTGGTCTGAGTCTTGCGCTTTCGTCTAGCCGCGGCCGATGACCGAGATCGACACCGGCACGATGCCAGCGCCTTTCATGCCGATCTCGCCAGCCGCGCGCGACGAGAGATCGATGACACGGCCGCGGACATAGGGACCGCGGTCATTGATAGTCACCGCGACCGAGCGGCCGTTGCTGCGGTTGGTGACGAGAACGCGCGTGCCGAACGGCAGCGTCTTGTGGGCGGCCGTCAGGGCGTTCGGGTTGAACCAGCCACCCGAGGCGACGCGCTGAGGCTGCCAGTAGTAGGACGCTAAGCCGCTGTACCCGCCGCCCGAATAGGACGGCTTGGCAACGTGGCGCTTCTTCAAGGCCTTGCTGCTTGCAATCTTCCTGTAGGACTTCGCCGCCTTGGTGGCGTGCCTGGCCTTGACCCTCTTGGTCGTGGCGGAAACGCACGAGGCGGCAGGGCCCATGCACTCGTAGGCGGAGGCTGCTGCGGCGGCCGGACCGGTCTCGATGAGGCTCAGGGTGAGCGCGGCAAGCGCGGCGCAAACGATAGAACGCATGTCTTCTCTCTCCATTGCATCGGCGACAGGCGTCCAGGTCCATGACCCATGTTCCGGGCCGGGATCCGTGTCGGGCCCCAGCCTCGCGTCGTGCCGCGAGGCGGCCGAGGGTCTCTCTTTCGTGAAGAGGTTCCGGGAACCCGGACCTGAACGAGGCGCCAGAACGTGCCCTGTCACCTTTGGTAGGGATGGGAGCCCGTTGCCGAGCCCCCGTCCTGGCGCCGGGACCGAACCACCGGTGCGGACAGAGGGTCAACCGCCGCAATTGAACGGCGCTCAGATGAAAATCTGCAAGCTGCTGATTCCGTGGAAGGAATCCATTTTGCACTGCAACATCCGCGACGGCAGGTCGCAGAAATGTGGCCCAAGGACGATCTCGCAGGAGGTTGATATTGCGGCTGAAAAGTGTCGCGAATTCGCGCGCTTCCAGGAGCAGCCGGCCCCCGTCCGGGCTCGGCCCGCAATTCTCGCTGGGTCGCGGGGCCGTCACCGAACTTTCCTCTGTGCCGGTCGTGATCTCATGGGCTATGCGTGGGCTATGCATGGCTGAGGCTTGCTGGCGAGGAGTGACGTGACCGAGATCAAAGAGCGGGTGGCGGCCCCCGACATGGCCGAGCTGGTCCGCACCTGGGCCAGGATCGGATGCCTGTCGTTCGGCGGGCCGGCCGGCCAGATCGCGATGATGCACAAGGTGCTTGTCGACGAGAAGCGGTGGCTCAGCGAGGAGACGTATCTTTCGGCGTTGAACTTCTGCATGCTGCTGCCGGGTCCCGAGGCGATGCAGCTCGCGACCTATTCCGGCTGGCGCCTCCACGGCATCAGGGGCGGGCTGGTGGCGGGGCTCCTGTTCGTGCTGCCCGGCGCTCTCCTCATGCTGGCCCTGGCACTCGCCTACGCGGCCTTTGGCAAGCTTCCGCTCGCCGAGGCCCTGTTCGTGGGTGTCAAAGCGGCCGTGCTTGCCATCGTCGTGGAAGCGCTCCTGCGCATCGCACGCCGCGCTCTCAAACGGCGAACGGACTGGCTCATTGCCGCCGTGGCGTTTCTGGCCATCTTCCTTCTGGCTGTGCCGTTCCCGCTGATCGTGCTCGCGGCCGCGATCGTCGGGTATCTGCGGATGCCTCAGGGCTCGAGAGAAGCGAGCGCGGCAGTCGCAACTACGCCCGCCGTGCCACTCATCTCGACGCTCAGCACCATTGCGGTCTGGCTTTTGATCTGGATCGTGCCGCTTGTTCTCATCGCCATGGCCTTCGGACGCGAGCACGTGCTCGCCGAAGCGGCTTGGTTCTTCTCCAAGCTGGCGGTCGTGACGTTCGGTGGCGCCTATGCGGTGCTCGCCTACATGGCCCAGGACGTCGTGCAGCACTACGGGTGGCTTCAGCCGGGCGAGATGCTGGACGCTCTCGGTCTTGCCGAAACGACGCCGGGGCCGCTCATTCTGGTGAACGAGTTCGTGGCGACGGTCACGGCGTGGCGGCATGGCGGGGGCAATCCGGTGCTGATGGGCTGCCTCGGCGCATTCGTCGCGCTTTGGGCGACCTTTGCGCCCTGCTTTCTCTGGATTTTCTCCGGGGCGCCGTGGATCGAGAGGCTCAATGCCGAGCCGCGATTGAAGTCGGCCCTGGCGGCGATCACGGCGGCAGTGGTGGGGGTCGTTCTCAATCTCACGGTCTGGTTCGCGCTCCACGTGCTGTTTGCGAACGTCGAGGACCGCGCCGTGGGACCGCTGCTCTTGCACGTTCCTCAACTCTCGAGCGTGCGCTGGGAGGCTCTCCTTCTCTCGGCGCTCGCCTTCGTGCTCTTGTTCGCGCTTCATCGCGGCATCGCCGCGACGCTCGGCATCTGCGGCGCGCTCGCGCTTGCCTTGCACTGGGCCGGCTAGAGCGTTTTCCACGTAGGTTGGGTCAAGGCCCGCTTCTTCAGCGGGCCGCGACCCAACGACTTTGTGCAGCTGTGAGATGTTGGGTCGCGCTAGGCTTGACCTACGGCAGTGCGATTCGCATCAGGCGGAAAGCGCTCTTGCAAAAAACGAAGCGTGGGGTGCGAGGAGCCTTTCGTACCTCCCTGCGCTCACTCATCGAACACGCGAAGGACGCGAAAGCCGAGCGTGGCGCGG